>Ga0074198_1000057_pt1 | contig 186699 bp, 171 predicted proteins | sample EPASupsiteSAE323_FD_64527 | JGI IMG/M metagenome (GOLD analysis project Ga0074198, IMG submission 64527) | Bioremediated contaminated groundwater from EPA Superfund site, New Mexico - Sample SAE3-23 | ecosystem: Environmental > Aquatic > Deep subsurface > Groundwater > Contaminated ...
GTGGGCATTTGAAATGCCGCTTTTTTGTATCCATATTGGCAATTTAACAGGTTAAATTGCCATATTTTACCTTACTTTAAACAAAAAAACGCCTTTTCAAGCGCCCAAAAGTGAACGGTATCCGTCCAGGAGACCCCCGGCCGCTCACCATATTTCTGAATTATTCGGGACTATGGTGAGGGGGCATTTACCGGGGGTTTTTTCTGTTAATAAAAGATCATCTGCTTTAGACGGTATAGTTGCACAACTATTTTATATAAATCGCCTTAACTCTGTATATTACCCCCGCCTTATCATCAGTAATGTACATCTCGCCATTTGGCTGAACAAGTATCCCGACGGGACGTCCGTAAGCTGTTTTACCATCCGGAGTGAGCCAACCGGTGATGAAATCTTCCATTCCTAAATATTTTCCTTGCGCGTCTAGTTTATACCGAACCACTTTATAGCCTGTCGGCACGCTACGATTCCATGAACCGTGATAAGCCACAAACAAATTATTTGCATATTCTTTTAGCCAACCGGTATTAGCTGATACGAACGCCAGACCCAATGGCGCGGAATGGGCCTGGATGTCAATGTGGCTCGGCTTTTCAAATGGCTCCATGCAAGGATTTCTGATATATGTATTCTTATCAAACTCAGTATCGTGAATATTTTTTCCATAACAAATCGGCCAGCCATAATTTTTACCTTCCTCAATAATATTTATCTCATCCGGTGGAATATTGTCGCCCAACAAATCACGCCCCATTTCCGTGGCCCAAATTTTTCCTGTCACTGGGTGTATGGTCATGAACACAGAATTGCGAAGCCCTGATGAAAAAACCTTCAAATCAGAACCATCTAAATTTGCTGATAAAATTTTTGCGCGATGCCAATCTGATTCATTGCAAACATTACAATCAGAACCAACCGCGATAAGCAACCTCTCCCCTCTTTGGGTGTTATACAGCATCAAGGTGCGCGTAAAATGGTTACCTCCACCCGGTAGATCAATGATCTTTTTTCCATTAGTGGCTTTGAAGGTGATTTTATCGTAATTATAGACAACTACTCTATCTGTTTCGGCTATATAAATCTTACAGCTATTTCCGTCGCACTTAAAGGCAATACCATGGGGCTTATTTAACCCTTCAGCCACCGTGATAACTTTATCAGCAACACCTGTGTTACCCTTTTCCGGCAGAGCCAATACTTTCCCCTCAGAAGGCACACTAACAACCATCACGCCAGACGGATCTAAAAATATAACACGCGGGTTCACTAACCCGCTCGCATAAATTGATATTTGAAAATTTGAGGGCAGTGTTAGGGGCCACTGCGGCTTATTCACAACAGTCACGATATCCACCAACGGCTTATCCAACGCCGGCCCCAATCCCCGTAAATTTTGCCAATAAAAAAATCCTGCATATATTGCACCGGCCGCGAGAATAATCGCGACACTGGTAAACAAAATTGTCCTCCTTGTTTTTTGCATATGATTTAATTAAAAAACAATTTTAAAATTTTTATTGTTACCTCTCCAGCCTCATCAGGGGTGGGCCCTAGTGATAAAAAACCATGATTTTTCATTATGACAAAATTATTTTCCCCTAAAATTTCTAAAACACTATCTACTAATTCACTGGTACCATATGGTTCTTCACGCTTCGTGGAAATCAAACCTAATTTTTCCGCTTGAGCCAGAATTGCCGGACAATGACCGTGAAAAATGGCGTTAATATCCTTTCTGTTAGTGTAAATAGCACTATGCAAAAAACTTTCCGAAGACGGTTCCCGCACACCGCGGACATTCAAAATATATTTCTTACGATCGTATGATTCGACGCGGACAAAATGCTCATCAAGCAGATTGTCTTTAAGTCCAATTTTTGATCCGGTAATTATAAAGGAATTAGAATCGCCTAAACGGTAGCTCAAATTACCAAACGACCCGCCCTCATAGGGTGGCGCTAAATTCTTTTCGTGGAATATCCGACACCAGTATTTCAATTTATCAATCTGCGTATCACTAGGTGCGATATCATCTAAAAAAACCGTTTTAAATTTTACACCATGATAGGACACAGGAATATTATATGAAAAGATTCTTAATTTCTTCATTATCCGGTCGAATGATGCCCTTTTCAGTGATAATACCTGTGATAAGCTCGGCCGGAGTTACATCAAATGCATAATTTATAGCGTTACATTTCGGTGCACAAACCAATATCTTTTTGATATTACCGTTCTCGTCCGGACCCGTTTGATAAATCACCTCATCCTGACTTCGTTCTTCAATCGGGATATTTTTCCCCGACACACAGGATAAATCAAAAGTAGATGTTGGTGCAGCTATATAGAACGGAATGCCGAAACGCTTGGCCACGATAGCTTTCTCAAATGTGCCTATCTTATTAGCAGTGTCCCCATTGGCCGCAATTCTATCTGCCCCTACAATCATTAAATCTACCTTGCCATGCGACATTAAATGCGCACCCGCATTATCTGGCGCTATCACATGTGGAACACCCTCACCTTGTAGCTCCCAGGCGGTCAGACGCGCACCCTGGCTTCGCGGACGGGTCTCATCTGCATATACAAAGATCTTCTTGCCAGCATTGTGCGCTGTATATACGGGCGATAATGCGCTACCATAATCCACGAACGCTAGCCAACCAGCATTGCAATGGGTCATAATCTGCGCGCCGTCCTTAATTAAGGTGTTTCCATATTCCCCAATTTTTTTGCAAGCGTTCGCATCCTCATCGGCGATTTTTTGTGCCTCAGTTATGGCGGCCGTTACGGGATCGGCACTACTTTTAGCCGCGCTGAATACTCTGTCTATTGCGTAAAATAAATTTTGTGCAGTAGGCCTGGTGGCCCCTATGTCGGCCCTGGCTTTTCCGGCATATTCAAAGATTTTATCTGCCGGTGCTTCCATAAAACCCTGGGCCATAGCGAAACCCGCTGTTGCTCCTATCGCCCCTGCCCCGCGAACAATCATTGTTTTAATGGCGTGGCATGTCTCTACACAACTTTTTGATTCAAAAATTTTAAATTCAAAAGGTAAAAGATTTTGTTCTATTAAAAAAACGGAGAAACCTTCCATCCAAACTGTTCTATAATGTTTTCCGTTTACTAACATAAGTACGTAATTTAACACCCTCTTTTTTTAAAATTTTTATCTTATTAACCGCTCCCCTATTATATCCGCCCGGCTTCCCATCTGAGCGCACTACGCGATGACAGGGAATTTTTGGATCGTAATTTTTGTTTAAAATATTCCCCACGGCGCGGTACGCATGTGGACGACCGGCTAATCCGGCAACTTCTTTATATGCCAAAGTCTGGCCCTTGGGAATTTTAGTGACAATATCATAAACTCGTCTAGAAAATGGGTGTGACATAATAATCATTAGCACTATTCTAAGGTGCTACACCGTAGGAGTATAGATATTTCCCGCCCTGTAATTCTTCAAGGTCCACGCCGTACCCTCAAAGATATTTTCTGGTAAATTATCTAAAGAAAACCAGTGCCAACCCAAACATTTATTCGGTTCCATTACCCTCGGCTCTCCTCCTATATATTCGACTTTTACGCCTAAATTCAAATAATGCTTTCCGTCTGTGGATATATAACGCATCTCGTCGGCTACAGAAACAAGTCGGCACTCTCCTACATCTAAATTGGTCTCTTCTTTTGTCTCCCTTCTAGCGCAGTCAAAAACAGTCTCACCAAAATCCAAATGACCGCCAGGGAAACACCACTCACCCGCTCCGTGTGAACCCCGCCTCTCGCCCAGAAGAACCTCGCCTTTTTCGTTTGTTATCATGACCCCTACTCCCACCCTCGGATATTTTTTATCTTCCACAATTCTTGACTTAATTAATAAATGCATCTAAATTATATCAATCCGGAGTAAATTTACAAGTTTATGTGCGCACGCCGAAAACAAAAAAGGATTGAAGAAGCCCGCCATTTGACGAATGTTTTTGATATGATGGATGAGGATGTAAAGATTCGACTGGATTCCCGTCTACGTGGGAATGACAATATTGTATTAGAGCTCGGCTGTGGTAGTGGTGATTACACCTTGGAAATGGCAAAAATGTATCCAAAAACATTATTTATCGGCATTGATATCCAAGGAGAACGATTGTGGATGGGGGCTACCAAGGCACTTAAAGAAGAAATCGATAATGTTATTTTCTTACGAATACAAATTGAAAATTTAGAAGAATATTTTACACCTAAATCCGTGGATGAAATTTGGACCACTTTTCCCGACCCATACCCAACTAAAAAACAGATAAAAAAACGGCTCACTTCGCCGCGTTTTTTAGAGATGTATAAAAACATTTTAAAACCGAACGGAATTTTACATCTAAAAACGGATAACTCCGGATTATTCGATTATTCGCTCGCTTCTATCGCCGATTTTGGCGGACAAATTATCTCCTGCTCTAACGATGTCGATAATGTAAACGATAATCCTCTATTACAAATTCGCACCTACTTCGAAAACAAACATCGAGCGCGTGGGACAAAAATAAAATATTTGCGCGCCACGCTTTAACCTCTATATATCCTATTCTTAAACCACTTTTCTTGAAAATATGTGGTTTTTATTATCTCCTCATCGGTTAGATTCACATCTTCGGGTACTACTACTAATTTATCATCGTCATCGCCGAAGCGATGGATGATGGCAATACACTTACCCTCCCCTTTGGTGACGGCTTTATCTACACCTAAAAAATATGCATCCACCTCTTCACCATCCGGCGCCATGGTATCCGGAATATATCCATAATTTGATTCGTAAGTAAATTTGTATTTTGGATGCACCGAACCCAGTGGCCGGTCTATCACTACCTCAACTTTTTTATTTAGATAATTTTTTAATAGAATAAAAGATTTACTTATATCATTAAATTTATACTCCTCTAACAACACGTACTGCGGCCCGGCGGGAGTCAACTCACTTTTTATTAACTCCATCCTATCGACTAGCCAACTCGTCGTTTTATAATCAATTTTTTTAAATATTGCCGGTACTCCTTCACCATTTGTTATTCTTCCCAATGTGATATGTGGTATCCAAGAACGATTATCTAATTCTATCCCCAGTTTGATCAGCTCGCGCCTGATTTCATCGTGAACCAATACACTTTGCATTCTATTCTCCGTTACCTTGATCATTAAGACCCGTGGACTCTGTGGATCAGGAAAAACTCCAATTTCTCCGAGCCAATAATTAAAAGATTGATTTCTTGACACCACGGCGCGCAATATCTCCTCTACTTTTATCATTTGTTGTTCACTTACCTCCCCCAAAAATTCCACCGTCACGTGGATATTATATTCCCTTGTCCATTTTACAGGGAGATTGGGATTGAGACGGATGAGCTCGGACTGGATTCTAATTAACTCACTTTTTACGTCTTGACTTATTGGAAGTGCAATGAATGTACGCATATTTTTTTATTTATACAAATATTATACCTGTAAAAACAAAAACATTCCAATTCCTTGGAATGACTTTCGGGGTGCCGGCAGGGAGGTATAATGACCTCCCCACCGGTGATCCCCCCTTATTCTCCTTTCTCCTTGAGGGTGACCGCGCCTCAGTACAGGACAATGGTCACCAGGACATCATCTCCTGCGGCCCCCTCCAAGCCGGAAACCGCCCCGTAGCGAATATCCTTGGGGTGATGTTCTCCGAGGAACTCGGTGAGGGTGGCGTCAGGGACGTCGCGGAAAATCTTGATCCGATATTCGAGATCAGACCGCCTGCTGATGCAAGTCTTGAAGATGATCCTGATGACAAGAATCCTCTTCCGGTTACGCGTCAACTGAACGATGTCGAACTTCATCACGTCCTTCGTACCGGACGCGTAGAACTCGTTGAGGTCCGTTTCCACCTCAACAAAACTCTTGAACGCCTGTTCGGCACCGACGAGGTAGCCGTGTTCGAGCACGTACGATACGGCCTCAATCATTTCCCTCTCCCTGTGGCGTGGCCACGGTTGTTAGACGGACTAGATTAGATGCATATTATCAATATATTTATATATTTGTCAATTTTAAAAAACACCCGAATTGCTTCGGATGTTTTTATATATACACTCTACCATTCCTCAAGATCGCTCGCATAATTGCAAAATTTGTAATCATGCGAGCTGGCGATCTTGAGAGAGATCTGACCGAGCTCTATGCTCTATGGCGAGCGGTTCTGGCGGATCTTCTTGAAGCACTCACAGGCATCATTCTGCCCGTAGCAGTGCTCCAACTCCTCCTCACTGAAGTCGCGACGCTGAGTTGCCTCCTCACGACAACGAACCTGTCGTTCACGCTCCTTGAGACCGGCCTGCCGCTCCTCTTGCCCCTTCTTGAACTGCACACTGCAGTCCTTGACGCACTGCAGGTGCGCGCCCCCCTCGTACTGTTCGCACTCCCCCGCGCAAGCGCGGGAGATCGCCTCCAACTCCTTGTCCCCCTCCTGCCCAGAACTGCAAGGGGACGAGAGGAGAAAGGCCGCGACCAGAGCAACCAAGAACAAAACCAGTGATCTACCCATCTCAACCCTCCCTGCCAGCTACTAGCCGGCAATAAGTGGCCCATGCCTAATGGACTCCATAGTAAACCATAACTTAGCTTTTTTTTCAAGATAGGCACGATATTTGCTCACTTTAGCCAAATTTGACAAAATTTGGCAATTTGGTATAGTATTATCACTCTAATATAGAGAGTGATAAATAACTACAATATGTTTCCTCAAAACTTCACCAACAAATCTCAAGAAGCCATCCAAAACGCCGCGCGTGTAGCGGCGGAAAACGGCCAGCCACAAGTTGAACCGCCACACCTATTTATGTCCCTCATTAAAGACAGCGAGGGTATTGTTTTTTCTGTTTTACAAAAATTAAATAGCAATCTTCACGAAATTGAATTAAAAACCCAAGGGTTCATTAACCAAATACCAAAGCAATCCCCTGCCGCCGGCGGACCGGTTGGCCAGATCATGCTCGGCCAGGCGATGGTATATATTTTCCAAAATGCCGCGAATGAGGCTAAAAAAATGGGCGATGAATACATCAGTGTCGAACATTTATTACTCGCTTTTTTGAGCAACAAAAATCCAATTAGTGATTTACTCTTAAAGCAAGGAGTAAATTACGACGCTGTTTTAAAAATTCTCGCCTCTATTCGTGGTACACAAAAAGTGGATTCCCCGGAACCAGAAAGCAAATACAACGCCCTTCAAAAATATGGAAAAAATTTAACCGAGCTCGCACGCAAAGAAAAAATTGATCCGGTGATCGGCCGTGATGACGAGGTCCGCCGCGTAATGCAAATTTTATCCAGAAGGACAAAAAACAATCCGGTTTTGATTGGTGAACCAGGTACCGGTAAGACCGCCATTGTGGAAGGTTTGGCCCAACGCATTGTGAATGGTGATGTTCCTGATTCCTTAAAAAACAAGGATATTTTCGCCTTGGATATCAGTTCACTCGTGGCCGGCACAAAATTCCGTGGTGAATTTGAAGAACGTTTAAAAGCAGTGTTGAAAGAAATTAATAGCGCGGCTGGTAAAATCATTTTATTCATCGACGAACTTCATACTATTGTCGGTGCCGGCGGATCCGAAGGTGCGATTGACGCTTCCAACATGTTAAAGCCAATGCTTGCGCGTGGTGAATTGCATACTATTGGTGCTACTACTATAAAAGAATATCAAAAATATATTGAAAAAGACGCCGCCTTGGAGCGTAGATTCCAGCCGGTCATGGTCAATGAACCAAGCGAAGCTGATGCCATTGCTATTCTTCGCGGTATCAAAGAAAAATATGAGGTGCACCATGGCGTGCGCATCACTGATGCCGCACTCATCGCTTCAGTTAAACTTTCCGAGCGATATATCACTGACCGTTTCTTGCCAGACAAGGCAATTGACCTAATTGATGAGGCCGCCTCTGGTTTGCGTTTGCAGATTGATTCTATGCCGGAAGATTTAGATAAAATGAAGCGCAGTCTTATCAAATTAGAAATTGAGAAACGTGCCCTTGCTAAAGAAAAGGATGAGGATTCCAAAGCTCGCTTGAAAAAAATTGAAAAAGAAATGGCCGAATTAAAAGAGCAGAGCCAGGAATTAGAGGCTAAATGGAAAAATGAAAAAGAAGTGATTGAGAGGATTCATAAACATAAAAAAGAAATCGATAGCCTAAAACAAAAAGCCGAAATCGAAGAGCGCAAAGGCGACTTACAAAAAGTGGCTGAAATTCGTTATGCCACCATTCCCTCTTTAGAAAAATTGATTAAGGACGATGAAAAAAAATTAGCCAATCTACAAAAATCTCGCGGAATTTTGAAAGAAGAAATTTCCGAGGAGGATATCGCCACTGTAGTGGCGCGCTGGACCGGCATTCCTCTAAAAAGAATGTTACAGAGCGAAACCTCCAAACTTGCCAACATGGAAAGTGAACTGGCTAAGCGCGTCATTGGCCAAGAAGAGGCTGTTAAGGCGGTTTCCAATGCCATTCGCCGCTCTCGCGCCGGTATTTCCGAGCCAAACAAACCTATCGGATCTTTTATCTTTTTGGGTCCGACCGGTGTGGGTAAAACCGAGTTAGCCAAGGCGCTCGCTGAGTTTATGTTCGACACCGAAGATGCCCTAGTGCGCGTGGACATGAGTGAATACATGGAAAAACACAGTGTTTCCAAAATCATCGGCTCCCCTCCGGGCTATGTTGGTTATGAAGAAGGCGGACAGCTCACCGAGATTATCCGCCGCCGACCATATGCCGTGGTATTGTTTGACGAAATTGAAAAAGCACACCCGGATGTATTCAACGCCATGTTGCAAATTTTAGATGACGGCCGTATCACTGATGCCAAGGGTCGCACCGTGAATTTTAAAAACACCGTAATTATCATGACCTCCAACATCGGCAGTCAGATGATTTTGGATATGAACAAGCACGGTGAGTTTGGTTTTGATACGAACGAAAAAAAGAAAAACACCGGCGAAGATAAAATGAGAGAGAAAATAATGGGAACAATGCGTGAACATTTTAAACCGGAATTCTTGAATCGCTTAGATGAGATAATAATCTTCCACATGCTTGCTGAAAAACAAATAGAAAAAATTGTGGATTTACAGTTAGACAAAGTTAGATCCCGTCTAACCGAGAAAAAAATCACTCTGGATATTGATGACTCCGTGAAAAAATATCTAGCTAAAGAGGGCTATGACCCAAATTTCGGCGCGCGACCGCTAAAACGTGCTATCCAGACCGATCTTTTGGACGAGTTATCCCTGCGAATCATTGAAGGAAAAATAAAAAATGGGGCGAAGGTAAAAATTACGGTGGAGAAAGGGAAAATAGTGATAAAATAACCCATAATAACTGAATATAAACTACCAACTAAACACTGGTAGTTTTTGTTTGTCCCATAAAAAAATCTGTGGTATAATAAAAATACTTAAAATCTACATAAATAACCGCTTGTTTATGACTAAAAACAAAATTTTTAACGTATCAATACTGTTGGTTGGTTTTTCCTTTTTACTATCTCCTGTTTCTTCTTTCGCTCAAACCACCACCTTCAATCCCAATTTTATTATCTCTGATACCGAAATTCAGGATGTTGGGGCTTGGAATACCATTGATATCCAGCAATTTTTAGAGAGCAAAGGCAGTTATTTACGAAATTTCACGGCCGAAGACGTCAGTGGCACTCCCAAAAAAGCCGCGGACATTATTTACGACGCCGCTAAAACCTACCAAATAAATCCCAAATTTTTATTAGTCACCCTACAAAAAGAACAAAGTTTAGTGACCGATGATTCACCCAGCCAGAAACAACTTGATTGGGCGACCGGTTATGCCGTTTGCGATAGCTGTAGTATGAGCGATCCGGATATCCAGGATCATAAAGGATTTGGAAAGCAGGTGGACAATGCCGCGGGATTGATGCGTTGGTATTATGACAATAAAAATCAGGGTTTTGTAAAAAAGAAGGATGTCCCCACTATTATTGACGGCACTGAGGTAATTCCTCAGTCGTGGGCCACCGCTTTTTTATATACCTACACTCCTCACTTCCACGGTAATCAAAATTTCCGTCGCATTTGGGATACGTGGTTTTCACAAATCTATCCGGATGGCTCTCTGCTTAAAGCCGCCAGTTCTACAGAAACATGGCTCATACAAAATGGTCAAAAACGTAAATTTAAAAGCCAAACGGTTCTTATCAGCCGAGCCGATCCTAAAATGATTATTACGGTACCAGATGTAGAATTAGACAATTATCCAGCCGGTCCGGAGATTTCTTTCTCCAATTACTCTATTCTCAGAGTAGGTGCTACTACTTACCTTTTGGATTATGATACCCTCCGGCCGTTTGCTTCGGATGAGGTGGTCAGACAGTTGGGGTATAACCCGCAGGAGATCGACGAAGTTACTCAAACAGACATCGCGGGCTATACCATCGGCACCGCCATCAATGCCGATACAACGGCCCCGCAGGGTGTTATTTATCAAATCACGGACCTCAACAATTCATATTATTTACTTAAAGACAGCATCCTAACTCCGATCACAGATAAACGAATTGTGGATGTAAATTACAAAACACTAAAAATTGAGAAACATAAACTAAAAGATTTGACAAAATATGAGGTGGCAAATCTACCATCGCAATTCCAGGACGGTACACTTTTAAAAATTGATGGGAGTAATAAAATTTATGTAATGGAAAAAGGTAAAAAACGCCGTATTGCTGATGATGATACTTTTACCGCTATTGGCTATAAAAAATCTAATGTTGTCACGATAAGCATGATCACCGCCTCCAATATTTTTGATGGCGAGCCAATATATCTGAATGCCGGGTTGCTTTCTTCAAAAAATAAATTCTTGGGTGATAATGAAGCGCCGGTTAGTGATCTTTTTGGGATAAAAAAATCCAAATCATATCTCGTAGCAGAATACCCAAGTGGTAAAATTATCGCAGGGAAGGATATCGATACTCGCCGACCGATTGCCTCACTCACTAAGCTGCTCACCGCCTATGAGGCTCTATCACAGGATTATAACCTGAAAAAAACTACTACCTACAAAAAAGCCAGCTTCGCCTCTTATGATAATCCCCTAAAATTGGTGGATGGAGAAAAATTAAATAACAAGGACATTTTTGCTTCCATGCTTATTTCCTCGGTGAATAACGCGGCACGTATGGTGGCCAAGAGCACCGGCCTCTCTGAAGGTAATTTTATAGATAAAATGAATAATCGCTTAGAGGATTGGGGCGCTGATAATACCACACTTGCGGATGTGACCGGGCTAAGCGATAAAAATGTGTCAACGCCTAGAGATCTGCTTAAGATATTTACGAAAGTACTCGGTAATGCCACAATAAAAGATACCATCAGCGAAACGGAATACAGTTTTAAGGAATTAGTAAATAAAAATAGCGTAAAAACCCACTATTTAAAGACAACAAACAAGATAGTGACTATCCCGGGTCGAAATTATCGCGTTTTGGGGAGTAAGACCGGATATACTGATGAGGCAGGTGCGGTGCTAATAATGCATATTGAGTCGAAGGTAAATAAGAAACAGTACGTTATTATCACGATGGGCAACTCGGATTATAACAAGCGTTTTGATGAGCCGAACAGTATTGGAAAATGGATCGCGGCAGGAAAGGTGAAGATAGCGGTCGAACAGTAAAAATCAAGATAGAAAATGCAATGTAAAATTTAAAATTACCGTGAAGTGATATGGACATTTTTAATTTTGATATTTAAATTTTTATTTTTATCGTATGTCTTTAGTTTTTGCCGCCATCACCCCGCATCCCCCACTGCTAATTCCTACCATTGGCAAGGAAGCCATCAAGCAGGTGGACAAAACAAAAAAAGCTATGGAAAAATTGGAGGAAGATCTATATATCGCACGACCTGATATAATTATCATAATTTCTCCACACGGCGTACTTTTTCCAGATGCCTTTTCCATAAACACTACTCCTGAATATGAAACTGACTTGCGTGATTTTGGCGACTTAGCTACTAAATTAAAATTTAAAGGAGAAATGGGGCTAGCCTCACGCATCCATAAGGCCTGCCAAAATGCCAAGTGTGCCACAACTATGATCAGTGAGAAGTATATTGATCATGGAGCGGCCGTCCCCCTGTTTTACCTCGCTCAACATTTACCAAATATAGATATCTTACCCATTGGTTTTAGCAATCTAGATTGGAAAACCCATGTTGACTTTGGATATACTATCAAAGACCAGATAATGAATTCCAATAAACGGGTGGCGGTGATTGCCTCCGGCGACCTCTCCCATGCTCTAACTACTGATGCCCCGGCCGGATTCAACACGGCTGGTGCGGAATTTGATAAGAAAATTCAAGAATTACTTTCGACCGGCAATACCGCTGGCATGCTACAAATGGATCCTAAATTTGTAGAGGATGCGGCCGAATGCGGTTTCCGTTCCGCTTTAATTCTCATGGGAATTCTGAAAGGTATTAATTACACATATAAGTCATACTCTTACGAAGGACCTTTCGGTGTGGGCTACCTAGTAGCCAATTTTGTCATCTAATTATGTACGCAGAAATCATTCTGGCGAGGAGGATGCCCGTATCCTTGCCGTTTTTAGATTATACCGTGCCGGAAAATTTACGTGATGTAATGCTAATAGGACAATTAGTAAAAATTCCTTTCCGCAACAGGGTTGAATTTGGTATTGTCAAAAAAATCATCGACGGAAAAAAAGAAAAATTGAAAGAAATTTTTGGGATAGTTAATGCTATTCCTTTTCTTTCCGTGCCACAATTACAGTGGTTAGAAGAAATGGCAGAGTTCTATAAAACACCGCTTAGTTTTTTAATAAAAACAAATCTATTACCCTTACAAAAGAGAAAGATTGAAAAAATTGCCTCCCTTTCCCCAAATCTCCAACAAACAGATAATCCCCAACAAACATCCAAACCTTCACTTTTAATATATTCTTCCAAAGAAGAACATTGTGAATATTATATAAAAAATATTCCAACATCCGGACAAATACTGATTCTCTTTCCCGAATTACCGGATTTAGAAAAAATACAGGATGTTTTTTCTAAAAAAATACTGGACGAAGCCATAGTCATCACAAGTGAATTAACGATAAAACAATCGTTTGAAGCTTGGCTAAAGATATGGAGTGGAGAAAAAAGAATTATCATCGGTACCAGAGCCGCCCTGTTTTTACCTTGGCATAACTTATCCGCGATTTTTATGGATGACGAGGGTAATAACAACTATAAGAGCTGGGATATGGCCCCACGCTTCCACACCCGCGATGCCGCTCTGTTTTTAAGCAAATTTCATAATGCCCAATTACACCTATTAACTCATACCCCCGCTGTAGAAACCTGGTTTTTTGCTGAACATAAGATATATACCAAACAGGGCGAAATCAAAAAAAATGAAACCGTGCCGGAGATAATAAACTTAAAAGATGAACGCCGACGCGGTAATTATAGCTGCCTTGGCGAAGAATTAATTGAGGCCTTGAGTCAAAATACTGGGGATGCTTTTCTCTTTGTAAATCGCCTTGGGTCGTTCGGATATGTCATCTGCCGCGATTGCGGGCAAATATCGATATGTGATAAGTGTAGCAAACCATTATCTTTTTTACAAAGTAAAAATTTATTACGTTGCAATAATTGCCACATTGAAACACAGGTAAAATACAACTGTACCAAATGCCAGGGCCAAAATATCAAAACATTCGGACTAGGTACACAGGCCGCCGAGGCGGAACTAAAAAAACTTTTTCCCCATAAAAAAATAATCCGGTTAGACAGCGATGACGCGGATATCACAAAATTAAAGACCACAGAAAAGAAGATCATTATCGGCACTGATTACGCCTGGGCGCATGTTGCCTGGGAAAAGTTAGGCTTAATGGCTTTTTTAGACGTCGACACCGCCATGTTTATCCCGGAGTTTAAGACAATGGAAAACTTATGGCTCAATTTACGCGATACGGCGTATCGCCTGCCGGCCGGTGCAAAGTGGTTTATCCAAACTTCCCGGCCAGAACATCATATTTTCAGTTGCCTATACACCCCGGAGAATTTCTATAAACAGGAACTGATAGAGAGAAAGATGATGGGATATCCACCATATAATTACCTCCTCAGAGCCATCTACGGAGGAACAAAAGCTGGATTGGTAGAAAAAGAAGCTAGAAAGGCATATAATACCCTAAATAGCTTGACGAACGAGGGTTTTACTGGTAAGATTATCGGTCCGCTGAAGACGGAGCCATACTGGCGTAAAGGCCTATATTGGCAGCTAATTTTAGCCAAAATACCGTATAAAAGCTACAAAAAAGATACGAGATTGCTGGCCTCCAAACTATCAGATGAATGGAAGATCGATCCCAATCCAAATAGTATACTAAATTTTTAATATGCTTTTAAATATCATCACTGAACCAAATCCAATCTTGCACAAGAAAACGGCGGCTGTGAGGCCAGCCGATATTGGTGATAAAAAAAATAAAAAATTCATTAAGGATTTGATTGAGACCTTGTATATAAAAGACGGGGCCGGGATCGCCGCTCCGCAGGTTGGCGAGTCAATTCAAATTTGTATCATCGCCAAAAATTTTAATGAATTTAATAACAAGGAAAAGGATCTGATTTTAATAAATCCAGTTTGGGAAAAGAAAAGCTTGTTAAAAGCCGCCGATGAAGAAGGGTGCCTATCAGTACCAAATATTTACGGAAAGGTCAAAAGATATAAAAAAATTCGCGTAAAGGCCTTAAACGAAAAGGGTGAACCGATTGATTTCATCGCGCAAGATTTTTTTGCCCGCGTTATCCAACACGAGATAGACCACCTCAATGGAATTTTGTTTATAGAGAAAGCTAAGGATTTGCAAGAAATAACAAGAGAATAGGTATGAAGACTAAAATTGCTTTTTTCGGCACCTATGAATTTGCCGCGGTAATCTTAAAAGCCTTGATTACAAGCGGCCTTTTTGATATTGAATCAGTAATCACTCAACCAGACAAACCAGTTGGCAGACACCAAGAGATAAAAAAATCCCCAGTAAAGATTTTGGCGGAAGATAATAATCTCACTATTTTGCAACCTGAATCATTAAAAAACTTTGAATATACCGTTGAGACAAATTTAAATATCGTGGTAGAATATGGACTTTTAATTCCAGAGGAAATTATCTCCAAGCCAAAATATGGCACTATCAATATTCACCCCTCTCTTCTACCAAAATACAGGGGGCCGTCCCCAATCCAATCGGCTTTACTAAATGGTGAAAGGGAAACCGGCATCTCCATCATGTTAATTGACGATAAAATGGACCATGGGCCGATTTTAGCGCAAGAAAAAGTAAATATTGAGCCAAATGAGACCTTCGCGGAATTACGCGACCGCCTAGCGCCGCTTTCCGCTGAGTTACTTTTAAAAACTTTACCAAAATATTTATCTGATAATATCAAGCCATCGCCACAAAATGAAAACGAGGCAACCTTTTGCAAAATACTCACACGCGATGATGGAAAAATTTATTTTAATAAAACGGCCGATGAGATATATAATCAATATCGCGGTCTTACTCCTTGGCCTGGAATTTTCACTGTATGGAATAGCAAAAGATTGAAGATAATTAAAATAAAAAAAGCAGAAAAAAATATTCCTGCCGGCCAAGTAAAAATTGAAAATAACAAGATGTTAGTTGGGTGTTCGAAAGATGCGATTGAAATTTTAGAAATCCAGCTGGAAGGGAAAAAAGCGATGCCCGCTTCTGCATTTGTGAATGGAAACGCAAAACTTGATAACTCAAAATTTTAGTTCATTGGACTAAAAAACAGTATGGGGATTAAAAAAAATATAATTTATTTTCTTTTAGCTTACTTCAGCATCCGCCTCTTTTCATATTTTTTTGGCCCGGCCACGCCTCTACAAACACAAAGCTGGGTAAATACCGCCTTTTCGCTAATAATCTTATCCACAGCCATTTTTTGGCTAATTAAAAAGGATATTCGGGGGTGGTATATCGTAGCTGGAGAGGTAATCCTCGGCGGAGCAGGAGGATTTTTGTCTGTTGGACCACTATCGCTGCGTACCAGCCTCCTTATAGTATCAATGGCCATTTTTGATATACATAAATTGCGAGAAGGAAAATATTTACAAAAGCTAAAAGAAACATTACCTGTTACAATTTCGTTGGCTCTATTATTTACTTTTGTCGGTATCTCCGCCATTCACGGATATTTAGCGGGACATGGTCTGCAAGCAGACTTTTCCGATACTATCCCCTATCTCTTCTTTTTATATTTTTATCCTCTCCGCGAATTGGTACAATCGGAAAAATTTAAATCATTCACTTGGGATGCATTTACTGCGGCCATAATCGGTAACGCGATTTTTATTTCGATAACTATATTTAATTTTTCTGCCAATATATTTCAGATGCAAGGCGGATATTATCACTGGTTTCGCGATGTAGCTCTAGGAAAGATTACCGAGATCGGTTTTAATTTTTATCGAGTAGTTTTAAACGAGCACTTACTATTGATTCCCATATTGCTTTATGTGCTTTATATTTTAATCAACAAAAAGATCAAAAAAACATCTGCTTTTATTCTTATTATTTGTCTGCTGTTTATTCTCTCCCTAAATCTTACCCGCATATACATGCTAGGGCTAGCTGTAGGTATCTTATTTCTTTTTAAAAAAACAAACTGGAAACGCTGGCTCATATATTCCACGGGTACTGCTTTAACTTTTATAATAATTTTTACTTCAACCCATCTAATAGCTAGTCGAGGCCAAAGCTTGGGCTGGGAAATATTCGGATTACGCCTACAAAGCATTGTACAACCACAAATCGAGGACAGTTCTCTCTCCCGCATGTTGCTCTTACCAAAAATCTGGGAAAAAATTAAACTGCATCCCCTTTTAGGCGAAGGCCTAGGCAATACTGTCACGGTGTATAGTCCGGTACTCAAGCAAGAAATCACTACACCCCATTTTGATTGGGGATATCTGGAAATTTGGACGGAGATGGGTTTATTCGGATTAATAGCCTGGGTAATATTTATATATTTTACATATAAAAAAGCAAAAGAAAAAAATCTTTTGCCACTCTTATGCGCGCTACTGGTGATAAACATCACCTCTCCGGCATTATTTCATGTGATGGGAATTTTACTTCTCGTCTGGTTATTAGTTGACGAAAAAAATATAAATGATAAAATATTAATTAATAATATTTAATTTAATAATATGGTAATTAAATTACCTGTTGGCCCAGGTGGAAGAGAAGGATTTCTCCCCCGTGGGGATAAGGGGGAACGATTACTTATTAGGATGGCTGCGGCAAATGAGGCAAAAACGGCTAGAACATCACCTAGCAGACCATCTTCTGAAGGACATTCTGCTAACAATCACAATCACAAAAATGGTAGAAATAAAACCAGCGTCTAAGCTGGTTTTATTTTGTGTTTATCTAAGATAATTTTTTTATATTTTTCGTAATCTTCAATCTTCTTATTCTTCCATGGTAATTTATAAAAGAAACTTGGCAACCAAGAGCTATAACCCTTTCTACCAAATATAATTTTTTTAAATAGTACCTCCGGTATAAAAATACCGGTTTTATTTTTTTCCAACATCGTAAGCCAAAGATCCCAATCTTGGAACCTTTGTAATAATTCATCAAACAAAACAAAACCATCACGACGAATTAAAGACGTAGTATCGATATAATTAACTTTTTTGAGTAAATCAGCATTAAATTCACGACTTTTCATTTTTTTCCAACCGAAACAAAATTGGCTATAGACATAGCTTGCTTCAGGGTGATTATCGAGAGACAACTTCATTTTTTCTAACATTCGGGATTTGGCTACTGTATCCGCATCCCAAAATATTACATAATTTCCTACACTTTCTACAAATCCGACATTGCGGGCCGCCGCCGCCCCTTTATTTTCCTGCTCAATTATTTTTATATTAAAATCCGTTATACTTTCTTTAATATTTTTCATCACCTCACTGAAATTATCTGTACTACCATCATTTACTACTATCACTTCCAGCGATCGGTAGGTCTGTTCTTGGATGGAACTAAAACAGCGCTCCAGTGTATGAGCGTGATTATATACCGGAATAATTATACTAATTAATTCCTTCATAAATTACTAATCTGCTTATCCCAAGTAAATTCACGCAAAACCCTCTCCTGCCCAACTTCGCCCATCACCTTGCTGGTTTCTCTATCACTAAGCAAATCTGTTATTGTCTTGGCCACTTTTTCATCATCCGCGGTATCTATTACCAATCCACTGATACCATCCCCTACAGCCTCTTCAGACCCGCCAACACGACCAGCTATCACCGGAAGACCAACAGCGGCGGCCTCCAAAAAGGATGTCCCCCACCCTTCCTCAGCGCCGGCCTTATCGTCTTTGTGGGTTAAAAGTACGAATAAATCCGCTAGTCGATAATACTTTGGCAGTTCACCGTAAGAAATATTTCCTAAAAATCTCACTACATTCTGTAGGTTATTTTTCTGTACCGCATCCATGATGATAGCAGATTTCGGTCCATCCCCTACTAACACACAGACCGTGTTAGGTATTTTCTTTAAAATCTCTGGCATAATGCGAATCAACTGCGGAAAACCTTTCCCGTCATTCATCCGCCCGACAGAAATAATTACTTTTTTTCCATCTAATCCAAGCATTGATTTTAGTTTATTTGTAACCTCCAGAGGAACATCCTGAAAAAAAATATCACCGGGGCATGGATTAATTATTTTAATTTTATTTTTTTCTAGATTAGGAAAAGCAGTTAGTAATTTATTTTTTAAAAATTCGCTATTCAATACGATTTTATCCGCCAGCAGACACACACTATACAACTTCTTCTTTTTATTTTTTAAAGCTAACTCCAAATCTGTACCGTGAAAAAAAATGGTGTAAGGGATTTTCTTAAACTTCTTTATAACATACGCAATATATCCAACGGGCAAAGCGTGATGGACATCCAGCTCCTCTATTTTTTCCTTTTTTATTATTTTAACAATCTGCCACAGCAGTCTAAGCCATTGAGGCCAAAACAATAAAAAATACGGCTGGCCGCGATAAACCTTCCAGTTATTTTGTGCGTCAAATTCGATGTCTCCTTTAAACGTTGGTGCCCAAACTACGAGTTGATCTTTTGGCAGATGCGCCACTAAATTATATACAAATGAGGCAATACCACCTATCTGTGGAGGATACTCTAATGTGATAAATAATCTTTTCATATGGTCTCTTTTGGCCTAATTTTATACCAGATATTCTTTATCGTACTCACGTTAAATCCCCCTGCCAAGAAAAATAAAATACCATAAACGACCATACCAATCGGAATGGTGAAAATAAAATTAATTTTCAAGGATAAATAATATACTACTATCGCCATGATCAAAGCCGGCCATAAGGCCTGATTCGCATATTTAAAGATATTCCTATGCGAGAGTTTGACATATTTAGAAGAAAAATAGTAGCCACCCAGCCATAGGGTAATATTACCTACTAAAGCGGAAATGGCCGCACCGTTTATGCCGATTTTGGGCAATAACAATAAATTAAGTATAACATTCACTACTAAAGCCAGGCCTAAAAGAGCGGTCTGTATTTTTTGGTGATTAGTAGCATTGAGTAATGCCCCTGTGATAAAACTCAAAAAACCAAAAATTAAACTAATGACCAAAATACGAAGCACGCTTACGGCCGGTAAATAGGCAGGGGTATATAATTTTGTGATTACCGGTCCGGATAAAGCTATCAGGCCAAACGACAAAGGAAAAACTATAGCAAATAAATATCGCCATGATTTTTCAAATAGATTACCAATTCTCGCCCTATCCGCCACAAGCAGGCTACTCATTGCCGGAAATACGCTGGCCGACAGCGCCACGGGGATAAATTGAAAGGCAAAAGTAATTTTATAGGGCACGCTCCACCAGCCAAGATGTTCTTTTTGTAGTGTTTTGGAGATTATAATGGAATCAGTATAGGCATAGAGGCGACTGATGATACCCGCAATTGCGAATGGTAGTGCCAGAAGAAAAAATGTTTTAAAAATTTCCTTACTCCACATCAAACCTAAGCGTAAACTATATACTCGTAAGGCAAAATATCCTGAATACAGGGCGTTTAGACAGCTTGGTATAGTATAGGCGGCGATTAGCCAGATGAGCGACCAATGATTTAACAAAGCAAAGCTACCAATAACTAGGGTAATAAACTGTGATCCGACGATGCCAATGGATTCATAAATTAAATTCTTCCGACCGCGAAATACACTGTAAAATGCTGAATGTAAGTTATCAAAAAACATCGTAACACCGGAAAGGTAAACCAGATGACGAATAGAGATAGGATACTGAAGAAGATTGATAAAAAATATCACCAAAAAATACGCACCCAATCCGAATAGGACTTTAGTCCAAAAAACAGTATTTAAATATTTCTCTGAATTTTCCGGATATTTGGCGGTCTCTCGAGTCAAAATCGGTCCCATACCAAAATCCGCGATCACGGTAAAAATGGTAGTAAAAGCAATGGCAAAAAAATATTCACCGGTATTCCCTACCCCGATTACTCGCGCGATAATGGTAAAATATACAAAAGAAATCACCTTCTGAAGTATAGAGGCGGCGGTGAGAAATGAGGTATTTTGGGCGACGGTGTAGGAGGACATAATAACCCTAATTATCGAATTTCAAATTTGATGGATCAACACTATATCGTCTCATGACCTCGCTCGCTGTCTCTGATGTAGTCTGGTTGAAATCATATCCCATTTTACTAAGAAAATTCATTATATCTTCCTTTGGACCCTCTACTTCAAAATAAGGTGGAATTTTAGGATATTCGTCTATTTCTATCTTCAAATTTCCCAAAACAAATGATGTTCGCTTCTTTTCTGCATCTCGGATGACATTTAGGCCAATGCCCAACAAAATATTATTCATCTTATCAAAATCACCCACCTCTGTTTCTGTTTCCTCAACCACTAAAAAATCCTTCTCGTCATGGTGATGATGCTTGAAAGTTAATTTTGATTCTCCACCTTTATTACGAAGGCGCAATAAATTTTTTTCTTTATCTATTTTTCCGTCCTCAAAATCATAGCACCTATCAATAATTTTTTCTTTACCAATCAAAATACCTCCTAACTGTAAAATTTTATCAGTTGTCTTTGTGATGTCTATATCCAAAATTTTTAATTCAATTTCTAACATATATCAAATATTATAAACTTGCATCCCCAAACTCAAACCAATCTCCAAATAATTTAACAGACAAACTCATATCTCCATCAATAAGCAACTGATGGTTCGCTCCTGGGAGAACCATCAATTTATAATTCGGAAAATTTTTAGATACTTTTTTACTTTGTTCTATGTCTACCACCACATCGGCGTCACCGTGGATTATTAATGTGGGACATCTGATATCTTTTACCTTGTCGTACATTATATATTTTTTGAAATCCTCAAAAAGGGAGTAGGGTAAAATAAACTTCTTTCCCCCACCGGTAATATACTCCGCAAGTCCATTTTTTCTCCATTCTTCTATCCCCACTTCGCCCATTCTTACGATTCTCTGGGCCACATAGTCGGAGACCGGTGCTTTGAGAGCTATTCTTTTTATCTCTGGATGTTTAAGGGCTGTGGCCATCACCGTTAAGCCTCCAGCACTGGAACCGAATAACGATATGCCTGTAAATCCTACTTTCTTGACATAATCAATAGCTGAATTTGTATCATCAACCGCGCTAGTAATTGTCTGTTCTTCAAATTTTCCCTCACTTTCACCACAACCATCTAAATCTATTCTAAAAGAATTAATACCCCTTTTGGCCAGTTCTTCAGCTAGCAACAAAGGGGTTGGCCTATTTTTACTAGAGCTAAAACCATGGACGATAATTACGACCTCTTTCTTTGAAGGATTAGGTTCTTCTAAAATTCCGCACAATTTCTGACCCTTTGAATTAAAAAAATATATCTTTTTAGGCATAACATGGCTAAATATTACATCTACATTACCAAAAAAAGGCCAAAATTGCAACAAAAAACCCGCCAAGTAGGCGGGCTTTGTAATATTGTAATTAACGTTTGGACCACTGCGGTGCACGGCGAGCTCTCTTAAGACCTGGCTTCTTGCGCTCCTTGACGCGGGCGTCGCGAGTGAGTAAACCTAAGGTTCTCAAGGTTTTCTTATTATCCTCATTCCACTCAACCAATACACGGGCCAATCCATGGCACACGGCGTCGGCCTGTCCCATTTTGCCGCCACCCAAAACTTTGACGGAAACATCCAAATCCTTTTCTTTGGCCAAGGCCTTGAGCGGAGACCAAATTATCTGTTGTAGTTCAAAGGTCGGAAAATATACATTGGCTTCCATGCCATTCACAATAAATTTACCGCTTCCTTTGTCTATTTTTACGCGAGCGGAGGCGCATTTTCTGCGTCCGACAGCTCTGATAGAATCAGTTTTCTTGTTTATTTTTGTCATACAAATTATTTAAAAGAAATTCTGTTCATTCGCGCAGTGCGCATTTTGTTCTTTGGCAACATCTTTTCTACGGTGCTCGCGATAAGTTTAGCCGGATCTTCCATCATTTTCTTGGCCGGAATTTCCTTTAAACCACCCGGATGCATAGAATGGTGACGATAAAGTTTTTGATCTATCTTTTTGCCTGTAAAATGGATTTGATCCGCATTTAAAATTACTACTTTTTCACCGCTATCAATGTGAGACACATAACCTGGTTTGTGCTTACCCATTAAGATAGTGGCGATCTTGGTAGCCAAACGACCCGGGGTTTGTCCAGCGGCATCAAGCTCTATCTTTTTTCTTCGATTAGACATACTTGGAACAATTAAAAATTTTTATTAAACAAATTCAATCAACACAATCTCGGCACCATCACCTACTCTATTCTTGATCATCGTAATTCTGGTATAGCCGCCTTTTCTATCCATATATCTTGGTCCTAATTGCTCCAACAATTTCTTGACAGCATTGTCGGTATAGAGAACCTTCATAATATCACGACGAACAGCCAAGGTATTTTTCTTAGCCTTGGTGATCAGTTTTTCCACCACAGACTGCACCGCCTTTGCTTTGGCTTTGGTTGTCTCAATTTTTTCGTACAAAATTAAGCTTTCGGCCAAATTGGCAAGCAATGAACGGCGTCCAGCTGTCTTGCGATCTAATGTCACTTTCTTTTTTTGATGACGCATACAACAAATATTTCAATAACAATTAATCTTATTTTGATTTCTTTCTAGATTTTTTGGCTAGTTTCTCTTCTTCTACTACTGGGGACTCCTCGGTTGCAACTTCTTCTACAGCGGCCTCTGCGGCTTCAGGCATAACCGCTTCAGTCGAGGTGGCATTTTGCATTACGATGTTAAAATGATCCATCAAAATTTGATTCGCCTGGCTAATAGCCTCTTTCGGGGTAATAGTGCCATCAGTTTCAATATTGATAGTCAATTTTTCGTAGTTAGTAATATCACCTACGCGGGTATATTCTACATCATAACCGACATCCCGTACCGGTGAATAGACGGAGTCGATAACAATTGTACCTAGATCATAATTACCGCGATCTTTTTCTTCAGCGGTTTTAAAACCGCGACCACGACCGACAATAATTTCCATTTCTAATGTTTTATTGCTCACTACATTAGCAATCACTAAGTCCTTATTAATAACCTCCACATTGGAATTAGCTTCAATATCGGCGGCGGTCACAACAGCTGGTCCTTTTTTGGTAATGTTCAGGGTTATTGGATCATCAGAATGTACCTTAACGGAAAGCTGTTTCAAATTTAACATAATTTCCACTACGTCCTCTTTGATGCCCTCTACAGTGCTAAACTCATGCTGAGTGCCCTTGAGTTTAAATGCCTCCACAGCTCCACCCGGCAAAGAAGAAAGCAACACGCGACGATAGGCATTGCCCAAGGTAGTACCATAGCCATGAAAACATGGCATAACGACGAGTGAACCGGTATTGGCGGTAGCACCGGCTTGGAACTCCACTTTGGATGGCAAAAGTAAATTCTCCATATAAATATGTTATTTATTAGCGTGTATAAAACTCAATGATTGATTTAGCATTGAAGTTTGCGTCTGCCACTGTCGGCGTATTCAATATTTTCGCCTTGACCTCCTTCGAATCCACGCTTAACCAAGCTGGGGCCTCCACTTTAGCCAACTTTTCTGATAAACCTTCAAAACCTTTTTTGTTTTTCACTGTTGAATTTAAGGAAATTACCTCGCCAACTTTCACGCGATAGGATGGAATATCAACTTTTTTATCGTTAATACTGATGGACCCATGTCTCACCATCTGACGAGCTCCGGCGCGAGATTTAGCAAAACCAGCGCGGTAGACCGCGTTGTCTAAACGAGATTCCAAATATATTAACAGGTATTTGCTGGTATCGCCCGGCTTGCTAGAAGCCTCTTCCACGTAATTAGCAAACTGTTTTTCCATTAAACCGTACATCTTTTTAACTTTCTGTTTTTCTCTCAACTGTTTTCCGTAACCAGACATCTTGGCGCCACGGCGTGCGGTTGGGCCATGTTGACCTGGGGGAAAATTTCTCTTCAATACCGGGCACTTAGGCGAAGAACATTTGTCGCCTTTCAAAAACAATTTCTCACCGGCGCGGCGGCATTGAGAACATTCGGTAGTAATTTTTTTAGTTTTCAACTTAACCATATATGTATCTTAAGACAAAATAATGAAAAATATTATACGCGGCGGCGTTTTGGTGGACGACAACCGTTATGCGGGATAGGAGTAACATCATTAATGGCAGAAACATTCAAGCCATTGATGTTCAAAGCGCGGATAGCGCCTTCGCGACCACCGCCAATTCCTTTTACAAAAACACTCACTTCTTTCAAACCGTAATCGGCAATTTTTTCCACTAAATTCTTAACAACGATAGAAGCGGCGTAAGGGGTGGCTTTTTTCGGACCTTTAAAACCGGCCATACCAGCAGAGCCCCAACCCAACACATTACCATTCGGATCAGTTAAAGTGATAATAGTATTGTTATATGTAGCTAAAACATAAGCATTTCCACGCGGAACCTGCTTAACTATTTTTTTCTTTTTAACCTTTACCGCTTTACCTTCCTGTGCCACCTTGGTCTCTGATGCGACGGCCGGAGCGGCAACTTTAGCGACAGTAGTATCTTGTTTTTGTTCGGTCATACAAATTTATTTATCTCTTTATAGTATATTGCTTAAGTAGAAAAATTTATTAGGTCTTTTCTCCTGCCAATTTCTTGCCGGATACTGCTGTCTTTCTGACATTGCCGCGCACGGTGCGAGAATTGGTCTTGGTGCGCTGACCATGAACCGGTAAATGTTTCATATGGCGAATACCACGATAACACTTCACATCTTTTAAACGTTTAACATTAGCCATGATCTCACGGCGAAGATCACCCTCTGTCTTGTATTCCTTTTCCACAATTAAACGCAACTTGTCTTCTTGCTCTGGAGTTAAATCCTTGGTACGGGTATTTTCATCTATACCGGCCTTATCTAGGATCTTTTTTGATAAGGTAAGACCAATGCCATAAAGATACGGCAAAGCTACTACGATTTTTTTATTCTTTGGAATTTCCATGCCTGAAATACGCATACAATGATTTTAGAAATTAGAAATTGAAATTAAATTATTATCCTTGGCGTTGTTTATGTTTTTTGTTGGAACAAATAACATATACCCTTCCCTTGCGGCGAACGGTTTTGCACTTCATGCAGATTTTCTTCACTGAGGCGCGAACCTTCATAATATACTTAAATTAATTAGTAAGAAAAAATATCAACCACTGCCGCGATATCGTCGCCCAGCCAAAAGGCCAAGCTACACCGCAATGGTTGATACTCTTTTTAAAGTTAAATTGTTATTACCTAGAATCTATACGAAATTCTTCCTTTTGTCAAGTCGTATGGAGTCATCTCCACCTTTACCCTATCTCCTATACTTAAACGTATCTTATTCATCCTCATTTTGCCAGCAAGATGAGCTATAACCATCTGTCCGCTTTCCAACCGCACACGGAAGGTGCCGGCGGGTAAAAGCTCCTCTACTTTGCCAACTAATTCGATAATGTCTTTAGCCATTTTATTAAAGTTAAAGCATTAATATTATACATTTTTAAACTAAAAAAGTCAAGAGTTTAGCCAAAAAAACGACTGTTGATAACTTTTTTGGCTAATATTAGCTAACTATTGGTCCTGTAGCAGGGGCGGGACTGTTGTATACCCAATATTTATACAAAAAGAAATTCCAAGAAACCATCGCGGCGATGGTGGCTAATCGCACTAACCGGTAGTCGAATTCCCAGATATGGTTGAATACATACATGGCCCCCACAGAAAAAAGATAATTCACTGCCGCGAGTATAAGATAGCGGACAATTTGCTTGTGCGGCATGGCTTTATCTCGAAACGACCAATATTTATTCAAAGAAAAATTATATGACAACAAAAAAACCTGATTTACTATAACAGCCGCCGTCGGCGCCCAACCAAAATATTCTTTTAACAAAACTAACGACGCCATATCTAGAACAACGCCTGAAATACCGACGATAAAGTATTTAGCAAATTGATGGCGAACAGACCAAAAATATTTTGCAGTTTTTTTAATCACATTTATTCTAATATCGCTTTTATACGACGCACGCCGGAAGATACCGCCTCCTCTTTTTTTATTATAAATTTTCCTAGTACTCCCGTGTGTTCCACATGCGGACCGCCGCAGATTTCTTTACTGAAAGTCAAAGAACCCTCATGTGCATCCGGCATCTGCTCCGGATCGCCCACGGAATATACCTTCACCTTGTTTCCATATTTATCCTCAAACAAACCCATGGCGCCTTTGGCTTTGGCCTCAACCACGGGCATCTCTGCAAATGTGACCGAGTAATTCTGTTTGATGGCGTAATTTACCAATCGTTCAACCTCGTCTTTCTGTTCGGAGGTCATTTTCTCGGGATGCGAAAAATCAAAACGCAGGCGTTCAGCGGTGATGTTGCTACCACGCTGTTCCACATGCGTGCCTAAAACCTTACGCAAAGCGGCGTGAAGTAAATGTGTAGCGGTATGATATTTCACGGACATCTCACCGGTATCCGCCAATCCGCCTTTGAATTTTTGTTCGGCACCAGCGCGGGACAATTCCTGGTGTGCCTTGTATGCTGAATTAAAACTCTCTACATCGACTGTTAAACCATTTTCATTAGCCAACTCCAATGTAATTTCCAAAGGAAAACCATAACTTTCAAAAAGCCGAAAGGCCTGTTTGCCAGAGATTTGGGTAATATTTTTACCAGTTTTCTCAAAAGCTTTTCTTAAACCATCCAATAATTTTTCAAATTCTTTTAGACCCTGCTCAATAGTATTTCTGAATTTGCTTTCTTCTTTGGCGATTTCCACCATAACAAATTCCTGATTGTGCAAGACTTCCGGATAAACATCGGCAAAAATTTTAATTACCTCTTCCGCAATTTTATCACAAAAATTTTCATGTATGCCAAGCTGGCGGCCATGACGCACGGCGCGTCTAATCATGCGACGAACAATATATCCCTGGTCGACGTTAGATGGGGCTATTTTTTTGTTATCCCCCGTTATCATGGTGGCGGTGCGCAAATGATCAGCGATAATACGCATTGATTTAATCACGGCGCCACCTTCGGTATATTCATGCCCGGAGATTTCTTGAATTTTTTGGATGAGCGGCCAAAAAGTATCTACCTGAAAAACATCAGCATAACTATTTAGGGTGACCAGCGTACGCTCTAAACCCATGCCAGTGTCAACATTCTTTTGCCTTAATGACTCATAACCCCCATCAATTTTTTTATTGTACTGCATGAAAACATCGTTCCAGATTTCCAACCAATTATCCTCATCCGTACCAGGATTACTACCAGCCGGAGGTAGTTCGCTCTTTCCCTGCCAATAAAACATCTCCGTATCCGGACCGCACGGGCCGGTTTGTCCGGCCGGACCCCACCAGTTATTTTCTCGTGGTAGATATGCGATACGATCTTCCGACACTCCAAGCGTTTTCCAAATATTCGCGGACTCCTCATCGCGTGGGGCAGTTTCGTCACCTTCAAAAACGGACACGGCCAATTTCTTTGGATCTAGATTAAGATATTTGGAAGATGTTAAAAACTCCCAGCTCCACTCGATAGCTTCTTTTTTAAAATAGTCGCCGAGCGACCAATTACCCATCATTTCAAAAAAGGTATCATGGCGATTATCCCCTACCTCATCAATATCTTGGGTGCGAATACATTTTTGCACGCTCGCGAGCAGTTTACCTTCCGGATGTTTTTCACCTAATAAATATGGCACAAGCGGATGCATACCGGCGGTAGTGAACAAAACAGTCGGGTCATTTTCTGGAATCAAAGAGGCCGAAGGAATCACTTTGTGGCCTTTACTTGCAAAAAAATCTAAATATTTTTGACGAAGTTGTTGAGAGGTAATCATAAATCTTGCTAAATATTTTCAATAATATATTTGTATTCCATCCTATATTCTTCTACCGTATTACAAACACTTTCTATAATAACCGGCACATTCAATTGGCTCGCTATTTTTATTAATTCAATCTGTTTGGTCTGGCATAGTAGATCGTGGTATCCAACATAACCACTTAGGTGTACCTCCACAATCCTATCGGAGAAGATATCAACCATTTTTCGCGCAAATTCTGATGTTGGATCTACGGATAGGCAGTGGTTGAGATCCAAGACCATTTTATAGTCATCCTCCTTAAAAACTTTCTCTAAATCGGAGATAGTACTCCCAAAACTTGCCCTATCGCTTAGATTCTCTATCGCCCACGGTAAATCATATTCACGTATGACCGGCCAGTCCTTAACCCTATTGGGATGCAAAACGATTGCGGGAAAATTAAATTTTTTATGCAACCATGATATTTCTTCCAGTATTTGCCGCGTCTGTTTGTCATTTTTGTAATAATATTTTTCGTTTGAATACAGAGCGGGAGCGTGCAACGATAAATATTTAAAATCAGTATAATCAACTTTAGATAAACTATTTTTTACCTCATCAAAGCGATTAGCATCTAACAATCCAATCTCCAAGGCATTACAATTCAACTCTTTAAAAATTTTTATCTTCTCTAAATATGATACCTTATCTAATTTCCCGGTAACAAAACCTAAAAACATATTATACAATCACTCCCCCACCCAAACATTCGCCTTTACTATAGAAAACAGCAAACTGGCCGGGGGTGACGGCGCGCTGCGGAGTAGTAAATTGGACAATGAGACTACCACGCTGGCCTGCGGCCTCCTTACAATGACATTTCTGTAATGTCTGGCGATGACGTAGGCGCACCTCACATTTTAGCGGTAATTGAGGGGATTGTCCACTAATCCAGTTTATTTCTCCAACCTTAATTTCCTTTTTAAATAATTTGGGATCATCCTCATATCCAACTACGAGTTCGTTGGTTTCCATCTTTTTTTCAACCACAAATAGCGGCTTATTGTCAAATTTACCAATCCCCAATCCTCTTTCGCCAATAGTATAGAAGGGCAAACCCTTGTGTTCGCCCACTTCTTCGCCCGTCGTGGTCACTATTTTCCCCGGTCTTGGTTTTATCTTCTTCTCCAAAAATTCCTTCATCGGTACTTCACCAATAAAACAAATACCCATGCTCTCTTCTTTCTTGGCGGTTGGCAGATCAAACTTCTCAGCTAATTCGCGTACTTTATCTTTGGTATATTTACCAATAGGAAACGATGTAAACCTAAGTTGATCTTGAGTGAGCTGGTGTAAAAAATATGTTTGATCCTTATTCTTATCTTTTGCTTCCATTAAACGTAAACCAACCCTACTACCCCTACTACTTTTAATATCTGCGTAATGCCCTGTGGCTAAAAAATCAAATCCGAGCTCCCGTGCTTTTTCCAGCCAAACACCAAATTTAATAAATTTATTGCACATCACATCCGGATTGGGCGTGCGGCCGGCCTCATATTCTTTATACATATATGACAAAACCATCTTGTCATATTCTTTGGTAAAATCTAAACGTAATAACTTAATTCCTAATTTAGCTGCCACGCGCAAAGCATCTTGATAATCACCCCGCCAGCACGATTCCGGAGCGCAGGGGTCATCATAATTTACCATAAAAGCACCGGTAACATCATAACCGGCCTTTACCAAAAGAGCGGCGGCAACAGATGAGTCTACGCCGCCACTCACAGCAACCAACACTTTTATTTCCTCATTCATAGAACCATGGGTTTAATCTTGTTTCTGTTCTTGTTTTGTATACACAAAAACCCTATCTACTAAAAAGTTTACGAATTCCCTCTAAAAATCTCCCCGCCTTCGATCCATTGGGCGATTTTTCTTTTTTAACTGACAGTTCTATGACATTTGATCTTGCTTGTGTTCTTGATTCCAATCCCCTTCCTACAGCCACACGCAAACCGAATTTCGGGGTATAAAATAACTCCGCATGCTTTTTTGCAGTTTTATCAAACTATCCAATGCAACTATATAATCTTCAACTGTGGAATGATCACGATCAGGATCTAGTTGTAAATGGCCGTATCCATTTTCTTGTATTTTTTTCAGCTTGAGCGGGTGATGGGAATCGAACCCACGACTCAACCTTGGGAAGGTCGCATATTACCATTATACTACACCCGCATAAAAAGGGCAGGCCATGCCCGCCCTTTTTTAAATCTATTTTGCTTCTGCCAATGGTGCTTGAAGAATCTCGAAGGGATTATGCACATTTACATAAAGCTTGATAACCGCCTTTTTTGCCATCTCATCCAAATATTTATCCGCGCTTGGGAAAGCGAATAAAATATGACTCGCCTGCGCCTGTTCCGTATTTACCATCTTGCTGGTCGTCTCGTCCTTCACTTTTTCCGTTTTTTTATCCACCAATTTTATAATATGGTAACCATATTCCGTCTCCACCAATTCCTTTGTTATCTCTCCTTTTTTCAAAGCAAAGGCGGCATTTTCAAATTCCGGGACCATATCACCTTTTGCGAACCAACCCAAATCCCCGCCATTCGCGGCCGTTCCATCCTGACCATATTTTTTAGCCGCCCCAGCAAAATCAGCGCCCGCTTTAATTTCCTCCAAAACCTTCTGTGCTTGCGCGCGGACATCCTCTCTGGCCTTTTGATCAACGCCGATTTTTTCTGATAATTTTTGATGTAAAACAAATGGTCTAATAACTTTTTCGGTATAGGTATCCAATGTCCACCCATAACGAGAACTCAATTCCTTATTGGCCTCCTCTGTGGTCTTAAATTGTGTCAAAATTTGCTCCTTAATAGTATCAATATCCTTACTTTCAACTGTCACGCCGTATTCGGTGCCCATTTTTTCAATCAATATATTGTTGGTCAATCGCCACAACACCTGATCGGACATCACCTCATCAGTCATACTGGCGCTCGGTCCTCCGGAGGCAGCATCATACACCTTCATTTTGCCAATCGCCTTCATATCATCAGCATAATCACTATACAGGACTCTATCACCATTCACCTTCATCACCGGAAGACGCATTATTCTGGCTACTCCAACTGTAAAACCATCGGTCTTGGTATATCTATACACTCTCACCGTAGCCGTCACTAACACCGCCACGATAGCCACCACTAATAACCCTCCGAAACCATACAAAAACATTTTTAAATTTTTATTCATTACCTCAGGCTTTTTTTCTTCTACCGCCGGGATTCCGCTCACGGCTGGCACCTCCACTTTTTCCTGCTCCATATTTTTGTTTTCCATAAATTAATTTAAATTCTTATCCGCCTAAACGGGCAAGATAATATTAATAATTAAATATTTTTATCTCTTCCTAGAAAATAGTCCCACCACTTAATAATATTAGAAGTATTATCCCATTCTACTACTTTTTCTTTTTCCTGTCCACCCTGCTGTTGCGTCTTTTCCTCACTATTAATCACGGCCATTTTTTCGCCTGGTTTAGCCATATTTAGCTCCAACCGCGCTTTTTCTTCCGCAAAAGCCGGCGACTGTACATATTTCAAAATCTCCAATGACTCTAATTTTTTAAATTCTAAATTGTGTACCTCTTCCTGTAAACGCGCGATTTCTAACTTCACTTCATAATCCTGATAATACGCCCGGCCATAGGCAAACGCCACCAACCCAAAAACAACCAGCAAAATTAAAATAAAAATTTTGGATTTAAAAAAACTTCTTTTTTTCTTTTCTTCCGACATAGTATCCCTATTTTACCACCTCATCGCTATCGATTTCAATATCATTAAAAACCTCTAAACGATTTTCCAATAAATCCTTGACCTCGCAAATCTCCGCCTCACTCAAATCACCAATGATTTTGATAAACTCAGCATAGACAGCTTGCCTGTTAGACAAGCGCCGCCCACGACGAGATTGTTCGAGGGCATCGGTAATTACCGTCTGCCATTTCTGCGGCGCTCGTACCTTTTCCGCTTCCAAGACAGTCTTCTGGCTCTTTGTTTCAATAAACAAACTTCCATAATTGAAGATACTGGCCAAGATGCCTTTTTTTCTAAAAAAAATATCTTTAACATCCGCATACCCAACGGATGAGACGACCTCATCAAACCAACCAACGCGATTTACATCCACTACCCTCTCCGATGTCACCACTAAAAAATTTTTATTACTAAAAAACCAGGTGCGAAAAATAATAAAAATACCCATGAACATTCCAATTCCATAAAGCGTATATCCCCACCATCCCTGTGCAAAAAGCCAAAACATGAAAAAAGATGTAACAAACATCAAAACGAGACCTAATAAATACCGCCAAAAATATGTTAGCGAATAACGGTGAATAATTTCCTGGATTTCTTCGCCATCGCGCAGGTGAATTTTAGAGGAAAGCGACATATTATTTTTTCAAAATTTCTCTAGCCACCCGCCGATCATCCCACGGAATTCTCTTACCGCCTGCTACGCATATACACAGCTCAGTGCCTTTGGCGGTTATAGCCACAGCATCGCCAGTTTTAGCAAGTGATATTGCTTTTTTAATTCCCTCACGCCTGTCAACTACAATAAACAAATTCTCATTATCCTTTTTCCCAGCCTGACGTGCGCCGATAGCAAGCATCTCAGCGATTGCGGCTGGATCTTCATCGAAACAATTAACATCGGTAATTATTACATAATCGCACAATTCTCCGGCGATTCGCCCCATTTTTTCTCTCTTACTCTTATCACGGCCACCGCCATCAGAGCCAACCACACCGATAACCTTGCCTGTCGCCCCAACCATCTGACGTATGCTTTTAAATAGGGCGGTTAAACTCAACGGCTCATGAGCATAATCCACAATCACCTTAAAATCCTGGCCCTCTTCGATAAACTCCATCCGACCTTCCAGCATTTTTATACTATCAAGACCACGAGCGATCTCTTCTTCTGTTTCACCCTGTGATTTGCCAACAGCAATTGCGGCGAGCGCATTTGGCACATTAAAATCCCCTGCTAAATTTAATTTATAATTATGTCCATTAGCCTCGAACTTCACCCCCGCGGCAGTAGCCGAAATTGTATGCCCGCGATAATCCGCATTTTTTGTCATTGCGAACGTAAATTTTTTATCAGCCGAATTATTTAAAAAGTGTTCCGCGTATTTATCATCAGCATTAACGACAATAATTTTTTCCACACGATGTCCTTTGATCACCTTATTATGTTCTTTTTTCAAATCAACGAACAATTTCATTTTATCTTTTTTCAAATTTTCAAAACCACCGTGGCGTTCACTATGCTCGGTGCCAAGATTGGTGAAAACAACGATATCATAATGCACCCCAAGATGACGATATTGTAAAATCCCTTCCGAGGATGTTTCTACTACCGCATATTCACAACCGGCGTCTACCATCTGCTTCAACATTTTCTGTATTTCTCCCCTACCCAACATCGACATTTTTTTATCATTGAGCCAACGTCTATCACCAACCTGAAATTCCACGGTAGACATCACACCAACCTTGTACCCACCAGCCTGCAAAACAGAGGCGACAAAACGACAGGTAGTGGATTTGCCCTTGGTACCAGTGACACCGACAACTATCATTTTCTTACCCGGATAACCATAAAAAACATCGGCCATTTGCGGAATGAGATAATGATATATTTTTTTTGTTTTATTCAGCATGTTATATTATTTTCTCAAACTAACCTCATATCTCACCTGTTCCAACTTTTGTAGAGCCTGTTTAGCTTGATCAAATTTTTGGCGATTATATCCCGTCAGATCCATATCAAGCATTTCATCTACCACCTCTTCGGCTACCTTGTAGCACCTCTCTACCTCATCAAAATTTTTAGCTGTCGCTGATTTTATGGCGAAACGATAAATCTCGCCAACCAAATCACTCAATCCGCCAACAAAAGTATCAGAATCAATTTTTATATCCTTAATCTCACCAATATTTTTCCCATAGACAAACATACTGAATAATTTGGCCTCAGCATATTCTTCCTGCGATGCGTGGAATGACCCCTCTTTGACAATCCGCGGATCCTTACAATATTTTACAGTCAGTGCCAAAAGTATTTTTTTGGAGGTATCTAACAATTCATCCCCCGCCTTGTTATCCGCTCTTTGATAAGCAAAAATAGCCTTTTTTGCCAATTGTTGTGCATCGCCACTCATTTTTATCACCTCTCGCCTGATGGAAGAATAACTAATCAAATCTTCGCGGACCTTCTTGGTATATTTTTTGTCTATCATATTAAATATTAAAAATTATCCACTTTCTGTGGCCTTGCTCTTGCTTTTTTTATAAACTTAGTATATCATAATGAGCGTAAATTTGTCTATTTGGGCCGGTAGCTCAGCTGGTAGAGCAGATCCCTTTTAAGGATAAGGTCCTGGGTTCGAGCCCCAGCCGGCCCACAAAAAAGAGCCCCATTATATATGGGGCTCTTTTTATCAGAGGAATTTGAATGTGGTTCTTTATTTTAAGCAAAAAAAATCAATGTAATTCTTAACTAACTTCCCAAAATAACTGGGCTGTGGTAAATTATATTTGATTTTGACTAAAAAATATGGGCGAAAATTTTACTCATCCTAATAAAAATGCACCGGAAATAAAAGAAAGAAAAAGGTGTGGTCAAAAAATTCTAGAAATTGGGGTAGGTCTCCAACACTCTCCTTTCTTGTCAAAAAATAATATTGGGAGATACTCAGACGCTCACATTATACGAACGGATTTGTACGGTGGTAATATACAGGCCGATAAAATTGCAAAAGTCGGACCAGAAACTACCGAAGAAGAAAGGCAAGCATTGCGTAAAAAAGCACAAGGTAAAATTCAGAGCTACTACGATATAACTGTGACCGGAGGACTTACAGAAGCCAAACTGATAGATGATACAACGCTGGACCTAGCTGATCGAAGGGGAATTGGCTTTACAGGAAGAGTTGACTATGTACAATGCGACGCTATGGGTAAATTACCATTTGGTCAAGACACTTTTGATATTATACACATGGCCAATGTATTTAACCAACCACTTTTCGGCCTAAAAAGGGGTGACTCAAGAGAGAAGGCTGCAAAATTAATTTTGCAGGAAATTAGCAGGGTTATTAAAAAGGAAGGTAAAATAGTAATAATCACCGCATTACAAACTCCTAAATTTGTGACACCTTATGATTTAGTTGATTGGTGCCGAGGCATTGGCCTGATTGTAGAAACTATTGATTTACCAACGAGAGAAGAAACTCAAGAGGTAGAATCTGGCGACGAACAAGCAAAGATAACTTTTAAAACAAAATATCCCTATTTATCTGAATATTTTGATGAATCATTGGATATGGTTGGAGAAAATGATTTTGCCCTTGTCGCGACAAAATAAATATTCAGTACAAAAAGGTTCATCAATTATAATGAACTTTTTTTTATCCTAATTTTGCCCTTTTAGCACGCGGTTCACACTCACATCCTCTCTCCGCCGGCACCTTGGATATTATCGCCGCGATGAGCTGTTTTAATTTTGGGATTCCTATCTTAAAGGTCTGCATGACCTGTTCAATTGAAACCGGTTGAATGCCATCTTTTGCGTAAATACCAACATCATAATCCGTCACAAAAGAAATATTTAAATAACAAATCCCCTTTTCGGCGGCCAACACCACCTCCGGATACTGCGTCATATTAACAACATCCCAACCCATCTGTGAAAACCACATACTTTCTGCTGTCGTAGAAAAACGCGGGCCTTCAATCACCACCACCGTACCCTTTGGATGAATTTTAAAATTTAATTTATTTCCTTCCTCAATCCCCGTCGCCCGTAGGTGTGGACAATACGGATGCGCCATCTCAATATGCCCCACTGCCGGACCCTCATAAAATGTCCCATCTCGGTGATGTGTCCTGTCTACAAATTGATCACAAATTACAAAATCTCCTGGTGCAATTTCCGTCTTTAATGAACCAACCGCACACGGCGCGATGATATGCCCAACCCCGAGCTGGTGAAGTGCGGCCATATTTGCCTGATATGGGACTTTATGCGGGGGTAAAGAATGCTTTTTGCCGTGTCGCGGTAAAAATGCTACCTGTCTACCGAACATCTGACCAATAGAAATTTTGTCGCTTGGTTTACCATATTCCGTCTCTATCTCAATCTCCTCAACCGGCCCTTCAAAAAATTCATATAACCCAGAACCGCCGATGACACCAATTTGTGCTCGTGCCTCTGTCATAAAATTAATATTTTACTAATGCATTAATCTTTACCTTATTCCCCAAAATCTTTTTTAAAACTTTACCGCCAGATAAAAAAGTCAAATCAGTTAAAAATTCAATACCCATAATCCGTCCTCGTAATTTTTTTACCATGTTTATCGCCGCTCTCATCGTGCCGCCAGTTGCCAAAACATCATCTACCATCAAGATTCGCTCACCAGGCAAAATTGCATCGCGGTGCATTTCAATGACACTACTCCCATACTCCAAAGCATAATTTTGGGAAATTGTTTTCCACGGCAATTTCCCTTTTTTACGTACAATGGAAAGTCCGCATTTTAATCTGTACGCAATAGCTGCAGCGAGAATGAACCCACGTGCATCAATGCCAACTACCTTGTCAATTTTTTTATTCAGGTACGGTTTCGCCATGGCATCAATAACTTTTTTAAATAACTTACCATCTGCCAACAGCGGTGTGATATCCTTAAAATTTACCCCCGGTTTTGGCCACTCGGGAATTTCACGAATCTTCAATTTAATCTGATCTTCTAACATATGATATATCAATTACAAAAGTTTAACCTGTTTATATCATACCCCGATATAATTCGCGGGTCAATTACAATATATTTTTCACCGGGACCATTGATAAACGGAAAAAACGAGGCTGTACAGGGTCTTGACAAAAGCCCAATTTTGTGCTAATCTTAATAGTTCTTTCCCGTTCTTTGCCCACAAATTAAGCTGAAAAATCGGCTTAAGCTGAGGGCAAAGACGTCCCAAGTGGACGCATATGGAGAAGAGCATGCCATTGGAATTTGTAGGAATTGTGGTTTACGTTCTCGGTGCAGTGGCGATCACCGTCGGGTGTCATCTCGCCTGGAATAAGTGGGTTGAACCCCACTAGACAACTCCACTACCCAAGGACGGGCCTCCGTCCTCGGTCGACTGACGGCCGAACGAAGCGGGCAACTTCACAACATCCCTCGGGATGTCCTCGGCAGGGTCCCCGCACCCTGCCTCTACAAAAAATAACACCACCGTAAATACGGTGGCTTTTTAAATTTAAGAATATTTACAAAAAAATATCTAATCTTTTACCAGCCCATTGATTACCTCCACAATTTTACTATCCTCTACCACCGGTAAAATTTCGTGCAATCGTCTCCCTAAAAGTTCACGCTGCACAGAATCTTCCAATAAATTTTTTACTTCTTGCGCCAATTGTAGGCCGCTAGTCAATCGTTCATTCAAAACAATCGCCGCATTTTTTTTACCAAAATATTCAGCATTATCTTCTTGGTGTGTATCCGCCATTGGTAAAAGTATCACCGGCTTTGAAAGAGCGGCAAGCTCGGTAATGGAGGAAAAACCGGCACGTGCTACTACCACATCGGCCGCCGCATAGGCATCTTTCATCTCTTCAGTGAAGAAATCATAAACATGATAATTGTTAAAAATCTTGGTAGCATTCTCTGACATCTGTTTAGGACGCTCTCTGCCCACCAGGTGGATTATTTGCCATTCCTTCGGCCAATGCTGGAGTGCTTCAATCACCATTTGATTCACTCGCATAGAACCGGTACCACCACCCATAGCGAAAATTACTGGTGCGCCGGCCGATATCCCAAATTTTTCTCTAGAGGCCAATGGATTATCCACACTCAGATCACGTGCCGGATTTCCAATCCACTCGGTTTTTTTAGCGGAAAAATATTTTACACTATCTTTGAGGGCGGTAGTAATTTTTTTAGCAAACACCACCATCAATTTATTAGACAATCCCGGCCGCGCATCCTGCTGGTGTACCCAAGCTGGTACGCCAAGCATGGCACCTGCCCAGTGTAGCGGTACGCTGACAAACCCACCGGCGGAAATGAGTAAATCTGGTTTTTCTTGCAGAATTAAAACAAACGATTGGATGGACGCGATAAATAACTTGAAGATATCTAATAAATTCCAAAGAGAAAAATATCGACGCCATTTACCAGCGCCGATAACAAAAAAAGGGATCTGATATTTTTCTACCAACTCCCTTTCTGGGCCGATTTTAGTACCGACCCATATGAACTGCGTTCCCAGATATTTCTTTTTATACGCTTCAACAATAGCCAAAAGCGGCGTAACCGGACCAAGCGTACCTCCACCGGAAAGAATAATTTTCATACTAGTAATCCCTCAATTTACGCACCACCTCCATACCCTGGATCTTTTCCAATGCCTTGGCCTCAATTTGACGAATACGCTCGCGCGTAACACCAAACTCCTGACCCACCTCTTCCAAAGTATGTGTGACGCCATCACCTAAACCAAAACGCATCTCTAAAATTTTCTGTTCGCGTGGTTGTAGGTCCTTTATCGCATCCTTTACATAGTCACGCAAAATTTCCAATCCAGCCGCTCTATCTGGAGAAACATTCTTAACATCCTCAATAAAATCCTGCAAGGAAGACGAATCTTCGTCATCATCACCAACCGAGACCTCCAAAGATACCGTATCTTGAGAAATTTTTAAGATATGGTTGATTTTTTCTACCTCTTCACCCATTTCTGCCGCCAACTCCTCTGGTGTAGGATCGCGCCCTAAATCCTGGAGTAATCTCCTCTGCACCTGTTGGAAACGATTGATAGTTTCCACCATATGCACCGGGATGCGAATAGTGCGTGATTGATCAGCTAGAGCACGCGTAATAGCCTGGCGAATCCACCAAGTGGCATAAGTAGAAAATTTATAACCTTTACGATGATCAAACTTTTTTACCGCTCTGAACAACCCAATATTACCTTCCTGGATTAGATCCAGCAATGATAAATTTTTACCAACAAATTTTTTGGCGATAGAAACAACCAAGCGCAGATTGGCTTCAATAATTTTAGCTTCGGCCGCCTTATCTCCTCGTTCTTTTCTTTTGGCCAACACGACCTCTTCGTCACCCGTCAACAATGGGATCTTACCAATTTCACGCAAATACATCTGAATTGAATCGGAAGAAATCTGTCCCAGATCAAAAGGAGTGTCCATATCCGGCTGTGCACCCTGGAATCCTTTTAAAATAGCGGCATTAGCCGGTTTAGCACCAAGAAAACTAGTTGGCGCTTCCACCACCGATACACCATTTTTATCCAATAGGTCTAAGAAACCCTCATACAAATCCAAATAGCGCTCCGGCCTGGACAATACGCTCAAAAGTTCGGTCTCGGTGATAAATCCCCTATTACGTCCTTTTTTAAGTATACTAAAAATCTGATCGGTGGTCGGCTCGACCACCTCTTCTACCACAAATGGTAGAAGCTTATTTTTTGTCTTCTTATGCCAAAATTTTCCCTGTTTTTTAAAAGGGGGTTTTTGTGGCTTAACCTGTTTTATCGCTTTGTGGGCGACATTTTTTTTAACTGCCTTCTGAGCAGTATATTTTTTGTTTTTCTTAATTGTCTTTTTGACCGTTTTTTTCTTAACGATCTTTTTTGCCTTTTTGTTGGGCATGAAAAACAAATTAGTTTATTAACTGTTGTAAAATTTGCATAAGAGACGCCACCTTTTCTCTATCACCATCCTTTTCAGCTCTTAACATTTCTGTTTGAATTTCATCGCGTCTAATTTTTATCCAATTATCTTTTATCCTTTTTATTAAAATCCCCACTTCGCCACTCGCCTCTTTTTCGTTCATCCCCTCGTAATCACTATCTACCTGCAAACGTAGGAGATCTAAAAAATTTTCCCCATTTGGCAACACAAAATTCGCGCGCCATGTATCCGGATTAAAATCATTGGTATTATAATGTTTTTCGAACAATTCGTAAAGTGGGGCAAAACGCGTATCCACAAAAAACTCTATACGTAAGGCCTGGGGGTTTACGATGTATAGGTTAGGATATTTGAGGAGGAGAGAAAATAAGCGGCTATGCACTGGATCCATTTTATCAATAGGAGGCACCGCCATCTTACTATTTTTTACATCCTCCACTACCGCGCCAACGCGCTGTTTATTATTCTTAATCTCTTCCCGCAGAATTGACATTTCAATATTTAATTCCTCACCCAAACGTTTTAACCATTCATCACGCTCTACCGCATAAGGGATTTTGGCAATCTCGGTAAGCAATATGTTGGAAGCTGTCTGTTTTTCTTTTGGTTCACGGCGATTAATTTTCCCCAGAACCTTCTCAAAATACCATTCCATTACGCCTTTAGATTTTTCTACCGCCTCGAACCAAATCTTGGGATTCTTTTTCAAACATTCATCGGCATCTTTACCAGCACCATCAGGAATTTTTATCACTCGAATATTCATGCCTTCTTGAAGCGCGATATCAATGCCGCGTTTAGCGGCATTCTGTCCGGCACTATCTGCATCAAAGGCCATGGCGATATTATTAGAGTATCTCTTCAACAATTTAATCTGTTCCAGGGTGAGGGCCGTACCAGAAGCGGCCACTACATTAGTCATACCGGCTTGGTGACAGGCTACCACATCCATTTGCCCCTCAACCAAAACAACTAAATCTTTGGCTTTGATTTCCATCTTCGCCTTATCCAGCCCATAGATCACCCTCGACTTATCGTAAACAGGCGACTGCGGGGTATTCACATATTTACCTCCTGAATTTTCAGTTTCTACGAGTACCCGACCGGTGAAGCCAACTACATTTCCATGCACATCCCAAATCGGGAACATAACCCGACCGCGGAAACGATCGTAGAATCCACGACCGGTTTTAACATCGGCATTATCACGCTTAATAGTGAGACCGGAAACCACCAGATCATCAATACCAAAACCATTTTTTAATAAATACTTTGTTAATAATTCCCATTGATCGGGAATAAAACCAATCTTCCATCTTTCGATTGTTTCTTTTTTTAAACCACGACGTTCTAAATAGTCACGCGCGATCTTCGCCGTCGGCATATCCATTAAAAATCTATGGAAAAAATATGCCGCCCTAGTATCTATTTCCATCAACCGATTTTTTTGGCTTTTATTAACCTCCGTCTTAAAATTATTTTCTAACTTTACTCCCGCGCGATCAGCCAATAATTTGAGCGCCTCCGGAAAATCAATACCTTCGATCTCCTGAACAAATGTAAAAATATCTCCACCCTTCCCACATCCGAAGCAGTGAAAAATCTGCTTCTCCGGATGTACCATAAAAGACGGAGATTTTTCCCTGTGAAACGGACAAGGAGCCTTCCAATTCGCGCCGGATTTCTTAAGGGGCAAATATTCCTGAATAACTTGAACAATGTCCAATTTGTCTTTGATAGATTGGGTGTCGGTCATATATGGCTAATTTACCACTATATAGCCAAAAAAACAAGAGCCATACGACCTCTTCCTTACTCCCTCCGCAACGCCTCAATCGGATCCAGATTCGCCGCCTTGCGCGCGGGATAAAGGCCAAATAGAAAACCAATAAACGCGGAAAATCCTACCGCCAAAAATATTGAAGATAAGGGAATTGAATATACCCATTTTAATCCATAAGATACGGCGGCGATATATACCACTAAGGCCAGTAAGGCACCCAAAATAATACCAACGATTCCACCAACTACGGTAATAATCAGGGCCTCGCTCAAAAACTGCCACATAATATCGCGTTTACGCGCGCCCACTGCTTTGCGCAAGCCAATTTCAAAAGTGCGCTCGGCAACCGACACATACATAATATTCATAATCCCCACTCCTCCAACCACGAGCGAAATACAAACCAGCGCCACCAACAAAAAAGTAATTCCACCCACTATCGAACCGAGCATCTCGCGCGCCTGATCCATGGTGTTTATCGCAAAGTCGTCCTTCGCCGGATCAGAAATCTCATGCTCCACTCTAATAATTTCCTCCAAATCTGCGACCGTTTGTGCGGCCTGACTTCGGTCTCTCATTTTGGCAATAATCTGGCGAACATAATCAATACCCAACAATCTTTTTTGCATGGTGAGAGTGGGCATGAAAACGATATTATCCATATCCATAAACATAGCTGAACCTCGCTTGGCCGCGACCCCAACTACTCTAAATGGTTTCCCTTTGATATATACAATTTTCCCAGTCGCTGTATCATCGCCAAAAAATGTTTCTTTTACTGTTGCACCAAGCACCACCACCTGCGCCAGCGAGCTCTCTTCGCCCTGATCATATATTCTACCCTCCGCCAAATCAAATTTTTCAACCTCCGGCATCTGATAACCTTCGCCTATCACCAATACAGTTTTTGTTTGTCCGGCATAGCTAATAATATCCTGGCCAAAAACCATACCGTAAGCGGACACAATATTCGGATGATTCATCACCAAATCAATATCCCTGTTCTTCATCGTCGTAATAGTAATACCAGACGACTGTCCAAAAGCGTTTTCGCTAGATGTCTGTTTGGTACTCGGCATTTTTGTTTCAATGGAAATAATATCGGGGCTGAATGCTTCTAATTCTCCCATAATCAGACCATCCAATCCGCGTCCGGCGGCCATGATAGTAATAACAATGGAAATACCCACGGCAATACCAAGGATCGTCAAAACAGAGCGCGTCCGCTGGCGCCTCAGAGTCAACATCGACATTTGAAATGTGGTCAACAAATCCATAAAATTATTCGTATCGCAACGCCTCAATCGGATCTAATTTACTCGCTCTTTTAGCCGGTATAATTCCAAAAAGCAAACCAATACCGACTGACACAACACAACCCATTAAAATTGAAACAGGTGAAATTACCAAGTCCCACTTATACCCCTGATTTTGAGCTACAACTGATACTAATATTGAAACAACTACCCCAAGGATAATCCCGATCACGCCAGCCAAGAAAGTAATCAACGCCGTCTCCACTAAAAATTGTTGGGTAATATGGGCATTTTTAGCGCCCACCGCCTTACGTAAACCAATCTCTCTCGTACGCTCTTGCACGGCCGCAAGCATAATATTCATAATACCAATTCCACCCACGAGCAACGAAATTGCCGCCACGGCGACCAAAAAAATCTTCAAAGCGTTGGTAATGGTCGTTAGGACCTCCAGACCTTGAGCCATAGAGCGCACGGAAAAGTCATCATTTTCCGGATTAGTAATGTTATGTCGTTCGCGTATAATCAGCGTGGCAAATTCTATCGCGTCATTCACATTATCAGCACTGTCCACTTTCATTCTGATAAAACTTACATAATCAATACCTAATAATAATTTTTGTGCGGTTTTTAATGGCACAAAAATTTGCGTATCCTGATTTTGGAAACCACTCACTCCGCGTGATTTCATGACACCAATTACTAAAAAATTTGTTTTTTTAATTTTAATTTGCTTGCCAATCGGATCCTCATCAATAAACAGATCTTTGGCGGTCTGACTACCGAGTACGGCTACCTTGGACATACTTTTCTCTTCGTCATCCGTGAAAAATCTGCCGGACGAAACATCCGTATCCTCAACAACAGGCAAACTCGCCTTGGTGCCAACAAATGTGGTATCTGCCTTGTTTTCCCCATAATTTACAGTATCAGTGCCCTTTACATAGGATGTGTACGTCACCAGATGAGGATTACCGCTCTTCATTAATGCATCACCATCCTCATCCGTCAATGTAGTAATGGTCACGCCAAATACCGAGGCCGGCGGACCCTTTTCCTCCGATTTTCCAGGAAGTATACCGATTAGATTTGATCCCATGCTTTTAATTTGATTCAAAATCAAACTCTGCGCCCCGCTACCCACCGACATTACAATGATTACGGACATTACGCCAATAATGATGCCGAGCATGGTTAAAAACGACCGCACCTTGTTGCGGCCGAGAATGTGCCAAGAACTGTGAATTGTCTCGGCGATATTCATAGTCTTTATTTGTTCAATTCATGGCCATTTTTTGCGTCTTGTCTTACTCGTACGGCATGATCACTAACAATTTCCCCGTCCTTAATAGACAATATTCTCTTCGCGTGCTCCGCGGTATATTTTTCATGCGTCACCAAAATTATGGTATGACCTTCCTCATTCAAATCCTGCAAGATTTTCATGACCTGCAAACCGGATTTGGAATCCAAATTACCGGTAGGCTCATCCGCGAAAATTACATCCGGTTCATTTACCAAAGCTCGGGCTATGGCTACCCTTTGTTTTTCTCCACCCGAAAGCTGGCCAGGGGTAAAGTTTAGACGATGCTCCAAACCAACAGACACTAGTAATTCCTTTGCCCTATCAAAACGCTTTTTTTCTCCTACATGATCGGCGTACAATAATGGCATCGCCACATTTTCCAAAGCAGTGGATCGATTCAGTAAATTAAAGGCTTGAAAAATGAAACCGACCTTGTGGCTTCTCATCTCAGCCAATTCATCATCGGTCAATTTGCTTACATCCTTCTTATCAAAGATATATTTACCGCTCGTAAGCTTATCCAAAAAACCCAAAATATGCATTAGGGTAGATTTACCGGAGCCGGAGGGACCCATTATGGACACGAATTCACCCTTTTCTATTTCAAAATTAAGTCCATGTAATACCGGCGTTTCCACGGATTCGGTACGATAAATTTTTGTTAAATTTTTTATTTCAATCAACGCCATAACTATTGAGTTTTTACGCTAACTATAATATTTTCACCCTCATTAATGCCCTCCAAAATTTCTACCTTTCCATCATTACCTCTCATACCAACCTTGACATTTTTTTCCACTTCAACATTATTTTCTAATACACGCACATACTTATCAGTATTTCTTGTTCGTATCGCACGCATTGGGATAATAACAACATTTTCACGCGTCCCAGTGCCAATAATTACATTAGCAGTCATGCCGGATTTTATTTCCTTATCTGTTGGATCTAATGCTACTGTCACCTTGTAATACACCACATCTTGAATTTCTGTGGAAGCTGGCTCAATACTCATAATCTTACCGGTAAATTTAACATCTTCACCAAAAGCGTCCAGAGTCATATTCACCGTATCCGCTACGGTCACCTTGGATACATCCGTCTCCGGGATATCTACTTTTACTTCATAATGCGGAGAAACCATTTGTATGACAACATCCGCGGCCGAGACAGACTCGCCCCTCTTTTTGTTTACCTTGGCAATTACGCCATCAATCGGCGCTTTAATAATGGCTTTATCGCGATTGGCAACCGCTTGAGCCAAGGATGCCCGATAATACGCCACATCTACTTCGCGTGGGGCGACTGTTTTTGTTTGCCAATTAGACACGGCCTGATTGTACGCCGCCTCTTTAGCAGCGATGGTCGCTGTAGAACCAAAACGGGCATCGTCGAGATCCTCCTGTGCCTTGTTGTAAGCTATCTGATAAGTGGAATAGCTATTTTTTGCGTCAGCGATATCCTGCCTTTGGTTAATCAAATTGGTATAATTTGTATTCAGAGTGTTTCTAGTAGTATTGATGGTAGTCTTTTTAGCATCTAGCGCGCTCTGGGTTAATTCATTTCCCGGCAAAGTGGCATTTAATACATCAGAGACGCTGACCAATAATTTATTTAATTTTGATGAAGCATCCAAAACAGCATCGATCGTCGCATCAATTTCACTATGTGGACTACTTAAAGTCAGCGCCGTAATTTTATTCCTAGCTACATCACGGGCCGTTTTTGCGGTGTAATAATTTACAGTAGCTTCATTTAATTTATTAAGGTTTAAAATAGACAAAACATTTTCAAAGGTTTCATTGGCAAATATATTATCGATGCCCAAAATATTGTCCGCCTGGGTAATGGAATCATCAAAAACCGATAAAGAAGTATTAAGAAGAGAAATAGTGTCTTCGTAGGCCTGCACCACAATCCGACTATTTTCACCGCCCTCGGCCAGCTTCATATTATTTTTTGCTGTTTCAAATGCCGCCTCTTTAGCGGTTATACCATTTTGAGCGTCAGTTTTGGCTTGATCCCACGCAGCCTGCGCGGCATCAACCGCTGCTTTGTAGTAAGCTCTTTCTTCATTGGTAGCTCCAGCTAGCTTTTGGTTCAAATTAGCACTAGCCTGAGCAACGGCTGCGTTCAGATCGGCCAGGCGCAAATTAGCCAGTAAATCGCCTGCTTTAACCTGATTACCCTCTTTTACTCTTATCAGATCCATCGTTCCACCTACGTCAAATCTAAGAGAGAGATCATTAGCTGATTCAATTTTACCCGTCGCGTCCACCGTCTGTATCAGCGTTCCGCGTTCGGCTTTAACGGTCTCATAGGTCATCTGCGGGTGAGCTTTTTGGTATTGAGAATAACCAATCCAAACCACAATAAGCGTAACTAATCCTGCGGGAATATAGAATTTAGGAGATTTTAAAAACGCAAAAGTCATAAAGTATCTATTTTAAATTTAGATGTTTAGTTATTTGTTTTACAAGTTGAGACATAATTTCTTCCGGAACTAAGACCAGTTTACCATGATGTTCTATAACCAAAAATCTCGCCCCATCTTTTAATTTCAACTTTTCCCGCGCCTCTTTGGGGATGACGATCTGCCCTCTTTCCCCCAAAGTCGTCGTGCCAACGACATTCCCGAAATGACTACTTAATTCCGTCTTTGTCATATTAGATATGATAAATATGAAAAATCATACTTATCATATCACTTGCACGAAAGTGCGTCAATCTTTTTCCCAATCAGCCGCTCCTTGAAGATATTCCCCCTTTATTTTCATAAAGTATCCTTTCGCCGCTTCATATTCATTAGGAATCTTTCCATCCAAAATCGCCTCTTCAATCGCTTCCTTTATTTTACCAACAGTTGGTCCTGGTTTCAAACCGGCCTCTTTCATGATTTCCTCACCCCTAAACGGAGACTGAAAAGCGCGCAGTTTATCCTTCTCCATCACCTCATCAATTCTCTTGCGAAGACGGGTATAATTTTCCTGTCTTTTCTTTAATTTATACGGATTGCCAGTAGTAATATCACTTACACCTAAAATTAATAGGTCCTCTAATTCATCACCTAAATTTACTATTAAACGCCGCACGGCCGAATCGGTAATTCCTTCATCCATCAAACTAATCGGTTGTTGGTGCCAGCGGACAAGTTTAGCTAAATAGTCCGTTTCTTCTTTAGAAAAACGAAGACGACGGCATATTCCATATACCAATTTTTTTCCTACATGCTCATGCTGATAAAAGGTCCAGCCGGTACCTTGGATAAATTGTTTGGTGGAGGCCTTACCGATATCATGAAAAAGTCCGGCTATGCGCAACAGTACCTTGTCGGAACGTTCGGCAATATTATCTACCACCTTAAAAGTGTGCACCAGATTATTTTTATGCTGGTGTCCATAAATTTCCTCTACTCCATCTAACCTGGCAACTTCTGGTAAAATTAAATCCAATAAATGGGTCTGGAACATGAGAGCAAGACCAATGGAAGGCTGCTTGCAGGACATCAGTTTTACTAATTCTTCATGAATCCTCTCAGCTGAAACAATTTTTAAACGATCACGATTTTTAAAAATTGATTCGAGCGTCTTTGGATCAATCGCAAAATTTAATTGGCTAGCAAAACGGACTGCGCGCATCATGCGAAGTGGATCTTCACTAAATGTAGTATCGGGATTAAGGGGTGTGCGTAGCACCGTTTCTTTTATACCCTCTTCACCACCAAATGGATCCACTAAATATTTCTTTATTGTTTTTAAAGTTGGCCAACGTAAACCGGCAAATGCTGATACTGGAACGGCCATGCTGTTTACGGTAAAATCACGGCGAGCCAGGTCATTTTCCAAAGTTGTAGCCTCAACTATTGGCTTCCTAGAGTTTGGATCATAAGTCTCGGTACGCGCACCAGCAAATTCTACAACTAACTGTTTTTCACCTTCACCCAAAACATATCGAGCTGTATCAAAATCGGGAAATTCTACTAAACTTCCCTCCTCTTTCATCGCCTTATCAAATTTTTTAGCAAATTCCAAACCACTCCCGACTACCACAAAATCAATATCCTGCCTTTGTTCAATATTCATTAAAAAATCACGCACAAAACCACCGACCACATATATCGGAGTTTTTTCTTTTTTAGCAACAACATTGATTTTTTTGAATATTGATTTAACATGCATAATCTTAAACCTTCTTGCTTCTCCCCACCCTCTTCTCTGCCACATCCTCTGTTATCCAACCTTCTTTTATTAATTGTTTAATAGAATTTTCCATAGTCACCATACCGTCCTTGGCACCGGTCTGGATGGCCGATTTTATCTGTCCGATATTATTCTCTTTAATTAGGTTCGCTACAGCAGGGGTATTAATCAAAATTTCTCTGGCTGGAACACGCCCACCGTCTTTGGCTGGTAATAACTGCTGGGCTACCACCCCGCGTAATACCGCACCCAGCTGAATCAAAACCTGTTTCTGTTTTGCCCCCTCGAAAACATCCACAATACGCTCTACCGCCTCGGCGGCGCTATTGGTATGCAGGGTAGAAAAAACCAAGTGACCGGTTTCTGCGGCAGTAAGCACCGTGGCAATGGTTTCTGGATCGCGCATCTCACCGACCAAAATAACATTTGGATCTTGACGTAAAACATGCTTTAACGCGGCCGCAAATGATTTGGTATCCGTACCAACTTCGCGCTGTTCAACCAAACTTTTTTTATCTTTAAAAACAAATTCAATCGGATCCTCGATAGTCACAATATGTGCCTTCCTATTCTTATTAATCTCTTCTATTATACTGGCGATAGTGGTGGACTTACCACAACCGGTCGGACCGACTACCAAAACCAAACCATCTAAAAAATTTGGGATGTCTAGAAGTGGCTGTTCAAAATGTAAATCCTTAGGGGTAGGAATTTCAGCCGGAATCAAGCGCGCGGATAAACCTATATTACCTTCCTGCTGATGCAGATTAACACGAAAACGGGCATCATCCAATTCGTAGCCAAAATCTAGCTCCATTTCTTCTTTGTATGTAGTCAATTGCTCTTTAGTTAATATCTCGGCAATACCCGCCTCCAATTCCTTATCGTTTAAGGGATTTTTATCCAACTCCACCAATTCCCCCTCTACTCGAATCATGGGCAATTCTCCGCCTACTAAATGCAAATCAGAGGCATCCTTGGTAATAGCCTCCTTAAAAAACGACTTTAGATTCATAAAAAATGGCTAAATATTATGAATATATGGTACCACAAATTAACTCCCCTGAAAAGCTCTAACCTTGCCTTTTTTATTTTTTTATGATAATATCTTTGTATTATCGGGCTGTAGCTCAGTTGGCTAGAGCGCATCGTTCGGGACGATGAGGCCGGAGGTTCAAGTCCTCTCAGCCCGACAATTCAGCAAAAGAGCAGTTTTTAGAGACCTCCGCCATACTTTGGTAGGGGTCTTTTAGTTTAAAGCAGACAACGAAATAATTGTTTTAAGATAAATAATGTATTATAATAAGAGAAAATTTTAACCACAGTTGAATATGTCTGAAAAATTAACAGGACGAGAAGGACAATTGTCTGCATACGAATCACTAAGGGAACGAGAACTAGCAAAAGCCGACAGAAATGAAGTGATTCATATTATTGGTTTAAAAAAGAATTCACCTGAATTCTCTCGACTTCAAACTTCCGGGGTTGACCCTGTAGCTTTAGAAGAAGGACGAGTTACTAGAGGTGAATTATTGGACGCTGGATATGTGTTTTTGAATAGACTGGGGGCAGGCGAGAAACCTATTTTAAACGCAGTGATACCTTACGGTAAGCCGGAAGAGGAACAAACGCTAGATGTTGGCACCAAGGTATTGTTAGACCAAAATGAATTTAACGCAGTTAAACAATTACAACAACAACATCCCGAAGAATATGGCACTAATGGAATTGAGATCGAAGAATTAAGGATTGATATGTTGGCATTTTTGGGTGAAGCCACCAAAGAGGTTGGAAATGCAAGTAACAAAGCAAGAGATGCTTTTCGTGCCGCACAAAGGAAAATCCTTGATGACCCAAAATACTCACAAGACATCGACACTCTTAAAAATTTCTTTGGCGAATTATCAAAAGACACTCAGTCGGCAGGGCGATTACTTAGTTATATGATGGACGAATGCCTCGCTGGAATTAATTTAACTTTTGTTCGTGGGATGCCAGTTGACGTTTCTCCTCAAAGACTAGGCAAATTGAGTAATGCACCGTCACCATTTCTTGATTCTGGTTTTCATTTTGATGTTAATTATGACATTACGCTTAATACTCATGATACAACAAAAACACGCAGATTAAATATGCCGGTTATACATTTGCTTTCGCGAGGTTTAAACGAAATGGGTGAATCGCTAAACAACTCTCATGATCAGCAATATATAACATCTGGGCAGTATGCACGAGAAATTTATCCGTATAAACCCTCATCTGAAAATTTAACAACACAGACTCCAGAAGAAACACTTGATTTGATTGCGGGCAGATTGTTAATTAGAGCACGCAATTATTTAGAAACGCTTTCTCACAAATAGCTGCCCATTACAGACTGATGTTGGACTAAATACGTTCCATATAACATATACGTTATGATGATGTTGTAAGAAATCATATACAAAAATTAAACAGCAGTTTCTAAAAAACAAGACAATCAAAAAGGAGTACCAAAAACTTGGTGTTGAGTTTATGTTGGCCAAAGTTATTATTGAGAAACGTCTGGCAAAATGGTTTACTCAGGCCAATCTTGCACACAAAATTGGAACTAAGCAGTCTGCGATTGCTCGTCTCGAATCTGGAAGTTATAATCCATCTTTGGTTTTTCTGGTAAAGATAGCCAAAGCATTGGACACAAAACTGACCGCCTCTCTTTCATAAAAGAGAGGACAAATACGTTTCTACTTCATCCCATCATCTCGAAAAACAAAAAAACGGCAAAAAGCCGTTTTTTGCATTAAAAAAGATTGAGTAGCCTGAGCAAAGGTTGCGGGGAAACGAAAATTTATAATCTACCCTCCACGGCGCTCCAATCAACCGCCTGCCAAAACGCAGAGATGTAATCCGCTCGTTTAAGGCCGTAATCAGTTAGATAGGCGTGTTCGAACACATCCATCACGAGTAACGGAGTAGCACCAACCAAGTGTCCAACATCGTGCTCATTTACCCAAACGGTAAACAATTTATCAGCTTGTTTTTCATAATACAAAACTACCCAGCCGATACCACGCAAAGCGCCATTGGCTTTAAAATATTTTTCAAAATTGGCAAAACTTCCATAATTCTCTTCAATTTTTTTGTATAATTTGGAACCAGTACTTAATTCTATTTTTTCCTTAGTTAAATTTTCAAAATATAGTTCGTGCAATCGCATGCCGTTAAACTCCCAACCGAATCGACGCTTCAGCTCAGCGAATTCTGGAGTACTCAATTTATCTTCACCATCTAATTTAACTACCTCATCAAACAATTTATTAAAATTCGTCACATAACCCTGATACAGGGTAAAATGATTTTTTAGCATCGTATCACTAAAGCCCGCGAGACCGAGCAAGTACTCATAATTTTTTGCCGTATACATATTTGAATGAATTAATATTAAAAATCTCCCACCTAGAATATCATACCACAAAAAGACGCCTCCACAAAAGAAGCGTCTTTCAACTAATTTAAAAAATTTTTGTTTATTTCTTTCTACTCAAATACTTCCACAGTGCAGCGATGGCCAAACACAAAAGAACAACTAATAAAACATAGGTAAGCCAACCAGCAATCATCATTGGAATCTGGCCGCCTGATCCCCAACCTGACATTCCACAATATTTCATCATAATTACACCCCCTTTCAAAAATTTATGCTATAATCATATTATACAATATTTTTAATGATATTTACATATGAAAGGAGAAAAAAAGTTATACACATGCCCCATGCATCCGGAAATTGTGGACGACAAGCCGGGCACATGTCCAAAATGTGGGATGGCTTTGGTCCCAAAAAAAATGGACATGGAAAAAATGGATCATAACAAACATATGAACCATGATAAACATGCCGGCCACAGTTTAAAAATGTTTTGGAACAGATTTTGGGTCTGTCTTTTTTTGTCCGTGCCAGTAATTTTTTATTCCGACATCACTCTCCTTTTATTCAAATGGACCCCGCCTGATTTTTTTGGCGCGATATATTTACCATTCATTTTTGGCTCAATTGTATTTTTTTATGGCGGCTGGATTTTTCTAAAAGGAGCCATCGGAGAACTACGCGCGAAACAACCGGGCATGATGACCTTAATCGGCCTCGCTATAACCACCGCCTACCTGTATAGTGTCTACGCTACCGCCTTTGGCCTCATGGGTGCCCTTTACTGGGAACTGACTACTCTAATAACCGTAATGCTTTTAGGGCACTGGCTAGAAATGCGGGCGGTGCAAAGTACGGAGAAAGCCTTGAGCGAACTTTCCAAATTACTGCCGGATAAGGCAGAGGTGATCCGTAATGGAAAAACAATAGAAATCGCTCTCGCCGAATTACGCATTGGCGACATCATGCAAATTCGCCCCGGTGGAAGAATTCCAGCGGATGGTATAGTAACAGATGGAAAATCTGAATTAGACGAATCATTAGTCACCGGTGAATCAGAACCAGTTTCAAAAAAGACTGGTGATGAGGTAATTGGTGGCACCGTGAATGGTGATGGTGCACTACAAGTTAAAGTAAACAAAATTGGTGAGCAAACATTTCTAGCTGGCGTAATGCGCCTAGTAGCCGAGGCCCAAGCCTCAAAATCAAAATTACAAATACTCTCTGACCGTGCCGCTTTTTATTTAACCATCATCGCCATAATTTCCGGTATTATCACACTAGTCGCCTGGCTCATAGCTGGAGCGACGGTTGGTTTTGCCATTGAACGACTCGTGGCCGTGCTTGTTATCGCCTGTCCACACGCCTTAGGTCTTGCCATTCCCCTCGTGGCCACTATCTCCACTACACTCGCCGCAAAAAATGGTTTTTTGGTACGACGACGCATTGCACTCGAAATGGCTCGCAATATTAACGTCGTGCTATTTGATAAAACCGGCACATTAACAAAAGGAGAATACGGAGTAACTAATATTATCACAACAAACTCTGACGAAAAAAATATTTTACAATTAGCCGCATCAGTTGACAGTCAATCAGAACATTTTGTAGCCAAAGCGATTGTAAAAGAAGCAAACGCGCGTAATATACAGATCTTACCGGTAGAAAATTTTGAGCGAGTCGCTGGAAAAGGCGTGACGGGAATCGTTGGCGGTAAAAAAATCATGGTTGGCGGAGAATCAATGCTGAACAGAAAAATTGTTTCAAAAGAAATTGAAAAATTGGGCTCCGAAGGAAAAACAATAATTTATGTGATATCAGACGGCGAATACGTCGGTGCTATTGCCCTAGCGGACTTAATCCGCGAAGAATCGCGAGTAGCTATCAAGAATTTGCAAGAAATGGGCGTAAAGGTTGCCATGATCACCGGCGACTCGGAAGATGTAGCGCACTGGGTAGCTGAAGAATTGAAAATGGATGAATATTTTGCTAAGGTTTTACCTGATAAAAAATCGAAAAAAGTCAAAGAATTACAGGCCAAGGGTCTGAAGGTGGCCATGGTGGGCGATGGGATAAATGACGCCCCCGCCCTCACACAAGCCGACCTTGGCATCGCTATCGGTGCCGGTACGAATGTGGCGATTGAATCTGCCGGAATTATTTTAGTTCGCAATGATCCGCGCGATATTGTAAAGATTATTAAATTATCTCGCGCCACTTATTCCAAAATGATCCAAAATATTTTCTGGGCAACTGGGTATAACATTATCGCGCTTCCCCTGGCAGCTGGGGCGCTCGCCTTCAAAGGTATTGTATTACAACCAGCTCTCTCAGCTGTATTTATGTCTTTGAGTACAATAATAGTGGCAATAAACGCGGTATTGTTGAGAAGGAAGAAATTATAAAAAATACCTATAATAAAACGGCCCCTAAAGAGCCGTTTTATTATATCCAAAAATATTACTACTTCTGCGCCGGTTCCTGTTTCGGTGGTTGTACAGGCATCTCCGGTCGTAGCTGGATTGTTTTAGCCGTAACGGATCCGTCTTGATTGGTCTGCCCGCTCACCACCACTGTCTTTCCTGTTTCCAAATCTGTCGCTGCTCCTTTATCAAATTTACTAATTTCTGTGCTATCAGAAAAGAATATTATTTTTGATCCCCCGTCGCGCAATTTGACGGTGATGCTCTTATCATCTTTGCTAAGTATCTCTCCACTTACCATATTGCCCGCCTGCCCACCACCCATTCGACCACTGTTCTGGCCAAATCTTTGTTGTCTTTCTTCTGCCGATAAATTAGCAAAATTTTGTGCTCCATTTTTATTTGATAATTTTCCTTGTCCCTTGCCCGTGGCATATTTCATACCACAAAAAAATGTCGCGCATCCGACAATTACTACTGCGACGATAACCACTGGCACTATTTTCTTCATAGAAAATATATTATTAAATAAATAAATTTATTATTCAAATCTTAATGCATTGATCGGATTTAATTTGGCCGCGCGCTGGGCCGGATAATATCCAAAGATAATTCCAATAGCGGCCGACACACTAAACGCCAAAACTACCGAAAACATAGTCACCTTTGTCTGTAAAACTCCCAAACTGGTAATACCAAAAGATATCCCCCACCCCAAAATTACACCGATCAAACCACCAATAAAAGTTAAAACGATTGATTCAATAAGAAATTGCACGCTAATATCCGCACGCTTCGCACCAATTGCTTTACGCAAACCAATTTCTTTTGTTCTTTCGGTAACAGTCGTTAACATCATATTCATAATACCAATTCCACCTACCACCAAAGAAATTCCCGCCACGGATCCGAGTAAAATTGTAAATATTTGTGTGACGCTGGTGGCCGCCGCCGCGATATCCGCTTGATTCAAAGTGCTGAAGTCTGCCAATTGCGGATCAGAAATATTATGTTTCTGTAGTAATAATGTGGTAATTTGCTGCTGAACCTCAGAGGTGGAATCGGCATCAACCGCCGCCACACTTATAGTGGACACATACTCATCGCCCGTAATATATCTTTGCGCGGTACTAATTGGAATAAAAATCATATCATCTTGACTGCCGAAACCAGATCCGCCTTTGCTCTTTGTGACACCAATCACCATAAAATTAATTTTTTTAATACGAATGGTTTGCCCAATAGCATTAGCGTCAACTCCAAACAAATCATCACGCGTAGTGGGGCCGAGTACAGCCACCTTTGCCCCTGTTCGTACATGCTGTTCGGTGACAAAAGTGCCATCAGATATTTCTAAACTTCTTACATCGGTATATGCCGGTACAGTACCGACTATTTGTGTATTGGTATTTAAACCTTTGGCTGTTACCTGGCTACGGCTGCTTACATCCGGTGCCACAGCTTTTACAAAGGTAACGCCAGTAGAAATGGCATCAGCATCTTCGAGCTTAAGTGATTTAGCCGAGCCTCTACCCGCACTCACAGCTGTGCCCGGTCCTTTTTGAGCTCCAGGCATCACCATAATCATATTAGATCCAATCGACTGGATACTATTTTGAATAGAATTTTGCGCGCCCTGTCCAATAGATAACATGGCGATCACTGAGCTAATACCAATAACAATACCAAGTACGGTTAACCCCGAACGTACCTTATTCGCCGATAATGCTAAATATGTTTCCTCTAAAATATCACTCATTTTCATACTTTCTTCGTTTTATCATTCTTCTTATCGAAAATAATCTGCCCGTCCTTAATAAAAATAATCCTATCCGCGTATTCGGCCACATCATGCTCATGAGTAATCAAAACAATAGTCTTTCCCTGCTCCTTATTTAATCTTTGGAATGTGCCTAATACAATCTCTCCAGTTTTTGTATCCAAATTCCCAGTAGGCTCATCGGCAAGTATCAACGACGGATTATTTACCAACGCTCTAGCGATTGCCACCCGTTGAATCTGCCCGCCGGAAAGTTGATTTGATAAATGAATAAAATGTTCCTCGCTTAAACCCGCCGCTTTCAGTGCCTCCACCGCCCGACTCCTGCGTTCCTCCTTATTAACATCTGCATAAATCAACGGCAACATAACATTCCGCAAAACACTGGATCTTGGCAATAAATTAAATGACTGAAAAACAAATCCAATTTTATTTTTTCTAATCTCGGCCAGCTCATCTTCACTTAAGGTAGAAACATCCTTACCGTCAAAAAGATACAACCCACTCGATGGAGTATCCAACGCGCCCAAAATATGCATGAGAGTAGATTTACCCGAACCGGATGGACCCATTATTGCCACGAACTCACCATCCTCAATTCTAAAACTGACGGACTTTAAAGCCTGAAATTCGATATTACCTGTTTGATAAGTTTTTGTTACTTCCTTAATTTCAATCATATTTAGTGCACAGCACGCATCATACCCCCCGCTCCGCCCGTGGCGCCACTGCGATTATTTCCACCTCCAAAAAGTGATGGAGCTGTTTGTACAGACGATTGACTCGCAGTGCTAATGGTCCTTGTAATAACCTGGTCGCCCTCATTTAGGCCAGAAATGATTTCAGTATAGCTGTCATTGGATAAACCGACCTCAACCGATAACTGACGTGGGGGCAAAACAGAAGTGACACCCTGAACGCCCTGTGTCTCGGATGAAGGTTGATCCAATGTTTCAACGTAACGAGTATCGCCTTGGGCTTTTACAGCACTATTAGCTACCATCAGCACATCTTGTTTAATATCGGTAATAATTGTCGCACTCACGCTCATACCAGACTTAACTCTTTCATCTTGGGTATCAAAACCAATCTTAACATTGTAAGTCACAACTCCCTGAGAAACAGTGCCAATAGTGTCCATATCTGCCACCTCTCCGGTGATGCTTAGACCCTCGACAGCATCAAAAGAAAGATTGGCTTTCTGGCCAATTTTTATTTTTGCCACATCAACTTCATTAAGTGAAATCTCAGCTAATTTTTGTTTAGTGATAATCGTCGCAACCGCCCCGCCAGAAGAAATGGAGTCGCCCTTTTTAACGCTTAAGCTCGCTATCACCCCATCAAACGGTGCGCGGACAAAATAGTCCGTATATTTTTCTTGTGCGTCCCAAAGGGCATTCTGCCGTTGTTTGATAGATATTTCTTGAGATTGAACATCGAGAGCATCAGCACCAGCTTTTAATTTAGCCAACGATTCTGTTTTTTCGGTAATGGAGCGATCAGCGTTTAATATGGCATCACGCGAGTCTTTCAATGTTTTTTGAATGGACAACAAACTTGAAAGATGACCACTGGTCTGACCGACATAGGTGCCTAGATTTGTTTGATATTCTTTTATCTTTATATAAACAGGTTGGTTTTCTTTTGACCTCAAATCAGCCCACGCATCAAAATAATTACCCATGCTTTTCGAGGCCTGCGCGATAGCCTTCGTTGTGTCCAATGTCTCAGCGAGCAAAGCTTCAATTTCCGTTTTATCGGAGTATCTGCTGGTATTTTTATATTTAACAAAATTTAGATCATATTTTTCTCGCGCAACATTTAAATCGTTTCGGGCACTCTGCTGAAATGGCGCGATTTTTTCTCTATTGATAACACTTAGTGAATTATCAAGGGCTGCGTCATTTTCAGTTCCACTACCCACTGCCTCGCTGGCACTTATCTCATAACTATTTAACATGTCCCCCAATTTAGTAATTACTGTTGGCAAATCCAAAAATGAGTCTGCGACGGAATTAAAAATATCTTCATATGCCTTGATCAGATTTTCTTCAGCGCCAATTTTACTCTCTTTTGCCTGAGCTAGAGCATTTTCTGACTGCAATATGGACAACTGATCGGCGGGTTTTTTTAATTTTTCCAATGATAGTTTGGCTGAATCCAAATTGATTTGCGCGTCACGCACTGCTTTTTGGGCATCCTTAGAATTTAACTGAGCCAACAATGCCCCATTTTTTACTTCCTGGCCATTTTTGACGCCCACGAAAATTACATCACCAGAAATCTTTGCCTTAACATCTACCTGATTAGAAGCAGAAACCTGACCGGTACCAGATACAGAGGCTGTAAGTGTTCCTTTTTCAACAGAAGATAGGACATAACGTACCTCTTCCTTTCCGCCGCTTATTTTTTTAACAGTTATATAAATTCCACTGGTGATAACTATAATCGCTAATCCAGCGATAATTTTATGTAAGATAATATACTTAAAAATTTTCTGAAACATAAAAAATATTTATATATTCTAACGAACTGGAGGCGGCATTGGTGGGGATGGTGGCATCACCCGAATTAACTTAGCAATAATTAGCCCTTTGTCATTAGGCTCGCCAATAACTATAATCTGATCATCGACCTTCAAATCGGTTACTTTTAAAATATCTCTGAAACGCTGTATTTGAGTATTATCTTGGACAACAATAATTTTTTCCGTCACATCACGCCCTTTTATAACGATCTCTGACCCATCAATTTTAATAATCTGTCCCACCACGCCATGTGATTCCATAAAATCTCCACCCTTAAACTCCCGACGGAAATCTTTCATGAAACCACCTCGTGGACCAGCAAAATTCTGATGATAATTTTCTCCCCATTGAAAGGAAAACCTGGCTTTTCTAAAACCGACTTCCATACCTAGGCGGAAAATAAATAAAAATATAATCAGACCAAGAAGTACAAAAATTATAATCTTAAATATTTTCGACTGAAAAATATTATTTATATCCATATTAGTTATTTGTTATAGTTAAAGGCGAAAAAAATATTTTTATATATTGAGCCATGAATTTGAGCGACCAAAGGAATACTAAGATTATCACAAAAAAACCAGCAACACTGGTTACAGGCAATGACTCTAGCAGTGCTAAGGAAAAATTATACCAGTTGGCCATAATAACCGAGGAGTCGGAAAAAAGTAGAGATAAAAACTCAAAAAAACCGGACTCTGCTAGGGCGGTACGCAATGCCTGTAGGGTCGGCACAAAAACAGCGCCAGATCCCACTATGCCTAATAAAAACACCATGGCAGCATTTCTAAGGGCTAAAAATCGCTGTTTTTTCTTTATTTTATATATTATTTTAGCCAAAAGATCAGCAGGCAAATCCGCTTGATCAGGACTAAAACGTTGTAGGGAATCATGTTGCATACCAGTATATTACGAATAAAGAGTGCATTTTGGTGCACTCTTTATAGAAGATCCTTTAATAATACCAGCCCCCGCCTATGTCTACTCTTAACAGTGTTTATTGATTCACCTAGATAAGCGGCAATTTCGCGAAAATTATAACAGTCCAAATAGTATAGGGACAACACAGTTTTGTACTTAGCGGACAGTTTATTCATGGCTGAATACAATATAGCGGCTATATACTTTTTTTGCATAATCTCTGGAGGTAATGGCGAGGTGTCCCGGATCGTATCTAAAATAAAATTATTCCCCTCATCATCGTCAAATGAAGAAAAAGGGATCGCTTTTTTCATTTTTAGGTGATCAATTGCGGCATTTTTAGCTATGGAAAAAAGCCACGTTTTAAAATTCTTATCCTCTTTAAATTTTTTTATATTTAACCACATCCGTAAAAATACATCCTGGGTGATATCCTCGGCCTCCGCGGAATTACCGACATAACTGAAAACAAAACCAAAAACTGATTTTAAATATTTTTGTATTAAAATCTCCAGTGATTTTTGATCGCCTTTGAGGTATTGGGATATGAGTTGTGAATCAAGGACCTCTTTCATAATAATCTACTATATCTCTAGGACCGTCTGATCACCTAAAATTAAACGATGCAAACTCTCTGGATGTTTTTTGATTTTTACACTATCCCCTACTATACTTTCAGAAATTTTTAGCGGGCAATCAATATGGCAATTACCAAAAATTATCGAACTGGAAATTTCCGCGTTGCGTATCTCACAACCAACACCGATGGTAGTATGTGAATTTATCACGCAATCTTCTAAAGTACAATTTTCTCCAATTATCACCGGCCCCGTAATGCGGACATTTCTGCCAATTGTAGTGCCAACTCCAATCTTAATTTTTCCATTTAAAATCGCCAGTGGGTCAACCTGTCCTTCAACCTTGAAAACGCTGTCAGGCATTTCATCCATCAATAATTGATTGGCGGTGATCAAATCATTTGGCTGGCCAGTATCTTTCCACCAACCGGTAATCTCTCGATGGCCGACTTTAAAATTATTTTTTAAAAAATATGAATGAATACTGGAAATCTCATATTCACCTCGCGCGCTTTTCTCGATATTATCATAGGCCCTAAAGAAAACCTTCGGGCCATAAAGGTATATTCCGGTTTGGGCAAAATTATTCGGCGGGTTTTGTGGCTTTTCTACTATATCAATCAATTTACCAACCTCATCAAAAATCGGCACGCCAAACCTATGTGGATCAGGTACCTTGGCAAATGCCAGCATGCAATCGAACTCCCCCTTATTAAAGTGATCAACTGCCTCTTTCAAACTACCGAGAATTACATTATCGGAGAGATAAAACATAAACGGCTCATCGCCTACAAATTTTTCTGCTTCTTTCACCACATGCGCAATACCCTGTGGTCCGCCCGTCTGTTCAAAAAATTCAATTTTTATACCCCAATGCCCGCCGTCGCCAATATATTTTTGTAAATCTTTTTCACCAGGATTGGTATTAATAAAGATCTCTTCTACACCAGCATCTACCGCCTTTTGGATAGCATGAAAAATCATCGGCTTATTGGCCAAGGGAATCAGGTGCTTATTAATTGTACTAGTCACCGGGCGCAGACGAGTGGCACGGCCTCCACCAGTAAGAATAGCTTTACGAATTTTCATAACTACCAAACAATTATCTTTTTCATTATCCACCAGTATGCTTCCATCAACGGATTACCAATATATTCCAAAAGCGGATTATTAATACTTTTTTCTTCAAATGTTACCTTACCTGTAAACAGACGAATCATCTCAGCATCATTAACTTTTCTTAATTCCTGAATATTTGCCCGCTTACCAAGCCAAAGTTTAATGTGGTCAAAATCCAGCCAATATCTATACGCCTTTAGTTTCTCATCTAGCCAACCTTTATTCCATGCAAAAAGTAAAAGGCCAATTTCCAATAAAATCGCCATCGGTAAAAAAAGAATCAGGGTCGGCCATTTGAAAAACATAAGCATTACCCCGAAACGATTGCGCTCGATATAATAAAATTTTTCTTTATTGCGGCTAAAAGCGTATTTATGATAAAAAATTGAGTCGCGCACGGTGATAATTTTATAGCCCGCCGCGCGAATACGAAAACTATACTCAATGTCTTCGTGGTATAAGAAAAAATCTTCATCCCAAAAACCATACTCCTTCAATAAATCTGTACGCATCATCACAGCCGCACCGCTGGCGTCGGCAGTTTCATAAATTGACGGAAAATTAATCTGATCTTTCTTTACTCGCAAATTTCCACAAAAGCCAAGACCTAAATAATGAAAAAAATTACCAGACGTATTAATTAAATCCGTTTCTGGATGGAGTAAGATAAAAGATTGGGCAACACCAATTTTTTTATCATGTTCCATCGCCTCAACAAGCGGCTCTAAAAAGTTAGCTGCGACAAAACCATCTTGATTATGAAAATACACATAATCAAAACCGTGCTCAACCGCCCATTTAATACCAACGTTATTTCCTCCAACAAATCCCAAATTTTTTTCTTGGGGTAATATCGTTATATGTGGTATCTCCTTATTTGATAACGGCATTACATTTTCTTCCAAAAATCTAACGGACGAACCATACTGCGGATGCGGATTGTCCACAATTATAAATTCCACGCTATCCTTCGGATAAGTCATTTTCTTCAATGTGGAAACAACATCGCCAATATATGGCTCACAGTGGAATGAAAGATAAATTATGGCGACTTTAGGCTGCATAATATTTAAAATTATTTTTCCATTTCCATAAATATTTTAGCCAGCTTTTTAAATGTATTCTAGCCAGTTTATTTTTTATCAATGCTCTAAATGCACCTGGCACCTTGGCAGATTCACGTGCATGACCGTGATGAATGATAATATCATGCGCGTAATATACCGGCCAACCTGCTTCCCACATCTTTCGGCACCAATCCGAGTCCTCCATATACATAAAATATCTGTCGTCAAAAAAACCTACCTGATCGGTAGCTTCCTTGCGCGCCACCATAGCCGAACCCATTATCCAATCGACCGGTCTAGTTTCATTATGATCCCAATCCTTCATTTGTAGGCGGTCACATAATTTCTTCGCCCACTTAAATTTTTTATCTAGATGAATCTGTTTGAATGGCTTGATAAAAATTGAAGGAAAATCAAAACGATAGCAAGAATATTGTAATGTCCCATCTAAATTCAAAAGTTTTGGACCCACCATGCCAATTTTGGGATTGGCATCCATAAAACGGATAATTCTTTCGATGGTGCGAGAATATTCTGGTATAACAGTATCGGGATTCAAGGTGGCATAATATCGCGCCTCTATCGATGCAAAGGCCGTATTGCAACCCTTGCCAAAACCGATATTGCCGGTCCATTCAATAAATTTCACTTTGTTGTTCCCTAAATAGTGGGAAGCGATGGCCTCTCTAACTCCATCTCTATTTTCTGAGTTATCAACGACAGTAATTTGAATATCAAAAGGACAATTTGTGGTATCTTTGATCACTGAATCAATGGCACACAAAATATTATCTTTAGATAAAAAATTTAGAAATATTATATTTATGTCTTTCATAAAAAATTAATTCCACCACTTTCTTAATTCCTTCCAATTAGCTTCTCTCATTTTTAATACTTGTTTCCGTTTATTAACCAAATCCCCCCTAGTATCCCAAATTTCCTTTAACCCAGCCAAAACATGCCTATCAAACAGTAAATAATACCCGAACTTCTTTGTTTCATACCACAAAATCCAGGGTAAATCAAGGATGAAGTTCTGCCAGTATTCATTCTTGTATAACGTACGCAGATGATTCTTGTAACTATGATATTTAACCCATTCCGACTGTTTCTTCTTATTGGCCATAGCCGAACTGTCATCCATCTCTTTCGGGCCCGCGCCGGAGCGATCGTGGTAAGCTAGGGTATCCAAAATAATGTATGATTTTAATCCACGAGCGGATAAACGGTAGGCCAGATCAACATCCTCTTTGTACGAGTGGTATGACTCATCCAAAAATGATCCATCATCAAAAGCAACTTCTTTAATCATACTACGGCGATACATTGGAAACGCGCCGGAGACACCGAAAACTTCCAAATTTTTTACTTTTACAAATTTCGAAACTGTGCCCCAATCTTGGCCTGTTAATTGTTCGATCACTCGCCTATTACGAAAGATTTTCAAACCAAGAGCGTCTACTTGATTGCTAAAACTTCTTTCTAACCCATCCCCCGCTTTTATAAAATCCCATTTCATTAAGCGGGGCGATACTGCGACGGCATCCGTATGTTCACTTAGAAATTTAACCATTTTTTCCAGGCAATCAGGTGCCAAATACATATCCTGATTCAATAATAAAAAATACTCCGAATCAGTATCACGAAAGGCCTGATTGTGGCCCGGAGCGAATCCAATATTTTCTTTATTTTCAATAAATTTATACTGCACCGGAAAATTTTCCAATTCTTTTTTTATAGCGGTGATGGTTTCATCTTTGGAGCCATTGTCGATGATATATAAAAACCAATCCTTAAAAGTTTGTTTTCTCAAGGACTCAAAAAGATAAGGGATATATTTTGTGCCATTCCATGCGACTAAGTGGACAGAGAGTTTATTCATAAGTATTTTTTTTAAAATCAGCAATAAAAGGTGCAATATTAAAAAACATCATTTCGGGAAATAGATCATCCAATTTTTTCCATTCAAACCCAACCACTTCCCTGCCGTCGATTTTAAAATTTTTATTTTCTTTAATTATCTTCGCCTGATAAAAAATATTTATTGAATGTAAAAATTTATCACTTTTGATATCATAAAAATTCGTTTCTCCTAAAAATATCGGGTCTCCGCTAATTTCTATATCGCACCCAATCTCCTCTGCGCATTCACGCTTTAAACCCTGCTCTATAGTTTCACATATTTCGACTCCGCCTCCCGGTAAACAAAAATAATCATTAAGGATGGTCTTTATCACAAGAATTTCCTGATCTTGATTGATAATGCAGGCATAAACACTAACTCTCCACCCAGCCTTTTGGTCGCCTAATTTGTGAGGCTTTTTATGACAATCAAAAAATATCATAAATCAATGACTATTAATGACCAGCTTCAAATCATCCAAATTTTTATATAAATAACTAACAAAACCAAATTTTTGTGCTCCATCAACATTTTCCTGGTCATCATCACAAAATAGTATCTCCCCTTTTGATAAATTACCATCCTTATTAATTTCATCAAAAACTATTTCAAAAAATTTCCTTTCCGGTTTTTTACAACCAAGATAACCGGAAAAAAATATCTTTTTAAACAATTTTCCAAAACCCATCTCGTTCGTTAAATACTGCGCTCGATACTTTTCTTGATTGGTAGCCATATAGCACCTAACCCCCTCCTTCTTAAGCTCATCAATATACTCAATTACACTTTCGTCAATCTTGTGTTCACTTTTAAACCAAAAATCAGTTAACTCATCTACAGTACCCTGCCAGCCCCATAATTTGATATATTTTGCTAATTCTTCTTTCAAATCTGCTTTGCCAATCACACATTGTTTAAATATTCCATTAAAAAAAGAAAGCAATTTGGAAGCATTAATCTGGTACTGCTTTTGTAATTGTACACTAAACATTTCCGCATTGGTTATCACTCCATCACTGTCAAAAATTATAGTTTTAATCTGGGACATAATACTATCTAACCTTATCATTCATCCACGCCATAGCAATACCGATTGGCCTCGCTGACGCAATCCACATCCACTTGTACCACGGCTCCCACTTTTTAAAATACTGCAACATGCTTTTGGTAAATTGTTTTTGTTTCCAAAGCGTCGTACGTTTCTTAAAACTTTGCCCAACATAATCTACACAACTAATAATCGGCGTATGCACCACCTTGTAACCCAAACGTTTTACTTCACGGCAAGTATCTACATCTTCAAACCAAATAAAATATCGGGGGTCAAATGCCCACCCTAATTTTTCATATACCTCACGGCGCATAATCATAAACGATCCACGCATGGACTCCACTTCCTGTTCTTTATCTGCATCAAAATCTTTATACAAATAATTATCCAATACATGCGGAAACAAGTGCGGAATTTTGAAAATAACAGCTAATTGGTCTGACACCCTAGGCAAGCGACGTGGTTGCGCATCTTCATTCAAATTTCCACTCTCATCGACTAATTTACAACTCGCTAGTCCAACATCGACATGCTCGCGCATCCACGCGACCATTTTATCCAAACTACCTTCCGCTACACGCATGTCGGGATTTAAGAATAGTAAAAAATCCCCCTGTGAAATCTTGGCGCACTGATTGTTCGGAAATCCAAAACCGGTATTGGTAGTATTCTTTATTAATTTAACCTCTGGAAAAGTTTTTTCTAACAATTCCACCGTACCATCGCTTGAAGCATTGTCAGCAATCAACTGTTCAAAAGAAATGGTTTTACAACCATTTCTTACAGACATAATTTGTGTTGGAATCAGCTCGGCAGAATTCCATGTTACTGTAATCACTGATAAGTCCATATTACTTCATTAAAAATAATTCTGTCCCAGCTACTGGAGCCCTTTCTATCGTTCCTGCAAACGTCTGTAGATAAACCTCACAAGTTACAGAAACTACTAATTTCTTCACGTGGCCTGCGATTGGATGCATATCCGCACCAGAAATTATTCCATGCGCATGCACCTTTATTTCGTCTTCGAATCTTGAAATATTTCCAGTGATATTTATCACCTCAAAATTTCCTCCGCTGTAGTCATGGTCTTCGTATTTATTATCTCCAAACCCATAATACGATAAGGTACAATCATCGGTGGCGCCAATGGCAGAAAAAGCGGCGGCATTAATTTTTTGCTTAGTACAAAAATCCTTCATTGTCTCAATAAATTCCTCGCCTTTTTCAAATTTAAGAATATATTTTTTGTCTTCTTGTAAAACTATTTCCATAAATCATTTTTTCAATTCTGCTTTAAAAAAATCTACAAACGGAATCGCGGTTGGGTCAATGCCGGCTTGCATAGCTAAATAAAAACTGACGTAGCTTCCTAAGGATAGGGCCTCACAAACTTGAGATAACTTATCTTTTTCTGTGCATTTATAACTTAGATTAAATATACCATTTTTTTCCAATACTTTTTTTGTAATTTCATATCTTCTTTGTACACGCTGATCGTATGAATTAGATTCAATCAAGATAAAAGCCAACTCCTTCTGATTACTTTTAGGACTTATCATCCCTTCCATTAAATGATGGTTTAATTCTGGAATTAAAAAATATCCACCAAACCGTTTGGCATTTTCGTTTATCTGATTACCAGCGGTATGAGCATTGCCAGACAGGTGTTCAGAAGCCACATACCAAACACTTCTCTCGCCGATCTTATTGACTATTCGTTTAGCGATATTCTCAGCCTCGACTACTTTTAGACCAAACTGATCATTATATTTACTAAATATTTTTATTGCCTGTCCTATCTGTACCGAAGAAATTTTAAGCAAGCCTAATTTAGACAACAAAATTATCTGGCCAAAAATCGAATATCCCAATCCCATACGCGGCGAACCACAAGGATTATTTTCAGTAGTAAAAATTAATGCCGGTACTTTAAATTTTTTGGCATAATCGGCAAGAATACCGCCGGAAGTAATAATAGCTATTTTAGCTTTTTTATTCTGGGCTTCTTTCATTGCCATAACAGCCTCCTCGGTGGTACCGGAGTAGCTAGAGGCCAAAACCAAAGTCTTGCTGTTTACATAGGCAGGTACATGATATCCATTGATTATCTCCATTGGAATTTTTAAATCATTTTGAAAAAGACTTTTAATAACATGGGATCCCAAAGTGGAACCACCCATGCCCAAGACGACTATATTCTGTACCTTTTTATATACCGAAAACGTCTTTATTTTTTTTGCGCAATCCAGTACTTCTTTTATTTGTTCACCCAAAAGCTCCAAGCTCCCCAACATATTCTTCGAATCCAGCTTTTTAATAGCCTCTAAATTATCTAAAATATTCATATTATAAAAACAAAAACAGTGCTTAATTAAGTACCTTCTATATTATCACAACAAGCTGTTTTGTAAAGAAAACAAAAACACCCCTAATTTGAGGTGCTTTAGATTTGGCCCGAGCTACACAGAGTGCACTCGGGCCCATGAGGCAAGGCCAAGCCGTCAATCACCCGCTTGCGCGGGCAAAGTTCGGCTGGTTTCGCAGGGGGTCAGGCGACGCGGGTCGCCACAAACATGGCGACGTCGATGGGACCTACACGGAGCGTGACGTTGAAATCCACGCTCCACCTACCGGGGAAACCCAGATCCTCGAACTGCTCACCCTTACGGCGAGCGGAGACGAAGATCTCGGGGATGTCGTCATCGTCATCGGTGAGCCCACGCTTCACCTCCCAGACATGCGCCTGGGGGAAGCCCTCGGTGGTCTCGTCGACCACCACCACACCGACGAGGCACAACATCCGCTGTTCCCCTACCTGGAACATCTCTATCTCGACCATGGAAAACCCCACCGTTCTTTCAGCCGCTCCCCTTTAGTAGAGACGAAGCACACGCATTCGCCTGGTGGCGAAAGGACGTGTATATACGCTCTACCTCAACGCACCACAGCGGCCGTGATGCGTATATGCCTGTTTTTTATGAATAAAAAACAGGCATATTTAACGGATTAATATACCCTATTTTAGCGATTTTGTCAATATGGATGTGGCCATTTTAACCAAAATATCGCTATACATACTATAAATATATGGAAGATGCCCCCCCTCCTATCGTTTTACAGCTCTACGTCCTTGATGTCCTTTTTTAGAAGCTTGAAATAAAAATCCATTACCGGTTTAAGTAAATTTTCCTGTTTGACGATACGTTGAGCGGTTTTTGTTTTGAGCCAATATAGATTGTTTGGTATCATGCGTAAGGCGTCCTTTAAACCCTTTTCATCAAGTTGCCAGTACTCTATCGCACGCTTCACACCAATCTTTCCAAAAGTATCCATCTTATCCGCATCACGCAACAGATCTGCGGTGATATATTTATCTGCAGCATCATTCCAATGATAGCGTATGGCATAAAGTATCTCTATTTTCTCTTGCTTCGTTAGATCATTAAAAACCGCATCATCTTTAAACCATTCTCGACACATGTCATAAGATATCTCCGCATGCGGTCGTAAATCTTTTTTCTCGCGCGTCCTTCCGATATCGTGGAGCAAGGCCACCATATTACATAAAAAAATGCCTGCTTTTTCTTTCTTGGCCAAAATATTTATCCAATAATGAACCCTCTCCACATGATCCAAACCATGCGCTGGCGCATCATAGTGGACGAATAGTTCTCTTACCTTATTTTCTGTATATTTTAAAACCTTTTTTTGTTTGACTGTTAGCATATTTAATTATTTAAATATTCTCGTAATGCCTCCATCCAATTCCTCTGTGACGGCATTTTTGTATTTAATAATATTGAATATGATGGTCGTCTAGCTGGACGTGGAAATTTGTCTCCACCGACTGGGGTAATATCAATTTTAATTTTTTTCAATTCAAATATTTTTTTTGCTAACTCATACCAACTACACACATTGTTATTAGCACCGTGATAAATTCCAAAAGGTCGTTTTTGTTCAATCAATTCTCTTGTAAATTTTGCCAAATCCGACGCGTAGGTTGGTGAGCTGATTTCCTCATCTACTAGATCTAGATGGGTTTTACCCCCCTCCGTCGCTAGCCAAATCATGGTATCCACAAAACTTTTTTTGGCGCCATCACTCTGTGCTGGCTTGCCAAATAATTTTGATAAGCGAACTATATAGAATTTATCTGTAGTTTCCTGCAAAAGTTTTTCACCAAGCGCCTTTGTTTCTCCATATTTATTAATCGGATTAGGCACTGCATTTTCATCATACCCAATTTTATCATCACCCTTAAAAACATAATCGGAAGAATAGTGCACTAACAAAATACCTTTTTCCTTACATAATCTAGCCAATTCCCCTACTGCCTCACCATTTATTTTATTCGCCAATTTAAAAATCTCTGGTGATTCTTCAATTTTGTCAACCGCATTATATGCTACTGCATTTAATACAATATCTGGATTTACTTCTTCCAATTTTGATTCTAATTGCTCAACATTGGTAATATCCAGATCATTTTTATCAAAATCAAAAACAGAATATTCATTTTGTGAAAATTCTCTTACTAATTCTTGCCCGAGCATACCCTTAGAACCAAATACGATTACCTTCATATTCACCGACAAAATGTTATTTCACTCTTAAACTCAATTTTTTAAATTCTTCATAATCCTCAACATAATCACTGCGATCTGGATTGTAATTAGTCGAGGAAATTGCTAATAGAATCGCATCAGAAGTAAAATCCTTAAAATGATGCCAGACAAAGGCAGGTGTATAAATTGCACTCGTTGGACCTTCCATAGGCACATCTTCTAAACCATTTCCTTTGTCTATTACTGCCGTACATTTACCTGAGAGTAAAACAAATAATTCCTCTTCCACCTTGTGACAATGCGCGCCAGTTGGCGCTTGGACTTTAGAAATATAATATATACGCTTTGGAACAAAATCAATATAATCTTTTAATTCCACCGGATTCATGGTGAATTTTCCCGGCACATCTATTTTTTTGATTGTAAACTGTTTAAATTCTTTTGTCATATAGTTAGGTAGATGATTTCATTTTATTTTGTGAACGCTGAATATTATCTTGGAACTTATTCATTTCACCCTTTTTCTTCTCCCACAAATTCTCCACCCATGGTTTATTATTCAAATACCACTCCACCGTCTCCCTCAAACCATGTTCAAATTTATCTCTTGTATATTCCGGCGTCCAACCTAAACCCAGGATCTTTGTAGCATCAATCGCGTAACGGCGATCATGGCCGGGCCTATCCGTCACATATTCAATTCTCTCCTCGCCCAATCCCATTATCTTCAAAACCATTTTAGTAATTTCCAAATTATTTCTTTCATTATCCACTCCGATATTATACACCTCACCCGGAATACCTTTGTGTAATAAGATATTAAGCGCCTTGGCGTGATCCACTACATGAATCCAATCACGCACATTTAAGCCATCACCATACACCGGCACCTTTTCTCCCTTTAAAAGTTTAAAGATAAAAAAAGGAATTAATTTTTCCGGAAATTGATATGGGCCATAATTATTAGAGCAGTGTGTCACAACAACCGGCACTTTATGCGTTGCAAAATATGCGCGACACATTAAGTCGCCACCAGCCTTAGCCGCGGCATAAGGCATATTAGGTTCAATTGGAGTGGCTTCAGTAAATTTTTCCTTATCATCAAAAGACAGGGATCCATAAACTTCATCAGTAGAAACATTTACAAATTTCTGCAAATTATTGGCACGCACCGCATCCAAAATCATCTGCACACCCAATGTATTAGTTAAAATAAAATCTTTACAACCGCCGTGAATAGAACGGTCTACATGCGTCTCGGCCGCGAAATTTATTACATGATCTATACTATTCTCCTTTATTACCTCGTTCAACTTATCCAAATCAACGATGTCCCCCTGTACAAAAAAATAATTAGGATTATTTTCCACATCGCGTAAATTTTCCAGATTACCAGCATAGGTGAGCTTATCATAGTTCACTATTTTGTAACCCGGATATTTTTTTAGCATGTAGCGGATAAAATTGGAACCGATGAAACCGGCTCCGCCGCAAACGAGTAAATTCATATAAAAAATTATTTATTTCTACTCACACTCGCCACCACCCCTACTGCCGCGAGGATGGTCATTAAAGCCGAACCACCGTGGCTAATAAAAGGCAAGGGCACCCCTGTGAGAGGTAGGGCGCCAACCATAGCGCCAATGTTTAAAAATGACTGCCAAACAAACCATATCATAATTCCGCCGACGAGTAAACGGCCAAATTCATCCGGTGCTTCCTTGGCGATTTTGAACCCACGTAGCCCAATAAATAGAATTAATACAATCAATCCGGCAGAAAAGAAAAACCCCAACTCCTCGGCTATGATGGCATAGATAGAATCGGCATTAACCTCCGGTAAATATTGGAATTTTTGCCGTGAGTGTCCTAGGCCCAAACCCCAAAATCCCCCTGACCCTACTGCCAAAAAGGCCTGATTGATATGATACCCCACTCCCTGCGGGTCCAACTCGGGGTGCAGAAATGTGGTTAAACGTTGAACACGATAAGGCGCGGCAACCATAATAGCGATAAAAGAGATGATCCCGCACAACCCCAAAATCATTAAATATTTATTCGGCACCCTGGCGAGAAATAGCAAACCAAAAATAATGACCACTAGAATAGACAATGTGCCGATATCCGGCTGGGCTAAAATCAAAATAACCGCCGGAGATATTACCGCTAATACCGGCAAGAGTCCATTCTGCCAGTCATTCAACTCGCGATTCGGTTGAGATAATAACGCCGACATCATTATAATAATCCCCAACTTCGCCAATTCGGCCGGTTGAAAATGAAATACGCTCAAACTAATCCAACTACGCGAACCATTCAAGGTCTGACCAACACCTGGTACGAAAACTAAAACTAAAAGCAATAAAGAAAGTAAATAAATTGGCCATGCAATTTTTTTTAAATATTCGTACGGTACTCGCACCAAAATTAAAAATAATAATAACCCGGGAAGTAGGCCATTTAAAAATTGCTTCTTAATAAAATAGTAAGTATCTTGAAATTTCTCATAACCCATCGGTGCGCTGGCAGATGTTAGTGCTATAAAACCAAAAACAACCAAAATTAAGATATACAATAAAAACACGCGATCGGATTTGGCACGTGTCTGTTCTTTCATACTAAACATTTAGATTAACAATCAACACTGTGGCAATAATTAAAAAGATGTGAAAAACACCGGCTAACAAAGCAACTAAACGAGCTAGCAACTTCTCGGCGTTATAAAAATAAAAGGATAGAATATAGTTAGTAATAAAAACTATCAAACCTGACAGGGGTAGGTATAATAACTTCCACCATTCCCCTGCCAAATCTACGCCAAAAGTGACATTGTAATGTAAAAAAAACTGATCCGGGCTAGGGTGGATATTGTAAATTATGAACCACCATATAAAAATTTGAGATAAAAAAATACCTATCGCCGATCCCGAGATCCACCAATCACGAATATACAACCTGGGAGAATAAAACATAAAATTAAGAATAACACTAGATTAACTAAAAATAGCCAAAAAACGAGCACTTTGCTCCCTATATACTACCAAAATAGCTAAATCTTGACAATATTAACAAAATGTATTATACTATTTTTACCGTAAAAAACTAATGTTTTAGCCTTATGTCACATAAAAAAGCAGGTGGTTCTACACGATTGGGCCGAGATTCCAACGCGCAACGCCTAGGTGTTAAAATCCATGATGGTCAAACCATTAAATCCGGTATGGTTATTGTCCGCCAACGCGGTACAAAAATTCATCCTGGAAAAAATGTCAAAAAAGGCAAGGATGACACCTTGTACGCCGGCGCCGCTGGCAAGGTCAAATTTGCTCAACACAAACGCCGTCGTTTTGATGGCAGTATGAAAATGAGTAAATTTGTGAACGTGGTGACCGCCTAAGAATACTTCAGTGAACAAAAAACCCGCCTTAATAGGTGGGTTTTTTAATACATCATTCTGGACTATATCTGCTGTGGAACATTTTTCCTATTACCTACCCAATACAACAACGCTTCATATCCCCCAACTAACATACCCACATAAAAAATATCACCGGCCAAACTGTTTCTAAAAAATGGTACAGCGACAACATAACTTTGCATCAAACCGGCCCAACTATGCGCGTACATGGTGCCAAAGAAGCATACCGCGGCATTGGTGACTAAAAAGAAAAGTAAACTTCCTAAGATGGTACCAGCTAATACATTTTGTACATTCTTATGATTACGTAAAAATATACCCAGCAGACCAGCAAATGCAAAACTTAAATATACAGACAACATAATCGGCCAGCTGTAAAAACCAAGAAACAAATCACTTACAAACATAATCAACAACGGCACAAATATAGCGTATCGTTTTGACATATATAACCCACCAAAAATAGCTAACGCTGCAACAGGGGTAAAATTAGCAGGATGTGGTAGAAAACGACATGAGACGCCGATCAATACCATCAATAAAATTGGCCAAATTTTTCGCATAGTTTTATGTTGACATTAATAAATTAGATTATCTATATTATACTAAATTTTTAAAAAATTTCAATCCTAGATATACACCCACAGCCAAGGCGCTACCACCTGATATTACCATGATCTTTTTTGCTGTTCGGCGAGTGGAAGCGTTGAGGGGAAGCTCGTTGATAATTTTTTCGTTCTGCTCCTTTTTTACTAAATCATTAGAAGCAGACTTAATCACTGCGGTTTCATCCGTATTAGCAACCGCCGCCACGTTCACTTCCTTTTTTTCCTGTACCATTCGATTTTCTCCTACGTTCCCGGCAACCACCGGGGTATCCTCAACCAAATTCACAGGTAAATTTTCCATTACCAATGGTTTAGCCTCAATTATCTCTAAAGTGGTCGTGGCTATTGTAGAAGTTGAAGTGACTACACCAAGAGAAGAGGTCACCACGTCTACAGGATACCCACCAACACCATCTGTAACTCCGCCTACCACTGGCTTGCTGAAACTATTAAGTAATTGATTCCAACTCTTTCCTACGGTCGCAGGAATAGCGTAAGCAGTTGCCCAAATACGGGTTGAAGTCGGCATAGAAACATTTTCCACGCCACCATCAACTTGTTGTTGAGAATATAGGTAATCATTTGGTGTTTTATTATTTTTCATCCAATTTTCCTCCGCCTCGCTTAAAGAGGCAATCGCCGGTAAAACCCAGCTGGTAGAAAAACTATTACCAAACCCGCCATCGTCCGATTGCGCACCGTGTAAATACATCTTAGCGTTATTAATGGCAGTATTTACACCTTCAATTGAAGATGTAAGAGATAGTGCCTGAACGGCGGCCGCAGTCAAATCAACACTGCCCCACGAGCCATTTTGATTTTGTTGACTGAGAATAAACTTAACGGTACCGGTAACAATAGAATCATTAGTTGTATAACCAGATTTTAATAATGGGAATAAGGCAAAAATATCATCGTTCACCAAGGTCGGATCACCAATTTGCTGCCCATCAAAAGCATCGGTTATTTTTTTAATATAGTCTGTTGCCGTACCAGAATATGGGTCTATATTTAAAACCATCAAAGCCATCGCTCTACGGGCATAATCGGCTATGGGATTGAGCCCACCGATTGCTGATGGATCTGTTAGAAGATAGTTCTTTAATTTACTTTTTGCTTCACTCTCCCCGCTTAGAGAACTAAAGGCAACAGCCGCCCAATCCGTATATAATACAGAACCGAATGAACCATCGGAATTCTGCTGGGATGATAAAAAATTAACAGCTTTGGAAACATCTATTTTATTGTGGGTAATGGAATATCCGCCGCCACCGCCACCCCCACCTCCTGATGGTGGCGGGTCGCTCGGCGGCACAACCGGATCATCTATCAGTTCCGCGGTAGGTAATACCTGTCCGGTGATCTCAACAACTGCTGAAGAAATATACCCATCTTTTTTACCATAGATACTATATGGCGTAGTTGTTGAGATAAACAACTGAGATTCGCTATCGATAGTGGAATACTCCTGGTTATTAATTACTACGGTACTACTAACAGAGGGCAACCAAACTGGATTCCAACTTACATCCAAACCAAACTCTTGAACAGATATCGTGGTGGTGGTATTTAAAGACGGAGTTGAGGAAGCCAAAACAACCTTTAGAGGATTGGTACCATAAACTAAAAGTAGGGTTTCGTTCTCCTGGAGCAGGTGCTGATTCAATGCTACCTGTCCATATTCCAAATTCCCGAACCAACCCCAGTACACGCCATTGGTAAAATCATTAGCTACTTGATTAACAGAATTTAAAAAAGCAAGATCTCCCGACCATGTCCAGTTATTTACTGTACCCGCCTGTTCAACCGCACAATAACCGTTCAAGGTATATATACCGCTCCCAGGTAATTTTTCGCACGCCGAAACTGTTAGCGGCCCATTGTATAAAACGCCAGAAGAGATCTGAATTTGTAAATTAACTGTCATGACGGGTAAACGGGGGGTGATAACAATCGATTCGCTATTTATAAAACCATCCTTTTTCGCCAAAATTGAATAGGGCGTGGTAGACGTGGAAAAAAATTCGTAAGTTCCATCAAGACTTTGGTCTTCTTGACCATTTATCGAAATAATCGTATTAGGAGAAAGTGACCACACAGGAGCCCAGGAGGTGGGATCGAAACCGAAAGCATACGCTTTAATTGTGGTGCTGGTATTAATCAGTGGATTATCTATACTCTCAACTTTTAATGGAAAAACACCATATGTAAGCAAAATGTGATCATCCGCAGATAAAATATACTGGTTGAGCGCCTCTCCGGCGAAATCTAAATTATGAAAAAAAGCCCACCAGTTATAATCAGCACCGTTATAGTCATTTACTGCTGATAAAAATTTAGCATCACCAGAGGTAGAATAGTTTATAGTCCATCCTTTAGTCTCGGCTAATTGCTCTACAGCACACCAAGCATTCAAAGTAGCCTCGGTACTGCTGGCCGTACTCAAACAAGCTTCTACGACAAAATCATCATCATACAATGTCTGATTAAATGTCTCCAACTGTAGGTGGACCTTGATAGTTGGTAAAATTATTTCTGGCTCTGGTATGATTCCCGGCGTCGGGACGATGTCATCAGCTGAGACACTCTGAGATACTGAGAAAAAAAATGTGACGGTGATGAGGAAGTAGAAAAAATATTTACTAAAATTTTGATTTCTCATATTTCCATTCAATATTATCTAAATTTTTTAAAATATAATTAGAGACGCCAATCGTTGCGGAATGACCATTCACATAATATATCCAATATTTTCCTACCTGATTATCATTTTTTATGCCGTTGATCTCCTCTACAAAATCACCTAATCCTGAATATGCCGTTGATTTAAAGACCAAATCTCCTTTTTTCTGTAACATTTGCATCAAATCATACACTGAACTACCATCTAACACCCCGGCCAATATCTTTTTATCCTGCAAGACAAAGGTAACGGAAATATTATTTATTTGCTTTTTATTATCCCGTTCTATTGTGGTCGATATATTTTCTATAACCTTATCTCCGCCCACCGAACTACCCACTTCTTTTTTTCCTGCATTTGATAAAACAGTGGCGGTATTGATAAAATTATCTACTCCATTAGCAACCGACTCTGAAACCCCGATATTCTGCCCCTGTCTATTAGATAAATAACTACTGAATAATGCAATAAGAACCAACAAAAAAAATATTAAAAATATAGAAAAGTGTCTCTTAAAAAATATTTTAAACATAATTATCAAACAAAAAAATCCTGCCTGGACAGGAAAAAAATAGGTTTACTTCGCTCCGCTCATAACGAAAAAACGGACTGGCGATAAACCACGTATTTCCTGCTCGGGAAAAATGAAATATAACCGAAGACCGGACTTCACCCCATTAAAAAATCTGTATGGGATTTTACCGTTGCGGCACAGTGGAGGATTTTCACCTCACTTCCACAGTTATATCGTAAATTGTATATTCAATATATTACATCCCCCACTCTGCTGTCAACTGCCTTATCCCCTCTTTTAACCCAATGGTCGGCTCCCAGCCCAGAATTTTTTTGGCCTTGGAATTATCCGCCTCGGTATATCTAACATCACCTGGCCGCGAATCGATAAAAACAAACTTCCCGCCGATCATTTTTACTAAATCGTTTACGGAATATGGGTGGCCATTACCGATGTTAAAGACCTCTCCTTTCCCAACACTGGTATTATTCATAGCCAAGATATTAGCACGGACTATATCAGACACATGAGTATAATCACGATAATATTCTCCATCGCCACAGACCGTCATTGGCTCACCATTCTTAACCTGTTTAATAAATTTACCTACTACTAAAGCATAGGCACCTTCTGGATCGAAATATGGCCCATAGACATTAAAATATCGGAGCGATACTGTTTCTAACCCAAATAATTCGGAAAATATTCGACAATAACCTTCGCCGGTATATTTATGTAGGGCGTAGGGACTAATTGGCATGGCTTTCATATCTTCCTGTAATGGTTTCCTATTTACTGCCCCGCCATACACAGCCGAGGATGAGCTGAATATCACTCGCCTTACCTTATTATCTCTAGCCGCTACCAAAACATTAAGTGTACCTGTAATATTAACTTCATTAGTCTCTTGCGGATGTTCCACAGAATAAGTGACCCTCGGTACTGCCGCTAAATGAAACACTCCCTCTACCCCAGACATCACACGATTAAGATCGTCCATGTTACGAATATCACCCTTAACATACTCGGCGCCTTTCTGGATGCGTTCTTCCTTGTATCCACCCGCATAATTATCCAAAACTACAACTTCATGGCCATCAGTCAAGAGTTGGTTTACAATATTCGTTCCTATAAATCCGGCGCCGCCGGTAACTAGATATTTTGACATATATTTAATATTACAATGTCCAATATTTATAACCTTTTTTCTCCACCGCTTCTTTTGATAAGATTTTTTTAATATCAAAAATAAAAGATCCTGGTTTAGCGATATTGTTTAAATTATTCAAAACAAGATCTTTAAAATCTAAATGAGCCACTGCAATTACCACTAAATCTGAAGACTGCAAATCGTTTTGTTCACATAATGAGATACCGTATTCATGTTCAACTTCATCATGATAAGCCAACGGATCATAGACGGAGATCTGTGCACCCAGAGACGATAATCCTTTATAGATATCTACCGCCTTAGAATTACGAGAATCTGGCACATCTTCCTTAAAAGTAATACCTAAAAACGCACATTTCTTATCTTTTAAATTTCCCATTTTTTCCTGTATTTTTTGAACTATAAAATTAGGCATTTGATCATTGATGTGCCGTCCAGATAAAATAACTTTCGGATCTAAACCGAGTTGTTCAGCTTTATAAGTTAAATAATACGGATCTACACCAATACAATGTCCGCCCACCAAACCTGGTTTAAAATTCAAAAAATTCCATTTAGTACCAGCTGCTTCAAGCACATCATAAACACTAAATCCCATTTTATCAAAAATCACAGACAGCTCATTCATCAAAGCAATATTAATATCTCGCTGGGTATTTTCAATAACTTTTGCTGCTTCGGCCACTTTGATAGACTTAGCTCTATACACTTTGGTAACAGCGCCATAAACCTCGGCCACCAACTCAACAGTTTCTATATCCATACCCGCCACCACCTTTACAACTTTATCTATAGAGTGCTGTTTATCACCTGGATTGATACGTTCCGGAGAATATCCAACTTTAAAATCTTTGCCACATTTTAATCCGGATGTTTTCTCCAAAATTGGTATACAGATTTCTTCCGTCACACCTGGGTATACTGTAGACTCATATACTATAATACTATCCCGTGACAAATTTTTACCCACCATCTCCGTAGCCTTTTCTACCAAACTTAAATCAGGACTATTATCTTTGTTAATAGGTGTTGGCACTGCTATGATAATAAATTTAGATTCTTTGATAACTACTGGCGTCGAAGTATATTTAATTTTCACTTTATTCAATTCCTTCTCTTCCACTTCTTTCGTGCGATCATGCCCTTTTAATAATTCTTCTACTCTTTGAGATTTTACATCTAATCCAATTACTGAAAAATGACTAGCCAATTTTACTGCCAATGGTAAACCGACATAACCCAAACCAACCACACAAATATTTTCTTTTTTATTTTTCAATAGTTCTACATTAATCATAAATTATTTACCTTTAATAAAAGGACTTCCGACAGCAATAATATCAAAACCAATTTTCTGCAAATCTAAATAAGAGTGTTGTAAAATACGTCGTCCGTCCATTATAAGTGGCTTGGATTTTAATTCTATCAAAATTTTATCAACCAAACTGCGGAATTGAGGCCAATCAGTGGATATAATCACCACCTCGCCACCCTTGACCGCTTCATGCTCATCTTGACAATATTTTATTTTTTCCGATTCTTTAAAAGAATATTTAAACATTTCCATCGCTGCCGGATCATAACAATTAATTTCAGCAACTTGTTTTTCTAATAAAAAATTTACAATGTCGATGCTGGGAGAATTACGGGTATCATTAGTCTCTTGTTTGAAAGACAAACCCAACAATGTTACTTTTTTATTCTTCCATTCTATTCCCGCTTCCTTCTCTGCTCTACCCATAAACAATTCTAATTGTCTTTTGTTAGCCAAATAAGTCTCACTAACTATATTTGCATTTTGACCAGCGGTTTGTAATTGGTGCGACAAAGAGCGTGCATCTTTAATAAAACAACTACCACCAGCATACAGACTATCATACATACCCCATCCACCAATACGGGGATCACTCGTGAGAATCTTTCGCACACTTTCATAATTCAAGTCTTTAAAAGTCTCACAGGTACGACCAATCACATCAAAACAGATAGCTAATTTATTAAATAGACTAAAATTAGCCAACAATTTACCGGCAGCAGCCTCTTTAGGATTTACCTCTAAATATTTCACAGAAGAAGAATTGTAAAATCTCTGATACAACTGACGCATTATTAAAAAATCTTTTTCTTCCCAAGCCCCCACTACCACTCTATCTGGATGGACAGAACCTTCAACGGCTTTGCCCTCTACTAAAAATTCAGGGTTGGATACTACGCCAAAATTCTTAACACCAGCTTCATTCATAATCTTCCCAGTTTGATCAATCATGTCTATTGGTACAGTACTCTTATTTATAATTACTATGTATTTATCTTGTTTGCCATTATTGCGTTTTTTTAAACTTTGAGATAATTTTTCAGCCGCGAAAAAATAATAACTCAAATCACTTTCACCTGTCTCCCCTATTTCTGGAGTTGGCAAACACATGAATATAGCATCGGCAGTGTCTAAAAAATTTTCAACTTTTTTATAATCCGTAGTAAATTCTACTCGTTCCTTGTTACGAATTAACAAATCTCCCAGGCCTTCTTCAAAAAGACAAGATTGAACAGTGTCTCGATCCCCAGAATTAAGTAATTTTACTTTCCTTTCGTCAATATCAAAAACTAGCGTCCGGTGACCACTGTCTGCCGAAACTGCCGCGGAGCAGGCACCTACAAACCCACCACCAATGTATAAAATACGCATAAATTATTTATGTTTTATCTTCTTAATTAAATACATCATATCCAATTCATCCGAATTAACGCGTTTAATTTTTTTTGTCTTAACTATTGACAAGTCGTCAAAAGATTCTTTAAATAATTCACAAAAATTAGCTTTCCAAAGTAAATTGTTATTACCTCTATAATTAATGTTTGTATATTTTTCAGCAAAGTATTCAAAACCCCAGATATACCGTTTCGTGCAGCGATGCATTTCAGTCATAACTTTATTTATGTTTTTGGGAGAAATATGTATTAAAACCCCCGAGGTAAACACCAGGTCAAAAAAATCGTCCTTGAACGGAATATCACCGGCTAAACCATAAATAATATTGACATCTTTTAAGGAAGTTTTTGCGATATTAATAGCCTTTTTGTTAATTTCTATACCATAAAGATTTTTAAAACCCATTTTTTTTAATAAAAAAAGTTGTAAGCCAATATTTGTGCCTACTTCTAAGATTCTTATATTTCTATCTAATTTCCCCAAAAATTCGCGATTAAGAGCGACACGCGTTGTACCCAAATGTTTTGAATAAGAATCATTAAAATTTTTAAGAGTAAAAGAATTTCTCTTGATATAATCTTCACCAAATTTACTACTCCATTTTTTTTCCTGCAAATTATACTTCATAAATAAATATCAATTATCCTTAAAAATTTTTATAAAATATTTATGCCCATTCAATCTAAAAAAAGCAGGGTAACGTTCATTGTCCACTACGCGTAACAAATTAAATTGTTCAGACAAGGCTTTATCCGGATCTAATTCGCTGTCGCTCGGTGTTCTTTTCTCATAAAATGTTTCTTGCCCCTCCTGTGGTCTGGCAACTAAACTTTGGTAGTTTGCTACATAATTCAAACACATCTCAATTGTTTTTTTACCTTGGGCGTCCTTAAGATCTTGATTTAACTCACTACCATCAAAATGTAAATAATCCTGTAAATAAATATCTCCACTGTCTACACCGGCCACAGCCTCAAATAAAGTAATGGGAATATCATTTTTACCTTCTAAAATTTGCCATGTAAGAGGCGACCATCCTTTACCTAAAGGCAACAAACTTTCGTGTATTACTAGATTGTGTTTATTTTTATCTAACACTTTCTGCTTAACTATTTTTTCACAGCCAAGCAGAAAGGTTATATCGCCCTTCACTATATTTTTGGCATCATTTACAAAATGCACTTGGTGTTTCACGGCCAATTTATTCTGTAAAATCTTTGCATACCCAACGATCCAACTGTCCGGATTGTCTACTAGTAAATTTATGATCATAAATAATCAATAAATTATTTACTCATACGTCTAATCAAACAAAATGCTTCAGCAAATTTAAAACCGGATTCTAAACCTCTGTATTGAGCAAGTATTCTAATTCCTTCTTCTGACCTGGAGTGTGGGTATTTTTTCATCTCTACAGCATACTTGCCCAACGCTTTAATTTTCTTATCTATAAAATTTTCAATATTAACATAACTATTCGGCTGAAATTGCAACACATTCTTTGTCTGCCATTCAGTAGAAGACAGGGTTTCAAAAGTATATAATTCATCCGGAGATTTTTCATTGCAAGGACGACAGGCGGTTAAGACGGCTTCAAAGGTACGACGATGATCTATATTCAAATCATTTTGAAAATGTGTATAAACTATTTGTGGTGCAATTTTATTTAAATAAAACTCTACTTTTTTGGTAATGGCCAATAAACTTACAGTATCAAAACTATTATCAGGAAAATCACAAAAAAACACCTCTTTAAAACCAACGACTTTAGATGCAGCGTATGTTTGTTGATGCAATCTCTTAATATCTTTAATGGATGATCCGTCTCTAGAGACCGCACCCTCACCCAATATTAGAGCAAAGACTTTGTCACCATCTTCAACATGCTTTATGACCGTACCACCAATTCCCAACAACTCATCATCTGGGTGAGCGGCGATTATCAAAATATTTTTAGACATATTCAATAATTTAACTATTGTTTTATAGTGATAAAAACTTTAGCTTCTAATTTACCATCTAATAATTTTGCTTCTTTAAATTCCAATCTGAGATTGTTTTTTTCTAAAAAAGATAGTGGGTAGCCCTCCGCATCCAACATTCTAATATAATCATAAACTTTTTCTATTTCTACTAAAACAGACAGATCACCATCCTCTGGTTTGCGTCTAGCGAATTTAACAATCTCCCCCTGCTGTGGTATCGCGATATTATCTTTATTGGCCATTTCTTTAATCACGCTAAAAGTAACATCAGAGACTCTTTTTAATATATCTTCGGCGGTACCCGACAAATCCAAATCACGCTTTGTATATATGGGGCCAGCATCTAATTCCCCTGCCACTTTAAGAACACTCAATTTGCTACTCTTGTGTCCCCGAACAATAAGATTTTGTAAGGGACTCCCTCCTCTACCATACGGCAGATCAGTCATATGAAAAACAACACACTCGTACTTTTCATAAATCTCTTTAGGTATAATCCAAGACCAGTGTGGAAAAAATATTAACTTGGGATTAATTTCTTGTACTTTCTTTATATTAAAATCATCTTTATCTGTAATAAGATGCCATTCGTTATTTTTATCTTCTGCAGTTAATCGTAAAAAATTTTCTACATTCCAAGATTTTATTGTGACTACCAAAAAACGCATATTATAATTAAATTAACATTTCCCAAGTCAACGGGGTACCTCTTTTAATATCTACTTTAATCTCTCTACCCAACACTTCTGTTAAATGTACGGGAGCCAAACCATAACCTGGTCGTATAACCTTAATATTATCCCTAGTTAATAGGTCTCCCTTTTTAATATCCTTAGTAATAAAAATTGAACGACGAAATACTAAATTTTCAGCTTCCTTTTTTCCCATATCATAAGTAGGCTTACCAATAGCTTTTTCTGCCTCGCGTATTGTTTTTACCAAACTCTTCATTTCTTGAGGCTCTAAAGAAAATGCTGCATCAGGCCCACCATCAGAACGCTTCAAAGTAAAATGTTTTTCCACGATAGAAGCACCCAGACTTACTGCGACCAACGGGACAACTATACCCAAACTATCCATACTATGATCAGACAAACCGGCGACTACACCGAATCTGTTAGCTATGTCAGGGATTGTAGCCAAATTCATTTGGTCAGGAGTAGCTGGATAAGAACTAATACATTGCAGAATCCCCACATCTCTACAACCAACCTTATTCAAGGCACTAACTGCCCTCTCCAGTTCTTTCAGAGAAGTAAGACCGCGAGAAATGAGCACAGGTTTACCTGTTTTTCCGACATGTTCAATAAATTCTATATCACCAGTTTCAAAAGAAGAAATTTTGTATAACGGCATGTCCAAAGTTTCTAAAAAATCTACTGCACTGATATCAAATGGTGTAGAAAAGATAATAACACCTTTGGATTCAGCATATTTCTTCAATTCAGCATGCCACTCCCATGGCGTGCAAGCTTCTTGATAAAGACTGTATAAAGTTTTACCTTTCCAAGCGTCATTTACCTTGACTTGAAAATAATCATTATCACAATCAATAGTCATAGTGTCAGGAGTGTAAGTTTGCAATTTGATAGCATCTACGCCAGCATCTACAGCCGCGTCTATCATGGCATATGCTCGTTTAATATCATGATTGTGGTTGCCGGACAATTCAGCAATAATAAAAGTCGGCTGACCATGTCCTACTTTTTTCTTTCCAATAGTTAAACAACCAGCTGACATAAAATAAAAATTAAATGGCTAATTAAAAATCATTTTATATTTAATTTCCGCAAGTTTCCAATCTTCTTCATTGTCAATATCTTGAACCTCCAACTCCGGTATCAAAATTGGCACTGTGTTGGCAGCAAATAATTTTTTTTGCTCCAAAAAACTCTCATTTTTCAAACAATAAAACTGTCCACAATCATGATATGCTGGCATTAAATCCTGAGATCGCTTACTCATATTTTCAGGCCAAATCATTGCGAGCTTGTTCTGATCTATTTTTAATGCACGTTGAATTGGATAACTAAAACGCACCACTGGCACTACTGAATCTGCTTTAGAACTCTCCAACAATTCCATGGCCTCCCTCAATTTTTTACCGGTAATAAATGGAGCGGTGGGATAAATACAACAAATGAAATCAAAAGTTTTACCTATTTTGGCATATTCAAGGATTACTTCTTCTACAACATCGGCAGTAGTGGAATGATCGTCAGAGTTTTTCTCCGATCTCATAAAAGGCACGACGGCACCACTGGCAATGGCAGTTGCGGCAATTTCTTGATCATCTGTGGATATCATAACTTCATCAAAACAACCGGCATCAAAAGCAGCTTTTATAGAATAATTAATTATAGGCTGTCCAAAAAAATGTTTAATATTTTTACGCGGTATTCTTTTACTACCACCACGAGCAGTAATTACGGCCACAACACTTTTGTTATTTATCATATCATTTGCATTAAAATACTAAAATTTAGCCAACGCTCGCACAACCTCTTCTATAACTTTACGCTGTTGCGTATTAGAAATATCAGGAAATATAGGCAGAGATAAAGAGGCATCGTAAAATTTTTCGGCTTGTGGACAAATATTTTTTTTATAACCCAAAGCCTGATAATATGGATGATAATAAACTGGTATATGATGAACCTGCACGCCTATACCATTTGATCTCAAAACTTTAAATAATGCAGTGCGTTTATTACTCAACTCTCCCTTCAAACGCACCACATATAAGTGCCAAGCCGATTTAAAATCTACATCATCAGCAGGTGGCAAAATAATATTTTTTAAATTACTGAAAGATTCCGTATAATTATTGGCTATCTTTTTTCTCTTCTCCACAAAATTATCCAACTTCTCCAATTGACTGATACCTAATGCACATTGAATGTCAGTTAGGCGATAATTCATGCCAAGTACTTGCATTTCACTATACCATTCACCTGGAGATTCATTAATAAAATTTTCTTTGGTTATACCATGTGTTAAAAACATCTTCATCCTCTTGTAGTAGTATTCACTGTTGGTAAAAACTGCGCCACCCTCACCGGTAGTAATACTCTTAACCGGATGGAAACTAGTGACTGTCAAATCACTAGTAGAACCAATTTTTTTCCCTTTATAAACAGCGCCCAAAGCTTGACAAGCGTCTTCAACTACTACTAAATTATTTTTTTTCGCTATTGTACTAATTGCCTCCAAATCAACTGGCCGTCCAGTATAATCAACAGGAGCAATAACTTTGGTCTTATCTGTTAAGGCATTCTCAATTAGTTTTGTATCTATATTGCCAGTGGAGCTGTCCACATCAACGAATTTTGGTGAAGCTCCCTGCCACAATCCAGCGTTAGATGTAGCTGCGAAAGTCATAGGAGTTGTAATAAATTCGTCGCCACTTTTTAAACCAGCTGCAAAATATGCAGTCTGCAAAGCAGCCGTACCATTTGCTACTACAACAGCATATTTAGCACCACAATAGTCAGCTAACTTTTTTTCAAATTCCAGTACCTTCGGACCTTGAGTTAAAAAGTCAGAACGTAATACCTTAACAACATTAAATACATCTTTCCAACCTATAGATTGTCGTCCATATGGTATCATAAATCAGTAATAATATTTTTAATTTCTTCCTCTGTAAATTTTGTAGAATTAACATCACTGTCAAAAAAAGGGAACTCCAAGAAATCTTTAACATCTTTGTAACTATCTTTGTGAGACCACCAATCATGTTCCGGTAATATGACATAATAACTATCAAATTCTTTAGTACGTCTAGCTTCTTCCGGTGTAATCAGCACCTCGTGCAATTTTTCACCCGGACGTATGCCTACTAACTTTATTTTACAATTTGGGGCCAAAGCTTGAATCACGTCTTTTACTTTCATGCTAGGTATTTTTGGTATATATATTTCTCCACCGCACATCTTCTCCAAAGCAGTCAAAACTATACTAACCCCTTGATCTAATGTGATCCAAAATCTGGTCATATCCTCATGAGTAAGCGGTATCTCTCCCGTACTCATATATTGCTGCGCAACTTCTACTATACTACCACGACTTCCTAATACATTCCCATATCTAACGACACTCATAGAGGTGCCACTGTGGGCGGAATAAGCATTGGAGCTCACCATCAACCTCTCAGCGCACAATTTAGTAGCTCCATACAAATTGGCCGGATAAGCAGCCTTATCTGTGGAAATTAACAACACTTTATCTACCTTCCTTTCAATAGCCACCATGATGACATTTTGTGTACCAACGATGTTAGTTTTAACAGCCTCAAAAGGATTATACTCCAAAGTAGGAACTTGCTTCAGAGCCGCGGCGTGCACTACATAGTCTACACCGCTAAATGCCATTTTCAATCTCTCCTGATCACGTACATCACCCAAAAAAAATCTCAATCTTGGCTTAAATTCCATCAAATCTACTTGCATTTGCGATTGTTTAAGTTCATCCCGACTGAACACAATCACTTTTTTTGCATCTGTGGTAGAAAGCAACATTTTTGTAAATCTTTTACCAAAAGAACCAGTGCCCCCTGTTATTAAAACCGTCTTCCCCCTTAAAAAATCATAACCCATATTTTAAATAATAATCGAGATTAAATTTTTATTTGATTAATGTTTCTTATTTTTTTTATTTGCTTAAATGGTATCGGGCATTCTGGCCACTTGCCAGGCAGAAAACTCACAGTTTTCTTATTACACAAGACAGCTAGCACTAAAAACATACTCCTCATCCCTATTACCAATGAGGACTTAGCCAGTTCAACAAACATGCTCGGTTCGGACGATTCCGAAACTAAAAGAACTTTTTCATACTTATTGATAATAATACCATATTTGCCCGCTTTTTCCGAGGGATGACGGCGCACAAGGATCTTATTTTTTATACTATTATCAACACAGTATCTTAAAAAGATATCAAGAATATCGTATTCTGTACATAGCTTACTATTATAATTCAATGATTTACTAATAGGCTCACCTACGAATAAAATATTATTACGTTTAGCATATTTTTTTTTCGCCTTGTCGTATTCATCTTTAATTTCTTTAAAAAACATGTTCGGAACTAATTTCACAGGTAATCCCGGAAAACATGCTTTAGCCATGTCATATCCATATTTATCTCCCAACCAAATTTCATCCGGTAAATTTTCTTTCCAATTTTTTTTAGGGTATTTAAATCTTTCCTTATAATTAACCCAGTGATCAAGTAACGTAATTGTTTTTATATCTTTCCTTTTGGCCTCTCGAGTATAATCTAACTCAAGAGTTGATGGACTACTACTTCCAGTTAAAACTAAATCAAACACCTCCTTTGTCTTGTCAAAAAAAGATTTCGCTGTTTTAGGCCCACCTCTTTTAACCAAAAAATGCAAACCTTTTCTTTCAAAAACTTTCACGGCTGGACCTTTAACGATACAGATGTACTGTTTGTCAATTAAATTATATTTTACATATGAAGATACCACTTCTGCGCCACCAGCGTCATGACAAACTACCAACACTTTTGTCAACTTTTTATTAACAGACATATTACTTCAAATCACTTTTTAACATATATACTTTTTCAAAAGCCTTTACCACGTCATCCAAATCTTCCTTGGTCATCGGGGGACGCATAAGCTCATGTGTAAACAGTCTCTTCTCAAAAGCACCCTCAGCCACTGGACAAATTCCCTTTGTATAAGACGTGTCGCTTAAATTAAACGGATAATGATGATCGCCGAATGCAATTTTTTTCTGGAAAAGAGGCAATAAATATAATGGTTTTACATATCCACACCCCAACTTGACCCCCTCTGTTTCTCGTAGTTCTGTGACTGGCAACTCAGCTTTTACCGCCTCAATAAATTTATCCCTAGTAACCCCAATCACACTTTCATCGAACAAAAAAGGTTGCACGTAATATACATGCTTACAATTAGCTCTAACCTTCGGACTACTAATTCCAGGAAACTGAGACAACTTTTCCGATAAATACTCACAATTTTCAATTCTTGCTTTTAATAAATAATCCAATTTACCAAGTTGCACCCGAGCTATAGCAGCCTGTATTTCAGTAAGGCGAAAATTGCAACCAACCATGTTTATCAAGTCTTTATTTCCTTTATTTTCCACTACTGCTTCAGCGTGATTACGTATCAATCTAACTTTTTCTGCAAGATCATCATTGTTAGTAACTACTATACCACCTTCTCCGGCATGAATATGTTTATGGTAATTCAAAGAATAAACACCTAAATCGCACAAGGTACCTGCCATTTTTGTTCCATTTTTTGCACCAATTGCCTGAGCACAATCTTCAATCACTTTTAAATTATGTTTTTTGGCAATTTTATTTATAGCTTCAGCGTTAATTGGTTGACCAAAAATATCTACCGCAATTATAGCTTTTGTTTTTGACGTTATTTTATCCTCTATAGATTTTGGATCAAGACAAAAATATTCCTGCTCAATATCTGCAAAAACAGGCACAGCGCCATACCAAAGTGGCATAGTGGCTGAAGCGCACATACTATATGGGGAAACTATCACCTCGTCACCCGGACTAATACCTAACGCACCCACAGCGCATTGTAAACCAGAAGTACAAGAATTAACAGATATCGCATGCTTCACTCCAAAATACACAGCCCATTCTTTTTCCAACAACCGTACTTCAGGACCTCCATAAAAATCCTCATGCCAGGCCCCTAAATAACGCGACAACACTCCAGAGTCAAGCACCCGACAGACTGCTTCTTTTTCTTGTTCATCAATCACTCGGTAAGCTGGAAATTTTTTGGTCCTTACAGGTTTTCCACCATATATTGCTAAATTAGACATATTTAAAAAATGTTTATCTAAATTAAATTTTGCACTTATTAAACATAGCAAAACAACTTTTCTGCGTATGATATGCATCGGTGGCAGTACAAACTAATTCATTTTTATTATTTAATTTATTTATTACATTTTCAAGTAAAACAGGGATAGCATTCCCAAGATTAGTCTTTTTTACCTTGCTTTTACCCAACACCTTATATCCTCGGTACCTCTTACTATCCACCACTGCTTGTACGGTAGACTGGAAACCAGAATCAAAAAAATTAATACATCTTTTTTCAAAAAATATACGCAGTTCAAAAACAGTAAATCTTTTTTCATCCCCCGTCATCAAGTGAAACTGGGGACAATTGTCCAGCTGAAAAAAACCGTTTACATTTTTATCATTATCTATACTAGAATTTAAACAATGATTAACTTGTATATCTTTTATATTACCAAATAAATATCTAGCTAGATCAACCATATGTGAACCGTTGTGCAACAAGCCTTTAACATATATTCCAACAGCACCAATCACCTTTCCATGTTTACCATTCTCAATTTCTTTCCTCAACAACTGGACGCTCGTGTCAAAACGACGCGAATAATTTATAGCAATCGGAATTTTTAGTTTGTTATAAATTTTTATTATTTTTTCTGTATCTTTTACATTAGTAGTGATAGGTTTTTCACAAATTACTATTTTAGGATTAAATTTAACCACTTCCAACAAAGTTTTGTAATGAAGCTCATCGGGAGTACTAATAATAATAATATCTGGACGAAGACGACACACATCATCTAGGCTTTCAAAAAAATCCACACCCCATTTCAGTGCGGCTTTCTTGGCTATAGACTTATTTATATCAAAAAAACCTAAAAATTTGATGGAAGAATTTTTTACTAAAGCATGAGCGTGGGTAAGAACTTCTTTGCTAACAGGGCTATCAAAACCACTACTTATTCTACCTGCGCCAATTATGATTGCTGTATATTTTTTATTCATATTAATTATTTTTTGGGTTTTAACAAATCTGCTCCAGCGGTAAAAATACAAGCATTATTTTCCCAAAATTCCGTATAAACACGATGATATTCCTCATTCATTTTTTTATCAAACCATGGTATGTCCATAAATTGATTGTATTTATAATGTGAACCAGCACTATATTCTGCCCACTCTTCTAGACTTTGAGGAAATTTGTAATTATATTTATACTCAAGCAAATCATAAAGTGCAGTGCCCGGCAATGGCCTAAAAAAAGTCGTACTTACGTAAAAATTATTATTAATTTCCTTAAGTTCTTTGATGACCTGCAATGTTTCTTTTAAATCCTCAACCGTCTCTCCAGGAGTACCAAAAATTATTCCTGTGGCTATCTTGATTCCTGTATCCTTAAAATTATTTATAATCTTATACATTCTCTCAATATGGCCACAACCTTTATTAAAAATTTCAACCATGTGATCTGACCCGGTTTCCAAACCAATTGTTAGTGATTTTAAACCACTTTCTTTAAGCCATGCGATATTTTCTTTTGTTAAACACGACGCTTCATAAGTACGCGCATCCGCTATCCAACTAACATTAAACTTCTTGATATATTCAATAATTTCCATGGCTCTTTTAATGTTGGCAAAAAGAGTAGCATCAAAAAAAACTAGTTGTTTAAACGGATACCATGCAAACAAGGCGTCCAAATCTCGTTTAACCTTTTCTGTAGCAAACGGCGTCCACCTTCTTAATTCTTGTGTGGAACAAAAGGTGCATTGTCCCGGACAACCATAACTTGTTAGATAAATTGACGCCTCAGTATTTTTGTTTAAATATTTTTGAACATCCAACAAACTATATGGGATAGCTGGCATGTCAGAAGCCATCAACTTCTTTTGAAAACTACTAGTATCAATAGGTACTCTATAATCCTTTCCTTCAGCTATTTTTTTTACTTTTTCCAAAAATTCAAACTCTCCATAACCCAAAACTATATCATCTACCAAAGATGATTTTCTGCTTTGTTCTGGAAGAGCTGTAATGTGCGGTCCACCCCAAATTATTTGAAGATGAGGAAAAAATTCACGACAGATTCTGGCTGCCCTTACAGAACGACTCAAAGAAAAACCAGTAAAAGCAGTCAAACCTAAACATAAAGCATCTTTTAGCTCACTTTTCAATTTGTCATCAGCATTTTTATCTACTCTTTCATCAACAATTACACATTTAAAACCATGGTGTTTAAGCACTGTCGCTAAAGCCAACAGAGAAATCGGCGGCCAGTGATAATCTTTCCCTTCTTCAAGAATAGGGAAAAATAAGACTACTTTATTTTCCATATTTTCCAATAAATAAATTTGCGTCTATCAAAAAAGAATTTTTCGTGTAGTATTTTACTCCTCTAAAATTTTGTTTAAAATTTCCTGGAAAACCTCTCTTAAACAAAGCTACTTTTAACTGTTTATCATCGGGATAATAATCATACTGCATTGAAGAACAAGAAGGCTGTCCAGTGTCAATATTTACTACTCCTTTTTTTTTCAGATATTCAATTGCAGTGTAAACCAAAGCGTGATATACCGGTGCACCTGTGTAATCCGGATCATCAACGGCCATGGTATAAATCCCTTTATCTTTAAAATACTGAAAATACGTAAAGGCTACATTTTTTCCTTTATCAGACATGCCAAACAATACAGCCTGATTACTTTGTAACATATTATAAAGCGGGGCAAGCGCTTCTGATGTCTTAGCGTTGTTTCCCGCGCATTTCTGATGCATTATTACAAATTCATTATGCAATTCACGTGATGGATATATACTGTCAACTACAAAAATTTTAATATTTTCATTATTTAAAATCTTTTTTATATCGCACTTATGGCCTCTGCGGCATGATTGTAATAAATTTTTAGAGTCATTTAAATTAAAAAAATATGAAAGAATTGAGCTGTCAAGAAAACCGAATTTCTGTAAAAAATTATAAGAATCATCGCTTAGTGGGTCAATAGAAAACATCGCCTTTTCTACTTTATTTTCTAAACATAATTCATCTACTAAGCTAAAAATTTCCTTGTCAACCTCTTTATCAACCAATAAAGGAGCAGGGATATATCCTCCGTTAATACTTGCCACTAAATGTTCATTATTTCTTTCTACAGGAAGGAAAACCCCAGCTATCGGTTCGCCATTGTTTAAACAAATGAAACTTTTGTCTAAAAAAAATAATGATCTACTTTTTGAAATACTTTTAAACCATTCTAAATTGGATATTAAGTATCTTGGCCCCGCCCCGCACTTTTCTACAATCTTCTGCCAATTTTCCCAAAATTTTTGCGGATCACGGTCGGCAAATATCGTCAACATATCAATTCAATTAAATACACACGCATTAATCAACTTTTTCTTTCTTAAGATTATAAACTTTATAAAAATATGTTTCTTTGTTTTGTAATAGTTCTCGAGGTACACCTTGTTCAATTATCTTACCACCACTCAGCACAATCAACCGATCACAATTTACAACAGTAGATAAACGGTGAGCCACAATCAAAATGGTTATTTTCCCCTTCAAATTATCTATCACTTTCTGCACTTGCATTTCAGACTCACTATCAAGAGCGCTGGTAGCTTCATCAAATATTAAAAATTTTGTTTTTTGTACCATAATTCTAGCCAAAACAATTCTCTGCCTCTGTCCTGCTGACAAAAATATTCCACGTTCTCCTATAATTGTATCAAATTTTTTCGGGCAATCTTGAATGAAATCATAAATACCTGCTACCTTTGTAGCCTCGGCAATTTCTTGATCGGTAATTTTATCATTAAAAAACCTAATATTATTTGCAATTGTATCGTTCAGCAAAAAAATATCTTGGGACACATAGCCAATATTTTTTCGCCAATCAGACATATCTATTTCATTTATATCTACGCCGTCCAAATTAATTTTCCCCTGGCTAGACTTAAACAATCTCAAAATTAAATCAACAACAGTTGTTTTGCCGGCGCCTGATGGACCTATGATCCCAACCGTTTCCCCTCTTTTAATATTAAAATTGACACCCGATAAAATTTCATTTGCATCATCGTAAGAAAAATTAACACCTTTAAAATCTAACGACTCTTTAAAAATAAACTTTTTTGTGCCGTTATCAATTTCAATATTTTTTTGCATCTCCGCTTCCAAATCTAACAATGATTGCAAATAAGGAGTACCCTCGCTTAAAACATGTAGACTGGATTGAAGCTGCTGATAATAAATAAAAATTCTGTTAATCAAATAAACAACTGCAGCCATGGCGCCCAAATTAAAATTGGCGTCCATTTTATATGCAAAAGCAAAGATTGCAGAAACAAAAATAACACCGAGCGGCAACATGATCGAATTACCCGTTGATCTTAATAAATTTATTTTAACCCCCATCTCATTTAAATTTTTAAAAAGACTTTTGGCCTTTGACACTACCGCTTCGCCGACAAGCGAAGCTTTGATTGACTTGAGCCCTACCACACTTTCATTGATAAAATGGGCTATATCTTTATTAATATCTTCGACATCATGAGCTATTATTTTTGTATTACGAAATAACGGTTTAAAAAAATAAAATATTAAAATACCTAACAATAAAGTTAAAGCCGTTATAGTATAAGATATATTAAAAGCAATAAATACATACACAACCAAACTAGCAATAGTGGTGGCAATCAAACTAAGATGATCAAGCAACAAACTACAGAAACGAACATTTGTCATCAAAACCGTCTCAGCATGTCCCAATTTTTGTTTTAACAGAAATGGCCAACTGGCTTTTAATAAGAGAGAAAATAAATGTGTCCTAGTACGCTGTTCATAATCAAAAGTAATTTTAATTTTGATGTAATTCCCCAAGAATAATATTCCTCCGCGTAAAATAAAAAGGGCACAAATAAAAATCAGTAAGTATCTTAAACTAAAATTTAAATTTAAATTTGCAAAAAAAATTTTTATAATTCTAAGTATGGCACTGTCAAAAGTACTAGGGGTTTTATTAACAAGAGAAAAAAGTGGAATTATTGCTGTAATGCCCACACCATCTAACAAACTTCCAAAAAAACCAATGAAGATTAGAAGGGAGAGCTTTCTCTTATAACTTCCAAAGCCATGATAGAAAAGTTTATAGACAGAAACAAATGAAGATTTTTTAAAAATCATACTTAATTTACCACTGATTAATTTTATCCACAACTTTTTGTTTCAATTTCAAATAAGACCCTTCGGCATTCTTTTCAACCTCGGGAGATACTAATCTCAAAATTTCTTTTCCTAAAATTCTATATTGATGTCCCACCTTATTTGCCCTCAAAAGACCATTTTTCAGCATTCTTTTAATAGTACTTTGGCTTACTTTCAAAATTGTCTGTGTCTCTTGTGCGGTATAGATAGCATTCACTTTGATTTCTTCTTGGTACATAATATCCCTTAAAGTTGTAATTTTATTGATATTAATACTACCATTCCACAATACAACAAATATCAATAGGTGTCAACAAGGGTCAAAAAAGAAGATTTTACACCTTTTCTGCGTACAATACACCGTTTCTTCCAACAATTTTAATTAATTTATTGGCTTAATCTAAAAACATAATTTACTTTTAATTTAATACGATGGTAAATCGGGAGTTTTTTGGCTATACTTTTCATAAGCTGTCTTCCAACTAGGAGACACCGTTTCTGAATCAACTTTCGCAACATTATCATTATCTTTAAAATGCCCGCAATATTTGCAGAGTGTCTTCAATTGAGCCTGTAGAGCCTCTGGTGTTACGGATTCCAAGTGTTTCAACCCAACACCGAATCCATAAATTCGATCTAAACTGCCACCAGCACCGCAAGGATAATAGCCATGTCTAGTTAAACCCAAACCACAAGTAGTGGTAATCCAACATCCCCTACCAAAATCAGCTTTCTGATACCTTTTTAAATCTATAGGTGCGATATTGTAACTAGAAAAATTATGTTTAATTGATTGTTTTTTAGAGTTACGTACAAAAACCCAATCAGGCATTTGTGCTAATACTTCATTTACTTTGGAACCACAGCCATTGGTCGCTACTTCAATCACGCAATTTGGATAACGATCCTTATATCTCTTAACAATATCTAAAACTTGAAAAAAATGAGGATGCACAGTAGGTTCTCCGCCTATCAATATAATACGATCCCACTGCCAATTAAGATCAAAAGACTCTTTTATAAACTTTTCAATCTGTTCCAAGCTCATGCTTTCATTACAAGGAGCTTGCCTCACTGAACGATCACAATTGAAACATGCTAAAGAACACAGAGTAGTAATCTCAATTTCAATTTTTCTTTGATTGGGAGTCCATGGTACTAATTTTCGTTTTACAATAAGATAATTTGGAACTATCACCTTCCAAATTAATCCTCCCTCTGGTATCATACCCTTAATACATTTTTTTATTGTATTGAACATATTTTTAAAAATAAAATATTTACACAATATCTAACTAGGCGGCTGACTACTAATAATCCAACTAAAAAGCATATAATTTGGCTATTATAGCAAGCATGCAACTAGCTAGTCAATGGCTCATGCAAATTTTTTTCTATCAAAATATCACCACAGCATAGCGCGTAGGTTGACATCGATTACAGCAAGATATATACTAAACGGAATGGAAAAATACTTATTTTATGAATGAAATTAACGGAAAAAGAGTCTTAATTTTCCAACAGCGTAGATGGGCTATGAGCATAGGCCATTTTTTGGCTAAAAAATTACAGGCTGAAGGCTGTAAACTGGCCGCTCTTACAGCCAAAAAATCAGTACACAACTTCGTCATAAGTCAAACTGACGTAAAATATGATTTAATCATTAGCAGTGACGTACCAAAAAGTAGACCAAAAGAATATCTTAATGGGGTAACCTATTCTCTAACTGAAATTTGTGAGGATTTGGGCATTGATACTATTTGGCCGCTAGTAGCTGGGGCAAGGTTCCATGTCAAATCATACAAAGATAAGTACTACTATGGTTTTAAACAAAATGTTTCAGACGAAGGAATCACAGATTACATAATGGCAGTATATAAATACATTAAAATTATATTCTCAGATTTTAAACCAGACCTCATAATTGCTCCAAATTTTGCTACTCTGCACCACATGATGTTTAATCTGTATGCAAAAAAACGAGGAATTAAAATGCTTGCTGTTACAGACACTAAGATTAGAGGCCAATGGGTCTCCACATATAACTACCACTGCGAAACAGGCCCTTTTTATGAACACATCGACTCTTTAAACGATGGCTGTGCAGAGACACAAAATCGCCAGTTGGCCAAAAATTTTATTAAAGAATTTAGACAGGAATTCAAAATTCCCACATATTGCGACGAACCACAAACTGATAAAAACTTCATAAAAAAAATTAGAAGTAATTTATCTCCACTTTATCAAATTTTAATGTGGTATCTAAAAAAATCAGAAGATCTTTGGGAAAGCATAGGAGTTACACCGGATTACCGTCCACCAAAAATTATTTTACGAGATTATTTTTCCCAAAAAAAATACCAAAAATTTGCAGACAACTTCAACTACACTCCACTAGAATCCATTAAAAATTATGTCTATTTTCCTCTTCAAGTACAACCTGAAGAAAGCATCGACGTTTATTCTCCATTTTTTAATAATCAAATTGAGACAGCACGCTTAGTGGCGATGTCTTTACCGGGTGATTACACATTGGTTGTAAAAGATCATCCTGGCATGTCAAATAAAAGACCACCTTCATATCTCCAGAAAATTGATCGCACTGTCAACGTTAAACTTGTTGATTATCGTTTAAGTAGCGAAAAAATACTTAAGAGAGCGGACATGGTTATTAGCCCTGGAGGTACGGTTATAGCAGAAGCCGCTTTTTTAATTAAACCAGTAATACAGCTAGGAGACCTCGGCACAACCCTAAAATTACCCAACGTGTTTAAACACACTGATATGAGAACGCTATCCAAGAAGATTAAGGAAGTTTGGCAAGTCAATCTCCACACCCCAGAATATGAAAGAAGATTAGAAAATTTTGTAGCAGCAGCATATGACAAAGGCATCGATGTTAACTATTTAGAAATCTGGCAGGAATCTGATAAAAAAAACATGAAACAAACAGAAAAATTATGGGAATTCTACAAAAAAGAGATCCTAGACATACTTAGATAAAAGTTATGAAAATAAGTTGCATAATACCTACTTGCAATCGACCAATTTTTTTAGAAGAGGCTCTGTGTTCTATCATTAACCAGACCTTGCCAGCACATGAAATAATTATCATAAACAACGGAACAGATCCTGTTATTTTGCGTGAAGATCAAAAACATAAGGCAATAGTTCATAATATAATACCATTTTCCGGTGTAGCTCAAGCAAGAAATTTTGGCGCTTGCCTGGCTACAGGAGATTATTTGGCTTTCTTAGACGATGACGATCTGTGGAATGAAGATTACCTAAAAAATATCACGAAACGACTTAAAGAAAAACCTGATGAAATCTTTATTAGCAGACTAGATAAAATAGTAGATGGAAAAATAACACCACATCGAAATTTAAATCCTAATTTTACTTTACACGACCTGTTCATACACAATCCTGGGATCACCGGCTCCAATGTTGTTATTTCTAAAAAAACTTTTTTTTCCTTAAGGGGATTTGATCCAAAGTTACCCCCATCGGAGGATAAAAGTTTAATAATAGAAGCTTTGCAAAAAAATATCCCAATCCACATTTTACCTCACAATCAATCAATATTAAGAATACACAACAACTACCGCCTGACTGATCCCGCAAGAATGGCTGAAGGAATTTTTCAATTCATACACAAATATTCCAAATTAATGAACAGGCGAGAATGTCTGTATAATTGGAAAAAAATGTATAGATACAGATACAAAACCGGTAAAAAAATTGCGGCCATACCATACTTCACAATCAGCTTATCATTGGTTATTTTGAATTTATTTTCCAAAACGTAATACAAAAATATGAATTTTTATACGAGACCATCAAAAACATTTTTATTTGATATACTAGAAAAAAAACTAAAGAACTGCACTGGAGAAATCGGTATTGATGCCGCCTGCGAAACCATGAAAAATCAAAAGATGTTCAAAACTAAAAAATATTATGGAATAGATATTGTCTTAGAACTGCTCAAGAAAGGCATCGCAAAACACAATTTCGAGGATGTCTATGGCATATTAGGAGACCTGAGCAAATTAGATAAAATGCCAGATGGGAGCGCAGATGTGGTTGTTTCTACTAATACACTTTATATACTTCCTGCCAACAAGAGACTTGTTGCAATTAAACATTTGAGCCGCATAACATCTCCCCACGGATATTTTTTATGTGAGTTAAACAAAGATACCAACTACCAAAATGAATTAAATACACTCAAGCATTATTTTTCTAAAATGGAAATTGTTTATTTTGGCAACAGCCTAAGCAGAGCTTACGAAAAAATATTTGAAAAAAAAGGTTGGCTGGGATATCACCCCATTGCTAGTCAAAAACCCTTCCTACTCTTGTCATGGATAATCAGCAGACTAGAATACTTAACCTGTCAATTCTCTGGTCCAAATTCCAACTCCCTCATTGTATGTTCTGGAAAAGAATCAAAAACGACCAACGAGTTCAATATAAAAACATTACCACTGATTGAAGAAAAAATTTACAACATCTTATAAAATCTATCCGATTATAAAATCTAAAATATTCCTGGCTCTTTTTTCCCAGGAATATTTTTTTACTTCCATAAAAGCCTGCTCAGACAAAATATCAGCACTATCTCTCTCCATAAAAACACGCTGGATACCCTTCACAATCTCAAAAGGATCATCTGGTTTGATCAAAATAGCATTTCTTTCATTCAATATTTCTCTAATCGAGGGAAGATCAGAAGCGACGATTGGACGATTAGCAGCCATATACTCAAACAATTTAAGAGGAGATGTGTAATTTTCTGATGTAATATCTCCGCTTTTATTTGGCAATATCAAAACATCTGCTGATTTTAAATATATGGCCATTTCTCTGTGCGGACGTCTGGTTACTAACCACAGATTGTCTAATTTATATTTTTTTTCTATGTCCTCCTTTTCTTTTTCATCACAACCCAACAAAACAAAAACATAATTTGAATCAAAATATTGTATAGATGACAAAAGGATATCTACACCTTTCCAGCCATATCTAAAAAAACTTCCACTGTACATAATTATCCTTTTATCTCTTGGTAACCCCAACTTAACGCGAGCATCATCCTTAGAAATTGATACATCAAAATCTTGTATATCTACACCGTCTGCTGCAATCATAATTTTTTCTTCTGACAATCCGGTCTCCAGCAATCTAATCTTGGCTATAGAGGTAAGGACAATCATTTTTTTAGCCTTTTGCCAAATTTTTTGGTGTAAAATTTTAATTTTTAACGGCAAATCATGAACCTCTAAAACAAAATTGTTAAATAACAAACCTACAAACTGTTCACGAGTATAAACAATACCTTTTTCCTGAAAAAATAGGTATATTTTGAAAAATATTAAAAAACTAAAAGTTTGTACCCAAAAAGAAAAATTACCAAACAAACCATCTAACGGAATTAAGTCTAAACATGGAATTTTCTTAATAGTAAATATTTTTTTTATATTATAATATTCAAACGGATCATCAATAATATCATTAAACCTCCAAGGACAACATAATTGTACATCGCAACCATTCAAAGCCAACGCCTCACACATCTTCATTATCTGAATACCATGAGCTTTCTCAGTAGGCAGACGTAGATTGGCGACGTAAAATAATTTCATATATCATTTTGACGTTATTTTTTTTAACAAACTGACACTGCCTTCTTTAGCTACTACCCTATAATGCTCAAAAACTTTTTCATCAGTTAAAAGCATCTCGCTTCCTGGCCCCACTACCACAAAATCAGGGTAGGAACCATCCACAAACCATTGTTTACCGCTCGTCAAATAAGGATTAATGGCTAAATATTGCCAAACTCTATCGCTTTTAACAAAAAAAGCCAAAGCTGGATTATGTACAATCAATATATCGACATCGGCCGGCACCATTTTATTTATTAAATCACCCATCAAACGTGGACTGGGATTGTAATATAGTTTACTATTTATATTAGCGAATAATACCAATGCTTGCGCCATAAACAGCAACGTCACAACCACAGTTACACCGTATTTTTTAATATAAATATAATTAATTTTTTCAAAAATTATTGACAAGGAATTTGGCAAAAAAATAAAAAGCAAAATGTGAGATGGAAAAAAGTAACGATACCAACCAGCTGTCTTTAAATAAAACCACAAATCTAATAATGTGAAGGACAACAACACAATCTCTACTTGAGTAAATTTACGTTTTATTATCCTTGCAATCAAAAAAGTAACAAACAATAACAAAAAATGGAGTGGCGTAGACTCAGTAAAAAATCTGATAATATTTTTTCCTATTACTGAACTGGCTCCAACGTTATATGGATTGCTGTAATAAATAAAAAAATGATATACTGACTGTATATCAAAAATATTTGGTACGATAGTAGCCAGCCAAATCAGTAATGGCAGCACCCCTCCTGCACCTAACATTGCCCACCTCTTGAAATCAAACTTTCTTTTTTGCAAAGATAACCAAATTTCACTAACTACCAAACTGATCACAAACAACAAATAAATTGGTTTGGTGGCAGCACCCAAACCAAAAAGAAGTCCGGTCAAAAATACTTGATATTTTTTTTCTTTGTCCACAAGCAATAATCCTCCCAATATAAAAACCAGTCCGGGTATCTCACCCAAAACACTCTTACCATTTCCATACAAAGGTAAAAAAAATACCATCAAGAGCAAACTTAACAAAGCATTTTTAAAGCCATAGTATTTTTTTATCAACAAATAGGCCAAAAAAATAAAAATAAATAAATAAATAACCATGACCAATTTAGCTTGCCACAAACCAACACCAAAAAGCTTAAAAATCATTGCCACAGGAATCAAAAGAGGATAATTGGTAGTTATCATCAGGTATTTTTCCTGCACATACTGCTCCGGACCAACAGACATGTTATATATTCCCTTTTCAGCATAGGATCTAGCAATACCCAAACTAATACCCTCATCAAACCACGGCGATGGACTGTCGGGGAAACCATAAGAAACCAACACCACTAATGAAACACATATAAAAATCAAAAATAAACCAAGGTAGTTTTTTACAATAAATTCTTTTATTTTAGAAAAAAGCATAATCATAAACTAATTCTATTTGTCGCGCATTAGAAAAAATAAAATCAAAAGATCTTTTACTGTTTGAAAGGTACTTTCCAAAATATTTAATCTGGTTTTTCTTTTTTCTTCACACATCACCGGCACTTCTTCCATTTTTAAACCTGTTTTTTGAGCTCGTAAAATTAATTCCGTGTCAAAAATTACGCCATCTGTCACACAACTCTGCACTACCGGTATGATTTTCTCAGTTTTAAACATTTTTATTCCATGTGTGTCAGTACCTTTAAAACCAAACAGCGTTGCTAACAAAATGTTAAATGAACGAGTAATAAATCTTCGAAGCCAAATACGATTATCCTTCGCGCCCGGCATAGTCTTGGAACCTATCACACCCGAAACTTCTTTATTATTCATAACCTTCAAAGATTGTTTGACAAAATCAATATCCCAAAAATCAACATTAAAAATTACCGTATATTCTCCACAGCTTTTTAACAAACATTCCTTAATGGCCAAACCATAATTGGCCACTGGAATATGAACAACTCTTACAGTCTTAGGAAACTTAGCAATCAACTGTTCTATAATTTTACAAGTATTGTCAGTGCTGCCATTTTCAACTAGTAACAATTCATATGAACAACCAAAAAAACTGCTATTTATTTCAGCTATTATTTTTGTAATTTCCTCATTCAAAATTTTTTCCTCATTATACACAGGTAAAGTTACGGAGAGAAAATTCATAATAAATATTTTATAAATGGCCCTAATTTATCTCTAAAATGAGCCTGATCAATCATTAAATCTAAAATAGTATTACTAAAAAACACAACTATTACCAAAAATAATATCTTATCTTTCCACCAACTAAACTTTTCTTTACTGTACATCAGCACATAACCGCTAAACAAAGCCAAAAAAGGATAAATCTGAAACCTGTATCGTGTCTCTACTACCGTAATAAAAATAATTAACGGGGTAATAAATGTAAAAATAGACAGATAACGCACCATTTTTTCTTTTTGTTTAAACGCTTTTACCAATCCCCATATACCTAAAATAAATAAAAATATTGAACTCACAGTAGAACTAATCACAAATAAAAGTTGCCCCCAGCCAGATTGATAAAACCAAAAACCCATGGGACGCGCAAAACTAAAATATTTATTAATACGCAAAAAAGTTATCTTAACAAATTCCACGGGATGACTAAGTAAAAATTCTTTAAAACGCGTCATCGATTCCGCGTTTATTTCTCTCATCTCGTGATTTGCCACAAATGTATACTGCTCTTGTCGAGGTTCCTGTTCACCTTTTCCACCATGATAATTACCTATCCAAAAATTAAAGGAACCAGCAGCTCCCAATGGCATGAATCTATCATAAACAACATAGTTCCTGACAGACCAAGGTACAAATGTCAAAAGGGTAGCACAGATGAATAAAATAGCCACCTTTCTTTTGCTATTAACAAAAAAATGATATAAAATAATTGGGACAAAAAATAACACAGGAGGTCTAGCCAAAATAGCTAGCCCCGACACACCGCCTAACACCAAAGATTCCCAATATTTTACACTCTTAAAATATCTAAAAAACAGATACAACATTAAACAAAGCAAGAATAAATATAATGTTTCCGTCATCAACATGGCTGAAATTTCTACCAAATCTGGTAAAAAGCCAAAAATAAGAGCGGATAAAATGGCAATATTTTTTTTATTTTTATCAAACTCAAAAATAATCAAAGCCGTTAGATAAACCAATATTGCAGATACTGCCCGCAATATAGCTTGAATTATCCAAACAGCTTCATAATTGTGACCAAAAATCTTATAGATACCAGCCAAAAAAAATTCATAAAGCGGACCAACTCGCGCAATAGCATAATCATGTTGTATATCAACATTGAGATTTTCTCTATAGCCAGCTCCGGCAACTAAATTTTGTGCAATCACATCATATGCTTTGGCGTCAACCACTGGTGTAATTTTAAAATGAAAAGAATAAAATATACTCAGCAAAAACACCAATAAAGCAATTAATATTATTGCTTTATTGGTAGTGCTAAAAATTTTTAACTTATTTATTATGTCCATATATGAAGTTGAATAGAGCTAAACCACCTATTAATTCTTGCTTAAATTGCACCCAGGTTCTTATGTGCAGTAGGCGTCGTAAAATAATTTTTGGCCTAAAATAAAATTTTCTATGGGCTAATTCATAATAATACTGCAGCTTTTTACTATCTAGCCCCGGAACCTCCAAAACTACATTGGACATGCTATAATCATCCCAATTGAAACTTTTAATATAACCTTTTTGTTTGGCCCAAGCATAGAGTTCTGTGCCAGGATAAGCCGTAGCTATGTTAAATTGCGCCTCATCAGGGTCAAGTTTGATGGCAAAATCAATCGTTTTTTCAATAGTCTTTTCCGTTTCTCCTTGATTACCAAACATAAAAGAAACTCTGGTTTCAATTCCTATCTTACGAGCCATCTTCACCACATCTTGTACTTGATCTAGGGAGATCAATTTATTGATATTCAGTAAAATCTGTTCATCAGCTGATTCAACACCAAATAGAATAAGATGGCAACCCGCCACTTTCATACGTTTTAACAATATTTCGTTAACATGATCTACTCTTGTAAAACAAGACCACGTTATATCTATTTTTTCTCTTTCAACTATATCACAAAATTCATTTACTACATCCTTAAACAGAGTGAAGGTGTCATCATAAAAAGCAACTTCTTTTATGCCATAATTTTTTTGTAAGATTTTTATTTCATCAACAATGTTTCTAGCGGATCTTTTACGCACAACTCCCAAAAAAGTACGATAACAAAAAGTACATCGTCCTGGACAGCCACGCGTAGCAAACAGCATCATTGCTGGCAATCTTTTATAGCTGCCTACGGCGGGAAAATATTTATCCATGGGCATAAGGTGATAGGCTGGGGGTGGAATCTCATTCAAATCAGATAACAAAGGACGGGGAAGATTTCTTGCAAAATTACCATCTTTCTTATAACACAACCCGAGGATATCTGCGGGATTTTTACCATTTGCTAATTCCAACATCGTTTGTTCACCCTCATCTATTACGACAAAATCCACATATTCATTTGCCATTACTTCAGCAGGCATTACAGATGGATGCACACCTCCCAAAACTACTTTAATATTTTTAAAATAGGTCTTGGCTTGTTGTGCTATTGAAAAAGCGTTATTAATAAGCGGTGTGGTGGCGGTAATACCAATAAAATCTAAATCAGAATAAGTTTTTAGAATTTTTTCCGTATCCCCTACAGTTAGGTGCTCAGCAGAACAATCTAAATAAAAAACTTCATGATTAGCTCGCTCCAAGACAGCAGCAATATAACCCAAACCCAAACTAGGCCAACAACTGGCCACTCCTTTCCATAAATTTCTATCCTCCCCAATCACCCAAGGTGGATTTACTAATAAAACTTTAGCCATAAAATTTATATTTAACCAATGTCCAGACTGCTTCTACTGCGTCTTTCCAATTTATTTTCTTTCCTTCTGCCTTATGGCGAGGATTATAATTTATTGGAACTTCGTGAATTTTAATACCTTTCTTGGCTATCTTGGCTGTAAATTCCGGACAAAATTCAAATCTATTACAAGCTAAATGTAAATCTTCCAAAAGAATTATTTTAAACATCTTATAACAGGTAGGTTCGTCAGAAATGTGTATTCCGTACAGTATATTAGTAAGCCAAGTTAAAAAAATACCTCCCAAAGCAAAAATATGACCCGAGTGACGTTCTTGAAAATAATTACGATGTAATCGTCTGGAGCCATATACCACCTCCACCCCTTGTTCCCGCATTTTTTCTAACATGATTTTATAATCTTCGGGATCATATTCCAAATCAGCATCTTGCACTATAATCACATCCCCTACAGCTTCCGCAAAACCAGTTCGAAGAGCTGCCCCTTTACCTTCATTTTTTTCTTTAAAAATAATTTTGTATTTATTTTTATCGAGACAATTTAAAATATCACGAGTGCCGTCGACAGAACAATCATCAACTATCACAATCTCTCTTTCTATATCCAAATGCACGGAATCAATTTTCTTTAGAATCTGCAAAATCGTATTTTTTTCGTTGTACACTGGGATTATTATAGATAATTTTTTCATATTTAAACTACTACATTCTTTTTTGCTACTACCACTATTGTTTCTACAAATTTATTCGTAAACAAAGAACAGAAATAGTATACTGCATTGAGAATTTTTTTCCTAGAGCTTTCCTTATGAGTACCACCCAGCGAAAAAAGGAAACCAGAACATTCAACATGCCAATCATTCTTTCCAAAAAAATTATATAAAGTTTTTAAATTAAAATAACATGTGTGATCACGATTGACAGTGGGCTCCGACTTGCTAATTTTTTCTACCAAATTAAACAAATTGAAACAGTTAGGAGTGGTGATAACAAGCCTTCCATCTGGTTTTAAATTTTTTTCACATGATTTTAAAAACAAACCTGGATTAGACAAATGTTCTATAAGATCCCCGGCAAAAATAACATCAAATTTTATTCCAAAATCAAAATCCTCAGCATTGCCTTTTTTATAACGCGACATATCGGCCATTTTGGATTGATCAAAATCAATATCCAAACCAAAAACATCTCCACTTTTCGCGCATATAAGTTTATGCACCCAATTACTATCATTAATAGTAATGCCTTGTCCCCAAAAACCAATATCTAAAACTGTTTCATCTTTTTTAATCAAATCGTCAATTAATTCTGCTTTATTTTTAAAAATTTTTTTCATATCTTTTTTCCAAATTCCATGCTTATTGCTTGCCAAAATTTTTCAACCAATTTATCAAGATCGTGGTTTTTTATCACATAATCACGCAGTTTAATACCTGTCTTTGCCAATTCTGCATGGGGACGATTTAAAAAATAAGATAATTTATTCATTAAATCACCTGCGTCATTTTCTTTGAAGAAACATTCTGGAGGCAAACTATTCACAAAATATCTATTAGAAACCAAAACTGGAGTTTCGCAAGACATAGCTTCAAAAATAGTCTTATCCAAAGAACCAGAGTTGGTCAGATTAACAAAAATCTGATAACGGTTATAGACAGCGGCAGTCTTGTTGTTCGGCACATTACCTAAAAAAAATACCTGTTTGTCAATTTTCAGATCAACTATTTGTTGTTTTATGGAAGCTAAATAATTTTGATCATTTTCTCCACTTGCCCCCACTACAAACAATGAAAAATCATTTGTCTTCTTTCTAAGTAATCCTAAAGATTTTATGAGCAAATCTAAATTCTTAATTGGCGATATTCTACCTAAATACAAGATAGATTTGGTTATCTTTTCAACTTCTGGATGTCTAATAAATATTTTAGTATCAATACCCACAGGCATTAATTTTGCTTTTGAAGATTTAGCGAAGTAAGAAAAGGGAGATGTAAAAAAAATTGTATGCGCAAACCAACCAGCCATCTTAGCCATCAATCCTCCAGCACGATGATTATACCAAAAAAATATTTTTTTACCCCACAACAACCAAAACGGTCCGCCCAAGATGACATATTCCTTATTCATATGCACCAAAACCGCATCATACTCATTTCTCATTTTCCAAATATATCTATAAAAATTATATATATACTTAATTTTTGATTTTCCCGTCTCTTTACCCAATGACCAAACTTGCACATTCTCCGGTAAGTAATGACGGGCACCTTGCAGACAAATAACATTAACTTTTTGAAATTTTTTTGCAATTTTTTCAACCCAACCATAAAAAAAACCCAAAAGATCGTCATCAGCATCTATTTTTTGTGTTACAATTAACACTTTCATAATTACAAATTACTTCCCAAATTTCTATAATTACCTACTCTTTATCCATTCGATATATCTATCAATTCCTTCCCAAATTCCAATCTTTGGTTCATAACCAAAACTTTTTGCCAAAGAAATATCAGCCAAAAAATTAGAAACCTCTCCAAGTCGAGCAGGGCCATGCAGCACCTGAACCCCTATTTTTTTTGCTATATATTCCGCGATATCTTTTACTGAAGTGTTCTGACCACTCGCCAAATTTATCACTTCTCCTTTTAAGTCATTCCTCTCAAGAACCATGCCATAACCACGAATAACATCACTAACATGAGAAAAATCTCTAGTCGCTTCTCCACTCCCAAAGATGACCAGATCTTCATGCTTCATGGCCTTGGCTACCAAGATCGGAATCAGCGCGCCAAACAACCCACTTTTTTGCCTCTCCCCATAGACATTAAACGGCCTTACTATTGTAACATCAACTCCATATGATTTGTAATAAGAATAAGCCAGCCGGTCAGCAGAGGCCTTAGAAGCAGCATATGGACTGTTGGGTCGTAGCTCCGTCTTTTCGTTCAGCAGCTCCCCCACCTTCATCTTATGACCATCTCCATAAACCTCACAGGTAGAACCCAATATTAGTCTATTTCCATATTTTCTAACTGCCTCCAAAATGTTATAGGTACCTATGACATTTACGTTTAAAAACACCAACGGATCTTGCAAAGATTCGTCAACATTTATGTGGGCAGCCAGATGATAGACAACATCATGTCCTCTCACACTCTTATCCATCAATTCTTTATCCGTAATACTACCCCAGATCAAATTTATTTTAGGCAAAACTTGAGACAGGTTTGCAATAGATTTATCAGAATATGTGTTGAGTACTGAAACTTCATGCCCCTTATCCAACAAATATTCCACCAAATGACTCCCTTGAAATCCTCCTCCGCCCGTGACTAAAATTTTCATAAATTAGTTTTTATTTTTTATAAACCACAAATTTAATATTTTGTTATTTAATACCATTGTTGTTAAGATGTCTAGACCAACTATTTCTTCATCTTCCATAGTATAACATTTAAACTGAGAAGAAAATAGAAATTCTAATATTTGTAAATAATCTCTGTGGTCTCTTTTGTCACCAACTTCTAGATGGATAGCTCTAATATTATCACTAAGCAAAGATAAAGACTCGAACAATAAAGGTTCAGCTCCTTCAATATCTATTTTTAAAAAATCTATCTGTTTTAAACCATATCTATCCACCAATGATTTCAAAGTATCTGTTTTAACCAATTCAAAATTATCTTGGCCATATAATATAATAGAATTCTCTGCACCTAGACCTTTAGAAATTTTAACCTCTCCAGCAAAATCACTAACAGCTTCATGAATCAAATAAACATTCGAAGTGTCAAAATATTGTTGATTACGATTACTTTCCAAAATTTTAAAATTATATCCAGAAGCTTCTATCGATAATATTTTTGCTTGAGGATTTCGTAAGGCAAAATACAAAGATATTTCTCCAAAATTGGCTCCCAAATCAATCATGCTATTCACCGTTATTCCTTTGGAATATAAAAAATCATGTAAATCTTTACCCTCATTTCCACCTTTTACTAATTTAAAGTATCTATTAGTCGTGCCCTTTGCGTTAAGAAACACTCCATCCAAATTTATCAACACTTCATCTTTATTTATCAGTATTTCATGTCTAAAATCCATTTTCTTTAATATCTCACTCAATTTATGAACATAAAATTTTAAAACCCTAACCCTCAAATGTCTTTTATTATCATCCTTGTTGATATTTGGAATAAAAAATAAAAGGCAGGATAGGTATACATCTTCAACAAATGGAATTGAATATAAAAATTTACTGATACAAGTTTTTAATTTCATATTATTTCAAATTTACATAAAGACATTCTCTGTATAAAGAATAATATTTTTCTACACTATTTAACATTCCAAGCCTTTCAAGACCACAGGTTGTGTCGTATTTTGTCAATTCTCTATTTCTAATCATTTTTAAAATAGCTTTACTTAGAGCATCAACATCATTGACAGGCACAATCAAGGCTCCACATTCATTCTGAACAAACTCGCCAGCACATCCAACGTCAGTCATTATTACTGGACAACCAACCACCAAAGCTTCTACTACAGTCAAACCATAGCCCTCATAATTCGATGGTAACAAAAATAAATCAGCAGTTTTAAAATATGAGAAAATTTCAGTAGTCCATGGTTCAAATTTTACAATATCGGATAATTTTTTGCTCTTAACGATATAACGTAAACTTTTTTCCTCTGAGCCATTACCGACCACCAGTAAACCAACTTTGGGATATTGCTTGTGCACTTTGGAAACAGCATTCACAGCCAGAGCAATGTTCTTTTCTGTAGATAAACGACCAGCGGATAAAATCAAAAAATCAAATTGGGGATATTTTTTATGCAAATCTGTAGTAATTGCGGCGCCCTTAATGCTTTGTACGTCAACCAAAATAGGCAAAACAAAAATTTTGGAAGCAATAAATTTAAATTTCAATAATATAGATCGTTTAATTCGCTCGGACACAACACGAATGGTGGTGGCTTGGGGAATCAACAAGCTAGCCAAACAAACACGTATTTTGTTTAAAAAAGACTGCTGAGAAAAATAAGGACTTAAAAAATCAGTATGAACTTGTAATTGCAGGGGGATTTTTTTTATTTTTGCTATAAACCACCCCGCCAAACCGGTTTCGAATGGATCTTGAGTAAAAATTAAATCAATTTTATATTTTTTAATTATTTTCAAAGCCATTTTGATCGTATCAATATAATAAAAAAAACGGCCACAGGAATTGGTTGGATAAACATACAGTCGATCTTGAAATATAATCGGTTCATACTTTTCTAAGGTCCAAACGATTACAAAAAGCCGATCCACCAATTGAGAATAATGTTTGAGACGCTCCAAACTTTTAGATCCGCTGGAGAATATCCCTTTATCTAAATTAATAATTATAATTTTCATTTTTTTAAATCAACAATCTCATTAGGCTTGATACCTCTTATAAAAACACATACCAAAGCCTGCCCATAATTTTTTAAAAAAGGCAATTGACACAACCAATTATCTATAGAGTGGATAATACTATTAGTGAACCAAAATCTAGGTAGTCCATAATAGTGGAGAGGAGGAAATAGAGTACTGCCGCGTGCTTTTGCCAGCACAAAACCACCATCCTCCAATAATTTTATCCACTGTTTTAAACTATAATCATATTGATGTACGTCAGGATCCCACCCCTCTTTTTTGGGCTTTCCTTTGCGTCGCAAAATTTTTCTTCCTATAAAACGAAAAAATAATTCCCATTTATCATGCATAGCTGGAAACGTCATCAATAATTCACCATCACTTTTTAACAAACGATGTATTTCAGAAACTAATTTATCCGGATGTATCACATGCTCGACGATATCAACAGCTATCACTTTATCAAATTGCTTTTCCAGAGGAATATCTTCTACATTGGCACAAATAAATTCAAAATTATTTATATTAAAAAAATTTTTTACTTGTTCAGCCTTGTCCAGCCTGTCTTTATTTATATCCACTCCAACCATATGTTTGAAACTGTCTTTGTATAATACGGCTTGCGGACCATCCCCGCAGCCGACATTCAGCACTTCATCATTTTGATTTATCTTAAAAAATTCAGGATAAATAATACCAGACAATAATTTTCCTCTATTAAATTTGATATGTGGGCCAATATCGCCAACATGTTTTGTCCTCACAAAATTATACATTCTACGCATAACTTTTCCAAAAATATTTTTTTCTTCTATCGCTACATTTGCCAAAAATTCAATAAGATATATGTCTAAAGGCCAAAAATAAAAATAGTGTTTAATTCTAAATTCGAACCATTTCTTGAAGACAATAAAATCCCAACTCATTATTTTAAAACATTCTCGAATAATCCAAACTCTTTTTGCGTCCACCCACGGAGAATCAAAATTTTTACGAAACCTATCAATTTTACCCCATTCTTCAGTGGAGACCGGCATTTTAAAACCATTTTGCAGACTAAATTCGAACATTCTTGAACCTGGATATGGCAAATAGGCTCCCATAGTAAAACCGGCTTTGGGATGTATTTTGTATAGTTCGTACATTAAATCAATAGTTTGCTTAAATTCCTCTTTAGTCTCAGTGGGCAAGCCAACAATAAAAGAATACGTGGCGTGTAAATCATATTTGGCTATACTTTTTACTCCATCCAACAAACGACTTACTTTGAAGCGCTTATCAATCAATTGCAACAACCGATCTGAGCCAGATTCTAAACCTATTAACATATCAAAAACTTTCAAACTTTTTAATTTAGCCGCTATTTCATCGTCAATAAAATCAATTCTAACCTCCAAATGACTTGGCAAATCGATAGCTTCCAAAATATCATAAGCACGTTTTTTGTCTACAAAAAAATTATCATCATAAAATTTAACGGCATCAATTTGATATTTTTCTTTTAAAAAATTAATATCTTCAACCACATTTTTTATGGACCAAACTCGCCAACGCCCCTTGTTAAACTCATTGTTGTAACAAAAACCACAATTAAATGGACAACCGCGACTAGATTTATATGCAATCACTTTTTTATACGGACCCAATTTATATACATATTTATTCATGTCGAGCAGACTAAAATCTAGTCGCCATTTATCCAAATCTTCAATCAGAGGTCGGCAAGGATTAACCATTGCGCTACCATCCGTTTTTTTATATCCCAAACCCAAAATTGAAGGTAGCCTATTTGCAACATTGTTGGAGAGTAATGCTTCAGTAAACTCCAAAATCGTTTCTTCACCCTCGCCAACAATTACATAATCCAAATATTTTTCATTCAAACACTGAACTGGCAACAAAGAAGGATGGATTCCACCCCACAAAATTGGAATATCCTTAATCTCTTTTATTTTTTTTGACAAAGTAGCACTGTGTTCTGTTTGCATACCTGTCATAACCGAAATGCCAACATAAAGAGGATTAAGATTGGATATTGCTAAGACAGTGCCGTTTATTTCTTTCTCGTTAATATTAAAAAGCTTAACTTCATGATTATTTTTTTTCAAAGCACTACCAACAGACAGTATTCCCAGTGGTAATATTTTCTCCGAATGATCCTCACTAAAATTTATTTGTACTAAAACTATCATAATTATTTGGTAACAAACTTTTTTGCTAATTTAAACTCAACCGGCCAAGTAAAAAATTTTAATTTCCAGCGCAATTTACAAATTAAAACAAAACCCAGTTTTAACATTCTGTTTGCTTTAATACTAGACCCCAAAGCGCTTTCAATACTATGAGCCCCAAAACGCACATAGGCTTCCATGGACTCAACAAAATCTTTATCTTTAACCCAAGGAAAATTCTTAACTGCCAAGTAACTTAATTGATTTTCAGCCAAATGAGCCCACTCGTCAATAGAACCAGGAGCTTCCCAACCAGCTTTTATACACTCCTCATAAAGAGTAGAGCCAGGGTAAGGACGAAAGGCTTGAGGCCCTAAAATCTGTATTTTATCACTCAACTTAGCCAATTTATCTATCAAATCAAGTGTCATCATCATATCACTTTTTTCCTCTCCTGGCAACCCAATCATAAAAGAATATTGGGGTATAATATCGTATTTTAAACACATTCTGGCTGAGTTAACAATCTCTTCTGGTACGACTCCTTTTTCTATTTTCTTTAAGATTCTAGGACTTCCAGACTCCGCCCCGAATGACAATAAATAACAGCCAGATTTTTTTAATTTTCCCATGAATTCATCATCTACCATTCCGGGTCTTATATAATCCGCCCTCACGGTGGTTTCCCATGGAATTATCAAATTTCTTGCGATCATACCGTCAATAATCTCTTTGGTGCGTTTAATATCAACAAAAAAATTCTCATCCCAAAATCGTATTTTTTTATCCTTAAAATATTCCTTTGATTTAATAATTTTTATATCTTGTAAAACTTGTTCGGCCGTACGCGGACGCCATCTATTTTTTAAAATTGCGTTAATGCAAAAAGTGCACAAGTGCGGGCAACCGCGTGAAGTGAGCGAAGGGATCAAATATAAATTATGTAGAATATCCGTCGGCACCAGATCCCAATTAAAAAGCGGCATTGCGGCCGGGTCGTGCAATTCCCGCGGCGGATTTATTTTTACGCCGTCGTCGGTTTTATAGGCAATCCCTTTTATTTCTTGCAGATTTTTACCGTTGGCGATATCCAGCATCGTCAATTCCCCTTCTCCGGAACATACGATGTCCACCAAATTATGCGCCACCGTCTCCCGCGGAAAAAAAGTCGGATGAGCGCCGCCCCAAATAATTTTACATTGCGGATTAATTTCGCGAATTAGCCGGCTGACTTTTAATGCCGACGGAATCTGTGTGGTCATCACAGAAATTCCGGCATAAGCGCAATCTTTTATTTTTTCCCTCGCCAAATCCAAATAATTTTTTTGTCTTACACCATCAATAATCTCAACCGATATTCCTTTGCTATCCAAATATGTCGCGATACTCAATAATCCGACCGAGACGGAACTGTCGTAATTTTCTTTAACAATGTTAAATTGTGGATTGATCAGTAAAACTTTATTCATGTTTGGATAAATCATTGAGAATAGCGGCTGTTTTTTCCACCACATTTTTCCAACTGAATTTTTTCAAACTTTCCGAACTATTTTTTATGGACTCATCTGAATGCCATTTTTCTTCGGTCAACATTTTTTTGATGGCCTCGGTCAGCTGCTTCGCATCGCCATAATCCACCAAAAGTCCATTCACGCCATCCTCAATAACCTCTGGATTTCCGCCTGAACGACTGGCGATAATCGGTTTATAATTCAATAGAGCTTCCAATAATACGTGCGACAATCCCTCATATTGCGAATCCAAAACAAAAATATCGGCCAGCTGATAGTATCTAATCACCTCGTCAAGCGAAACCTTGCCGGCAAAGTATACTCTTTTGGACATCGACTCATCTTGAACTATTTTTTTTAGTCTCTCCTCATCGGGCCCTTCGCCGACGATTAATAATTTTAATTTTTCATCATTAATTTTGGATAGGGCTTTAATCGACAGATCAACGCCTTTCCATGGCACCAAGCGCCCGATGGTCAGCACAACTTTGCAGCCATTCAAATCATAACGATTCCGCAATTGTTGCGAATCAAGCAGAGGATAATGTAAAAAATCAACGGAGTTATAAATAACGCTTATTTTTCCTTCATTGACGCCGATGCCTTCTGCCGCTTTTTTCAAATATTCGCTGACAGCTATTACTCTATCCGCGCCGCGCAAAATCCACTTTCTTAATAATTTATGCAAAGCTACTGAAAAGCCGTAGAATTTTTTTTGGAATGTAATAACATCATCTTTTATTTGTCCCCTATTATACGCCAACTCCCACGCACTATCTCCGGCAAATCTCACAACCAGCTTTTTTCTCAAAAAAATCTTGCCGATCAACCAAGAAAAAAATCCAGCTGTGTATAAATCAAAAGTATAAATGACATCAAAATCTTTTCTTATTTTCCATAACTTTCTAGCAAATCCAATTTTACTATCGACTCTGAATACGGGATAACCTCGATTGATATTATCATTTTCAGTCAAAGTCACAATTTTGATATCAAAATTGGCACCTTTAAAATCTTCTGCTTTTTTTAAATCCGAAGCCAACTGCTCAATCATCCTGGACGGGCCGCCAATGTCGGGAGGAAAGACGCCGGAGGTGATTAAAACTTTATTATTCATAAATCAGTAAAAATATTTTTCATCTTATCCGCGATCATATTCCATGAATATTTTTCTTTCACCAAATTTTTTCCATTCAAAATTAATTTATCCCTCAAGCCGATATCCTCCAATATTTTTTTTATATTTTCCGCGATATTTTTTGAATTGCGCGCCTCACAAAATAATCCTGTTTCGCCATCAACTAAAAAATCCGGAATGCCACCGACTTTGGTACCGACCACTGGCACTCCGGCGGCCATAGCCTCCAAAAATACATTGCCTAAACCTTCCGATAAACTTGGACGGCAGAATACATCACTGGCGTGCAAATATTTAGGCAAATCATTGTGGCTGATGAGGCCTAAAAAATGTATTCTTTCTTTTAAATTTAATTTTTTCACTGATTTTTCTAATTTTTTTTCAAGTATTCCTTCACCGGCAACTAATAAATGCACATTTTGGTCCAAAAATTTCATTGCTTTTATCAAATCGACTACGCCATTTTTCTTTACCAATCGGGAAACGGTGATGACGACTTTACCACCGTGGATTCCCGCTTCCGCGAGAATGACAGCGGGCGGTTTTTCTGCATTAATTAATAATTTATAATTAATAATTGATAATTTATCAATATCCACTCCATTCGGTACCACTTCAATCGAGCATTTTGCCCCCAAACTTTTCGCCCAATTCGCCAAATAATTGCTAATCGCCTGAATTTTATCGGCGCGCTTAAAAATTTGTTTAAAATACGGCCAGCACCACCAAACATGTTTGTAAATATCCCATCTACTGTCGCCCTCTTGCAAAGTTAGTAAAAACGGCACAGCCGGATTTCTTCTTTTATAGGACAGGGCGGCAAAGCCTGCATAACTCGCCATAATAGACCAAACCGCGTCAAATTTGCCCAGCTCATGAGCCTCTTTCCAACCATCTAAAATGAGTCGATACTTATCCCACTTGTCTCCCTTGCCAAAGCGATGCACTTCTATATTTCCAATTTTTTCTACATTCGCTAATTTTTTATCCAATTTAGCGGTGATCATCACAAATTCAAAATCAGGCAATCTATCCGTGATTTCCTTGACGGCCACTTCCGCCCCGCCTATAAATGGAAAATAGGCAGTGGAAAAAATTAAAATGCGTTTATTCATAATTTGTAGAAATTGTCGTGTCGTCTTCAGCTCCTCACAATGACGTTATCGGTCCATCCTCTTTTTAAAATCTTCAATTGTTTTATTTAGACCCCCATCCCAGTCAATTTTCGGTTCCCATCCCAATATTTTTTTTGCCTTCGAAATATCAGGGCATCTCTGTTTTGGATCATCAATAGGCAGATCTTTATAAACCAATTCGCTCTGCGAACCGGTCAGATCAATAATTTTCTTAGCCAATTCTTTTACCTTCTTTTCCTTTGGATTACCTAAATTGATAGGGCCTGTAATATCTTTATTGGAATTCATCATTTTTATTAATCCATCTACCAAATCATCCACATAACAAAAACTCCTGGTCTGCCGACCGGAGCCATAAATTGTAATTGCCTCCCCTTTCAATGCTTGCAAAATGAAATTGGATACAACACGACCATCATCAAAAGCCATGCGGGGACCATAAGTATTAAAAATACGTACTATTTTTATCTCCATCTTGTGCATTCTGTGATAATCGAAAAATAAAGTCTCGGCACACCGCTTTCCCTCGTCATAACAAGCGCGCGGACCAATGGGATTGACATTGCCGCGATATTCTTCCATCTGCGGATGCACTTCCGGATCACCATAAACCTCTGAAGTGGAGGCCTGCAAAATCCTTGCGCCATGCTTCCGCGCCAGTCCAAGCACATTTATCACCCCCAGAGTGCTGGCTTTTATAGTATGAACCGGGTTGTATTGATAATGCACGGGAGAAGCCGGACAGGCTAAGTTATAAATTTGATCAATATGCTCTTCAATAAAAAAAGGATTAACGATGTCGTGCTTAATAAATCTAAAACCAGACACTTTCATTAAGTGCCTAATATTATCCTCCGATCCGGTAAACAAATCATCGACACAAGTAATTTGATGACCTAAACCAAGTAATTTCTCACACAAATGCGAGCCGATGAAGCCGGCTCCACCGGTAATTAAGATATGCATAAACAAACAAAATTGGCTAAAATTTGCTAAAAATTGATAAATATATTATGCTATATAAACGCTAAAAAGTCAATCTATGCCCAAAAAAAAAATACTTTTTGTAATAACCCAAGGTCAGTGGGGCGGCGCGCAACGTTATGTTTTTGATTTGGCAGTCAACCTAGCCAAAAATTTTGATATCACAGTAGCCGTAGGAGAGCCCGATGGACCTAAGGATCTGCAACAAAAATTAGGCAAGGGCAACATACCTGTCATTCAACTCAACCACCTGATTAGATCTATTTCGCCATGGCACGATGTCTTAGCTATTTTTGAATTGGCAAAATTATATAAAAAATGTGGGGCGAACTTAGTACACCTAAATAGTTCAAAAGCCAGTATCGTCGGATCCTTTGCTAAATTAATACACCCCGTACTTCTTATATATACAGTCCATGGCTGGGTATTCGATGAACCAATGTCTAATATCAAACGCTGGTTATATATCCAGCTAGAAAAAATTGGTGCTAAATTCAAGGACAAAATTATCGTTTTATCAAAAAAAGAATTAGAAACAGCCAAAAATATCCTTAAGATACAAGAACAAAAATTAGCTGCAATTTCTCACGGTATCGCACCGATAGAAAAAAAGTATACGAAAGAGGAAGCCCGTAAAATTTTACAAGAAAAAATAAACAGAGCAATCCCCGACTCCGCTATATGGTTCGGTACGGTAGCTAACTTTTATAAAACAAAGGGAATAGACATCTTACTTGATGCCATCACGATTCAGAAGAACAATATCAAAGATGCTCATTTTATCTTAATCGGCGATGGACCAGAAAAAGATAACTTGTTAAAAACTATAGAAAAAAATAATTCGAAAGATAATGTGCATATAGCTGGCTGGACGGATGATGCCGCTTCACTCATGGTAGCTTTCGATTATTTTCTACTCCCCTCTCGCAAAGAAGGATATCCATACACTATCCTAGAAGCTACAATACAAAAGATTCCCATAATTGCTACTACCGTAGGTGGTATTCCAGAAATTATTGAGGACAAAAAAACGGGCATCCTCGTAGAAAAAGAGAATACCCGTACATTATCTGAGGCCATTATTTTCGCGCTGAATAATCCGGAAAAAATGAAAGAACTGGCTGAAAATAATTTCTCTAAACAAAAAAAAGACGGTCTAGAAATAATGATCCAAAAAACTATTTCTTTGTACTCTTCTCTGATGAACTAGTGGCTATAATCATCTTTATAACGCTAGTTCCCTGCTGATCAAAAACAATACCATTCTTATCGGCCAAAGCAATTATCTCTCTAGCTTTTTGTTTATCACCTACTAGATCATAAGTGTAGGCCAAACGCCAATAACTTTCAGCAACTTTTGGATCATCATTTAATGCACCTTCTAATAATTTGGCTGCATCTTCATTTTTACCTAGCTGCCAATAAGTGCTAGCTACAGCATATATGATCTGTTGACGATGAGGAGAATATCCCAGAGCGTCAGTTAGATAATTTTCAGCCTCTATCATCTTCGTGGCGTCATTATTAATAAAAGCTTCTATCTGAACTAATTGCGCCAAAGTCATCTGATTTCTAATATCCATCGGGTGTAATTTAAGATTCTTTTGTAATTCCGGCACCACTGTATTTATCATCTCGTTACTTCTATCTTTGCCTAACTGTTGGTAACCTGAACTAACTATCTGCATAACTGATCGGCTCAAATCACTCCTAATGTCATCAATATGCGGAGAATTAAAAGACAGCGCTCCTTTTGCCGCTACCAAGCCCAAAATTGGATCTGTACCTAATTTTTGCAGAGCCACCAACGTCTTCATATTAGCCCGAGCCGGCTGAATATTAAAGATAAAAATAGTTACAACCATTATAATTAAGACAGTAGCAACAGACCCTCCGCCAATTTCTCTATCAACCAATGTTGTGCCCTCCTCTTTATCAACTTGTAAAAGATTGGGTTGAGCCAAACAATTAATCATCGCTAACCAGAACATAAAATATAGGTATGAGGTGGGATTTTCAAAAACAGTAATATTCTGCACTAGGTGCGCTATTAAGAAGGCACCACCCACCACTACTATGTGTTTATTAACTCCATACTTTTTATACGCAATAACTAAACTACTAATGCCTATACCAAAGATAGATAGGTAAATAACCAGACCAAATGCACCCTGCACGGTGAGAGTATTAAGAATAATATTGTGTGCATTATCAAACCACGTTTCGCTATACCCAAATTCTAATGAACGAGGATTATAATATTTATTAAATGCGTAGAAAAAATTGTTTGGCCCCCAACCAAAAATTGGTCGTTCTTTCCATCCCTCCACTGCTATCTGCCAAGCGATCATACGCGGACTATTTTTTACATCTTCCCAAGATGTTGCGAATACTCTACCGACAGCAGGTATCTTCTTGACAAATTCTGACTGGCGATAAAAAAATAAAATGGCAAAAATTAAAAACACCGCTAGCGTGCCAATCCACAAAAAACGCCGGGCACTTTTCTGTTCTTTTAGGACAAAAACATATCCGACAACTAGAGAAAAAACTCCTGCACCTAGACCAAGTATAGCACCGCGCGAACCACCAAAAAATATACCCACTAAAGCTAAGATGACAGTTCCTACCTCAAAAACTTTCCACCACAAATCTTTTTCACGCAAAAATAGTAAGATAGAAACAAATAATAAAAACAATCCGTAACCACTCACATAAATAGAGTTACCTAGTGTGCTAGCCGTCCTATCACTCCCCTGGTTCATTAAAAAATCTGGATCAAAAATTTGTGGAATACACAAAAACATCACAATCGAACCAGCTAGTAAAAAAATCTTCAGAGCGATACCCCAATCCTTCCAATTTTTAAATATTTTACTACAGATAAAATAATAAAGAGCGTAATGAAATATAGTAAAAAAACCGAGCATACGTTCGTGATTATCCCAAAAACTATGATAAAAATCTGCACCAGCAATCGTTGAAATGGCAAAACTTAAAATAAAAAACGAGAAGACTAAATTCAACGGTGTAAATTTTGGTCTGTATTCCTGCCAATTAATAAGAAGTAAAAGTATATAACCGCCAAGAGCTAATGAAATTAAGGATCGAAACAATAAAATTTTTGGGACAATAAATGGAAAAATAAACGAAGATGGCACAACGACCAACGGGACAAAAAAGGTGGTGTAGATTATAAATTTTGTAACATTTTCAATGATTTTCTTCATAAAAAGGTAGGATAATTTATATAATAATCTCATAGATGACGCCCACTGCTAGAGATTATATAATAAACTAAAATAAAATACAAACATTAAAATACTAAATTTATAATTATTTTTTGTATCTATAAATAAAATAATTATATTAAAAAATTAATTAAATTTTTACCTGCGCATACTACCACATTTACATCTACCTTACATCCGTCAGATAAAATCTGTGGATAAGTTAAACAAATAAACAAAAAGAGATGCTATTAAGCATCTCCTCTAACCAATGTGGCCGTTTTAAAAACCGCCACATTGGGAAGGCCTTCACACGAAGTAAAGGCATCCCTTTGTTTTTTATAACAAGGGAAACCCTCACTGCATTTCCGCCGGGGAGGCAAAAATACAGATCATAGGGCCTAGCTTGGAAGCTAGTACGGGCCACTTCACTCGCGGGTGTAGTGGCCATTGCACCCCAGTGATCCCTGAGGAACTGGGGGTGCAGGCAGGTTGTTTACACAGTCACGGGGATTGGCCGCGGGTACCCCCGGCACCCGACACTGACAGGGGTTGCCCCCTGTGGTGGTGGCATACCTTGCCCGATCATCTAGGCAAGTATACCACCCCTCGGCTACTGGCCAATTTTGGTTGACCACGTTGCCAACCTGATCTAGGCAACGAATGGTCACCCCAGGGCCTGTGTAAATCGAGGGCGGACCCTCACAGGCATCGCCCACGCCGTCATGATCGCTATCCGCTTGGTTAGCGTTAGCGGTCAAGGGGCAGTTATCAACGGGATCAAGGACGCCGTCTGCATCTGCGTCATCACAGACACCACCCTCATCGGTCTCGCCGTCGCAGTCGTTATCCCGCCTATCGCAGGATTCGAGTTCTGGAGGACCGGGGATGGCATTACATGTGGTGGCACCCCCCTCACCACATATCACCCTACCCGGTCTCTCACACCTCCCTCGTCCATTGACGCAAGGTTCGCCGAGACCTAGCCCCTCGTCGATTCCACCGTCGCAGTCGTTGTCCAGGCCGTCGCAGACTTCGATGGGAACCTCTCCGCACTGTCCACAGGCATTGAGGACCCCTTCGTCGGTCTCCCCGTTGCAGTTGTTGTCGATACCGTCACACGCTTCAACAGAAGGCCGAGGTGCGTCGCAACCAACCCAACTGCCGGACGAACAGACCTCCTGGCCAGCTCCACATGCGGTGTGGCACTCGCGGACGAGGAACTCGTCCACCTGGCCGTCGCAGTCGTTGTCTAGGCCGTCGCAGATCTCTTGCGTAACCCCTTCCATGGGATCACAGACCTGCTCCTCACCCTGGACGCAGTTGTCCACAGTATGGAGGCATGTACCTTGACCGCAGGTGGTCTGCCCCAGATCCTCGTCCGTCCCATCGTCGCAGTCATCGTCCTCGCCGTTGCAGACCTCTGCCTCGGACTGGCCAGGAGCGCAGTTGTCCTGCACCTGACCGCCAACACATGAGGTCTGCCCGAATGCGAGACAGAGGCCACGACCGCATTGGGTCTCGATGGACTGGTATAGAGCAGGGTTGCACTGACAACCCTCGTCCACCTGGCCGTCGCAGTCGTTGTCCAGGCCGTCGCAGATCTCTTCAGGCTCTGAGCCGCAGAGTCCACAACGGTTCAGGGGACAAGCGTCCGGCGGATTGCCGGCGTCTTCGGCCCCCTGATCAGGAACTGCTACGTCGACCGGCTTATGACCAGTGTCCCCTGTGTCCTCGTCACAGTTGTCGCAGGCGTCACCGCCACCCCCATCATGAGAAGTGCTGACATCCGTGTCAACGTCCTCTCCTGTATCCCCCACCCCTTCCTCAGGTGTGGTGTCCCTGACATCTTGCCTACCCGAATCGGGGGTGGCGATGTCGGCAACATCAGATCCGCCGATGTCTTCCACACCCTCCTCCAGATTGGAGGCGTCGGGATGAACGATACCAAAGTCCTGACCACAGTTGTCACAGGTGTCACCACCTACGGAGTCGTCGGAGCCGCCGACGTCGGTGCCGCCACTGAAGACGACCTGTCCTGGAGGAGCATTCAATGCCACCTCACACCCCGCCAAGGCGAGGGCGAGGAGGAGCGCCACCAAGTACCTCATCTGGACACCTCCTTCCCGAACCCACGCCTCACGACGAGGGCGGCCCGGATGAACGTGTAGTCCCCCAACACCAGCGTCGGTGCCAGACCGACCGTCCAGCCGCTGATATGGACTCCACCCTCAAGAGTGGCCAATCCAGCGACTCCTCCCCCTACCTGTGCGAATAGGTAGTCAACCCCCAGGTTGACGCCGCCAACGAACTGACGGCCGAACTGACGCTCTGCCCCCGCAGTCAGGAACACCTCGGCCATTGGCCAGGGCTCCTGCCGGACCCAGAACGTCTTGTGCCCGCCGACAGCGAGCCGCGCTCGCCAGTTGGGGGTGAACTCATAGTCCACGCCGATCGTGAGCTCACCGAAACCGACTCCGGCTCCCAGGCCGAAGTCATAGTTGAAATTGTACCGCCATAAAAAGGTGACGGGGGGAGGAGAAACAACCGCCAGGGGCGATGTTTCTGTTGGTTCGGGGGGATGTTCATCGGGCGACGGAAGCGCCTTAGTGACTTCTCTCTGCCCGACGACCTGTTGCTGAAGCAAGTCTCGTACATACCCAGGGATGGCCCTGAGCATGTCGTTCCACTCTCGCACCCGGAAGGGACGAGAGAGGACGAACACCTCCGCGGACGCATCGAACAGCGAAAGATTGATGATAAACTCTCCCGGGTCATCACCCCGGTGGACAACCGTGCCCACCAGGGCCCACGTGACACCGTGGACCTTGCACGCCTGCGCGAGGCAGGCGACCTCGCTGACGCACGTGACCATCCTCTGGTCGCGTGCCGCGAGTGTTGCCATCACTTCCTCACTGCCGACCATGACAGTCGGCAAGGGAGCGTTGAGCCTGAACCCCGGCTCGGAGCGAGCCGAACCCACGGCGGCGATGGCGACCTCGGTGGCCGCCGACGCCTCGTCGGCGAGGTTGTCGGACTCCCCGACGATCACCACGGCCATGCGGCCGTCGGTGTCGTCAGCGGGCGCCTGCGCCCGCACGTTGTTGGCGCCGACGAGGATAACGAACATCGCCACGATCAGGGCCGTGGCCGCCCGCACGGTCTTTTTCATCTTATTTCTCATGCTCCTATCTGTGGCCCGCGGCCACGGGTTGCTCATCTATGGCGCTTGTTAAGCGCCGAGAAAATTATCATCATTGTAGATTATTAACCACACTGGGTATATCCCATCCTTATAGAAAAAATAACCTTTAATACTACCCACCTTTACAATCACAATGATAACATTTTTCCCGGCGCTTTTACCTTTAATTAGCCAAAAAAAATATAATACAAATCCTGCCTCGGTTGTCAAAGAACTAACAATACAACATACAACAAAAAAACCACTCTGTCAATCCACAAAATGGTTCGCGATATAATTCTATTTTTTACTTTTTTCCTCTCAAACTATCAATAAACAACTTCCCGTTAATCGCAAAATTAGGATCCAAACTCATAGCGACAGATGCCTCTTCTCTTGCTTTAACGTAATCACCCGTCTCCGCGTACGCCGCCGCCAAACCAGCATGGTAACGAGCATAGTTGTAGTCCAAAGCAATCAACCGTTTATAGTATTCAATAACAATAGGAAAATTTTTCTTACTAGCCGCCAAATTGAGCAATTCTTCAAATTGAATTTTAAAATCAGGAACCATCTCCACCTTACTTTCATCCAATTCTTTCAAGACCCAGAAAATTTTGTCATTAGCAGAAGCATAGGTCGCCACTTTCAAATAATTGACAAAAGGTTGAAAAAAACTTTCATTTAAAGAAATAGCCTTATCAAGAGCACCCATAGCCGCCGGTAAATCATTTAATCCCAAGTAAGCTTGCGATTGCAAGAACAATAGATCCTGTTTACTAGGACTTAATTTTCTCCCGGCCTCCACTACTTCCAACGCCTTGGTCGACCACTCTTTAACCTCATCTGGATTTAATTTAGCATTCATTAGATACACATAAGTCAGTGCTACATAACTTCGAAGAACTGCCGGTTCTTTAATAATACTTTTTTTAAATTCATCCTCTGCTAAAATGGTAAATTTCTGTACAGTATTTTTTTCCACCTGCTCTATCGGCCTATCTAAAATAGACTTAAGACGATTTAAAATTAAATGATATTTAATTTCCTGACTACCAAATGTGTTATAAGACAAGGCTTTAGTAGTAAGGTCTAAATAGAGATCACTCCACTTTTCTACTGCGGAATAACGCAAGGCCTGGGTAGCATAATAATTTGCTTTAATCGGAAGGATATTAAAATAATTAAATACCCATAGAAAAAAAATAAAAGAAAAAATTAATATTGCTTTGGCCCAACCGCCTATATATTTCGTTTCCACAATATTTGTCTGAACTGATTCCGAATGAACCACTAATGTAAAAGCCAAAAAGGAGTAAAAATAAATGTAAGAGGTAACGGTATCAAAAATATAAGCATTCTGTAAAAAATATGCCCCAGCAAAACCACAGGCCGCAGACAAGACGACACCACTAATTTTACCCCGCTTAAATGCCAGCCACAAATAATATAATGAACATACGAATAATGAAAGATAGAGTAACAACCCAAATATACCGGTGGTGGACAGAACTTCCAAATACACATTGTGGGCATGATCAAACCAAGGTTCCTGGTTATACATCGCTGGATTAAAATTATAATTAAAAATAGCCTCGAACTGCCCCCAACCCCAACCCAAAAATGGTTTTTGCTTCCAACCCTGCCAAGCAATATCCCAAACCATTAGACGACTCTGTGCAGTGGATGCGTTAATAGAAATAGTAGTTAACCGTTTAAACCAAGCAACCTTATTTAAAAATGAATTATCCCTAAAAATATAAACTGAACCTACAAACAACAATAAAATAATAATTGGCGCGAATATCAACCACTTTTTACGTTGCCCTGAATGCTCTTTTAACCAATTAAACAAAATAAAAAACAAGGTCAAACCACCAGCTAAACCAATAATCGCACCTCTAGTCTCGGTAAACAACAAGACGGAGATGCCAAGCAGAAGATATGCAAGAAAAAAATATTTTTTCCAATCCCATTTATTTTGATTATAAAATAATATCACCGCCCAAAAAATATTAAAAATGGCATAAGACGCAAAATAGGCGGCATTACCAAAAGAGCCGGTGACACGGCTGGAGCTATCTAAATGATAAATATTAACTCCAAATCGCTGAAGTACCCCGACTATGAGTAAAATAAATCCAACCACTGAGGAACTGATTAAAAAATATTTCCAGTCCTCTCGTTTTTTCCAAGTAGCAGAAATAACTATAAAATATAAAACATAATGCAACTGCGTGGCCAAACCATCCATACGCTCAAGATTCCCCCACCAACTGCGGTACCAATCAACGCCGGTCAAACCAGAAATAAACTGCATCGTAAAGTATACTATTACTATTGCCAACAATAATGATTTACGTGGTAAATAATTACGGTCTTTAATCACCAACCAGATATAGAAAAAACACATCAGTTCCACCAAGGTCCTAAAAATGAAGGCCTTGGGGGTGACAAAAGGAAATAAAAATTTATCAGATATCAAAAGCAACCCGAGTGGAATGGCCGCACCCAATATTTTTATTATTAATAATAATCTGTCTTTATTCATACAAATTACTAACAGACAAATAAACTTTCAACGATGGTCACTATTTTATCCTAGCCTTTAACCTGGTAATCTCGTCTACAATGGTGGAATCATCAGGCTTTTGCTGATGTAGCAACTCAAAATAATGAAGCGATTTCTCATAATCCCCTTTTTCTTCAAAATACGCACCCAAAAAGGCCAACAAGGTCGGATGATTATTGGTATTTTCTAATCCCTTCAAAATTAAACTCTCTACATCACCTTCCTTATCCTTCAACTTATTTTTATATAAACTGGCTAAATTGGTATAGATATTGGCATCTTGCGGGCTATTTTGTAGCGCCCTCAAATAATACGATTCAGCTTTGTCCGCATCAGATAAAAAATCGGCATATAGATTAGCCAGATTATAAAGTGGTAGACTACTTGACGGATTAATGAGAGCCATCTTTTCCCACACTGCGCGTGCACCCTCAAAATCATTAACTTGCTTTTTTAATATGCCAATGGTGATCCAATCATTAAAACTATCCGGATCGGTCTTTAATGACTCTACAGCCGCGTTAAATGCCTTATTGATGGTTTCTACCTGCTCTACGGTTAACTTTTCATCATAAACCTTTAAAACTAACAAACCACTCCCCACATTCTTAGGAGTGTATATAAAATAGACACTAACTGCTACAGTTATTGTTAACAAAGCTGCCCCAATAATAATTGCTAACTTTTGTTTTTTGGTAGGCATATAGAAAAATTAATTAATATACAAAAACATAACCCTACTCCGCCCATATAAACGGACGGATAATAATGGCAAACCATATTCTACCACTCTGAATAAAAAAAACAAGCCCCCAAGTGGGGGCTTGTTTTGAACCTCTAGAGATTCTAGATGTTCTATCGGACGGACTATTTAGACAACACGGTCGGTGCCAAATTGGAAGATGGCAAACCGGCAACTAAATAACCATTGGTCCAGTCGAGAGTGATGGCAGAGTGACTTGAGGCATGCTTATCAGACCACACAAAGTGAGGATAAGTGCCACCGGCCACTGTTGCTGCGGCCACCATATGACCACTAGCTACATCATCCATAAAGGCGCTGTCACCCAACAACTTGGTGTTAAAGGCGGCGCCGGTGCCAACACCGGTCATAGTGCTCCTCAATTCAAAGGTATGAGGGTTGCCCGGTGCGATTGTCAACGGTGTAGTGCCTAACGTCCAAGTACCTGGGCTGGCGCGTAACATGAACACTAAGTCATGGCCAGTCAATTCCGTATTAGCACCATCAAAACCAGGTTCGGCAGAAGAGACCAAAGTCAATTCAGCTGCGCCGGTTACATCTACCAAATCCAACTGGGAAACATCCATATTAGCACCAGTAGTTTGGGAGGTGGTAGTAATTTGGAAAGTAAACTGATAGAGATCAATTTCTCCACCTCTGCTGTCAGCTTCTACTTTAAATTTGTAGACAGCCGAACCGCTGGCAAATGTGGTGGTATCGATCTTAGTGAATTTAGGTACACCCTTGTACACATAGCCCCTGTTAGCCGAATTATCTGTGTCGGCGGTGAAGGCGGCAATAGTGGAACCTGAGGAAGTACCTTTACCCTGATTCTTGGTAGTATCAGAGGCATTATAATCATAATCCACCAATATACTATGACCAGATGTACCGATGGAAGCGGAGGTGCTGATAGTGGCCAAATCTAATTTAACCACCATTACCTTTTCGCTATCCTTATCGATAGTAAATGGGTTATAGCTACCACTGACAGCCATCGGGATAGTGAAGTCAGCGATGCCTTGTGAGAAAGCGGCGTCAGCTAACAATTTACCATCTGTATCATATAGATAAGCTTTCACAATATCCTGGTCCGAAGAAGTAGCTGTGTAATCATCCAATTTCAAACGCAGGTTGGTGATGCTAATTGGCTCAGTAGTACCGACGAAGCGAAGCCTGTTAACTTCATTTCCAGTGGTACCAGCTACATACAATTGGGCTGTCGGTCTACCAGCATCCAAAGCGATGCTGAATTGACCAGCAGAAGCCAAAGTCATAGTTGCACCATTACCAGGAGTGGCTGCGCCAGTTGCGCCGCTCAATGTCGGAGCAGAACCGGTGCTTACGCCTACAGCGGTAATATATGTGGAAGAAGTTCCAGTCAAACCCCAGTTAATAGAGGTACCGGCGGCAGTTGCAGAAATATTACCCTTTAATACCAATGTCTTGGAAGTGCCCTTCGGAATGACGAGCGGTTTATCCAAGGTAAAGGTTTCATTGGTAGTTGCTAAGGTGGCAGAAGAGGCAGGATTCTTAACATTGCTACCGGTATTCAATTGAACACCATCAGTGGTGCCATCGTAGCCGTACAAGCGCACGCTGGTCACATCTGTCTGATTGGTGACAGCAGTGACAGCATATCTTGGTACAAAAGTAGTCACCTTAATATCTTCACCTGATTCAGAGGCATCAAAGATATAATTAGCGAAGGTGAAATCAGTGGTACCTTTTACTACCGATTGGTTGACCGGTACAGAAGATACACGTACCTGCAAAGCACCAGCTTTGACGGTCTGTAAATTGCTGTACACATCGGAAGCTGGGGTTGGAGTCACGGTATTGCCGGTATCAGATCCTGTGGCAGTGATATCTGTAGCAGGAGTAGTAAACCCGACACGTACAGTATCATTGGTGGCAAAATCGGTGCTCAAATTACCTTTTACGGTATATTTATGAGTACCTGGTGGCACAACGATAGTGCCAGTCCAAGTGACAGTACCGTCCTTCGACGCGGTGGAATCTTCCACGGCATCGGTCGGACCGGCTACAGCCGCTCCAGATTCATCATACAAAGTCACATTGGAGAAATCGTTAGCAGAGGCGGTGTTCGTCACATCGACAGTCAAAATCAATTGAGTGATTTTGACAGCTTCACCATCAACCACAAAATTGAAATCACCAAGTACTTGGCTGGTGGAACCCTCGGAAATATTGCCAGCGGCTAAAGTGCCCTTGTCAATACGTAAGGAGCCACCAGAGGCCATGGTAACCTGATAACCCTGGTACCATGGATTGCTGGTAGAGAAGGCACCTGCTACAGAAGCAGCGGCCTCAGTACTGGCGGTCGGGCTGGCATAAAAACCATATGCTTTACCCTTCACGACCAAGTCAGTGCGGCGATAAACATCAAAGCGAACCGTACGAGCGGCGCCAGACATTACATCGGCCTTTACATACATTTCTTTGTTTAAACCCTTGTTTAAAGCAATGCCTCCGAAGTTGGCAGTATAATATTTGCCATCAGCGGAAATAGTGGTGGCATATTCAGTGCCATCCAATATTACCTTCACATTCTTCAAATCAGAGGAGGCGGCTGAGCCAGCCTGATAGAATGTGACAGTCTCAATGCTTAAATCTTCATTGGAACCAGCGGTTAAACGCAAGCCAGTGAAGATATATCCAGTAGTACCAAGTGGTTTATCGGTAACAGCAGCACCTGGGTCATTAGAACCGCGGGCAACTGTCAAGGTACCGGTGGAAAGAGACACTACAGTCATACCATTACCTACCAACGGTAAGGTACCATTGATAGTGGCGCTATTCTTCATATTGACAGCTGTTACTGCCAATTTTGGAATCTCACCAGTATGACCAGAGGCTACGATATTACCAGCAACCATAATGGTCTTGGTTGTACCTGCCTTGACTACTACATCATCAGTGAAAGTCGCCTGATGGATAGCGTTTAAAGTCTGATCCAAACCGATACGGCTATTATCAGCCAAATCGAGTAATATTACGCTGGCCAAGGAGCCGTCCACAGCATAACCCTGTCTCTCTACCACGATGGAATCTACGGTAACATCATTGCTACCAGTATTTTGTAGATTTACCTTGGTAAAAGGAACGCGGATAGCGCCATTAGCAGCTGAACCGGCAACTGGGGTATCAGAAGTTAAAGTAACATTCAAAGTACCGCCAGTAACAGTGGTGGCCGGCAAAGTTGCGCCAGTTACGCCACCGCTCTGTGTTTTATCGGTCAAAGCTTTTACTTCAGCGCTGACTGGAGAACCGGCAGATAAACCGGCAATCGCGGAATCAGCAACAGAATATACGAATTTAGCTTGGAACGCATTGGCAGTCATACCCTCAGCGGATACGGTGCTCAAGGTGTTATCTGTATTGACATAATAAGTCGTACCGCCATTCTTCACAGTCATACCCGGAACCACTTTGGCTTCGGTAACATCGGCAGCACGATTGACATAATGCGGCCAGAAAGCATCCTGGACGGTCATTACTTTATAGTTGGTACCATAGAGGGCCTTAGCGGCGGCTACGGTAATTTTTGCCAAGGTATTACCCGGCTCAACTACATACAATTGATCGGAAGACGGTCTCTTCACGACATAAGAACCTGGACGATAGTTTACAGCGCCAGGATAAGCAGACGGAACTGCTAAAGAGTCAAAACAGGCCTGAGTGATGGATTTGTAGCCACCATAGGTCGGTCTCCAGCTCTTGAACTCATCGCCACTCGGGAAATACAAAACTTTTAGATCATTATTGACAGCATAAATGGCCGGCTTACCGGTAACCTTAACCATATCTCCAGCGACTAAGGTTGGGCAAGAACTATCTGCTGCGTTGGCGACAGCTGGAACTAAAGTAGCTACGCCTACGGACCAGAAAATGGTGGTGGCCACTACGCCGACTGTGAAAATCTTTTTTCCTAATTTGATTATATCGGACATAGTTAATTAATATTCTTTTCCAATTATTTGCGCGCCCTCCGAAGAGGTGTCAAATTGATTGGAAAATTCGGTTGATCCTGTTGTAAAACAGAACCTTCCGAAATACAATGACAGTGCAAGTCCGTATGGACCCTCGACCTTTGGCAACTGCCTTTTTAATAATTTCCTCTCTCTATTTAAGAACGATAAATCATTCTTAAATACTGAAAGAAAAATTATTTAATAATTTCTTTTGTAATTTCTTTTTTCTCAACTGTACTGGAAACGATCACGGTCACTGGCAACTTAACAGGCATAGCCGGAGTAGTAGAAACTACCACAACAATAGTAGAAGAAGGCATGGATTTAACCATATCATCTTTTACTATGTCAACAATCGGCAATACAGACTGTACATTTTTCAAAGTAATATCAGTAGTTTTCTCTACCTCCTTCGTTACCTCACTCACCTCTTTTACCTTATCCATCACCTTGGTCAAATCACCGGCGGCAAGCATCTCTTTTACTTCGATAATTTTTTTATCAGTAGCAATAGTCACCGCTTCCGCTTTAGTAGCAGCCTCTTTGCTGTCAGTAGCCATCGTCTTTATTTTATCGCTAATCTCCACTAACTGCTGGGTAGAAGATGTGTTCTCCCCATTCTTTTTATTACCATTGTCTTCTTTTACCAAATCCTTAACTTCTGTCTTAACCGCATCCATTACCTTACTAACACTCTCTACACTCTGTTTGGACTCAGCCATATCCTTGACAACAGTCTGCAAGGTGTTGGTTATAACCTGGTTAACTTCTTCTTTAGATAAAGCAGTATCTCCCTCCAAATGCTTGGATACCACTACCTCCACTGTTTTTACAGCGGTATCTTTGGCCAAATCCTTGGCCTCGTTTACTTCTTGAGTCAATTGAGTATTTATTGTAGAAGAGGTAATAATCAAGGTGTCCTTCACATCCTGCATGGCATTTTTGATCTGTTCAGTATTTTGTTTGACTTCCTTCACTAAATCAGCCGATAACTGAGTTCCTGTATCATTTTTAATTTCTTCTAACTTATCATTAACATTTTTCATTTCATTCTTCAAATCCGTCACCGACTGGGAAGCCATAGCCTTTTTATCCGGGTCAGTACTAGCAATAATTTTCTTGGTTTCCTGAGCGCGGCGTTTGGCAAACTCAGCATGTAATTTTGTCTCGGATTTCTTATCACCCATAACCGAGGCCACCACTACGCGTGTTTTTTCGGCAGCGCGTTTGGCCGGATACAACCAATCACCCGGAAGGGTTTCATAGGCTGCGTCCACGGTACTAATCCAACCGCTAGTAACCACACTTAGTACTATAAGCAAAACAGAAACCGGACGTAACACATTAAAAACAAATTTTTGTGGAAATATGATAGATAAGGAAGACCAGAAATTTCCTATCTTAACTTTTTCCTCATTATTTTTTGCTGGTATCGTATTTTTAATTTGAGATAACAAAAGCTCGCGGTTGCTGGCCAACCACTCGGCGCGGGGATTGACTTCCCCGTGTTTTAACATTTTGAGTTGTGATATCAACTCGCGATACATAATTTAAATTCTAATTTGTTACTTCCAATATCTCTTTTAATTTTTTCAAAGCCCGATGTAGGGTGACTCTAACCGCGATTCGGCCTTTGCCGATGATCACGGCAATTTCCTCTATTTCCATCTCATCCACAAAACGCAGTGTGATAACTTCCTGATATTCCTGTTTCAATTTTTTAAGGGCCAACAATATTTTTTGTGCATCCACTTTGGTCGTAATGTCAGCATACCATCTTCCTCCATCACCAATCTCAATCTCTTGATTTTCCTTATCTACCATCACCATTTCCGGTTTGGCACTTCTGGCGCGATAAAAATCTATTATACAATTTCTAGCTATACGATAGAGCAATCCGCCGAAACTGCTAACCTCTTTCTTTTCATTCAAATAATTCCATGCTCTTAAAAAGACATCTGAAGTAATATCTTCCGCTTCCTCGTGACTGGATACCTTAAAAAAAACGAAGCGGTATATTCGTTTTACATATTCGTCGTACAATTTCGTGAAGGCCTCCGGATCATGTTTTACTTGTGCTTGATATAGGAGGATCTTCTCGTTAATGCTTGACATTATAATAGACGAGACAAGTGGCAAAGTGTTACACCACCATGGAGAACGCTTCGCTACTCATAAATTAAAATAACCAAATATATCCCGCTGGAAGAGAATATTGGTCACTTTGGCCGATATATTAGCATATATAGCGTATAAGGTCAAATATATCAGTGCCAATATAATGGATACAAAAAACTATTACTCCTTACTTTTTTAAATAACATCTGCAGCATTTCTTCTAATTGTATACAATAGTGTACACAACTAGAAGAAGTACGAAGTAACAGATATAAATCTTTACAAATTAGCCAAAATTAATAGCTAGATGTGTACACTAGTGTACACATCTAGCATAGGAATGGCTCAACCATGCCCTTGACAAAAAGGTCAAATTATGATATATTTGTATACGCTAGTATACACAACTACACTATGAAACAAGATAATACCTCAAAACAATCCAAGGAAATGATACGCGTTTCTGTATCAGAAGGCGCAAGGTTATTTGGTATCAACCCATTAACCATTAGACGCGCTATCCAGAATCAGGAAATTACCTATGTAGTAGTGGCCGGTAGATACAAGATAAACTTTGAAAGTTTGGTAAAATGGTCACAAAGTTATGCGCGAGTAAAAAATAAATTGAATACTAAGGGTATTGGACAATATGTGGATAAATGGAAAATCACAAACCCCCTCTACTCCCCCAATCCCAAATCAGTATCTCCAAACCAAAATATAGAAACAAAAAAAGAGCCAACTGGTGATACACCGGATTTAACGGAGCAACCCAAACAATAGCCAAATCCCTCCTTCGCGGAGGGATTTTTTTATATAAAAAATTTAAAAATACAGATCAACCATTTAACGAGTATTTGCACCCACAATAATTCTGTCTATATATCCCTCTATCCTGTACCATTTTCCTTCCCTTTTCCTGCCGACCATCCGTCTTCCAATCCATATCATAAAATTTAGTATCATACTTCTCTGCCAAAGCATGACCCAGCGGATGGATCACTCCCGCTTTTTTATTTCTTCCGCTAGTTAAACTTGTGCCAAAAAAATCAAAGTCATTTTTAGCCGCATATTGTGCCGCCTTTTTTAGACGTACTTTAAAACATATGGAGCAGCGCGCACCCATTTCTGGTTCATTTTCTAAACCTCTAACCGCTTCATCCCATTTATCAGTTTCGTAATCAAAATCAATCATGGATACTCCCCGCTCTTCACAAACTTTAATAACTTCTGCTTTTCTCTTTAGATACTCTGCCTCTGGATAAATATTAGGATTGTAAAAAAAGACAGTTAAATCAAACTGATTTTTTAATTCATCAATTACCACAATACTACACGGAGCACAACAGGTATGGAGTAGAAATTTTTGCATATTATTTTTTAAAATAATTTTCTCCTTTTAATTCTTTCGGCAAATAATCCTGATCCACCGGTTTATCAAAATCTGGATTGTATTTGTACCCTTTACTATAACCAATTTCTTTCATAAACTTGGTTGGTGCATTACGCAGGTGAATCGGCACGCCCAAATGCGACGTCTGACGGGCATCTTCGGCCGCTTTTCCATAGGCTACATAAAGCAAATTAGATTTAGTAGATTTTGCGCAATATACCACTGCCTGTGCCAAATGTACCGTGCACTCTGGCATGCCTATCTTGTGACAGGCATCATAGGCGGCATTGGCCTGGATTAAGGCCTCGCTATTCGCCATCCCGATATCTTCAGAAGCAAAACGAAGTACACGACGCGCTATATAAAGAGGATCAGCCCCGCCCTCCAACATGCGTGCCAACCAATACAGGGCGGCATTTGGATCACTTCCCCGCATAGATTTGTGCAAAGCGGATATTAGGTTATAAAACTCCTCACCTTTTTTATCAAAAATCAAATGGGTTCGCTGGAGTGCCTCTTTTATTTCCTCCTTACCGAGTAATATTTTAGCTCCTACTTTTTTCTGACCCGCTTTTACAGCGAGCTCTAAACCATTCAATGCCACCCGCGCGTCGCCTCCGGATAATTCTGCCAAAAAATCAATTGTTTCTTGTTTAATTTGTACTTTAAAATTTCCCAATCCTCGTTCCTTATCTCCTAATGCCTGCCTAACAATTTTGGCTATATCTTTTTCCAATAAACTTTTTAAAATGAAGACTCGAGAACGTGACAACAAAGCGCCAATAATTTCAAACGAAGGATTCTCTGTGGTAGCACCAATTAAGGTTACAATTCCTTTTTCCACAAATGGTAAAAGGGCGTCCTGTTGGGCCTTGTTCCAACGGTGAATTTCGTCTATGAACAACAAAGTCTTCTGACCGGTATCAGCCAACAACTTCTTTGCCTCATCAATTACTTTTCTCAAATCTTCCTTACCGCTCATCACACCTGAAAGTATCACAAACTGAGACCTAGTTTGCTCGGCTATGATATGAGCTAGAGTGGTTTTACCAACTCCTGGTGGCCCCCAAAAAATTATAGACGACAACTCATCAGCATCAATTAAACGACGAAGTAATTTGCCGGTACCCACGATTTCCTCTTGTCCAAAAAATTCCTCAAAATTACGAGGACGCATGCGATCAGCCAACGGAGTTTTATAACCAACAGAAAACAATGACATATTTAAACATAATTCCCTATCTTTTTCATCCACCACTCACGAAAACGACGAGTCCAGCCACGTTTTTGCCATCCCACATCTGACAATGGCACCGCCTCGTTACGCCAAGATTCGAAAATATTATTAAGATCACTTACCATATTTTTATCTTTAAAATAGGCACAAATTTCGTGATTGATAAAAAAACTGCGCGGGGTTAAATTTACACTTCCCACCATGCCCAAAGAGTTATCCACGCTAAAAGCCTTGGCATGATTCATCTTCTTCAAAAAATATATTGAAGCACCGGTTTTACTCGTAAACTCATAAAAAGCATGCGCCACCCATTGCATAAAACGATGATCAGGGCGCCACGGCAAGAGAATATTGGTCTTAACACCCCTTTTTACAGCTTTAGATAATAACTGTAAAAATCTGGTATCCGGAACGTAATATGGCGTCACCAAATTGAATGTTTCTTTGGCCGAACGCAAGGCGCTCCAGTAAAAACGGCGCAGATAAAACGGATGGCGAATATTGTGCGCCGGCGAATGCATTATAAACTTTAGATGTTCCTCATCATCACAAAAAATATTTCTCTCTGGCCGTAATAAATTAATCACTTCTTCTTTTTTTCCACCGCATCTAATATAACTTTTAGCAAAATATTTTAATAATTTACGGGCCGCCTCCTCACTTTCTACCCTCAAATGTAAATCATACCAATCTAATGCTTGGGCGAGCACATTCACACCACCGACAAATATTATTTTTTTGTCTATCACTAAAATCTTCCTATGGTTACGTTGAAATAATCTTTTTAAAAATATTTTTGGAAAATCAAAATTTACTCGATTATGCCAAATAATTTTAATACCGGATAAACGCATTTTAGCTTCAGCTCTGCCAGACAAATTTATACTCCCAACTCCATCTAAAATAAGCTTAATATCCAGACCTTGGCTAGCCTTTTCACACAAAAGATCTACAAATCTCCCGCCAGCCACATCATCAGCCAAACCATAAACCTCCCAATAAATAGACTTTTGTGCACTTAAAATAGCCTGGTACATAGCATCCCAAGCTGAAACTGAAGAATTAAAAAAATTGTAGGAAGGCGATTGGTCCATAATATTTTCCTCCTTATTTGATTATACCACCCACCTTTTTTAAGTAAAGCCCTTGACACAAGGGCAAATTTGTGCTATACTTAGCCGTTAAATCAAATTTAACACTTGTTCTTTACTAAAAATGGCCATTTTCGGTTGTATTAAGAGCGTAAAATTTGCGCTTTGGATACAACCGGGAATGACTTTCGGTTGGATGACAAGGGCAAAATAATGATATGTAATGAATGCGGGCGACACCACTCGCGGCGGATTTGCACTGGGAATCGCGGCTTCGCTGCGATAAAACCAGTCCGAATCTACGACGGAGGGGTCGAGCTCAAAATACGGCCCCGAAAAAGTAAGGCCTTCGTACTCTTGATTGCCCCCACCTACGGCCACCGCATGGCCGCCTAGCCCCCCCAACCCCCACCTCACACCTACCGCAATCCGGCGGTAGGTGTGACGGCTGATCTCTTTCCGTAATGCGGAAACTGATGAGTCCAAAATTTAGGACGAAAGATCAAAAAATCCCCTGATTAAATGTCAGAGGATTTTTATTTTCTAATCAATATTTTCTATGGCTGCAAAATATCTTCGATTCGCCCATCAATGGAAATTACTACATCTTTTACCGTTGGAAATTGTTTTAATGTCCAATATATTTGTGCGCGAATCGCGGAAACACGACAAGATCCACCCACATTCTGCTCTAACTCTTTACTTAAATCAACTTTAGCTATCCCCTTTTCGATTGTTAACTTTTGAATTTTTACTCCCACTGGAATATTAGTAAAAAATCCTTCTGCTTTCTCTGACTCAGTAGGGCCTTTAAACAATTCTTCCAGCGCGGCACGCGCCACTGCCGTTGTCTTTGGCACATTACGATAAACGGTATATACCAAATTACAATCTGTCAACTCAGGATCTTTTTTACTGTTATTAAAAAATATTCGTAATTGTGTATCTTCGGTTTTTTCCAAACGCAGAGGCAAGGTTATTTCTTGACTATTCTGCGGTAAATCCGACGGATTATCCCGCATCAATACCAAGGTACCAAATTGAGCGGTGGCTAAGGTATAATTTAACTCCGCTGTAAACGGCACAAAATCTTCAGTCATCCATTCATCTTTGGCTGTAGCGATCCCCTGTGCCACTAACTGGCCTTTTTCATCCAATAATTTTACTGGAAAACTGCCCTCAAAAAACCACGTCCCTCTCGCCTCACCCTCTATTTTTAATGGGCTCGTTACTACCGCATTTCTCTCTGGCTTGGTTACTTTAATTAAGTCAGTATTCTCTTTTTTTGTATTATCATCCTGACACGACCAAGATGGCATTGGGACACTAGGATTGCCGTGTTTTATCCATTTACCATCCTGACAGAGCCAACCATCTTCATCGCCGCTAAAAATCCTTATAGACGCCACAACCGCCGCCAATACCAATACTATACCTATAATAACCAAAAATTTTTTAGACATAAAAAATGATATTAAATTAATATATTAAATAATAACCCCACCAACATAATACCTATTCCCACTACCGTAGCAAAAATTATCAGCAACTTCATTTTCATTATTTTCTTCAAAATCAAAAATTCCGGAAGGGATAACGCCGTAACCGCCATCATAAAGGCCAAGGCCGTTCCCGTGCTTACTCCTTTTTCCACGAGCGCCGTTACCAACGGTATTACGCCAGCGGCATTAGAATACAAAGGAATTCCAGCCAAGACGGCCAGTGGTACGGCGTACCATTTATCCTTACCAGCATACTGCGCTAGAAAATCCGTCGGGACATAACCGTGGATCCACGCCCCCAAGCCGATACCGATTATAATGTAAGGCCAAACCTGTTTAATTATTCTCCAAGCATAATCGCGAGCGTACAATAATCTTTCTTTCTGCGTCATATTTTTTGGCGTACCTCCGCATTGCGCCGAACAGCCCCCACTCAAATTAGTTAAAAAATTCTCAGGTTTAAATCGCCCAATAAACAGTCCGGATAAAATTGCGATAATTAATCCACTCGCAATATACAACAATGCGATTTTCCACCCAAACAATCCCAGAAGCAAAATTGCCGCCACCTCATTTACCATCGGCGAAGAAACCAAAAAAGAAAACGTGACACCCAGCGGCACACCGGCCTCAATAAAACCCATAAACAACGGCACCGCGCTGCAGGTACAAAAAGGGGTAATAATACCAAACAAGGCAGCCAGGACATGCCCAAACAATGGGTTTTTGTTAGCTAAAATTGCTTTCACTCTTTCTTTCGGAAGATACGTGCGTAAATATGAAACAACAAAAATAATTACTGCCAGCAGTAAAAAAATTTTGATCGTGTCATAAATAAAAAAATCTATAACGGAATATAGTTTAGTACCGGGAAAAAAACCAAACAAATTTATGGTCACAAAATCTGCAAAAATTTTTATCATAAAATCTATTTTTTCTCTAAAATCTTTTTAATATCTTCCAATCGGCGAGAAATCTCCTTAATCTCCCTATTCATCTGTGTATCTCGCGCTATATCCTCACGCACTTCCTCCTCGGTTTTTTCCGCAATCTTTTTATCGCCTTTCAAACCCGAAATGATAATTTCATTACCAATGAAGCTAGAGACAAATAAACCGGTTAACAGAAGAAGTACGGTGCCGATGATAATAGAAAGCGGGCCATCCCACCACGGCAGATCCCCAAAACTCGTTGATGATAAATAACTGCCGCCATTAAAATAATATTCCATCAGAGCGTCTACACTATGCCAAATTCCGCGCCAAAAAATGATAACACCAGCCCCGCCAATGAAGGCATAAATTATAGGGAAATGGCTCAACTTGCCCCTAACTTTGTCTTCCAACTTATCACCGAGACGATAAAGTTTTTTGAAAAACATATTATAACTTATATTTTCTTAGGAAAAATTAATGAGAGAATAATAGACGCTCCTAACGCAGCCATAATCACTGCAAAGGACACCAAGGATGACAAATGCAGGCCAAATATACCAGACAACATTTTTAAGCCAATAAAAAACAAAATAAAGGCCAACCCTTTTTGTAGGTGGTGAAAACGATGCAAAACGCTCTCCAACAAGAAAAATAAGGCCCTCAAACCCATTATGGCGAAAATATTAGAAGTAAAGACTATAAACAAATCCTGTGAAATAGCAAAAACCGCCGGGATCGAATCAACGGCAAAAATTATATCTGTCGCCTCAATCAAAATCATTATCAAGAATAACGAGGTAAAATAAAATTTACCCTTCTCTCTCGTAAAAAACTTTCCATTATGATGATTGGGTGAAAAAGGTAAATATTTTCTTGCCAGTTTTATTACCTTATTATTATTAAAATCAACATGTTCTTCCTTTTTGTCATTCAATAATTTCACACCGGTATAAAGCAACACCGCTCCGAAAATATATAACACCCAATAAAATTGATGAATAATAATCGATCCGGCGGTGATAAATACTCCGCGAAAAACTATCGCCCCCATAATGCCCCAAAACAGAACACGATGATGATACTTCTCTTCCAATTTGAAGTAGCTAAAAATGAGCATCATCACGAATAAATTGTCAACCGAAAGCATCTTTTCCGTTACATAAGCGCTTAAAAATTCTGCCGCCGCTTCCCTACTGATAAATAGCAAAATTAAAAAAGAAAAAAATACGGATATAGCGATCCAAAACAATGACTGCCATAAAGCTGGTTTAAACTCTATTCTATGGCTTTTTTTGTTTAGAAAACCGAGATCAACAACTAAAAATCCAATGACAATTGTACAAAATAAAATTATTAGATTTGTTTGAGGAGACATAAGCAAATAAAAAGCTAAAAAAATAAAACCAGCCGGGCCGGTTTTAATTGACACTGTTTCTTTGTTTGAGGCGCGTTTGCATAAAATGCAAAAGACTTTTCACCCTTCACTCCGCAGTGCCCAAGGCATATTTATTATATCTTATCCAAAAATGTGAGTCAAATTTATGTAATGGGTCAAGACATCTGACACACTGGAGTTAAAAATAAATTAAGTGTTTGTAAAGGTGTTTTTCCTTTAAGTCCCCAATGTGGTCGTTCACCATTGTACATTGTCATGTAACTGGCGAAATTGTTTTGTAGTTCTGTTAATGTCGTTCCATATCCGCCTAATGAATAAAATTCTTCTTCATCCGTTCGGTGGCTCCGTTCAACATAGCTGTTTTCAATTGGTCTTCCTTTGTGAGTGTAAAAATGGCGGATGCCATTTTTACGAAGACAAGCGGTCACCACTCGTTGAAACTCGTGGCCGTTGTCCGTTTGAATAGATTTGAATTTAAGCGGTGATTGGTTAAAAGTATTGTTTAAAAATTTAACTGTCGTTTCACCATCTAATACCGGGTGAATCTCACAGTAACGCCAACGGCTGGCCACATCAATCAAAGTATACTGGTAAACACGCCGACCCTGTAAATCAATGAATTTAGTATCCATTTCGGCCAAATCACCAGGACTGTGGATTTCAGCCCAATTTACTCGTGGTTTTGGTGTTTTTCTCTTCCTGGTCTTGTAGCGAACGATGAGTTTGTGGCGAGACAATATTTTCCAAACAGTTTTACCGGACAATGCAATATCTTTCTTAATTTTTAGATACAGAGCAATCTTTTCCTTGCCCCAACGAGGATGAAGTCGCTTCATCTCAAGCACTTGCCGTTCGATGTCCCAAGTCGTTTTGCGAGGCGAGTGTTTGGGGCGACGAGAGAATGATTCTAGACTGGTTAAATCCCATGGATCATACCGTTTACACCAACGGTAGAATGACTTGCGAGCGATACCAAATTTATGACAGACGAGTGACACATTACCGCATTCGCGGTAACAATCCATCCAGGCCAGGCGCTCACGCGCCTCGCGGGATAGCTTGAGAGAAAAGGCTTTAATCATATTCCTCAAGCCTACAAGGTCGTAGTCTAAATGAAAAGAGCTGTTTTCAAAAAGCCATTGTAATCGTTTTCCCATACTTTTCAGGGTGTGTCAGATGTATGGTACCAATACAATTTATCAATTCAAAAATTTTTATTACTCTCTATCGGCAAATACTACTAATCGTCTGGAATAACTTTTTGAATCTTCCTCCCAATTACCCTCACATGTAATAAGATTTAGGTGTGAATTCCCGTCATCTGAGCTAAATACAGCCGTCGCATCCGCATCCGGGGAATACCTTCGAATTTCTCGTACAATAAAGGTGGTGGTCTCTGCAAATTCATCTTCAACAAATATTCTATCTCCCTTACGAAGTTTATATAAATTATCAAATGCCGAAGATCTTTTGTTTTTCCAACCATAGTGTCCGGCTATCACCGCATTACCATTTTCACCAGGACGCTGACTTGATGTAAACCATGCTACGTTTTCCTGTTTTTCTGGTACCCCCATTGCCTTACCATTAACTAAACCAACGTGTTCTATCAAACTATTCACGTTAATTTCCGGAATTTTAAGAAGTGTAGGTAACCCCGGACCAACCCGTTCTGGAGTAGATGTACTCTGTAGAGATTCTACCGATTGAACAGCAACCAAATTTTGTATATTCTGACTATTAACAGGTAAAATTGTTATTGGGTAAAACCGTCTACTAACAAAAATTATATTCGGAAAAAAAATAATTAATACAATAGAAATAACCTCTACAATAATACCAATGACCATCATCCATTTAAATAAAACTTTCTTTCGCATAGATTAACCAATGAACCAATAGACAAAAGGCCCTGTCAATACAAGGCCTTTCCTAGTTAACTAAACAAAATACTTACTGATTCCATTTTGTATGAACTAAATCATACGTTTTTTTGCAACCAACACGAGCGATGCTAAAAATAATGCGGAAATGCTTATTGATAATAGAAAATTCGAAGACAAAGATTTTTCATCTGGAGCAATTCCCGTTTCAGGTAAAGCTGGAACAACATCGGCTACAACGACAGTGGCAATCGCCAAATCTCGCACACTTAACCCGTTGGCTTCACCAGTTGCCGTCGCGGTATTTAATGTCGTTTTTGTTAGGTTTGTCTGACAGGTATAGACCCAGGTCTCTGTGGTATCAAGCTTTGAGTCACCATTTGTGTCGCCGGAAATATATTTCATCGGGCTACACTTATCATCTGTGAGCTGAACATTGGATAATGCGACTGTGCCAGGATTAGTGATCTTTTCAGTATATGTAACTGCCCCTCCTCCAGCGAGCAAGGTCAATGGACTTGGAACTTTTGTCACCTTGATTAGAGGTGGCACGGCGGGTGTACCAACGACGACTGTGGCGCTGGCGATATCTGTGGCTGAAATGCCGTTGGCCCACCCCGTCGCAACAACTGTATTTGTATGAGTTTCAGTGATTGTCTTGGAACAATTGTATACCCATATCTCATTCACATCGAGCTTTGAATCACCATTTGCGTCACCAGAAACGAGATTGATGGGTGAACAAGTATCACCAACCATCGTCACGTCCGTCACAGGCACAGTGCCAATATTACGGAGCGTATAAGTATAATTAACAGCTCCCGGGCCATTCGGCAAAGTAAGAGGATTGGGTACCTTTACCACATCAATCAATGGCGGCACTGGTGGCGCTACCACTGGCGCACCAATATCATTATTTGTAATTATACAAACTGCATTGATATTTATATTAAGGCCTATATGACCATCAGCATTACAGTCCCCGGAAAATGTCTGGGTATAATTAGGGTCAGTGGTTTCAGATACGACATATATAGGGGCAGGTGCGGGATAATTATTTGTCATTCCAGAACCAACATGCGCACCATTAACAAACAATGGAAAATCAGCTACTGTTTTAGTGCCGCCATTATCATTGATGACTGTTTTTATTACATTAATCGTACCAAAGCGTGGTCCGCTGGGTCCTGCAGCCGGTGCAACCGCGCAAGTCGGACCCGTGATAGTATTACCATCTGTCGTCAACGAGCTAGTAAGCGATATCAGTCGGCCATTAACCGTGGCACCAGAAACCAGGGTGATATCGCGCGTGGCGATTAACGTCCCAACAAACTGACTGCTTGCGGCAATGGTGGCATCGCGGCCAATCTGCCAAAATACATGGCAGGGCTGTGCATTGCCAGTCAACACCACCGAACCGGAAAATGTCATATCCTGACCAACCTGAAAAACCCAAACATCATCATAACCGCCATTTAAGGTAATCGTCCCGGTGAATGTAGTATCAAGAGCCACCGTCCATACTCCTGGGGCGGGACTCCATGGATTGACACCCCATACTCCATTGGAACTTTGACCCGCTAAATTATTATAAGCACTTAAAGCATCAGTCTGAGCTGTCGCCGACAAGCCACCCACACCAAAATATTGTGAACCACCAACAGTCCACGGACCGGTTTTCGAAACCGCGAGCCCCGGAGACAAACCCAAATCACCGGAAATAGTGGTGCCAGCACCAGCGGCGCTCATCGACAAATTGGCCAAAACCGAAAAAGTCGACGCCGTACCAAGAGCTGGCGCCGTTGCCGCCGCATGCGCAACAATCGGACCGGTGAAACCGAGTACGACAAAAAGAGCCATCATGGCCCACAAAGCCCCCCTAAATATTTTCATATGTTTTTATTATAACTGGATAGTACTTGAACGAAAACGTCCAATGCTACTACCAGTTGATTAAATAACTAAATATTAGTATACCACACTTTTCTTATCGGGGGGGGTGTGGATAAATTGAAAATATCTAAAAAGGACACCACTTTTTCAAGCGGTGTCCTTTTTACTGGTAGCCCGTACGGGAATCGCACCCGTCTTTCGGCCTTGAGAGGGCCGCGTCCTAACTGATAGACGAACGGGCCATAATTTATGAATATTTTAACAAGAAAATTCGATTAAGTCAAAATACCTTTGGCAATTTTCTTCGCCTCATTTTCATCTAAAATCATTTTGCGAATACGGATATTTTTCGGTGTCACCTCCACCAGTTCATCGTCACCAATGTATTCTAAAGCATCCTCTAATCCCATTATCTTCGGAGAATTAAAATGCTCGGCGGAGCCGTCGCCTTTGGAACGCATATTAGACAGTTGTTTTTCTTTACAAACATTTACACGGATATCACCGGCGCGGCCGTTTTGACCAACCACCTGTCCCTTATACACCTCAAAGCCAGGATTTAGGAAGAACAATCCCCTGTCTTGAACATTCAACATACCATAAAGACGTGTAATACCAGATTCATGTACAACCAGCGATCCCTGCTCGCGCTCTTTCCAATTTCCGGGGTCTTTATCATATTTGGCAAAGCAGGTATTCATAATACCAAGACCTTTAGTCATGGTCAAAAATTCATTTCTATACCCAAACAGGCCACGAGTTGGGATAATAAACTCCAAAAAAGTGATACCATTTTCTACACGCATCTCGGTCATTTCACCATGGCGAGAACCAATAGATTGAATTACGGCGCCAGCATATATTTCCGGAACTTCAGCAAACAGCTGTTCATAAGGCACCTGTTTTATACCATTAATTTCTTTTACAATCACCTGCGGGCGAGACACCTGAAACTCGAAACCTTCCCGGCGCATGCGTTCTATCAAAATTGCCAAATGCAATTCACCGCGGCCCGAAACCGTCCAGTCGCCATTCGGATCATCTTCAACTTTCAAAGCCATATCTGTTTCCAATTCCTTGAACAATCTTTCACGAATCTGGCGGGAGGTGCTAAATTGACCTTCTTTACCAGCAAACGGCGAATCATTGACCGTAAATGTCATCTTCACAGTCGGTTCATCAATTTTTAAAACTGGTAAAGCAATCGGGTTGATCGGGTCGGCGATTGTTTCACCGATGGTAATATCAGAAATACCGGAAATGGCCACTATATCACCAGCTTCGGCGACAGTAGCGTCTACCCGATTCAGACCTTGAAAATTCATTAAAGAAACTAAACGACATTTTTTCATTTTGCCATCACGGTCAATATGCATAACTTCCTGTCCTGCTTTAATTTTTCCATTATGAATTCTACCAATAGCAATGCGACCCTTAAAATTATCACCAGAAATTGTGGTGACGAGCATTTGTAAAGGTTTTTCTACATCAACGACCGGAGTTGGAATATGATTTAAAATGGCGTCAAAAATTGGAGTGATGTCAGTCATTTTCGTGATGTCCGGTTCAAGACCGGCCTTACCCTGTTTGGCCGAAGCGTACACCACCGGAAAATCCGCGTAGCTATCATCCGCGCCAAGTTCACAAAACAAATCAAAGGTTTTGCTGACCGCGTAATCAGGACGAGCGTCTGGCTTATCAATTTTATTTATAACAACCACGATTCGCATTTTCATAGCCAGCGCTTTTTTGAGAACAAAACGGGTTTGAGGCATCGGGCCTTCTTTGGCATCTACAAGCAACAAACAACCATCGGCCATACTCAAAACGCGCTCCACCTCACCGCCAAAATCGGCGTGGCCCGGAGTGTCAATAATATTCACCTTGGTATCCTCCCACTGTACTGAAGCATTTTTAGAAAAAATAGTGATACCACGTTCTTTTTCCAAATCATTACTATCCATCACACAAATATTATTGGCAACATCCTTATTCAATTTAGTTTTGGATTGGCGCAACAAAGCATCCACGAGCGTGGTTTTGCCGTGGTCTACGTGGGCGATAATTGCGACATTCCTAATTTTTTGCATATTTTAAACAAAAATCCGCTACCGCTAAGTAGCAGACCTACTCAATTACCCTCGGAGTATACACTAAAAATGGGGGTTTGTCAATGGGGGTTTCAATATATTGACTTATTATTATTATTATGCTAAAATTTTCTGTTCCCCACGCATGTGCTTGGGGTTCGCCTGAAAGGGCGAATCAACAATTCATGAAAGAAGAGGTGTGTTGCTATGTCTACGAAGCAGCAGACGATCGGCGGAGTACGCAAGTCCTCCATGGCCAGAGCTGTCATCTGGCGAGCCATCACTACGGTGGTGATATTCATCGGATGGAGCATCTTCAACAGCCTCTACAGGGCGGTCCAGGGCCCTCTCGAGGGTTCCGTGGTGGCCGACCAGTTCAAGAACAACGCGGCCGCATACGCCGCATCGCGAGTCGTCGTGAACGGCGCCATCCCCCAGATCATCTCGTGGAGTGCGTTCGTCCTGATCCTCGTGATCTGGGGAACGCTCCTCATCTCGGTGCTGCGGTCGACTGCGCGCAAGTCGGCTCAGCAGTAGTCAACGGAGTCTGTTGAACACCCTGTGAGAGAAGGAGGAGGTACCCATGAACATCGGCAAGAAGGTCCCCGTGGCGTTCGTGATCTCATTACTCCTGGCGGTGGTGTGCTTGGCCAGCATCGGCTGCACCGGGCCCTACAAGGAGGAGCTCTTCGAGGAAGTCGGTCCCAACGAGACTGCGTTCGTGGTCCCGCTCGAGGGCGACTCTCTGGGCAACCAGGGCAAGTTCTCGAGTGTCGAGTTCCTCCAGAAGTCCCGTGTCGCGGCCAAGCGGATCAGCCTGCCCCAGCGGCAGGTGGACACCGGTCGGGCGTACTGGAACTACAAGTGGGTTCCCACGGCCCGTGTGATCAAGGTCGACAGGACCCCCATTACGCGTGAGTGGACCAAGGTGGCCGGTACCGGGACGTCCACGAGCAACCAGGCGATTGCGGTCGAGTCCATCGAGTCCATCAACTTCGGAGCTGGGGTAACCATCACCGGAGCCATAACTGAGGAGGACGCGGCCACATTCCTCTACTGGTACGCCGGCCGACCCCTCACCGAAGTGATGGACCAGAACATACGAGGGTTCGTCGTGAGCTTCCTTTCGAGGGAGTTCGGTGGTATGAAGATCGACGATGCCCGTCTCCACAAGAAGGAAGTGTTCGTCGCCCTGGCCGAGGCCGTGAAGAAAGAGTTCAAGGCCAGGGGCATCACCATCCTGAACATCGGGTCGTCGGAAGGTCTCGCCTACGATGACCCCAAGGTCCAGGCCGCCATCAACATGGCCTACACCGCACAGCGAGATCGCGAACGAGCGACGGTTGAAGCCGAGACCGCAGCCATCAGAGCCGATGGCAAGGCCAAAGCAGCCATAAGGGAGGCAGAGGGACAGGCCAAAGCCAACCAGACCGTGCAGGCCAGCCTGACCGGAGCCATCCTCACACTGCGCAAGATCGAAGCGTGGGACGGCAAGCTGCCCAAGGTCACGGGCGGCGGATCCATCCCCATGATAGACCTCAAAGAGTAACACCTCCAGATCCGCGCCATCCGCGTATGGTGGCCGGATGATTCGCACCTTTCTATACGCCTATACGCTTAGTGCCTAACCGCACAAGCGTTAGAAATCATGCCGATCGGCTTCAAAACCGGTCGGCAATCTCCAAAAAAACATCACATATGTGATGTTTTTTTGTTTATACAGATTATCTATTCTCCCACTTCCCCGTCTGGCGCACCAAAAGCTCTTTGGCCTGCAGAGGCTCGGCCATCACCTCTTTAACAATTTTCTCCATACGGCAACCCTGCGATCCCTTCACCAAAACAGCATCTCCTTCTTTTAATTTTTCCTGCAAAAATTTCCCGGCAGAAACACTATCGGCAAAACTGGCTATATTGTGCTCGCCCAAACCGGCCTCGCGCGCCGCGGCGGCAGTGTGTTTACTCGCTTCTCCTACAGTGATAAGAAAATCAATGCCCGTTTCCTGCACCTTGAAACCAATTTCACGGTGTAAATTTTCAGTTTCCGCGCCAAGTTCCAACATATCGCCCAACACCGCGTACCTTTCTGCACCCGGCCTCAACTGTATTTTCCCCAAAGTCTCCAATGCTGATTTCGTGGGATCCGGACTCGAATTATATGTATCATCAATTATCAAAGTATCCTTTATACCGACAATCAAACGCATGTGCCCCGGCAAAGTGTGCAATTTACGCAAGGCATCAGCGGACTCCACCAAATTTACACCAAAAATTGAACCAACCGCTATACCGGCCAAAGCCGAAGGAATCAAATGCTCAGCCATCTGGCCCGGTAAAAATACCGGTACGATACTGCCCTTATGTAAAACCTTAAAATTTAAACCACTGGGCCAGCCGGTTTTTTCATCGGTGAGTATATTTACATCGGTCGCCTGAAAATCCGCGCCATTTTTAAATCCATAAGTCAAAACCTCCGCTTTTGTTTTGTTAGCATTTTCCATTACTAATTCATTATCAAAATTCAAAACAGCAAAACCGTCCACAGTCAAATGCGAGATAATCACTCTTTTTTCTTGGGCAATTTTTTTAATTGTTTTAAAATATTCAGTGTGAGCGTGGGAAATATATGTGAGTACACCTACTTTACACGGAGCAATGTCTGTAAGGTAAGCAATATCACCCGGCTTATCCGCGCCCATTTCTAAAACTAGCATCTCAGGATAATTTTGATCTTTTTTACAAAGTAAACCTAAACCCTGCATGAACACCTCCAACCAACCAAAGATATTTTTACCTGGAGAACGATCAACACCGATTATCGTTAATGGCAAACCAATTTCATTGTTGTAGTTTTTAAAATTACTTCGCACACGAAAACGTTGGCCCAAAATCAAAGCAACCGCCTCTTTGGTGGAAGTCTTTCCGATAGAGCCGGTAATACCAATAACATCGGGGTGATATTTTTTTATGATTTTTTTAGATAATACACGGAGAAAAAACAGTAAAATAGAACGAAACATAATTTTTAATTTTGTAATTTATAATTTTTAAATAATGTCTAAATTTTTAATGCTCCACCATTCAGCCATTAAAAAATTATTTAAAAATTAAAAATTAAAAATTTCACCTCGCATCACCTCACCTCTCTCCCTTTATCCCAAAATATTTTAAAGTAAACTTCGCCACATCCTTGTACACCTGCGCCGCTGTGGACTCAGCCCACGCTCTCTGGGGCGCTTCGAATTTTACCACCATTACGAATTTTGGGTTATTGGCCGGGGCGTATCCGACAAAAGTATGATTGGTGTCTTCGGTATAACCACCCTTACCCGGGATCTGCGCTGTGCCAGTTTTGCCGGCGATGTAATACTCATCTATTTTAGCCCCCCTATCCTGACTTTTTTCCACCACCGCCACGAGCATGCCAGTCAATAATTTAGCCGTTCGAGGAGAGATTACCTGCCCCACTACCTGTGGCTCGGTTTTTTCTTTGCGTCCATCAGAATAGCGGGTCTCCCCAACTACAAATGGTTTCATCATCTGTCCTTCGTTGGCCAGAGCGGTAAAAGCTGTAGCTAATTGTAAAGGAGTAGCAGTCAAACCCTGTCCAAAGGATCCCACCGCCTTGTAAATATGTCCCTTTTTATCCAAAGAAGAAATATTACCAGCTTCCTCTGTTTCTAGGGATATACCGGTTTTCTCCCCAAAACCAAATTTTTTTACATAATCCACAAACTGATTACCTTGCATCTTTTCTTCCACCCAAATCATACCAGTATTGATAGAATTTTCCAATACGCCGGTCATCGTTTGCACACCATAGCACTTATCAAGGGCGTTGTGAATAGTAAAGTCATCAATTCTCCTTTCACACGGATCGGTGAAGGTGGTGTTCGGCCCCAACAAATTCAAATCAACCGCCGCCGCCATCGTGATTGGTTTAAAAACCGAGCCAGGTTCGTAAGGAGTAAATATCGTATTATTATTGTAATCTCGCAAATCGCCAGCTTTGGAGTATTCATTCGGATTAAAATCCGGATAGTTGCACATAGCCAAAACCGCCCCCGTCTTGGCCTCTAACATAACAAGCGAAGCGGTCTTCGCCCCATATTCTTTCCACCCGGCCTTTAGACGCTCGCAGGCCTTGTATTCTATGGCCCGATCAATAGTCAAGACAATATCCGCGCCATTTTCAGCATCTTCTGTCGTACGGCCAGCCAAGGAGATCCAGCCACCTTGCGCGCCCTTTTCTGCCTGTAAAAAACCGCTCTTGCCCGCCAACTGTTTATCTAAATATCCTTCCAAACCATAGAGACCGGCCGGATTACCATCTTTATTCATACCGTAAAATCCCAGAACCTGCGCTCCGAGATTGTTCTCAGGATAATATCGGTATTCTTCACCAATAAAATATATTCCCTTTAAATTTTCTGCTTTAATTTTTTCTACAATATCATCAGGAATTTTTTTGTCTATTGGCTCATAGGGATCATCTGTTTTAGATAATTTCTGGAGCAACGCTGTTTTACGTTCCTCATCATACTTTAAAATTTCCGTAAGTCGGTCTGTAATTTTTTGCACATCCTCTTTGGAAATTTCTTGGGGGACGGCATAAAGATTAAAATATTGCCGATTGACCGCGGCCGGATATTCTATATCGCTCCTCGAATCACGAAAAAAAATTAAACCACGTTTGGGATGTAATTTTTTATATATCTCATGGCTACCCATGGCAAAAGCGGTGTAATAGTCATGTTGAATTATCTGTAGAATGAAAAGACGAGTAACGATAACTACCGCGATTAAGATAAAGGCGGCGGAAACGGCACGGAGGCGATTGTCGGTGTTGGAAAATTGGCTCATTGAAAATTTACTTTAAATACTGGTACTTTAAACGATTGTGTTCATCCAAATTTTTTCCAAAATGCACTACGCCCTCTTTATCCGCCAAGAAAAACCAATAATCATTTTTCTCCGGATAAATCGCGGCGAGAATAGCGGACATACTCGGGTTATTAATCGACCCGGGCGGCAAACCGCGATATTTGTATGTATTATACAAAGAATTTATCTCTTTCTCGTCAAAAGAAATCGCTGGTTTATCATTACCGGTTAAATAATTTACGGTGGAATCCAATTCTAAACCCATACCAATAGCCAACCGCCGCCATAGAACATCGGAAACCATCCGACGGTCATTGTCGTTTCTCGCTTCCGCTTCAATGAGTGAGGCCATGGTCACAATTTCGTGAATTGTTTTTTTCTGTCGTGAAATTTCCGCGCGCAATTCTGGTGTTAATTTTTTTCCAAAATTATCCAACATCTTTCTTACCACGTCTTCGGGTTTTGCATCTTTCGCAAAAAAATATGTGTCAGGAAAAAGATACCCTTCCAACCCAATACACTTCGGCTTATCCTTCAAAAAATCATAGTCAGCCGAAAAATCCTTCAAACGCCGCATATCGCTGATAAGACAATAATTCAAAGCGGGATAGCCCACAATACTTTCAAACTCATCATTCTTGGCAATCAATCCGCTTTTAACTAGGGCACCAGCATATTCCGAAACATTATCCCCTTCTCTAAAAAGAACCTTAGTGGAAGCAATATGTGGGTCTCCCAACGCCAAGGCCACCGATTTAATACTCATTCCCGGTTGAAAATTAAAAGTGCCAACCTGCAATTTTGTGTCCAAACCATTTTTACTCAAATATCTTTTAAACAACCACGTATTTCGAATAATTTTATTGTTTTTCAAATCAGCGGCCAAATCGGATACACTCTCCCCGGCCTTCATTTCTACAACAACCATTGGAGCATCCTTGGCCGGCTTCATCCAATATGTTTGCCAAGTAAAATATCCCCAAATTATGACAAACAAAAATATTAGGGGAAGAATTAAAATTTTTAATTTAGACATAAATTATTTTGTTAAATTCCTCAACTGCCCACACGCGGCGGCGATATCTTGTCCTTGCGAGCGTCGAATAGTACAAACAAAACCGGTCTTTAATAATTTGTCGTGCCAGGCTTCGATTGTTTCTATTGGAGAACCGGTAAAGTTGTCATTCACGCATTCATTTTTATTGTCATTCCCGCGAAAGCGGGAATCTGCTGTCATAAAGTCGCGGATTCCCGCTTTCGCGGGAATGACAGATTGACCAAAGGATTGCCGCGTCGCTTCGCTCCTCGCAATGACAGTTGAATTATACGGAATCAAATTGATACGGACGCGACCGACGTTGGAAGCCAATTTTATCAAGGCCTTCAAATGTTTATCATCGTCGTTTATCCCATCCAGCATGGTATATTCCAAACCCAAAAACAAGGCGCGGCTGGAAAATCTTTCGTGATATTTTTTTGCCCAATCCTTTAAAAAAGAAATAAAATTTGGTGAATTGGAAGGAATAATCTTACCTCTTTCCTTATCTATCGCACTGTGCAAAGAAATTGCCAAACGCACCCCCGGAAAATTTTTATCCTCCAACATTTTATCAAGCATCGCCGGAATACCGACAGTGGAAACGGTAATTTTACTCGGCCCAATTTCCGTATTTTCCAAAATTATTCGAAGCGCCTCTTTTACATTTTCATAATTTAAAAACGGTTCGCCCTGGCCCATGAGAACTACATTGGATATTGTTCCACCTGTCGGTGCCAAATATCTTTGCCAAAAACGTACCTGATCCACAATTTCTTCTACTGTTAAATTCCGCTTAAAGCCAAACTTGCCGGTGGCGCAAAATTTACATCCCATCGCACAACCAACCTGCGAAGAAATACAAATGGTATATCTCTTCTCCCGTTCGCTATTTTCTTTTTTATCCACTCGGCCCATCAAGACGGTTTCCACCGTTTCGCCATCGGCCAATTCCAATAATGCTTTTTTAGTATCATCCAGTTTACTCTCCTGCATTGTATTTAATTTTACAACCAACCACGAAACTTCTTTCAATTTCTCGCGCATTTCTTTGGATAGGGTGGTAATCTCCTCGTAATTATTAATTTTTACATCAAACCACGCCTGATAAATTTGTTTCAAGCGATAGGCCGGCTGGCCAGAAAGAATTTCCGTTAAACTATTCATAATTTTACACTCAATATCCACTATCCAGTTATTTTCTTCTTGTCGCCCAACCCACCAAAGCCATCGGTAACAATGGGGCGGCAAAAATTAATACGAATTGCATTAAATTTAAGGGGGCGAATTTAAACAGATCCCTGATAACAGGTACTAATAGAATTACGAATAGGGCCAAGATGATTGCGCCGGAGATTGATAACAGGACGCGATTTTCTTTGACCTGCTCCCACTCGCGAGTGAAGGCTATTAAAAATATCTGTGAGATAACTAGGGTGGAGAAAGCTATGGTGCGGCCTAAAATTTCGTTGCTACCGATGTCCGAGTAGTAATAATAGAAAGCAAATGTTATGGCTATTATCCCCAAGGACTGAATCATTACCTTCCACCATAGCGACGGGTTGATCAAAGATTCATTAGCCGGACGCGGCGGCTCGGACATTAAATTGTGTCTGGCTTTTTCTTTATCAAAGCCCAAGACTGCCGCCGGATCGCAAATCAATTCTAAAAAGATAATATGAACCGGTAAAAAAATCATTGAGTGACCGAAAAACAACGGTAAAACCGCTAGTCCAACGATAGGCAAATGAAATGAAAGCAAGAACATAAAGGCGTGGCGCATATTTTCATAAATACGCCTGCCTTCACGCACCGCGTCCACAATGCTCGTAAAATTATCATCCATCAGGACCATGCCGGAGGCCGCGCGCGCTACCTCCGTACCTCGTACACCCATGGCAATACCAATATTCGCCTGGCGCAGAGCCGGTGCATCGTTCACACCGTCACCGGTCATTGCCACTACTTCGCCTTTATCCTGTAAGGCCTTCACGATTAAATATTTATGTTCCGGCTGTACGCGGGCAAATATATTACAGCGTTTAATCGCTTCCTTCAAAGCCTCTTCGGACATTTTCTCCAAATCAGTACCACTTAAAATCTCTTCATTATGCTCCATGCCAATAGCCTCGGCGATATTGTGCGCTGTCAGTTTGTTATCGCCCGTCACCATCAAAACCTTAATCCCCGCTTTTTTACAAACCTCCATAGCATTTTTTACCCCAGCGCGTGGCGGATCGCTCATGGCGAGCAGACCAACAAATTTCATACCTTCCGCTTTGATATCGTCTCCACAGTTACATTCTCTAACCGCCACCCCAATTACTCGATATCCTTCATTAGCCATTGTTTCATTGGCGGCAATCGCTTTTTGTTTATCAACAACAGAAATTTTACAGGCATTAATAATCGACTCCGGAGCGCCGACCGAATACTGTTTGCAGGTACCTGTCTTATCTTTCCAAATATGATGAACCATCTTGCTCTTGGCATCAAAGGAAGAATCTTTTAATAAATCACGTTCAGAAAAAAACTTTTCTGTATCTATTTTTAAAGTCGTGGCAAATTTTTGCACCTCTATCTCAATTGGATCTACCGCAATTCTCTCTAACGCCAAAAGGGAGGTTTCAATTAATTCGTGAAAATTTATTTCCCCAGATTTTAATTTTTGAACCGTAGAAATTTTGGAATTGTAGTAAACCTTTTCTAAGGACATTCGCCCCTCGGTCAATGTACCTGTTTTATCCGTACAAATTACGGTGGCTGACCCTAAGGTCTCCACCATCACCATTTCACGCACCAGTGACTTTTGTTTGGAAAGGCGCCACATGCCCATAATCAAAAATACACTAAAAACTACTGGAAATTCCTCCGGAATTAAGGACATCGCTAAGGTTAAGCCACCAAGCAAACCTTCCTGCCAACCCTTTGATAAACCAATGATAATTCCGACAAAAACAGCGACGAAAATCGCGACAAAGGCTACCGAACGGACTAAACTATGAATTTTCCTCTGTAATGGTGTGTCCGCCTTCTCTATTTTTTCCAACAAACTTCCCAATCTACCATAGCTAGTATTTACACCGGTGGATTCCGCCAACATATATCCCTCGCCCTGTACTACCAATGTGCCCTGTTTTAAAATATTTTCTTCTTTCATCTTTTCCAGTCCGTCTATAACCTCGGTTTTAGTGACCGGAAATGATTCGCCGGTTAAAACCGACTCATCAACTGACAAACCAAACGAACGCAACAAATATCCGTCGGCAGATATTTGATCACCAGCCGTCATATATATCAAGTCGCCGGGCACGATATATTTAAATTCCAAATCAACAAGCTTATTATCGCGATAAACTTTAGCGAATTTTACCGCCATTTTATCTAGCACAGCAATAGCCTCATCCGTCTTTTTTTCCTCAAAAAATTCCATCAAACCAATCGGGATAATAGACAACCACACAACCGTGGCCTCAATCCTATCACCAATAAAAACATACACAATACCGGTGGCAATCAAGAGCAGCATCATTGGCTCGCTAAATATATCCCAAAAACGAATAAACCACCCGCGTTTTTTGCCTTCAGGTAGTTGATTCGGACCATACTTTTTGAGAGCTTCGTTAGCTTGGGAGGAAGTTAGGCCCTGATAAATTTTACGGTCTGATAAAATTTTATCGAGATTGTCCATATATTTTTAAACAAAATATTTTTTCTCGATCTCTCCCACTTTTACATCTACTTCCTCGGCGCGTAACGGCGGAGTCTGGCCGGATTTTTCTATCAACTCTATTATAACCTTCATAAAATGTTTGATGCCAGGGATAATATGCTTCACGCGATCTTCGGCATAAGACAAACGAATATGCCCATGTCCACCTTCGCCAAAATCCGTGCCGGCGAGACAGGCAAATCCCCTTTCGTACAAAAGCCATTTACAAAACTGTTTATCATTTTCAATTTTCAATTCATTTTTTACATAAGGCAACTCAAGCACCTTGGCCACGCTTGGGAAATCATAAAAGGCCCCCTCCACTTCGTTTGGCACTACATACGGAGAGAGTAAGCGGAGCGACTCCACCAAAAAATTACCCTTGCGTTCATATTCGGCCACGTCGGCCTTCACTAATGGAGCGATTTTTTCAGCGATACTTTTATATGTAAAACCATCCACTTCGACATCGCCAAAAATTGTTCCGGCCACAATTTGATTCATGCGGCTCACACAACTCCATTTATTAATCGCCAAAATTCCAAAAATTTCAATAAGCCAAGCCGGTGCGACGATGTAACCCAAACGCCAGCCGGTCATGGCAAAATCTTTGGAATAGCCATTCAGATTCACCGTGTAATCCAACATGCCGGGGATGGAAATAAAACTAAAATGTTCGCGGCCGCCAAAAGTTATTTGATCATAGATATCATCAAACAACACCATGAACTTGTATTTCCTCACCAATTCCGCAATGGCCTCCAATTTTTCTTTGGAGATCATCATGCCGGTCGGATTTTGTGGGGTATTTATCACCAACAACTTAATTTTCTTTCCGCTCTTCAAAATCTCTTCCAAATCCTCCACATGAAATTCCAATTTTTGATCGTCGCTATGGCGCGCCAACCAAGGAATATATTTATTTTTCGTATAAAATCTGGCAAGGGATTCGTAAATGGGGTAACCCGGATTCTGGCCGACTACATAATCATCAGGGCCAAGCAAGGCCTGCATAGCAAGTTCAATCGCCGGCTTGCCACCGGGTTGTAAAATGATATTTTCTGTCTTAATTTCTACTCCACGCGTTTTAGTTAGATACTTGGCAATATTCTCACGCACCTGCGGATAACCGGCAAAATGCCCGTATTTTGTTTGTTTATCCTTTAATGCCTGAATGGCCACATCAATAATTGGCTCCGGCGTTTTTGGACCGGTGTCACCGATGTGAAATTTAAAAACCTGTGGAAATTTTCCGGATTTTTCTACACCCATCACCTCCGCACCAAAACCAAAAGCGGTTTCTGTACCGATAAATTGGAGATCAGGATTAATATCCACCGGTAATTTGTACCCCTTTTCTAATAAACTTTTGATAAGAGACATAGATATATTAATTATTTTCTACTTGTAAAACTTTTTTTAAAATATCCCCCGGCGTCAATTCCGCCAACTCATATACTTCGGAAACCGTTCCGGACTTTAAGAAGTGATCAATACCAATTGAACGACCTGCATAATCAGCGGGGAGTATAAAGGGATAGAGGAATCCTGGCCAGCCATTGTGCAGCGTGGTCACCAAGGATCTTTCTTCATCCGGTAAAATTTCCTGCGCTTTGGCTGGATTGGTTTTTCTAAGTTCCTCAAACAATTCCGGCGAAGTGACAGCAATAATTTTCACATCTAATCCCTTGGCCTCTAACTCTGGCATGGTTTCCATAGTATTCGCCAACACCTGCCCACCGCAAATCGCCAAAACAATTTTCTTTCCTCCGGTATTTTTAAACTTTTTGTAAACATACGCGCCATTCACCGCCTCGCTCGCTGGCGGAGCGCCATGATTTTCTCGATCCAACACTGGTACATCCGGCCTGGACACTGAAAGCGCGATTGGCTCACCTTTTTCCAAAGCGTAGAACAACATCTCAATCGTTTCATTGGCGTCCATTGGTTTATACACCTTTATCCCCGGATAAGCATTAAACAAACTCATCCAAAAAAGTCCATGGTGCGTTGGTCCATCCTCACCCGTTTCCGGACCGTCGTGTGCGGCGAGCATAATGAAAAATCCTTTTGTCTCCGGTTTCAGATGATTACCTATTAAGGACATTCGCACCGCGTTGCTCATCATTGAGGTAAAGACCGCGTAAGAAGAAAATACCGATACTGGCTGATAGCCGCCCGGTAAAACATCTAGTGTCAAGGCCGTGGAAAACATCGCCATATTCTGCTCGGCAATACCAAAACGAATACCACGCCCGAATGGATTTTCTTTATTGATAATCCCAAAAACATTTTCCGCCGAGTCAGTCAAAATCGACTTAGCCAAATCACCCGCGCCGGCATAAAAAAATGCGGTCTGGCTCATCAACCATTTAAAAAATGCTTGGGTAGCTTTGCGCGTTGCCACTTTAGTACCATTTTTAAATACTAATTCCGGAGGCAAAATCGCCGGACGTTTTATTGAGGTCGGCTTTACAAACGACCGGCCGGGCAAAGCGGTTTTCATCTGACCCACCAATTCCGCTTCCGGCCTAATTTTCTCCGCCGCAATTTCTAAACGCTTGGCGACATAATTTTGATCTTCTTCTGACAATTTTTCTAAAATTTTTGAAATATCCGCCATAACATTCCCCTGCTCACCCACGATATCAAAACCCAATTCTTTAATCACGGAAATATATTCATCATGTTTTACAAATGACCCATGCGAGCCGGCAGTATTTTCTTTTGTCCCATAATGCTTACCTTTAATCGTATGCGCGATAACAACTGTCGGTAAATTATTTCCAAAACCCTTGGCCGCTAAGCTGTATGCGTAAATTAATTCCTGAAAATTATGGCCATCCACCTCAATCACATTCCAACCCATGCCAAACCAGTGATTGATATATGGTGAAGAAATTACCTCATCGATGTCGCCATCAATACCATAATGGTTATAGTCCAAACTAACCACCAAATTACTCGCACCCAAAGTTGGTAAAAGATTGCGAGCCTCATAGGTCATGCCCTCTTCAGTCTCCGCGTCACCCATCATTACCCAAACCTTGGTGGATAAACCGCAAGATTTGTGTACCACCGCCATACCGCCGGCGGCTGGCAAACCATGGCCGGATGAACCGGTAGCAGAATCAACCAATGGATATTGCGGCTCGGCGTGGCCCTGCGGACCATCAACATGGCGGAATCGTAATAGGTCCTCGGGGAAAACCGGTTTTACTACCGCTGGCGCAAACTGGCGTCCAACACGGCGCAGTGATTCGTAAAACAGAGCCTGTGAACCGTATATAAGAGGAGTACAATGCCCGGCACTCCAAACTACGCGATCACGCCCTGGATTTTTAGGATTGATTGGATCAAAAGCCATCACTCCGCCCAAAACCAAGGATAACCACTGTTCTACCTTTGAACTACTACCACCCGGATGACCAGATTGACCAGCCTCTAACGCCGCAAAAATCAAAGCACGCGTAATTTTAGACATTTTTTCCAAACGACTAATATCAACGCCATCAATCGGTGCTAAATCTAAACCCTGCAAATTCAAATATTCGGCGCCTTTGATTTCTAACTTAAATCGCGTCGGTTCGTCGGATTTTAATTTTTGAAAATCTGATTCCTGTAAAATGTTGTACGACATAGGTGGTTAAAAAATTTAATAATTTATTCTTCTAATTTTTTCTTTTTCTGCGCTGATAAAAAATTATACCTGCTAACTGCTCTTTTGCCGGTCTTGGCCTCGATCTACTTGCGCGCGTTTCCGGCTATATTTCCACCCTCTTTCGCGACACGGCGATTTTCTGCTAAATTATTAGGTTCGCGTTTTTGCGAAATCTCCGTCGTGGCCGTTTCGGCGAGCATATTTAAAACAAGCTCTAAATTGGTCATGTTGTCCCGTAGGCTTTCTTTTTTTAATCCCTTATAATTTTTATATTCACGCGTACTCAATCCCGCCCATGCCAAAGTGATATCATCTGTTAAGATGGCAAATGCATCGCCCTGCTTTACACCGCGTTTTTCCCATTCATCAGTCAGCGCCTTTCTAACCTCTAAACTTTTGAGTCGCTGGTTTATCCAATCCTGGCTGCGACCCTGTTTTAAATATGTATTAAGAGCGCGATTGATAGCAAGCTCCGGATCATGAGTTTCTTCTATTCTCTCATAACCAACACGCGCCAGCCAGAGCTTGAACGGCTCGGCGTTCGGTGATGGGATTGATTGAATTAGACGTAGTATAACTTCAGTGTCGGCGACATCAGTAAAGCGCATTTTTCCATCCGCAGCTATCATCTTCAAACCGTTACATTTTGTAACGGTTTGGTTAGAACCTTCATCAATGAGCCGTTTTTTCAAAACACGCCAATAGACTTGCGGATTATCACTGTTGGTCAAAGTCTCGATCACATCAACAATAGCAAAATACCATTTTTCTTTTTCTCCGTCCCAGACCCTTCTAATCTTTTTACCTTCAAATAAGGTAATTTTCGTATTTTTCATAAGCGAAATGAGTGGGTGAAAAAAAATTTATTTATTTTTTCCGAGCGAATGAGACTATATCATCTGTTTGTCCCATCCAACAATAAAATCCGCGCCACCCTGTATACTATTATAGACCTTTGCGCGATTTTTGGCTTAAGCTATTTGTTCGCGCAAATAGCTACTTTTTTTATTATTGGACACATACTTAATATTTGTCAAAAATTACATGTAAATTTAATTTAGAAATAAGACTCATTTACTTGTCAAGTTAACTTTACAAGTAAAGTTGCACCTGCCAAATTTAGCTACAATCAGCGAAAAAAAATAATTCTCTTGTTTAAATATTCACTTTTTTTAAATGATTGCCGCACCCGTTCGCCTAGGCGAACGGTCTCGTAATGATCAACCTATCGTCCCCAAAATCGCCCCTCCTCAAACATACTACGTTTCCAATTATAGAAATTCATAAAATCACAAAAGGTAAGGTGTGCGGCAGAGGTAGTGGGAAGATCGGCATCAGTGCACTGCAAATTGACCGGTATATTATATTCACCTTTTCTGGCTCCATCTGGATAAATCTGATTGATATAAAATCCGAATTCATGCATCCCCAAAACATTCGGATATTTTTCTCTGTCGTCGAAAATGGAATGGCCCTCAAAAGAATTCGGCACATTGACACTTAGCATCTGCAAAAGTGTGGGGGTCAAATCCAATCCAGATGAATACATATCAACCTCTTTCGGCAAAACACTATCCGGCGCATACATGGTAAAAAACAACTCATCGTAATAATTCATATTTTTTACGCCCTTTGGCATGGTGTCGGCCGTATAGGCCGTCGGGAAAACAGCGTGATCCGCCACTGCTATAACGATAGTATTATTGTAGAATTCGCTGTTAACAAATTGTCGCCAAAATAGGCCGAAGGCGTTATCGGTCGTGTGGATAGTATTTAGTAGGTTGTTCTTACCGTCTTTATACTCTATCACATCTTTGACCAAGGTAAAGGGTGGGTGTGTATCAACTGTGGAAAGCGCCATAAAAAATGGCTCTTTTGCCCTGTTTTTCTGCATTAACTCCCCCAAAACAGGAAACATCTGGTGATCAGAATAACCCCAAGCCATGGGTTCACCTTTGATCAATTTAGCTAGTTCCTCGGTTCCGAAAATATTGTCAATGCCCATACTAGCTAAAATTGTGTCCTTGCTCGCGTAATCCTTTGCCACGGCAGTGATGTAATTAGTGTATTGAAATCCCCCGTTATTCTTCAAAATCTCCGGCAAACATAACAGATAGTGCCTCTGTAAATGTTTCTGCCCCTCTATTTCATCATGCCCGGTCGGTGGTAAAAAAGAACAGAGCTGAGACATGAGTGCAGTAATGGTCGGAGTAGAAGAATTAAAATATTTTTTAAAAATAGTGGTATTTTTATCTTTGGCCATTTCATTCAAACTGGGCGTGAGATCGGTATACTGCGGATTATACACACCGGTAAGGCGTGAAGAAAAAGATTCTAAAAATATTATTATTACATTCGGTTTGGTATTTTGAAATTTTTCCGGCAACAAAATTTTATCCGCTCTATACACTTTGTCTTTGCGTGCTACATAGAATTCATCAGTATTGTAATGCAAACCGAATCTCTCTAACTTTTCTTTAACAATCGGATTCAATTCGACTTTCTCCGTTTTACCCATGAAATATTGGTAAAAAGATTTGGCCATTAAATATTCAGGGGTATTTTTAAACGAGGCCACGCTCAAGAATGACATTACCGCGACAACGATAATAGAAAAGTTATAGTAATACCAATAACGGCGTGGGGCTAAATTGTGTGCTTTGATAATTTTTTTAAAGGTATACAAAAATACAATGAGTAAAAAAACAAAAATCGCCATCAACAATATATTGAATTTACTAAATATTATCCCCCCCGCTCCCTCCGCCTGGCTTAACATAAAGGGGCTAAAGTGCAGCCCAGAAAAAATTAAAATTCCGACATCCAATGACCACAAAAACATTATGGCGACAAATAGTACCGCCCAAAAAAATAGGGCGATATAACGCAACCGGCTCTTGAATTGCCAGTAAATAAAACCGGCGATGGCAAAGCCAAAAAGCCAAAACATGGTCATAGCCCAAGAACGGAAGATGACAATGTTATAAAATTTAACATTGGAATCTAGGATATAGTATTTGTAAGCAAAATATTGAAACGCCCCGCAAAGGACAAAAATAAAATATCCTAAAAGGAAAAAACTGCGATTAACAATAAGCCACGGGCCGGCCGCCGGATGACGGGCAAGATAATCATGCAGGCGCCAAAACAAAATTAGAAAAATAAAAGATACCCAGACAAAACTAATAATTTCACTACGCGAGAAAAAAATTAAAAAAATTAAGGAGAAAATGAAAAATAATTTATCCAAGAATTTTATAAATTCCGTTTGCCAATAAGGATGTCTTTTATATCTTTTGGCAAGATGAGCAAAGATGAATTTAAAAAATTGAAAACCAACAAAAACAAAAATCCACATCGCGAGGGAAATGACGACAAACCGCCAGTGCGGCCGATAGGCCAAATGATACCAATTCCAACCAGCCACAATAATAAAAGAGCCGGCAAGGGCAAACATGCCGGATCTTATTTTTTTAAATAAGTCCCAAATTTTATTTTTCCAGGTCATGGTCATTCTTCTACTTTATATTCTTTCGATTCCCTTACGGCTCTTTTAGCTTTCTTTTCTTTTTCGCGCATCATCACTTTGTGTTTTTTCAATTCACCTTCCAAATAGTCACGCACCTTATCAATGGCTTTGTATAAATCCGCTTCGGTCTTAGAGGCAAAGAGATCGTTACCCGGTACTTCCAATTTACACTCCGCCATAAATACCTTACCCTTCATGTGGTGATGATTTTCCATGCCGATTACCACATGCGCGCGAATAATTTGATCATAAAATTTATCCAAAGAACTTATTTTCTTTTCAGTGTATTCCCTTATTGTGTCTGTCAACTCTATTCCTTTAGCGGTGAGAATAATTTGCATAAATATAATTATTAATATTTATAATTATAAACTACTTTACAATCTCCACCTCTTCCTCCAACTCTACCCCAAATTTATTATACACTGCCTCCTTGACCTTTTCAACCACGGCCAAAATATCGCTTTGGGTGGCGCTTTTTTTATTGATTATAAAATTACCATGCTGTTCGGAGACCTGTGCATCGCCAATACCAAACCCCTTCATCCCCACCTGTTCCACCAGCCAACCAACCGGTACCGTCCCGCGCTGTCTATACAGCTCCGGTAGAAAATCTTTATCACCCAACCATCTATCTAATTTCACATTTTTGAAGAAACTGCCGGCCGAGGGAAAAGCGGGAAATTTTCCTTGACGCTGTTTAAGATATTTTTGCACTAATTCTAAAATTTTTGACTTATCACCTTTTACCAATTCAAACCAGGCGCGTAATACCACATCCTTGTTGTTTTTAAATATACTCTCGCGATAATTAAATTCACATTCTTGTTTTGATAATTCCAAAATTTCTCCATCACGCCAAACCTCAACTCTAGAAATCGACGATGCCGTATCTTTACCCATCGCACCCGCATTACCGCGCACCGCGCCGCCTACCGTCCCGGGGATTCCGGCCGCCCATTCCATGCCGGACAAGGAATTTTGATTCGCCAAATTTACAATCGTCCCGAGCCACACACCGGCTTCAGCTTCAATAATATTATCCGATACCTGTTGCTTTGAACTCATGATCTTTATCACCACCCCCTCAAATTCATCGTCAGAAAAAATCACATTTGAACCACCACCCAAAACAAAATACTCAATACCCTCCTCACTCAAAAAATTCAAAAGGCCGACCAGCTTCTCGGTTTCCGTCGTCTCCACTAAAAACCGCGCCAATCCGCCGATCCGAAAGGTGGTATATTTAAAAAGAGGGACATTTGTCCGTACATGACCGAATTGCTTGAGTTGAGTATATATAGAATCCATAAAAGCTTGTTTTTTCTGATATTTTAGATTAATATATTATATACTAATCTATGCCAAATTCAAGCATCCAGACCAAAATTTTAAACAAACTGGCTAAATCCCAGCTTTTTTATGTTTGTCGCGACATAGAACGAACCATGGCCCTGGCTGATTGGCCAAAATGCTTTATCATTGCCAATCATACCGAGTACGGGGCAAAAATGGCTAAAAAATATAAAAATATCATCTTAATTAAAGAAAAAGAGGCGTTAGACACCTGGCCACTTTTGCAGCATAAAAAAACAAAAACGCTCATCAAAAAAAATGATTTTGTTTTGGTGTTTAAAAATACGGTACAGATAGAAAAAGAATGCGATAAAAATGGTTGGCAGCTTTTAAACCCAAGTGCTGCTCTCGCTAACCAAGTGGAGGAAAAAATTTCACAAATTGAATGGCTCGGTCCATTAAAAAAATATCTACCGGATTACAAGGTTGACCTATGTAAAAATATCAAGTGGACCAACAAGCATTTTATTCTCCAATTTAATCGTTCACATACCGGCTCCGGAACAATACTTATTACTTCCAAAAAACAATTGAAAGAGATAAAAAATACATTTCCGGATAGAGAAGCCAGAATCGCACCCTTTATCACCGGCCCGCTTTTTACGAATAATAACACGGTTTGGGATAATAAGGTTTTACAAGGAAATATTAGTTATCAAATTACCGGTTTAAAACCATTCACGGACATCCCATTTGCCACCATTGGTAATGATTGGGCACTACCGCATAAAATTTTAACCGCCACGCAATTAAAAAGATACCAACAAATTGCCGAAGATGTAGGATTGCGCCTGGCCAAATCTGGTTGGAAGGGACTATTTGGTATTGATGTAGTAAAGGACGAAAAAACCGGCCAGCTATATTTACTCGAAATCAACGCCCGTCAGCCGGCGAGTACCACCTATGAGAGCGAATTACAGGGTAAAAATGGCGAATGCACAACCTTTGAAGCCCACCTCGCTTCCCTATTGAATATTGACCCAGATAACTACAATGTCGCAAAAATCACCGATGGTGCGCAAATAATACAGAGGATGACCAAAGATATTGAAAATAAAAAACTTGAACATTTAAGAAAAAACATAACCATTTTTGAAAAATCCGGTGTTAAAACAATTCTTTACAATAACAGAAAAAACGGAGCCGACTGGCTACGCATCCAAACAAAATTCGGACTGATGGAAAATCATAATGTTTTAAGTAATTTTGGTAATGAAATATTAAACTTTGTCACCGTCGCCACACGTGAAGATGGCCGCTGGGGATCTGATCGAGCCGGAATAATTTTAATAAAAAATGGGAAAATTCTTCTGATGAAGAGAAATAAATATGGTAAGAAATTCTTTGCTATTCCGGCGGGCACAGTTGAACCAGGCGAAAGTTTAAAAACAACAGCCCTGCGTGAAACAAAAGAAGAAACAAATCTTGATTGTGAAATTGATGAATCAAAAAAACCAATAAAAATCGTAGTCGGACTCCTCGCTACTCGCGATGAATACTATTTTATCGGAAAAAATATCAGGGGTACTGCCAAACTCGGCGGGCCGGAATTGGGATATAATTCAAAGGATAACTTACACGAACTGGAATGGGTTGATCTAAAAAAACTAAATAAAATTAATTTTTTACCAAAACAATTATCTAAAATTTTAATTTAATTTATATGCGAAATTTTTTTTTGTTGGCAGGATTAATTTTAGTAATGGGCGCGGGATGCCAAAAAACTACGCCGGCAGCGACCAATGATAACACTGATTATGATTATATTAAAAGTTTAACTAATGAAAAGACACAACCAGCTCCAAATCCAAACTTAGACTTAGCTTCAGCTAAAATGTTTGTGGAATCATACAAGATTTTTTTTGCGGCGAATGAAAATATTTACAAAAAAATATACAATGCGACTGTTATAAAAGTCTCTTATGATGAAGACAAAAATGGCGAATTAATAGCAGTGGCAAGCAAACCATGGGAGACAGGAATCCCCGAGCTAACTGAAACCATCAAATTAGCCTCTCAAGCCATTGCCGATTTGAACTCGTTTAATCCGCCAGCTGATTTGACTGGGGCCGATCAGATAAAGGAAAAATTATTAGCGGATTTTCAACAAAAAAAAGATGCCGCGACTGCATATAAAAAATCTTTTGAGCTATGGAATGCTGGCAAGGTTAGCGAAAGTTCCCCACTTTATGAACAAGCGGGCAAAACGGAAGATGCCGCGGAAAAAGCTTTTGGCGAATCGTATAATTTGATGAAAGATATTATTACTAAAAATGGTTTGGGCATGGATCTGCCAACGTACGATCCAAAACACGGGACCGAGAATGTATAATTGAAAATATAGGCAAAAAAATAACACCCAATCAGGTGTTATTTTTTATCTTAAATTCACAAATTATTTATGAGCTTAAGGTTTTGCTTCGTGACTGTCATGCGGATCACGAAGCGGAACCTCCTTTCTACCTTGTACGATGATGGCCAACCGCATTTGGCCAAGAAAGAACGACTGTCGTCAGACCGACAAACTGGACTTGATGTCCACCTCCGGGGTCTCGCGCTTGCTCTGCCAGACAGCCCAGAGCACGACCACGAGGCCGAGGATGGCGATCACGATGCCCCCCCTCCCTTCAGCGGTGCCGGAGGCATGGTACCTCGCCACCAGGCCAAGGGTGAGCAAGCTCACCATGTTCATGACCTTGATGAGCGGGTTGATGGCCGGGCCAGCCGTGTCCTTCAATGGATCTCCCACGGTGTCTCCCGTGACCGCCGCTTTGTGCGCATCGGAACCCTTGCCACCATAGACGCCATCTTCGATCAGCTTCTTAGCGTTGTCCCATGCACCGCCGGCGTTGGACATGAAAACCGCGAGGAGTTGACCCACGACGATCATGCCCGCCAGAAAGCCGCCCAGTGCGTACGGGCCGAGCAGGAAGCCGACGATCATGGGTGCCAGGATCGCGAGGACCCCGGGGCCGACCAACTCCTTCTGGGCGGTCAGGGTACAGATGTTCACGACACGACCGTAGTCGGGCTTCTTGGTTCCTGCCCAGATCTCGGAGTCCTCGAACTGGGTACGGCACTCCCTAACGATGTAGAACGCGGCCCTTCCCACAGCCCGAATGAGCATGGAGCTGAAAAGGAACGGTACCGCGCCGCCGATGAGGAGACCCACCAGGACCATCGGGTCCGAGAGCGTCAACTTGGCCGCCTGGGCCATGTACTGGCCGACGGTCATGAGCCGGATATTGTCCTCGCTCCCGACCGCGAGGACCGCGATGAAGCTGGAGAACAGAGACACGGCCGCGATGACGGCCGAGCCAATGGCAATGCCCTTGGTCTCGGCCTTGGTCGTGTTGCCGACAGCATCGAGGTCGGCCAGGATCTGCCTGGCCCGCTTGTAGCTGCCCTCCTCGGCCCGCTCCATCTCGGCAGGATTGAAGCCCATCTCGCCGATGCCGTTGGCATTGTCGGCGACCGGGCCGAAGACATCCATCGAAATCGTGTTGCCGGTCAGAGTGAGCATGCCGATGCCAGCCATCGCGACGCCGTAGGCGACGAAGAGGGGCGGTGTGCCCGCGTAGCAGAGGACGGCGGCCAACACGGCCGCGACAATAACCAGGAGAGACGCGACGGTACTCTCGTAGCCGACCGCGAACCCCTGGATGATGTTGGTGGCGTGCCCGGTCTGGCACGCCCGGGCCATGCTCTGGACCGGCTCGTGCTTGGTGTGGGTGTAGTAGCTCGTCACCTTGTTGAGTGCGATAGCCAGGAACACACCTATGAGGCAAGCCAGCACGGGCCGCAGATCTAGGCCCGGCACGCCGAGGTTCGCCCACCAGCCGAGTGCAGCCACGTCGCTGCCCGGGAAGCCGGCGAAGGCCATGGGGTTAGACGCGAGGTAGGCTGCATCGTACCTGAGGTAGAAGAACCCAAGCACGAAGAAACCGATAACGCTGAGGATCGAGCCGATCCAGAAACCCCGGTGGACGCTGGCCAGAGCCGAGTCCGAGTTGTCCTTGGGGCCGGCCTTCACGGTGTAGGTGCTGATGATGGACGAGAGGACGCCGATGCCCCTGACCAAGAGCGGGAAAATGACGCCCTTGTGACCGAAGCTGGCGAGCCCGAGGATCATGGCGGCGACGATCGTGACCTCGTAGCTCTCGAAGATGTCTGCAGCCATGCCGGCGCAGTCCCCCACGTTGTCGCCGACGTTGTCTGCGATGGTGGCGGCGTTGCGGGGGTCGTCCTCAGGGATCCCCTTTTCAAGCTTCCCCACCAGATCGGCCCCGACGTCCGCCGCCTTCGTGTAGATGCCGCCGCCGACCCTCATAAACAGGGCAAGGAGAGTACCGCCAAAGCCGAACCCCAGGAGCGCTTCGTAGGCCTTGTCGGCGAAGATGATGAAGATCAGCGTACCACCGAGGAGTCCTAGGCCGTCGGTGAGCATCCCAGTGACCGTCCCCGTGCGGTAACCGAGTTGCATCGCCTCGCCGTAGCTGCGCCGGGACGCGGCCGCAACCCGAAGGTTGCCCACGGTCGCAAGACGCATACCCACGAAGCCGACGAGGCTCGAGAAGATGGCTCCGACGAGGAAGGCGATCGCCCGCCCCCACCGGAACGCCTCCTCTGCGCCCGAGTAGGTGAGGAACATGAGCAAGGTCAGCACCACGATGAGGGGACCAATCTTCCCGAACTGGGCCTTAAGGTACGCGTTCGCCCCCTCGCGGATCGCGGCTGCGATTTCCTGCATCTTAGGTGTCCCGGGATCGGCCCGATTCACCTGCCTTGCGAGAAGCAAGGCGTAGAGTAGACCGACGATGGCGATGGTGAGAACCGCGAGAAGGCACACGACCTCCACGCGGCTGAAGTTGGGATCGGTGAAGAGGGAGAAGAGGCGGAACTCGTTCGACTGGCCTCCGCCTTTACTGGTGGCGGTCCAACGGACGAGGAACATGGCCACGAACACGCCCATGGCCGCCATGAGAAATCTGGCCCGCCATCCGGAAAGCACCTTTCGAAACAGTTCCCTTATCATCAAGGCCTCCATGTTGCCGCCAACACATTCGTGGCGGCGTTGAGCACACACTGTCTCGATGTCTCGAGACAGCTCACCGATCTAACCTTTTTTGTCTATGCATCTCCTTTCCTTGACTTCGACTTCCCGATTTATCTTGTTCTTTTTCCCCCCTTAAATTTGTTGTTTGTTCATTCCGAAATTTTTATATGTTTTATAAAAATATACAAAAAATTCGGAATGAATTTTTTTAAAGAACAGAGGCGTTTTAAAACGCCCAAACGGATTGAAAAAAAATTTTTCCATCCGTTATGGCGCTCCAAATTTTTGGAGGTGGGCGCCGGCACGAAAACCGGCGCCCACTCTCATTGCACCTTCTTGCGTCCGCTACTTGCGGTCGCTCTGTTGGGTATCTCTCGGCGTCGTCCCGTACTGGCGCGCGGCGCTGAGTACCGCCAGTGCCAGTAGACCGACAACCACCCAAAAGAGTACCCTCGGCCATAACGGGTATATTACCCGCATTTGGCCCGGAGAATTCGCGACTCCCTTTTTTGGCTCCGCAGGCCTCTCAACCTTTTCGGACATTCCTTCCTCCTCATGTTCGTCTGGGTATCCAAACGAACGGGTCCACGGCAACAAACCAAAAACGATTTGAGATTAGCCTAAAAATGTAATTTTGTCAATCACCTAAATAATCACAAAAGCTTGAATTTTAAGCCTATCTCTGGTATATTTAAGGTCATCACTATTAAATTCCGCCTTTGCGGAAATGATAAGCGTTATGCTATCTCCGAAAGCGATAAAAATTTTATCAGGATATTTTAATTTACCCATAATAAGCCAAAACGGGGTTCGTTGCCCATATTTTAATAATACCCGCCTACGCCGTCGCGGGCAGCTTAGAGTTTTAATTGGCAAAGGAACGCCTATGGAAATCGTGGAAGAAGCCAAAATTATCTCCACCCAATACCATGCCGGACTTTTTGATAAGGCTGGTCACTGCTGCCTTCACAATGAACACGGGCATGAAATAACAGCGGAAGAAATTCGTAAATTTCTAATCGACCACGGATTGGGTATTGACTGTTCTGGTTTCGTCACACAAATTTTGCATGCACATTTTAAGGAAACAAAAAATATTGATTTAGCAAGAAAATTATTTAAAAATCCTAAAAATATTTTGCGCCATGTTATAAACTATTTACGCCCCATCGAAAATATCGGCGTGCGAACATATTTTGATGATCGTAATACAAAAGAGATAAAAAATATTTCTGAGATTCAGCCACTGGATTTAATTATTATGATGGAAACAGGGCCGCAAAATAAACGCAATCATATAATTTTGATTACCGCAAAAGAAGGCACTAAAATAAAATACGCCCATGCCAGAGCGTGGGCGAGTGAAGGCCAATACGGTCACGGCGTGGCCGAGGGCGAGATAAAAATAATTAAGCCAGAAGGAAATTTATTAGAACAAGAATGGATTGAACTTGGTAAAACCGATGATACAAATGGAACATTACTGGAAGCAAAACAAGCAAAAATTTTAATCGTCAAAAGAATTAAATTATAAAAATTGTGGGTGCCCGCGCGCTTGTGATCGCGCGCGGGTCTGCCCCCCCTAGATTGTGAGCCACGTTCAGTGGCTCTTTTTTGTTGACCTGGCCGTAGAGTCGTCGTTCGCCAGGGGGGCCTCATACGGCTTCCCCTGGCTGATACTGTGTGCAATCTCTTCCAAGGCACTGGCCTTGGCAAAAAGGGCATCCCTACTCCCCCGGTCTCCCTCGGCCTGTGCAAGGCACCTAAGCCGAGCGATTTCGTCCCAAATGAACTCGGGCCTGTACCCTACCGCCATCGTCCCCTCCCTAAAAGTATGCCTATATCAAACCAAATTTTGCCCGAGTCGTCAACGAAAGGCATATTTCCTTGATTTTTTACCATATTTTTGGTATTATTACAGCGTAAAAACAATCAAAATACTGTTTTGGTTTTGATATATTTTGTTACTTTAATTCTCGATTATGGATTGTTCTCCTTTTTCACTTCTATTACTTCAAAAGGCTTTACTATACCTCATTTTTTCTACTATTGGTGCATTCATTTGGGCACCGCTTTTAATTAAATTTTTATACAAATTTAGAATAACCCGCCGAGCAGAATTTGATTTTACTTTGCGCGGAGAAAGAAGTTCAAAAATCGGCACCCCAATCATGGGCGGAATTTTAGTGATTATCACGGTTGTCGCTGTCACCCTTCTTTTTAACTGGAACCGCTCCAACACCTATATACCAATCGCCGCCATGGTTGTTTCTGCCTTACTTGGTGCGGCCGATGATCTGTTAAATATTTTTGGCAAACCGCGCCGCGAAAGAAAAGTAAGTCATGTTTGGAATTTAATTAAAGTTCATAAAATTTGGTACATGCGGGTTTGGTATGCATTAACAATGCCCTGGACAATTTTTTCTCGTTTTGTCAGTGCCTTCGGCTCTCATCCGGGACGCGGTATCCGCGCGCATGAAAAATTGGTTTTCCAATTTATCGCCGGCGTTATTCCGGCCTGGTGGATATTTTTTAAACTTAATCCCAGCTGGCATTCTTTATGGATACCCTTTGATGGTCAAATGGCGGTAAGTTGGTGGATTATTCCGATTATAATATTTTTTGTAATGTTCACGGCCAACGCGGTGAATTTTTCCGATGGTTTGGATGGACTGTCCGGCTCGTCTCTTATTGCAACATTCACCGGTTTAATGATTATTAGCTGGTCCGTGGGGCGTTATTCTTTCACTCTATTAAACGCCACGGTCGTCGGTGCCTTAATTGCTTACACATATTTTAATATCAAACCGGCCAGATTCCAGATGGGCGACGTGGGCACCCTGGGCCTCGGGACTCTCCTCGCCATTAATGCCATAGCCATCAATCGCACCCTCCTAATCCCCTTTTTGGGCTTCATTTTTTACATTGAAATTTTTTCTGTAATCTTACAGGTCATCGCCCGCCGCATCTTTGGCCGTCGTCTTTTCAAAATGGCACCCCTGCATCACCATTTTGAATTTCGCGGCTGGAGCGAAGAAAAAATTATGATGCGTTTCGTCCTAGTTCATTCTTTTGTAGTCGTAGTAGCAGTGTGGATGAGTTTGTATAAATAATTATGTACTTAACTTGGGACCAAAAAACTATCACCGATTTTTCTGATACTGACATTAACTCTTTATATAACAAGGGTTATCTCTTTACGCGTTTAGGCAAAGGCGTAATTTATCAAACCAGAAGCGTGCGAGTAGATTTATCTAAATTTAAATTAAGCAGTGAAAACAAGAGAATACTGAAAAAAACCGAAGAAATAAAAATGGAAACTATGCCACTCCCCTATGCTGAATACGATTGGACGATAGGAAAAATGGGTAAAGATTTTTATGAAAAAAAATTCGGTGAAAAAACATTCACCGCCAACAAATTAAAGGAATTGATGGCAAATGGGAACAAAAGTAATTTTAATTTACTATTGAAATATAATGATATCGGATACACTATTTGCCATGAGACGAACGAACTCTTGCACTACTGCTATCCATTTTATGATTTGGTCAAAGCGCCCAAAGATGTGGGCCTCGGTATGATGACTCGGGCCATATTGTGGGCCAAAGAGAATGGAAAAAAATATGTTTATCTAGGTTCCTTTTCTCGACCAACTGATACGTATAAACTACAATTTGAGGGAACGGAATGGTACGATGGAGAAAAATGGAATATTGATTTGGAAAAAATAAAAATATGATCAAAATATTAACTATTATAAAAAATTATTACTTTATCTGGGGTATATTTGCTTGTATGTTTTTACTTTTAGCAATAACATACTTTATCATATCTTTTCAAAAAATTGACGCCATAACGGTGCTGGATGAAAATACTATAAGGGATCTATCTAATTTTGGATTTTCATCTGGCAATACGAAAGAAACTCTATCAACTTTATTTTTAAATGTACAAAATAATTTAAACCTGTATATTAAAACAATTAATCAATCAAATAAAATATCTAATTTAATAAGTTCCGGTGGATATTTTGCAGCTTTTCTGACTAGTATTGCTTCAGCTTTCGTCTCAAAAAAACTATGAAACACATCCACTTCATCGGCATCTGCGGGGTCGGCATGAGCTCGCTCGCCATACTCTGGAAGAAAAAAGGCTGGAAAGTTACCGGCTCTGATGTTGGATTTTACCCACCCATTTCCACGCACCTGCAAAAACACGATGTCGAATATTATCCGGGCTGGCATACTGAAAAAATGGGCAAGCCGGATTTAGTGGTAGTTGGTAATGTAGCTGGCTCGGAAAACCCGGAGTGGAAATTTGTAATGGAAAATAAAATCCCGTACGTTTCTTATCCGGAGCTAATCGCCCAAAATTTGGTCAAAGAAAATTCTATCGTTTGCGCCGGTACCTATGGTAAAACCTCTACTACGGCTCTCCTCACGTGGATTTTAAAAAATGCGGATTACAAACCGGCATATATGTTTGGCGGTTTAAGTCTAGACATGGAAGAAAGCGCCGATAATCCGGAAAACTCCCAATGGAGTATACTCGAGGGCGATGAATACAAAACCTCGCGTTGGGATAACCGCGCTAAATTTTTCTCCTATAAACCTACACATCTTCTCCTTACGGCCGTAGAATGGGATCATGCGGATATTTACCCAACTGAAAAAAAATATTTTAATGCTTTCAAAGAGCTGATCGAGATGATCCCCAACGATGGGCTAATCGTCGCCTGTACTGATAATACAAATATTAAAAAGATTATCCAATCATCACGATGCAGGGTTGTACAGTACGGAAAAAAATCTGCTGACTATGTTTACACTAACCTCACCCAAAGCAAAAACAGCCTGCAATTTAATGTGATAAACAACGGGGAAAAATATCACCTCGAGGTCCCTATCATCGGTGAATATAACGCCGAAAATATCTGCGGGGCATTTGCCATGGCGAAGGAAATCGGGATTGAACCTAAAAAAATTATTTCGTCGATTAAAAATTTCCACGGCCTAAAACGCCGGCTGGAAAAACGCGGATCGGTAAATGGGGCGGATATCTTTGACGACATCGCCCATTCCCCAGTGAAAGCAAAATCAACCTTAGAAACACTGAAAAAAATATATACCGGAAAAATCTACGCCATTTTTGAACCAAACACTGGCAATCGCCAACCGGCCGCCACACCGCAATACGACCATGCCTTCGCCGCCGCCGATACAGTAATTATTCCACGTCTGACAAAAATTAAAATAAAACCAGGAGAAAAAATTATTGAGGGACTCGAACTCGCCCAAATTATCTCCAAAACCCACGCCGACGTAAAATATTTTGAAAATGATACGGACTTATTAAATTTTATAAAACAAAAAACACGCCCAGACGATGCTGTCGTGTTTTTAGGGAGCCATAGTTTTCGAGGGATGATCGAGGAACTTGTAAAATGATTATTTCCCCTCCTCCACCACCTCGGCATCGACTTTTTCTCCTTCCATGGAATTGATCAAAAGGGTAATACCGCATTGATCGCACTCTACTACGTGGCCCTTATCCAAATCAGGATAGTTAGCCAAATCAACTTCATTTTTACATTCTGGACAAATTAGACGCATAGGATTAATATTAAGGACTACGAGAAAAAGTATACACCAAAAGTCAAATTTTAGCAAGGATTTATGCTTATCACACCACAAGCAAAAACTAACCGACTCGCCGAAGCCATTGGCCTGCCTACTGACCTGTATTTTAAGCGTGAAGATCTAGGTACCTACGGCTCACATAAAGGCCGCTCCATACCAGTAATGATAGAAAAATATACCAAGACAGGCACCTATGATTTTGTCATATCTTCTTCGGGGAACGCCGCTTTGGCCGCGGCGCTGTATGTTAAGGAGTACAATAAAAAAAATCCCTTACCAATATCTTTAAAAATTTTTGTTGGAAAAAATATCAATAAGGAAAAATTAGCCAACCTAGCTAAATTGGGAGATAAAAATATCATCATTGAACAAACAACCAACCCCAAACAAAACGCTTTTCAAATGGAAAAAATCGATCAAGCAAAAAACCTGCGCCAATCCACCGACGACACCGCGCTTCTTGGATACGAAAAAATGGCTGAAGAACTGGGTGACATACAAAACCTAACGGCTGTATTTATCCCAACATCTTCCGGTACCACAGCTGAGGGACTATACAACGGTTTCAAAAAAATGGGTCTTAAACCACAAATTCATATCGTACAAAGTCAGGCCTGCCACCCTATCGCCGATGATTTTAGGCAAAGTGATGAAACCTTAACAATCTATCCATCCATCGCCTCCGCGATCGTAGATAAAGTCGCCCACCGAAAAAAACAGGTAGTGGAAATAATTAAGAAAACCGGCGGCGACGCGTGGATCCCGAGTGATCAAGAAATTTTGGAGGCGATGAAATTGGTAAGGGATACTGAGAATATAGAAATCTCACCAAACAGCGCCCTGGCCGTAGCTGGATTAATCCAAGCTATAAAATCAGGGAAACATTTCAACGGGCCGGTAGCATGTTTAATTACGGGAAAATAGGAGATTTTGACTCGACATCGAAGCGGATGATATAATATCATCGTTGTTCATTAACAAAATAATATGGGAAGTATAATATACTGTGATAAGTGCGAAAAAAGAGAAAAACCGGAAGAACACCATCTCTACAGCCAAGTAATGATGCTTGGGAAATTCAATTGGCATTTTTGTCCCGAATGCACCGAAGAATTAAAGACAAGAATATCCGACTTTGTTAAAAAAGATACAAAAAAATAAATATTATAAAATATGGATATAGAAAAACAATTAAAAGAAATCGCCGAGAATGTTGAATTTATCAAAGATAACGCGGTTTATAAAAAAGATTTTGATAACCATGTAACGAGTTTCGATAAACATGTAACAAACTTTGATAAACTTAAAAATAGTGTCGCGGTAATTGACGACAAACTGGGAGATGTACAAAGCACCCTTATTAAAGTCGAAGAAAGAATGACAAAAGTTGAAACTGAACTTACTGGCGTCAAAACCGGTCTGGAAAAAACCACTAGCATTTTAGAGCAGAAAAATATAATCACTGCCCAAGACAAAAAAGAAATAGTCATGACGGCTAATCCATTCATGATACCGGCTTAGTAAAAGTAAATATTTTAAATAGCGCCCTCGCGGGGCGCTATTTAATTAGGATTCCTGCTTTTGCAGGAATGACATCTATTTATTTACTCCCTACCACAACCTCATCCTTACCATCAAACGTAATATCGGTCGCCCCTAGCATAAAGCCGGTACCACCCAATACCGAGCCCAAAGAGAACTCAGTCAACTTTTTTCCAGACCCATTAAAAACTCGGACTAAAGATTTTCTCTTGGAGAGCGGTAGAGTAATAATCTCATCTTTCAGGTCGCCATTCACATCCCCCGTAGCCACAATCACTCCACCTTTAAAATTTTTCTCGTAAGGGAAAAATCTTTTTTTAATTTTCGCCAAACTACTATCATACACCAAAACCTCGCCAGTAGAACCAAAAATCGCCTCACCCTCTCCCCCATCTATATTCCCAATCGCCACGGTAAAACCACTACGATATTTTTTACCTAAAGGATAAAAATCATCGCGTAAAATTGATCCATGATAATTGTATAACAATACCTTTCCACCTTTAGAGGAGGCCGCCAAAATTTCATCCTGTCCACCGGGTAACAATTTCCCGACCGCCAACTGCACCTCACCCTTAAAATTATCACCCAACAAATATTCATTAAACCAATGCGCGCCACTCGAATTATAAATTTCCAAATTTCCCTCGCTTTCAATTATTTTTTCTTCCGCTCCATCCGCATTCAAATCACCGTGATAAATTTTTGCTCCGCCCGGCGCACCCTCTTCATAGGCAAAAAAACCATTGCGCGCACGAGCACCGAGTAAATCAAAAAATCTCAAAAAATATCCGTTGCCAAAGACTACATTTTTAATAGTCTGGAATGTCTTAAGCATTATTAATCCATCTTTGGCGCCCAAATTAACCTTATCAGTTATTTCTCCATTATTTACAGACCTATCTTGTTTACCACTAATTTTTTCAAAATCACCACCCAGGTCCACAACTCTCGCCTCCCCGGTCGCATTGACCAGAGCAACCCCCTGTGAAAAATCTCGGCGCCAAACATCTTCACGATACTTGGGCACCCCGCTCAAGGACTGGGCTTCCCCCACCGGTTCACCCAAATTTATATCGTACTCATCGTACCACCACAACTGTCCATGATCACGATCGCCAAAATCAAAGGAGTAATAGACATCATTTTCTAATAAACTACTTACCAAGCCATAGCGCATATTGCGATAATCGGCACTATTCCCCTTGTTATTCGTATTATTATTCATGATAAAAATTCTAGGCAGACGCTCATTCTTGTTTTTCCGCAAATCATTCATAATATTCGCCCATTTATCAGAGGTTGAAATATTTTCGAACATCCTCCCATTTACATATGGCTGTAACCTGTAGTCAGAACTGCCGTTGATAATAATATACTTAGTCTTTAGATTATCTGCGGCATAGTGCAAGAGATACTCAACGCGATTAAGCCACAATTTATTGGCTTCCGACGCAGGATCAGCCACACCATCCTCATCTAAATCTAACTCAGGACTGGCCCAAGAAATTTTTTCATAAATCATGTCAAAAAAAATCCCATCCACGCCCGTGATGTTCACAATATTCGTATTGGCAAAATCCACCAAATACTGGGACCAACTCTCCTTCATGTTGATATTCCAAATACCGGGCCAGGTGGAAATAATCTGCCCTTGGCTATTTTTTAGCCACCAACTATCATCCGTCTTCATGCGACGAAACAAGATATCATTTGGCCAATACTGATGATTGTAACTCTGGCTGGGAAGGTAGGCGAGAATAATAATCCGGGGATTCAGACTTTTTAATTGCGCGATAATATTTTGATGAGCCAAAATTTGCGTGGCGCTTAAAATCAAAACATCATTTTTGGCCAATTTGGCCACTGAATCTTGGTCCTGTGGTAAAATGTTTAAATAATAATTGGCCAAAGAGGGTGCGCTGGCTTGAGAATAGTTATTAATCAAAAAAACCGACATCAAGATGCCGACAAAAAAAGCCATCTTTATCGTGCGTAATCTGAACATATTTTTCCAATAAATTAGAAAAACTTTCTCTTCAGAATCCACCACCCCACCTTTAATGGATGCTTTTTAATAGCTGTCCTAGCCGTACAGATCATCCAGACAGGGACTTTCATATCATCCACCTTTTTTCTTTTTTCTTCCGTCTCCGGTGAACACCACAACTCTTGGAAGTCAGTACCTTGAATATTACCCATTACCACATTATGCACAACGGAGGGATAAATGTCGCCCGCCGGATCAACAAAAAAGAAATCACGCCCAGGGGCATTGGATAAAACCTGTTCCTTGCCAACGATAAACCTATACATCCCAAACGCATAATATGCTCGAAGCCATCGCTTGACATTCCAACTTTTCAATTCATTTTTAATCAAATAATCATATTCTTTATCCAACAAATCGCCTCGTGGATTTTCGCCAACATTTTTTTTGCCTCCGAAATAGAACTCTGAACTTTGGGCAAAACTATGAGTAAATTGCACGCCGAGGTCATGGGACAGATCATATACCCTAGACATGTGCAAAACATTTTTATTCATCAGAGTAAAAGCCAACCGCAAATTTGTCATCCCTAATTTCTTCAATTCCTTTATCGTAGTAATCGCCTTATCAAAACCACCGGGAATTCCGCGCAATTCATCATGCATCGCGCCGATGCCATCAATGGAAATGGCCACGCCAATATCTGGCTTAATTTTTAAAATTTCCTTCATCTGTTTAATAATCAACTCCGTGGCAAAACCATTGGAGGAGATAACTATCCGTGCCCGTGGACACGCACCAACAATTATCCTAACAATCTCCGGTAAATCAGTACGTAAAAATGGCTCGCCACCAGAAAGGTTAATATCTCGTAAACTGTTCGGTAATTTGGCGTATTCCCCTACCGGCAATTCTTTAAAATCTTTCATCTTCCAAATATCACACATGGTACAACGCGAATTGCAACGGTAAGTGAGCGCCAAAACGCAATCAATTGGTAAGATACATTTCATATGACTATAATTCACTTAAAACAACCCCAGCAAGGGTCCAAAAATAGAACATCAGAGCACGAAATTCAAAATATGGCGCAAAAAAACCCAAGACCACCACCACCATAACAGCACCTAACAAACCACGCGCCATCGTTCGCTTTTCCGCATTTCTCGCTTTACCAGAAATCTCAAAGGATGATTTAAATATGGCTATAAAAATAAATATCCAACAGAGAAGACCCAAGGTGCCTGCCTCTCCCCAAATACTAAACCAGTTGTTATCTATCTGTCCATAAATATTTTGTATCCCAAACGGTAAATGCAAACGATCATAAAAAATAGTATTAAACAATGTCGCCGCCACACCTCCACCATAATTTCCCATACCCACACCAAAAAATGGATAATTTTTTACAACCACCAACGGTGTGTTGACTATAAAAAATATACGACCATAGCCCTCATAACTTTCTTTCCAGCTACGCAAACTCACCGCTTCCAATAACCTCTCGGACAGAGGTTGAGACGGCCGGTCAATAATATTATTCACATTTCCTTGAATCAAAGCAAAGGCGGATAAGTAAACCGCCACAACAACCGCCAACACCATCAAAACCTTTTTAACTCTCACATCCCGCATCAACCACAAACCAATCATAACTATACCAACCGTAGCTGAAAGCATCGCCGCTCTAGAAAAAGTAAAAATAATGGCACCAGCAATAGCCACAAAAAATATCCAAAACCATAATCTTTGTTTTTCTTTTTTTAAAATATAGTACCAAGGAAAAAAGGCGGTTAAACCTAACGCCAAGAAACTACCCAGCCGATCATAGCGCCCCATGGTAGCAAAAATTCTAGACCCAGGCGCCCAAAATTGTTCGATAGCACCAATACGCGCGCCACCCCCTAAAACCACATCCTCACTAAAAAACAGGTACTGATCTAAATAACCACGCACCAAATACTGGATAATACCCAACACTGCTTCCAAAATCACCATCCCTAAACCAATTTTTAAAATATTTTTTTTCTCTTCTTCCGAATAATTTTGCATCATCACTAAAAAGAAAGCTAAAACAAAACGAAACAACTGGCGTAAACCCAAAACCCAAATAGTAAAATGATACTGATTGAGAATCCAAGAAACAAAAGAAACAGCAATAAAACCTAACAACCACTTATTAACCACACTACCCGGCCACCATTTTTTTTCTCTTCTAATATGTTGCACCCAGCTCACCACAAACGCACCATACAAAACTATTTCTGGTATATATTTTACCACCGCGTAATAATCAAGCGGAGTATAGCGCAAAATTAAACTCTCCAAAGGAAACCACACCAACAAAAAATATATGACCCACTGACTTTTTTTGATTTCAAAAAGAAAAAGCAGGCCGAAAACAAAAACCAAACCCAACAAGAGTAAGGTAAAAAAATGAGTGGAAATATATAATAAAACCTCATTCATATAATTAAATTCTATCATTTTACCAACTTTTGGTCAAAATAAACAAAAAACCGCCCTATACGAGCGGTCGTTTATTTTCAACTAAAGCCATCGGCTATTTTCCCTTTTCACAAAGGAAAAAGAGAGAGAATCCGACAGCTTTATGTGAAAAATACTTACCACTATTTACCTCCAAGAGATAAACACTGGTCAGTGCCGGCGGCTCGCTGTTCCAGGAAAGGAACAAGCGTGCCGCCGGCGGGGTTTGCGTTCACTCAAGAAGTGAGCGAACCCGTCTGGTCATCTTGCGATGAGTCGACGGAGTAAACGCGGGCGCGAGTCAAGCGCGCCAAGGTCGAAAGAGCTACAGTCGCTTGACCGACTGGGCAGTTTTGAGGTTACCCGGGTGATTGCCAACCGGGGCGCCACTACCTCTGCTGGTTGTGGGCGCAACCGACGATCCCCGGGGAGCTGGGGAGGTCGCGACAGGCGAAGGTGCCGAACTGCGTTTCGCAGGTGCACCCGCCGACCGCGAAGTCCCAAACCGCCACGGAGCATTCCCCGTCCACCGAGCGGACGAGGCCGTCGGGAACTGTCCCACTGCGCGTGGAAGTGCCACGCGCACCCCACCATTCCAGGTATACCCTGGGGGCGGGGTCAGCGACCTTGGCCACGCGCACCGCGAAGGGCGCGCAGTGGCCGTCGGGCGCGGCTAGGCACTCGCCGGCCACGCATACCTGGCCGGCGGCGCAATCGGCCGTGGCCTGGCAGGCCGCCGGAGGGGCGACCTCGCAGGCATCGCCGATGCGGTCGATGTCCTCGTCGGCCTGGTTTGAGTTGGCGACCGCGGGGCAGTTGTCGCAGACGTCGCCCACACCGTCGCCGTCGGTGTCGAGTTGATCGGAGTTCGCGAGGGAGCAGTTGTCGCGACAGGACGGCGTTCCGTCGCCGTCCCAGTCCCAGCCCTCGTCCGTCTGCCCGTCGCAGTTGTTGTCGATGGCGTCGCATATCTCCTGGACGCCGGGGTTGACAGCGGGGTTGGCGTCGTCGCAGTCCCCCGGCAGCTTGCCGGCGGGGACGACGCATCCCTGGACGACGATCACATAGCCGTCGCCGTCCATGTCCACGCAGGTCGGCACAGGGATGCCGCAGTCCTCGTCCACGACGCCGCCGCAGTTGTTGTCGATGTAGTCGCCACAGACCTCGGCGGCCCCGGGGTGGATGGCGTCCCAGCCATCGTCACAGTCGCCCGTGAGCGACAACTCGGCCGGGGTATTGCACACCCCGTCGTCATCCAGGTCCTGTCCTGCCGGGCAGTACCCATCGCCGTCGCGGTCGATCTCACCGATGGGGAGAGAACACCACGCCGCGTGGGCAGGGTCGTTGTTGACCCCGTCGTCGTCGCAGTCTCCGTCGCAGGCGTCACCGAGCCCGTCGCCGTCCAGGTCGGTCTGGGTGGAGTTGGGCGTGGTCGGGCAGTTGTCCTGGGCGTCCAACACTCCGTCGTTGTCGTCGTCGGGGTCGCACGCGTCGCCCATGCCGTCCTGGTCGGTGTCGTCCTGGGCCCTGTTGGCCACATCGGGGCAGTTGTCGCAGGCCGGCTGGCCTGCGGCGTCGCAAACCGCGTTGGGGATGGTGTCCCCGTCGCGATCGCTGTCGCACGCGTCGCCCATGCCGTCCTGGTCGGTGTCGGTCTGGTCGGGGTTGGCGATGAAGGGACAGTTGTCGACGCCGTCGAGCACGGTGTCGTTGTCGTCGTCGGGGTCGCAGGCGTCTCCGAACCCGTCGACGTCGGTGTCGGTCTGGTCGGAGTTGTCGACCAGTCGGCAGTTGTCGACCTGGTCGGCCACGCTGTCACCGTCGTCGTCACCGTCGCAGGCGTCACCCTGACCGTCATGGTCGGCGTTCGCCTGGTCCGCGTTCGGGACGAGCGGGCAATTGTCCGCGAAGTCGGGGATTCCGTCGTTGTCATCGTCCTCGTCGCAGCCGTCGCCCTGACCGTCCTGGTCGGCGTTCGCCTGGTTCGCGTTCGGGACGAGCGGGCAGTTGTCGGGTGCGACGACCAGGAAACAACGGGCCCCATTGTTGGGGATCCCGTCGTTGTCCTGATCGCAATCGCACGCGTCGCCGATGCGGTCGCTATCCGCGTCGGCCTGGTCGGGGTTGGCCACGTCGGGGCAGTTGTCGCTGTCCTGCGGGATCCCGTCCAGGTCGTAGTCGGCCTGGGCGATCTCGCCCTCCATGTCGCCCGGGTTCAGGTTGTCGTCGACCCCCTGGCCGCACGCAGTCAGGAGGAGCACCGCGATCGCGAAGGGCGCGATCAGCCCAGCCTTCCGGTTCATCTAGGTCCTTTCCCTGCCCGCATCCAAATCGCGGGCAATAGAGTGTTTCTGACCCTTTGGGTTTTACGATGCGTTCATGTTTTTCTATAATTTCCTTAGCACGGCTTCCCTTTGGAATATCTCATCCGGGGAATTTGCCGCAGTTTGGAAACCTCCCTATTTGGAAGGCGCTTTTGGCATTACAGAAAACAATTCCGAATCGTCCAACCCGTCGGGCCGCATTCTCCAATCGAACAACGAGGTTTTTTACGTGGCTCGATCCACGCCGCCTTATAACAGACGGGGTTGAACTACAGGTGCCACTCGAGAGCGACACCGAGGTTTCCGGCGATTTCCGAGTCCTCCCCCCTGATGGTCGGCGGCGTGATGCCAGCCGGCCACTTCAGAGGGATGGGCTCCCGCACCGAAAACTTTCCCGTCCCCACACCTCCGAAGAGGTTGAGAGCGAGATTCTCGGTGAGGTTGAGCCTGACTTGGAACTCGACACCTAGGGTGTTGACGACGTCGCCCACCTTGCGGTAGGCGCCTCCGACGGTCAAAGATCCCCAGGGCTGACGCCACTGGGGTCCAATGAAGCCGGAGGCGATCCACTGTGGATCGCCGTCAAGTCGGGTTCCCCCGGCCCCACCTTCCAGATGAAGATGCCAGATCTCGGAAACCCGAAGGTTCCCGAAGAGCTTGACTTCTCCGCCGACGAAGGACGGGCCGCGTCCGGCGACAACGAGACCGAGGCCAGCGAGGCCAAGGCCCCAGTCGCCGATGGGGGGGACGAGGGTAGGTGCCGGAGCGGGGGCTCCGGCGGGAGGCAACCTGAGAGTGACCAACCGGCTCCCCACGGCCGGCGGGACGGAGAGCGTCCGCGACCACGGAGTGGTGGCGGACGGATCTCCAAGAACCACCTCGCAGTCCCCGGAGGGACCACAGGTGGTGTTCTCGTCGGCCCAGGAAGGCTGGGCGCCCGTCATGATAACGGCCATGACAACCGCCGCGAAAATCGCGGGCAGAAGCTTCCTCCTCTGCACGGATACCTCCTTCTCCCCCTGCGCGGGGGTCTAGCCCTACGCAAGGGCGCACCAAATCGTTCAATTCAACCGGGGTTTTCCCGGAGCGAAGAAAATTGTATTTAAAGTTTTCCTGTTTTTACAGGAATAACCAATATCGACTTTCTTCGCGCCGGGAATTTACTCCCTATTCATTATTTTTTAAACTTTTTTTCACTTTGAATTGTCAAAGTACTAAACCATCAATCGAAATTGATGATCCATCAGATTGACCAAATAAATTAGACAATCTGGTGGGAGCCGGCAGCTTCATTGCTGCCGGCTGAGTGTGCCAAACCGGTTCGACTCATCCTATCTCACGACAGTATGAGGAGCACGGCGGCGCGCGATGCGCCTGGGCACGGGGTAGGTGTCTAGTGGGAGGCCGCCGCAGGAGCGGCGGGGCGGGGGTCCGAGGGGACGACCGGCGGGGCGGGCGGCGTGACGCCACCGCCCTCGAACCGGAAGGTGAAGGGCTGGGCCTTGAGGGCCCTGACCTCACCCATGAAGGCGTCGAGGTCGCCCTTACCGATCACGTCGGTCCGCATCTCCTTGGCTACCTTCTGGGCGGCCTGGGAGGCGGCCCAGACCGCCTTGCGGGTCGCGAGGCGGTCCACCTTCCACTGGCCATCGGCGCCCATCTCGGCGCCAGTTGCTACCTGAAGGAGCTTCCCGGACGCGAAGGAGTTGTCGGCAGCCTTGGTGGCCTCCTCCTTGGCCTCCTTGGCCTCCTTGGCCGCGGTGGCCGAGTCCCTCGCACCGCTCTCCGCGGCGGGGCGGGTGGCCTTGATGTCCCCCGCGACGCCGGCGACCTGCCGGCTCACCTGCCCCCCCTGGG
>Ga0074198_1000058_pt1 | contig 184278 bp, 179 predicted proteins | sample EPASupsiteSAE323_FD_64527 | JGI IMG/M metagenome (GOLD analysis project Ga0074198, IMG submission 64527) | Bioremediated contaminated groundwater from EPA Superfund site, New Mexico - Sample SAE3-23 | ecosystem: Environmental > Aquatic > Deep subsurface > Groundwater > Contaminated ...
CAGTACTTCCAGGCCTGCCGATGCCATGGTGTAAGCAGCGGCCAGGCCTGCTAATCCTCCGCCCACGATTATTGTATCGAATTGTTCGTTTGATTGACTTTCCATTCACTTACACCTCTCTTTATAAAGATTATTTAATTAGGAGGAGCAATTGCTCCCCCTAATCTACCATTATCCTGAAGAAGAGAATCTCAATTATTTAATCATCGGCCCGGGCATCGGTAATATTGTCTTGCCAAATGCCGTATTAAGAATTCCTGCAGACGCAACCCACAGAGCACCAAACCCTGCAGTTAGTGCAAAATAGCCTGCCGTTGGTGCAAAATGATGAGCCAGTTTTCCCATGTCCATAAATGTTACAAAGAATACTGTGACATCCAGGCATAATACAACCAGGCTCATTACTGCGGGACTTTCTTTCAAATAGGCAGGGGTCCATAGAATTAAGGCAATAAATAGCGGCAGCCATAGCCACCCATCCATGGTGAAATCAACTTTCCAGGCATTAAGGGCTACAAAATATTTAAAGATGAATTCCATACCACCAACCAACATAAAAAATGCCGAGAAAAATAGAAATACATTACCACCTGTTACATGGCCGTTCTTTAGTTCAATAAGTGCAACTGCTATTTGGACCACAAAGCCGCCTATGAGCCATATACCTAATACTGGTGCAGCGGTCCCTTTAACTGTTCCGGTCAAAATAGCATAGAATCCAAAGCAAGCTACCGCTAACGCTACCAAACCAGCTGGACCGGGAGTTGCCCACCCCTTATGTTCTGACATTAAAATCCTCTCCTTCTTGACCTCTCTAGTATCTTAACTAGAGGGTTATTAATCTTTATCCGGTTAATACAACTCCTGCAATAATCATTTTCTGCATATCAGCAACGCCCTCGACCTGCGGACCCAGTATCGCATCGCGGTATAAGCGGCTTACCACATAATCATTCATTAAGCCGTAGGAACCGTGCACATCCATCGCAATGCGCGCCGCATCCACGAAAGTCTCGCAAACAAAGGTCTTGGTTACGGCAGCTTCTTTGGCAAACAGCATAGGATCTTTGGCATCGTTGGCCAGGCAGCCCAGACGGTAAGTTAACCACCGGCAGGCTTCATATTTCATGGCCAGGTCGGCTATTCTTAATTGAATTGCCTGGAATTTGGCAATAGGTTCTCCCCGGTGAGTTTTTTCCTTGGCATATTTTACTGCCGCCTCATAAGCTGCCAGGATTCCGCCCAAAGCAATCGAGCTGATACCTACTTTGCCAAAAGCAATTCCATAGGTTAATACTGGAAAGCCTCCCCCTACCTTGCCTAAAACATTTTCTGCCGGTACTCTTACATCCTTGAAATATACATCCAGCAGGTTACCACCACGATAGCCTATTTTATGCCATGGTTCTGATATGGAATAACCTTCACAGAATTTGTCCACTATCAAGGCGGTTGGTTTGCCGCTCTCATTGTCCATTGCGAAAACCACCATGGGGCCGGGATAATCGGCATTACTTATGAAACGCTTGGTTCCGTTAAGGATAAAATGATCTCCATTTTTTACTGCCTGGGTAGTAATCTGTTTCGGGTCTGATCCGGTTCCAGGTTCAGTAAACGCGAATGATGCCAGGTGTTCACCTCGGCACGACTTGGGCATATGCCTGGTCTTTTGTTCGGCGGTGCCGAATTTGTCTATAGCCCCTAAACCCAAACAATTAACTGAAATCGAAATCGCCGGTCCGCTTGATACTTTACCCAGCTGTTCCATAGCCAGGACATAGCAATCATAGCCGGCACTGGCTCCGCCGTATTCTTCTTTAAAAGGCAGTCCAAAAAGATCCAGCTCGGAAAGCCCTTTCATAATCTCATCAGGAATCTTGTTATCCCGATCTATCTGCTCCGCCATGGGTTCAAGGTGTTTTTTGCTAAAATCCTGGGCCATCTTTTGAATTAAGAGTTGTTCCTTGGTTAACGAAAACTCCATGACCTATTCTCTCCTTCCAATTTGCAGGGAGTTGGGAAGAAAGGATCAAAAACCTTTTTTCTCCTACCACCTGTTTTACCAACCGGGCTGTCTAATAATCAAAACAATCACTGTCTATGGCAAGTACGGAGGTATCAGCGAGTTTGATTATATCAGCCAAATTGCCCACATGAGGCACCTCATTCAGCAGATAATATCTGGCTGACAGGATTTTGCCTTTATAAAACTTATAGTCGTAGTGATCCTCTCCCAGTTCCTTAACCTTTTTGTCCGCCAGCAGGGCTTGTTCCAGAAGCAGTTTACCCCCCAAAAGCTCAGCCGTAGCCATCAGAACCCGTTTGGCGAAAGTAGGTATTAGTCCCAGCGTTTGTTGATCCTTGGTAAATCCAGCCATCGTCTTCTGGATTTCTTTATAGGATTCTATAGCCTTGCCCAGTTGTTCAAATTCCTTTTCAAACCCAGGTACATGCTTGTTTGCTTCATAGAAGTCCTGGTTATCCTGCATCCAACGGGCAAAAACGGCTCCCTTTTCCATACTCCATTTCCGCCCTACCAGATCCATGGCCTGTATATAGGTAGTACCTTCATACAGAGTGTTAATCTTAGTGTCACGAGCCATCTTTTCACAGGGATAATCAGCAATAAATCCATACCCACCATAAATCTGAATAGCCTCGGTTCCTATCACATCCCAGGAAATTTCACTGCAGTAGGCTTTGGCCAGAGGAATAATTACGCCCAGCTCATCGTCGGCTTTCTTCCTTTCCGCCGGATCCGGATCCCAATGATTTATGTCAATATCCAGATATCCTTTATAAATCATGGCCCGGCAGGCTTCCGCAATGGATTTTAATCTTAGCAGGGCTCTTTTGATATCCTCATGTTCTATAATTGGGACTCTGCCTTTTTTCGGATTGGTAAAAGGTGTGCCCTGGATTCTTTCGGTGGCATATTGCTTGGCATTATAGTAAGAATTGGCTATCACACTTACTGAGAGTATCCCGCACACCAGGCGTTCCTCGTTCATCATTTTGAACATCAAGGACATTCCATCGCCCTTGCCTTCGTTTTCCAGAGGATTTCTGCCTAAAAGATAACCCCGGCACTCATTGTTGTCACCAAAACTCAAAGATACGGTGGGATTCCCGTGCATACCCATCTTCTTTTCCACTCCGGTAGCGACTACATCATTAAATTCTTGAGTGCCATCATCATTTATCCAGAATTTCGGGACGATAAACAGAGAAATACCTTTAGTCCCAGGAAGTGCGCCGTCTACCCGGGCTAAGAACATATGCACTATATTTTCAGCGAAATTGTTATCACCATTGCTAATAAATATTTTCTGTCCTTTGATTTTGAACACCCTTGGATCATCAGTTGGGAAAGCCTTGGAGTTTATCTCTCCTACATCCGATCCGGCCTGCGGTTCAGTCAGGCACATAGTGCCGGTATAATCGCCGGAGAACATCTTGGGCAAAAACTTCTGCTTAATATCTTCAGGAGCCAATTGTTCAACCAGCATCGATGAACCCTGGGCCATAGCCAGGAACGGGGGAACGAACGCCGGATTGGCCGCGGAGAACATTTCCCAGCAGGGAAACATCATGACCTGGGGCAGAACCACAGCGCCTTCACTGGTGTCATTATTACTGCAGCCCCAGCCTTCAGAGATCAGCTTTTTGTATACCGGGGGAACCGTTGGGGAAATGATTACCTGCCCGTTTTCAAATTTGATGGGGTTGATTTCGCCGTCATCAGAAGTAGGTTCAACCACATCCTTGGTCATTTTCAGAACCGTGTCCAGTATCATATCAACGTCATCGACGGCGTAGTTTGCGCTGTAGCGGGGATATGCCAGAACCTTTTCCAGGGGAAGCCATTCTTTCAAAATGAACTTGAAATCCCGGGTGTTTTTATAAGCAAAATTAGAAGCCATTGTTATATCACTCCATTTTCTATAACTATTTTCTTACACATTAGGCAACATCCATTCTAGTAAGGGATCCTGTTAGTGGGGGACCAAATTTTCATGTCCCGGGCATTCTTGATTAATTCATCCCGGAAATCGGGATGAGCAATACTTATCACCCCTTCAGCCATACCCCAGATAGAACGGCCCCTCATATTAACGGCGCCGTACTCGGTTACCAGATAGTTGACCAGTACCCGCGGGACAGTAACTATGGCTCCTTGCGGCAGGCAAGGATTAATACGCGAGTGAACCTTGCCTTGTTTATCGGTATAGGTTGAATTGAAAGCCAGTATTCCCTTGCCGCCTTTGGATTCCCAGGCTCCTATATGAAAATCAAGCGAACCCCCGGTCCCGGATATCTGCCTGATTCCGTTCGATTCCGAACATACCTGGGAAAAGAGGTCTACTTCTATGATATTGTTAATTGAAATGACATTGTCTTCCAGAGCTATATTCTTGGGGTTATTCGTATAATCACAGTCGTAAGCTGCTACCTGGGGGTTGTGATTCAAGAATTCATGGGTTTTCGCATTGCCAAAGCAGAAGGTAAAACTGCTCCGGCCTACATCCCTGGTTTTATACTTGTTGGTTATCTTACCGGCTTCATACATGTCCACCATGGCATCACAGAACATCTCTGTGTTTATACCCAGATCTTTAATATCTGATTGGGCTATTAATGCGCCGATAGTATTGGGCACCCCGCCAATTCCCAGCTGCAAACAGGCCCGGTTTGGAATCATGGGCATAATGTGAGCCGCAATCTGTTTTTCGGTTTCAGTCGGTTCACCGGCGGGAGGCATGGTAAATATCCGTTCGTCGGTTTCGATAATATAATCTACATCTTTTATATTGATGCATTCCATGGCTCCACCCATGCAATAAGGATTTTTCTCATTTACTTCAACTATGATTAAATCAGTATTTTTAAGAGTTGCGTAGGTGTTTGAAGCGGCTATGCCAAAATTAAAATTGCCATGGGAATCCATGGGAGAGGTCGTAAGGCACATAACATTTTTTTTGTCAAAGGCCTGGTCCGCATCACGACGGATTTTCTGCAATTCGTGATATGAGGTGGGCACATAAGAAATGCGATTCATATCCCCCAGCTTACGATCCATTCCGTTAAAGTGATTGCTGTAATACGTAAAGATCTTCATATCAGGATCGTTTTTTACGACCTCTGGGAACCTTACCGATGATGCAGAATCGATGGTTACGTTTACCAGATCTTCACCCGCTCTTTGACCCAGGGCTTTATCAAATGCGGCCGGGAATAAACCGAAATGTCCATAGGCTACTAAATCACCGGACTTTACTTGCTGAGCTGCTTTTTGAGGAGAAACCAATTTACTCTTGTACTCTTCTAAAAATGTCATTACCAATCAGTCCTTTCTTAAAATAACTTCCTGTGAGGCAAGTAATACAAACTGATATGCTTCTATCGACCCCCTTATTTCACGCCATATTATATCCATAATCCGATCATGGTATTGAGGCAGAGTCCGTCCATTCCATTCTGAGCAACCGGTTTTTCAGTGCAAGAATCGGAGACTCACATTATCTAGCCATATGATAAAGCAATAACCGTGCCAACCATTTAAATAGTAATCCATAAAAAAAAAGAACGCTTAAAAAGCGGTTCTTATCATTTTTTCTATTTGGTTTTTAAAATTTAAACGGTATCTGTCTGGTTGTTAAACATTGCTCTTCGTTGTAACAGGCTGTAACCTTTGCAACAATTGGTTACAGCCTGTTACAGGTTGATTTTAAGCCTCTATTTTATAGATTTTCATTTTTCGATAAATAGTATTACGGGAAATACCCATATCCCGGGCTACATTGCTAACATTGCCTCTATATTGGTCCAGCAATCTTAGAATTTCATTGCGTTCCATATCTGCGGCAGCCCTCTGAGTCAACTTGCGGGCGGCTTCAATAGTTAATCCCCTCATATTCTCATCTGGTCCAACCTGAGCAATCACTTTGTTGCTTGGATAGGGTTCAGTTTTCGACAAAGAATCTCCTTTAAAGTAGGATGGAAGAATGTCCTCGATAATGATATTCCCCTCGGTAAATACTATGGCATTTTCCATTACATTTCGAAGTTCTCTTACATTTCCCGGCCAGTTATAAGCGCAAAGCATATGCATGGCAGCATCACTTATACCCAGAACATCCCGGTTGAACTGACGGCATAAGGTCTGGATAAAGAACCTGGCAATCGGAGGTATATCCAATTTTCTCTCCCGTAGAGGAGGTAATTCAATATTAATGACATTCAACCGGTAAAACAGGTCTTCCCGAAACCTGCCCATGCTCACTTCATTTTTTAGTTTTCGGTTCGTGGCTGCGATAATTCTCACATCGACCTTCTTGGATATAGAACTGCCAATTCGAGTAATCATTTTATCCTGCAGGAATCTAAGCAAATTTACCTGCATGTTAAAAGGCATTTCACCGATTTCATCCAGAAATACGGTTCCCCCTTCACCCATTGCCAGTTTTCCAATTCCTCCGCCTTTTCTGGCTCCGGTAAATGATCCATCTTCATAGCCGAACAGTTCACTCTGCAGCAATTCCTTGGGTATAGCTCCACAATTAATCGCTACAAAAGGCCCCGTCAGTCCGCTTTCATCATGAATAGCCCGAGCCACCAGTTCTTTACCCGTGCCGCTCTCCCCCTCAATAAGTACGCTGGAGGAAACACGGGCTGCTCTCAGACACAATTTCTTTATTTCGTTCCATTTTTCGCTGTGGCCAATAAGGCTGTTGATACTGGAAACATCGTCCCCATACGTGCCGGTAAAAACATACTGTTTTTCTGATGCCTCGGTTTCACCCTCAGCCACAAATCCAAGAATAGTCTGCTGAGATCCATCAGGGTTTCTGGTGATACGCCTCCGCACCAACGAACAGGGCACGATTCCCTCAGTTCCTTGCAGAGAAAATTTGTTTATAAACTCATTGGGATTATTTGATAATAGATTGGCCAGTACCCGATTATCATCAACCAGGAGATTTCCCAAAAACTCCCCAATTAAAGATTCACGGTCGTTGATCCCTAGAAGGTTCAAACCACTTTGGTTGACATTGATAATGTTGTCCTGGGCGTCAACGACAAAAATACCATCGGGAAAAAAGTCAATAATGGAGGAACAGGTGTTATGGTAAATGTGAGTTATTTCGGATTGTTCCGATTTATAATGGATTTGATTTTCTATTACCTTGACACCCATCTTAAGAGTTGGCAATACTCCACCAGGAAGTGCTTCGGAAACATTATAAACTGCCAATATTCCTACAATGTCATTTTCATTGTTGTGCACTGGTACGGCTGCACCATAGGCGGAATGGTAACAGGCACAATAATGTTCAAAGCCTCCAACTTCCATGGCCTTTTTCATAATCAGTGCTGTTCCAATGGCATTGGTCCCAATGTCTTTTTCGTTAAAACGAAGCCCTAAGAGCCCATAAAATTTTGCATCACCGGCCACGTCCACAATATAACCGTCTTGATCTGACAAGGCCACAAAACCATATCCCTCGATTTCACTAATATCACGCATTATAGGCTTGGCAAGTGATATTAGCTGTACATTCTCCGCCAGCCGGGCCTGTAACATACGATTGGGTAATTGGTGACGGTGCTTGGCATAAGGATCAATTCCCTGGCTTCTCTGCCATGATTCCAGGATTTCAGCTCTTATTATTCCCTCTGCAATAATGCCTTTTTTTATAAATGCATCCCACGCTTTATTAACTTTTGAACTTGAACCATCGTTCTTATTCATTGCTGCCTCCCTCCAATCACCAACGCACGCTTACATGTTTGACTTATATTAAATTTACATTTTTCTATGTCTATTTACAACATCGCAAATATTGGTGAGTATATTTATGTTTGACAATGGGTAAAATCAATTTTATAATATACATACCGACGGTTGGTATGTTAGGAGTGAGCCTTATGACCCGCAAAGAACCTAAAAACAAACGAGTGTCAGACATATTGGACTCCGCCATAAGCGAATTCTTAGAGAATGGTTATGAAAAAACATCCATGGATGCTATCGCTCGCCGGGCCAATCTTACCAAAGGAGGACTATACCATCACTTCAGCAGCAAGGATGAAATTCTTCTCGCAGCCAATCTAGTTCTTTTCGAACCCGTAGATGACCTCATGAATGAGTGCGCCGGCTTGCCCCGGGCAATTGAAGGCCTACGTCATTTCATCGACCAATATTTGCGCTATCACATGGGGCGCCCCAAAAACATCATCTTCTTTTTTCTTTCTATGACAAAGGTTATGGCCTCACCGGAGTTATCGGCCATGTACCGGGAATACACTGAACAGTACACCGCCTTTTTTGAAGGGCTTTTTGCACGAGCGGTTGCCGAAGGTGATCTTCGTCCCCATAATACACATGCTCAAGCCCTAGCCTATGAATCTGCTTTAGATGGGGTTCTCTGGTATCTAGCAGTGAATGAGAATTTCTCATTTAAGGAGACCATCAAAGGTTTTGAAGGAGTCTTTGTTGATGCTTTACTAACGCCTGAATCTAGTTAAGGAGGGTTATTGATGTTTATAGATATGAATGTCGACTACGAGACTTGTTCCAAATGCGGGATGTGCGCCACCATCTGCGGAACCAAAGCCATCGACTATATGAAGGATGAATTCCCCTTCCGAAACCCCGTAAGAGCAGAAACCTGCATTCTCTGCGGGCAATGTATGTCAGTCTGCCCCACGCGCTCAATAACCATATCCGGTCTTACTTATGAAGACCTATTTGATTTACCCGATCATACCCCGGATTATCCGGCCTTATTTGACCTCATGAGCACCCGCCGGTCCATAAGGCATTTCAAAAACAAACCCGTCCCCCGTGAATTGCTGGAGAAAATAATCGACGCGGCGGCCCAGGCTCCGATGGGGTTCCCCCCACACAAGACCCACATCACAGTAGTTCAAGACCGGTCAACCATCGTTAAGATGCTACCCACAATAACCAAAATTTACGAGGACATGGCGGGCTGGATGAAAAACCCCCTAATTCGCTTCACAATCAAGAGCCAGACTACCCCCGAGGATTTCGCCACCATCAAGAACCATCTTATGCCCCTGCTATTAAAACGCCTGCCGGAAATAAAAAAGACCGGCAGCGATGAAATAACCTGGGGAGCACCGGCATTGATGCTGTTCCATGCCGATCGCCTGGCGGAGAGCCATACTGTGGATGCCTGCATCGCCTTAACCTATGCCTTCCTGGCCGCTCATGCACTAGGCCTGGGGGTTACGGTGAGCGGCCTGTTACCTCCCGCGATTACTCAGACTCCCAAACTGCGGGATATGCTGAACATTCCTAAAAACCACGAAGTGGTCTGCGGCATGATGTTAGGCTACCCGCGCTACTGCTACCAGCGTGGTATTAAACGTCCTTTCGCCAGTGTAAACTGGGTCTAGGGTTGCAACATTAGCAGAAAACATATAGTCCTTACGGATGGCTTACCCTAAGGGAAAAACCGCCTTGCAGTGGCGCTGTTGTGTTCAATTCGATGGTGCGATGGAAACGGAGTTATAAAAAATAGCTGTTCATGCTTGTTCAATGCTACAATAAGCAAAGCGATCTTCTTAAGAAAGGTGAACGCTACTTACGGTCTTTGGAATAATATTAGGGTCTCTGACCATTAAAAGACAAAGCACCATCATTAATGTATAGCCCGCTGGCCATGAGTTGAGGCATGAAATGACTGGCGGGTTCCAACTTGCCTTAAGGGAGCAGTGACGTGATTATGACTAAGATTATCAATATGCTTGTGGCCGAAACTGGCCTGCCCGCCAATAAAGTGACTAACACTATAGGTCTTCTGGATGACGACAAGACCATTCCTTTTATTGCCCGTTACCGTAAGGAAGTAACCGGAGAACTGGATGAAGTGCAGATACGGCGTATTGATGAACTGCTCGGCTTTTACCGCAATCTGGAGCAAAAAAAAGAGGAAGTATTGCGTCTAATAGATGAACAGGGTAAACTCACCGAGGATATTCGAGAGAAAATACTAGCCGCGCGCAGGCCGGTAGACATCGATGATATTTATCGCCCCTTTCGCCCCAAACGCCGTACTCGTGCCTCCATAGCGAGAGACAGAGGCTTGCAGGGTCTGGCTGATTTTATCCTGAACTGCGGGGAAATAGACTCACCTCAGCATGAAGCCGGGAAATATATAAATGATGATGTGCCTGCCGCTGCAGATGCCCTGCAGGGCGCCCGGGATATTATCGCTGAACAGGTTGCCGATGACCCGGCCATGCGTAAGTCTGCCCGGGACTTGAGCCGTAAATTCGGTAACATTATCTCTAAAGCGCGCAGCCCCGAAACGGATAGCGTCTATTCCATGTATAATGACTATCATGAGCCCGTGAACCGTATTCCTTCGCATCGTATTCTGGCTATTAACAGGGGAGAAAAGGAAGAAATACTCAAAGTGAGTTTGGGACTCGAACCTACGGCTATAATAAATATGCTGAATCGCAGCTATTCCCGGCTTGGTGCAGCAGGTGAGCAGATTCGGGAAGCCATAGCGGATTCCTGGCAGCGCCTGCTGGCTCCGGCTATTGAAAGAGATATACGCAATGAATTAACTGAGCAAGCCCATAAACAGGCCTTGCAGGTATTCTCTAAAAACCTGCGTTCACTCCTGCTGCAAGCGCCCGTAAAAGGCAAGGTCATGCTGGGGATTGATCCCGCCTACCGTACCGGCTGTAAATGGGCGGTGATCGACACTACCGGCATGGTCATGGAGATAGGCGTATTTTATCCCACTCCACCTCGCAGCGATATTGCCGGCACCGAAAAAGTCCTCATTCGCCTGGTGGAACAATACCAGGTTGATGCCATTGCTATTGGCAATGGGACTGCTTCCCGGGAAACCGAACAGATGGTTGCGGCCTTTATTAAGAAATCTGCTTATCCTGCTCTGGCCTATACGATAGTCAGCGAAGCCGGAGCCAGCGTTTATTCAGCTTCCGCATTGGCCGCCCGGGAGTTTCCGGATCTGGACGTGGCTGAGCGCAGTGCTATTTCTATCGTCCGCAGGATTCAGGACCCGCTGGCTGAACTGGTCAAGATAGAACCGAAGAGCATCGGGGTAGGACAGTACCAGCATGACATTAACGCCCGCAGTTTGGACGATAGTCTGACCGGGGTAGTAGAATCAGCGGTAAACTATGTCGGGGTGGACCTAAATACCGCTTCATCCTCGCTGCTCTCATATGTTGCGGGTATAAACGCCACTGTAGCCCATAACATCGTTAAGCAGCGCGAAGCCGACGGCCCTTTTAAGAACCGCAAACAGCTTTTGAAGGTGCCCAAACTTGGTCCCAAAGCCTTTGAACAGTCGGCTGGTTTTCTGCGCATTAGCGGAGGAGATAACCCGCTCGATGCCACCCCGATTCATCCTGAATCCTATAAGCTGTCCAGCGGATTGCTGGATTACATCGGAGCAGACCTGGATGAATTGGGCAGTGAAGAATTACGCTCTAAGCTGCAGTCATTAAATCTAACTAAGGGAGCGGAGGAGCTGGGAGCAGGTCTGCCTACTCTCCGCGATATCATCGATGCCCTCATGCGTCCCGGCCGTGATCCCCGTGAAGACGTACCCCCACCCATCTTCCGCCAGGATGTTCTAAGCCTGGAAGATATTAAAACCGGTATGGAATTTGAAGGGGTAGTACGCAACGTAGTCGATTTCGGAGCCTTCGTAGACATAGGCGTAAAGGTAGACGGATTGGTGCATATTTCCGAAATGTCCCAGCGTCGCATCAAACATCCGATGGAAGTATTATCTATTGGGGATATTGTCAAGGTGCGGGTATTAAGTGTAGAAACACAAAAGAAAAGAATATCGCTCAGTATGAAATAGGGGCACAGGTTCCTATGGCAGCATAATGAACCCGCGATATAATTATAATTCCAACGGCTCTTTTTTTAGTGAAAGTAGCCTTGAAAAACACGTCCGGATAAGGCTCCTTTAGACAACAGTATTAATCCTGGCGATTTAATCTTCATCCCTGTTTTTACCTCTCTGCCGGGAGTTTTTAATATCGTCAGTTTCATCACTTCTACCGTCGTTTTCATCATTTTTCCGGTTCTTCAAATGTTTATCATCTTTATTAGTTTCGATCTGTTTATCCTGTTTTTTAGTATCTCTCCTCATAGAGTTATCTTCTTGCTGGGACTGATCGTCCTTTTCGGCGCTTTTATTCGTACGGTTGGCATTTTTATCATTGAACTGCTGATCTTGTTTTTTAGCACTTTCGCTCCAGGCATTGTGTTTTTTGAAATAATCTTTAATGGAAACGCTATTGCCGTTGTCGTCCACATCAACTTCCGCTTCCTCATCACTCCTGGTTTTCTTTAGGGTGAATTTCTTGTAATTAGGGATTAATGGAACCTTGTATTCAGAAATCAATTGGCGAACGCTATTTTTCTTAACTTCTTCAATGCTGACCTGGTTGCCTGACTTCATCAATTGTTGGTAGATCAGGTATTTGCCGGGGCTTAATCCTTCATTCTTAGCGGTCACACGAATTTCATCGCTGGCTGAGTAAACCGTGACCTGACCGGTATACCCACTGGCATTTACGGTATTTTCTATGAACTGACCGACCGCCTCCTGATCTACCGGCACAGGCTCCGTTCCCGAGGGACTCACGGTAGATATTATCAGGTTATCCTCCCCGGGTTTAATGTAATTCTGCTCAATCGCCTTATTAATTACTTCGGCAATTGCATCATACAGGTTCTTTCCCTGTAATTCCTCCGGCTGTATAAGGTTGCCGGCATCATCGTTGAAGCACTGGACATCAATAACGTTCAGGTTTCTATCCACGGCCATTTCCAGGCTGGGATTGATATCCAGGGTAACATAAGCGGCGGCCTGGGGTAGTTGGGCCTGGCGCAACAGGGCAAAGCTCATAAATACAATGAGCAATGAGGCCACCATCAATAAAGGCTTCACTTTAGAGTGAAACGGGAAACGGCTATAAACCAGCTCCGCTCCGATTTGTGTTCCCTGTGCCGGTAGTGGAATCTTCTCATAGCCTCCATCCGGGGTGATGATTATGCAGTGCCTGGCACCAATTTTTAGGACTATTCCCCGTTTCTCAAACCGCATTTTGATCTCCTTTTTTATCTAACAACTAAAATTGATATACGAACGCAGGTAGATAAATTGATTAGGCATGTAAAGAATCAGTGCGCTCGCAATGATAAACTTTCTGCCTCTTTCCAGGGCTTTGCGCTTAACTCCGCAAGCTTTTTCCAATTCGTTCAAAGGCAACTGTTTCCTGCTGGTCAGGTACTCCATCAGGCTGTCTGTTTGGGCCAGGTGACGGGCAACTCCGAACAAGGTTGTCCTATAATCTCTATGCCGGGGGGAAACCTCCACCAGATCATCAAAGCTGATGGAATAAGCGGATAGCATGTCCTCAAAGAGTTCCAGTTCCTCACGGCGTTCATCTTCTATAGTTCTATTTATGTAATCATCCTGAGCTGCTTGCCCCTCAAGAAAACCGGTCAGGTTCTCATCGTCCAGTTGGTAGACGCTTCTATATTTCCCTTCCTTACGAGCAAAATCCTTCAGCCGGCTTATAATTACTATCCTGCAGAAGGATAGGAAAGAGGCCTGTTTATCCGGGTCGAAAGCATAGATGGCAGAATTAAAAGCCATCATGCCAATACTCAGCTCATCATCCCGGCCCCATTCAAGCATCCGCCTGCAAATCTGGCTGACAGTCTTCAGTATAAAAGGTTTATACTCTTCGACTAGCTTTTCCAGGGCAGACTGATCCCCGCTCTTTATTCCGGCAATAGTATTTAGCAGTTGCTGGTATGTGTTGGAATCCATGCAAAGATAACCTCATCATGCTGGACTATGCCTTTTTCCCAGTAAGCGTCCCTACTTGTTATATACGTATGTCCAGCTTAATTTAGGAGGGTATACCCCCTCAAATAATTTCATCTCATCGTATTTTGTATTAAGAGAAAATATAGCGTTAATACCAAAACTAATATTGGCAGGGATTTTTATCTAAATTGTAATTCCCGGGCTACCCGAATTACAAAGCCAATTTATTACAGGTTTTCCCGTCATTTCCGCAAGAACAAGAAATGTCTGGCAGATGAACTGATGGCCAACAAAAAGCTCCATATATGGGCAGCTATTCTAGATGACCTGAATTTCCAAGGGGGGTGATATTTAAAAGGAATAGGTAAAGAGATAAAAAATATCCCTGAGATTAAGAATGGAGGAAGAAAGATGTTACTTGGAAAAGGATACAAACGGTTTTCCATAATTGTTCTAATTATAACTCTGCTGTCCACGCTGCTAATGCAGCCTGAGCCGGCGTTGGCAGATACCCAACCGCCGGTCATTTCACCCAGCGGCGGCACTTTTACCTCTGCCCAGAGCGTGACCATAAGCAATATTCCCAACGGGGATGCCGCCTTCTACACCATCGACGGATCTGACCCCACTACCAGCAGTACCTCTATCGTTTATAACGGTACCTTCACCGTAAGCGAATCCGAAACGGTACGGGCTGCCGTCAATGATACAATAACTGGTTGGAGCGCAGTATCATCGGCTGTGTTTGTGATCAATACTCCGGATACGGTTGAACCGCCGGTCATATCGCCAAACGGCGGTACCTTTACCTCTGAACAAAGCGTAACCATAAGCAACGTTCCCGACGCGGATAACGCCTACTACACTATCGATGGATCCAATCCTACCAGCAGCACAACCGCCGTTCCTTATACCGACGCTTTCACCGTAAGCCAGTCCGGGACGGTAAAAGCCGCCATCCATGATAATGCTGACGGTTGGAGTGCAGTAGTGTCGGCCGACTTTGTGATTAATACCCCGGATACGGTTGAAGCGCCTGTCATTTCACCGAATGGCGGTACATTTACCTGTGCTCAAAGCGTGACCATAAGCAATGTTTCCAACGGGGATGTAGTCTACTATACAACCGACGGTTCCAGCCCAACCGGCAGCACAACCGCCGTTCCTTATACCGGAGCCTTCACAGTTAGTCAATCCGGGACGGTAAAGGCCGCCGCTCATGATACTGCAGCTGGTTGGAGTACAGTGGCATCGGCTGTTTTCGTAATAGATGACTCTGATGAAGAACCTGGGAGCAGCGATCAGATTGCCCAATTGAAACAGCAGTTTGCCGCTGCTATAAGCAATAATCAATTTTCCGAAGCTGCTAAAATACTGCAACGGATACAGGCGCTGGTCAAGCAGGGCTCATGTGATGACAAGTTAAACAAGTTTAAGGAGCAGGTTATTGATGCAGTAAATGATAACAACTGGGCCAAAGCAGAAGCGCTTTTGAAGCAAATTATAAAACTTGAAGACTCTGATTGGGCTTATTCACAATTGGGACAGATATACGAGCAGGAAGGCAATACCAATATCAACGTATTCAGCAATGGTGATCAGGTCAATTTTGATGAACAACCCATCGTTGTAAACGGGCGCACTCTGATTCCCATCCGCAAGATTGCCAATGCTCTGGGTATATCCGACAATAGTGTCAGCTGGGACTCCAACGGCACGGTTATTATCAAGAACGGGAAAGATAAGATAACCATCCAGAACAATGTCCAACAGGTTTACCTGAATGGCAAATCTTATGCCACCGACGTGCCTGCCCAAATCCATAACGGGCGCATGATGGTTCCTCTCAGAGCCGTTAGTGAGTTATTCCATAAAAAGGTTCAATGGTATCCTCAGGGTAAAATAGTTAAAATCAAATAGCTGGATACCATCTAAAGATAGATTAACCTAAGGCAACCCGGGATGAGAATATCTTCCGGGTTGCTTTATTAGTTCTCCTCACCTGCAACTCGGGAGACGGGCTGTATGATTTTTGGGAGGAGTCGCCCGCAAACCCGGGGCCTATTTGGGAAAATGATGATAAAATTCTCTCAAATCATCTGGCGGGAGTGAAGGGCTATACAAGAAGCCCTGATAATCCAAGCAACCCAAATCCAAAAGCGCATTTTTCTGCGCCTCAGTCTCCACATATTCAGCGATTACTCCTATACCTATCGACCGGCAGAGCTGAATGATGGCATATATAATTTCGCTGCATTTATCATTGGTGAGTACGTCTCGTACCAGAGATCCATCCAGTTTTATAGTATCCAGGCTAAACTCTTTCAGGTACATTAAGGAACCATGCCCCATGCCAAAATCATCCATGGCCAGACGTAAGCCGATTTCCTTAAGTTCATGTAGCAGTTCTAATCTTTTTAATCCTCCCAACGCGGCTTGTTCGGTGATCTCCAGTTCTACCTGCCGGGGTTGTATTCCAATGGCCGTTATAATAGAGTATATTTCCCGTGGCAGGTTATTATCATCTAATTGGGAAGGAGTAATATTGATGGATAGGGTTAGCTCCGTTAAGCCTTCATCACTCCATTTTTTCAATTGTTCACAGGCAGTGCGAATAATCCACCTTCCCAGTTCATTATTCAGTCCGGTTTCCTCGGCCAAAGCAATAGCAATAGGGGGTGCGATTGGACCATAATAGTCATGCCTCCAGCGCAGGAGGGCTTCTACTCCGGTCATCCTATCCTGAGCATTCACCTGAGGTTGATATTCCAATCTAATCTTTCCATTACGCAGGTCCTGCTCAAGGTCATTCAACAGCAATCGTGCCATATTTCCCACGGAGTCCCGCCGATTTAGCAGAAACTTGGCCTTTTTATCTGACCGATGGTTTACCTCATATAACAGATTTTGCATGGTTTCTTCATCCCCTTGGGCCATATGTTTTTCGTACATACGAATGAAAGGCAGATAAATCAATACGCCTACCAGAAAATTGAACAGCTGCAGAACTGAACCAGCGATTGACCCGCAGGCTTTGTATCCGCCCAATAAAATAGGGGTAGTCCACTCCACTGGAGCTATGGTCAAGGGAACCATTCCCCATGACATAGCGGCAAAAGTAATAATGGTTAACAAAGCGGGTAGTATTACGAAGGGAATTATTAGGTAAAAGTTAAATACAATGGGAATACCAAACACCATAAGTTCATTTACATTGAATATGCTGGGAAGGGTGGAAATCATGGCAATCTGTTTCGTGTTGCTGCGGCGGGTGTTGAGCAGCAGTGCCGCGATTAAACAAAGCGTAGCTCCTGAACCACCTAAAAAAACAAATACATCAAAAAACTGTTTGGTAAAGATCTCGATCGGTGGAAGCCCCTGGGCCACCAGGTGCTGATTCACAGCCAGAGCTGGAGTAAACAAGCTTTGAGTAACCGGTTCCAATACATTGTTGCCATGTATACCGAAGAACCAGCATAAATGTATTAGTATTACAAAAGTTAGAGCAGTGGGCAATGAGGATGACATACTATTGAATATATTCTTTATCGAAATGCTCATTGCCTCGTATATATCATTAATCCCTAAATGAGCCATGAAGACATGAAACAATGCAAAGAGGGATACTGTCAATAGCGCAGGCAATAAAGCGGACATGGCCTGGGAAATGTTCTGGTCGGCGGCATTGCTGTAAACCCGTACCTTAAGCCATTTAATGCTTGATAGGTACAGAAAAATATAAACCGAGAAGCATGCAATCAAAATACCGATAAAAACACCTAAAGGTCCCATCCAATCGATTTTCATATAGCCATCTTCTACATGCATAATTGAAAAGAGACAGGCTAAGGAAACGATAGAAGCAATCATTGGATTTACTTCATGTTTTAGGGCTATGGGAGAAATGCTGGCCATTGAATAGCTAATGGTCAAAAGCATTCCCACCGCCATAATGGCAAAGGTACCGCGATGGACATAAATACCGAATGATGTCCAACTTTCACCGAAAACTCTCACCATATAATCCTGATAAGCATGTATAGGAAGGTTGTTAAAAAAAACTGCAAAAGCTCCCATAATCATTAACGGAATCATGAGAGTCAGTCCTCGACGTATGGATATGAATAACGGTCGATCGCTGAGTGAGTTAAGATATCTAAGAAAAGATCTTCCAAGAGATGGCATATAATCCAGCCTCGATTATTATATGTTCAAATCATAAGATTTAATAAGATCATCTCATGAATTAGATTATTTTACCATGATCAACAGATAATCGACAAGTTAGTGTCGATCTGCTTCTCATCACCTCCTTGATCTCGTTAAACCCCTAAAATATAAAAAGGACCGGAAAATACGGTCCTCAAAATAAATGCTCGGAATGTGTTATTGTGTTTAATTTTTGGAACAAACTTGGGAGTAGACCAGGTTTTGCCCCATTTTTTATGTAATTTATGTATTGAATAATAATAATACGAAAAGTGCAATGCCAACTCCATAGGCAATATCACCCCAAGGAATCTTTTTGATCATTTCGCCACCTCCACTCCGATTCTTTAAATCATGATAACACAAAGGGCCGGGCATTAGCCTCGACCATTTATTACCCTTCTTTGCATTATTTAATAATTATTTGCTCCAACAGCATAAGCTGTTTGGCGAAGCGGGGAGACGGTTGGGAAAGCAGAGCCCGGGGCCGGGCTATAGGGTATGAACCATATTATAAGAGGAAAAATCTTTTCCTAGCTCCATATCCAGCGGATTCGGCCTTGAAAAAAGCTTGCGGTCGATTTCCTCATCGGAAAGTCCCCGCCTTCTGAGGTCATGGACATCCTCTTGGAGTTGAAGCAGATAACTCAGCTTATGAGTAAACAAATCCTTGCCATTCCGGAGGATGCCTGTATGGGAGCAGAATACCGTATCAAATTGCAATGCGAGCAATTTGTCAATGGATATAATCATCTGACTTAAATTTTCCTCGTGGAAAACACTGGTAGGTCTCAGGTTGCTGAGTAGGTCGCCAGAAAACAACCACCCCTTGTTTTTCTCATAGAGCACATTATGGTGAAGACAGTGCCCCGGTGAATCAATCACCTGGAAAAAACAACTGCCGGTGCTGATGGTATCTGGCGCCGGACTGGCTTTAAAAGCCGGCCTATTTCCCCATATATCCACCCTGTAGGGTGCCAGTTCAGGTTCGCGGAGAGCCTCGTCTACAGAACCCGGGTGGAGGTAGATCGGCACCTGTTTGTTTTCTTGCAGCCAGTATGCCATTCCTGCGTGGTCTTCGTGAATATGAGTCAAGAACACCTGGTTTATGGGGCGAGCATTAAAAAAAGCCATGGCCGGTTCAGCCAGTGACGATGGCCCCGTATCAATCAAAAGACCGTCAATCAGGTAATAATAAACCTTCATTTTTGAAGGACGGTTCCAGGGCATCTCTCTGCTGCCCTGAATATATTCAATATCCTGGAATCGAAAAACCATGTCCTTCATTCCTCCGAAAAATGATATATAAGCTGCAAATTCCTGCCTACTGCCGACTTATACAGACCGGGATCTGTCGGACGCATCACCGGCTTTGCTCCTGGATTCCAGACTTACATCGAAGTCCGATATAAAACTAAATCATATAATTAAATTTCCATTAGATTTGTTAAATTCCTTTAAATTGAAGGCAGTGATGATAATTGCTCAGTCATATGGTAGACAGGGATAACCTGGAAGACGTAAAGATGTCTCTCCTAATTTGAACGCTGAATGTTAAAAATCGTATCGGTCAGCCATTTTGCCATTATAGCAATCAATATATATATGGGGAAAGAATAACTAACCTTCCATTCATACATGTCATAAAAACCCGCCCATCCTAATATGGGTTCAAAAATAAAAGCAAATACTGCTGCCATACAGGTATTGGCAATAATATACTTTTTCCAATCAATAGCATATTGATAAATAATCATATAAAGGATTGGCAGTATTCCGAAATCAATCTCCAATAATGGAACCATAATGAGCAACTCAACGGGATAACTCCATAAAACCGTTTCGTAGCCTATTATGTCCAGAGTGACTGTTAGGACCACTGTTATCAAACCTAACATGGTTATGGATGCAAGCCTTCTTTTATCAACCAAACGTAACCATATTATTATTGGAACGATCATTATAATCGCGATGGTCCACCATCGCCATGAGAAAACGTCATGGTGAAGCCATTTATTCAACTTCATTTCCCAGATAATGCGCTGCATATTGACTATGTCTTCATGCGTCGGAATCATATCCTCACCTCGGTGTTATTTTAATCAAACTGTCAAACATCTATTCCCCGATATACCGCAAAGCATAGCAAGAACAAGATAAGAAATAACTATATAATTCATATCACAAAAACAAGATATTTATTTTCTTTACGACTTCCGTCTTTCTTTAAAACTCTGGAAACCAAATTGTTCCACTTTTTCATTAGTACTGTAGGGTTTTTTATGCTCAGCGGAGATATTCATTTGCCACTGACAAGACTCGCAATACGTTCCCCTAATTATCTTTTTACCACAGGATTTACACTCAATACATTGTATCTTTCGACGTTCAAGACGTCCATCATTAATGAACTGCAGGATTTTATGTTCTCTGATTCCGGTCGCATCAGATATTTCAAATATTGTGGCTCCTGTGTGGTCCTGCAAATACTTTCTTACTTCCATATACAATTTATCATCATCGATTGAACAGTCGGGGCAAAGGTTTGTGCCCATATCATTAAAGAGCCGACCACATTGGGAACAATTTTTTATAAGATCCATGAACCACCCCTCCTTCGTAAAATGTTACCCTATCTTTATTAATTCGCTTCCAATATGTAAATGGTACCTTAAACGTACTAAAACCACCACTATCACATCCATATTTATTGTAAAGTTTTTACATAACAAAAGAACCCAGGCAATAAACCCAGGTTCATTTTATATTCATGGTGGAGGCGGAGAATGGCAGGTCAAATTCACAATCAGAAACGGCAGCTTGTTAGATTGTTTAAGGCAAATAGCATAATAATGATATCACCCAACTTGTGATGCCATTTCAGGTAAAAATCCCCAATACTGCTTTCTCACCATTCTGTTAAGCAGAGCGGCACGTCATAGCCCAAATTGCTCTTCATGCAGCTTTAACAAATTATACTATGCCAGCGGTATCCAGACCGCAACTGTTATTACTATCCTTTAACGCTTCTGGCAGAGATCAGCCAGGGAGCTGGAAACGGCTCGATAATGCTTTTACTGTTGACCCGCGACACCTCTATAAGAACCGCTTCAGTGCGCTCCAGGCCGTTTTCCTGAAATACGGCAGGAAGGGACATCAGGGTTTCGAAGTCATATGTATATATAAGAAAATTGATAGCGGGATTGACAGCCAGGAGGCTCTTAATTTCACTGCCGATCTTGGGAGACGCCACAATAAACGCTTTGTCCGGCACCGGCAGCTCATCCAGGATACCTTCTTCCAATGAATCAACGATTATTACATTGGCGAGGCCGAATTTTTCCACATTACATTGCATCGTATCCCGATCCCGGCGGTCGTATTCCACCGTAATGATACTGCCCTCGGCGGCAATCATAGCGGCTTCTACCGCAATGCTCTCACCCGAAATGATACATATATTGTCCTGGTCCCCCAGATTCAGCTTAGTCATTATAACCGCCCGAGCTTCCCGGCACACATACTGAACCGATCCGCAGGCGAAACAGTTGTTATCCATACCAATCTTATAATTCGTTGTAACGTTAGGATTCAGGACCAGCATGGCCGCAGAAGCGTTGATCCCGCGGTTGATCATGTCCGAGACCTTGTCGTGCTTCATTTCGCCTGATGGGTCCGAGCCCTCATTATACCAGATAACGCAGTCCCCTAATTCCGCGTTCCACATGTCGTAGAAGATATCCGGATGTCCGGCGTCCGTAAATACCAGCACCGCCCGGTTGTTCATAATGGTCGGAATCAGGTTCTTATTCTTACCGGTAATATCCAGCAGCTTCAGTTTTGCCAGGTTGATGTCAACGTTCTCTGAAAAATACTTAAGCCAAGATAAAATGACCTCATTAGTAAACATTGTTTGTTCCACAGGCAAAACCTCCTTTATTAAAAATTATAATACCATATTTTTAAAATATGTCCGATAGTCAACCTCTGCTAAGCTCCTGGACAACGGTTTTTAACCGTCAGGTGGAGTTAAAACTCCAATCTGATGCTAAGAACTCTGTTTATGCTTGATTCTTGAACTTAAGATTAAGCGCTGGTTCGCTCCAGCAAGCGTTCCCATTTTTGATCCACATATGCTTGCGCTTCTTCAATCATCCACTCGTTGCCTTTCAGGAACATATGCTTAAATCTTCCCTGTGGGCGAAGAAAATCCTCTACGGGCAGTTTTTTCTTCGGTGTATAGGAGAGCCGCCAAACTCCCTCCTCAACTTCGTATAGGGGCCAGACGCAGGTATCCACCGCCAGTTTAACGATATCTGCAAGCTTTTCCATGGGGTACTCCCACCCGCGCGGACACGGGGACAATATGTTCAAAAAGCACGGGCCTTCTGTATAGATAGCTTTATGCGACTTGGTGTGCAGGTCCTTGAAATTGCCTATAGGAGCAGTCTGAGCCACATAAGGGATATTATGAGCCACCAAAATCTCAGTTAAGTCTTTTTTATTCTGTTTCTTACCCTGCCCCACAGAACCTAGCGGCGTGGTAGTAGTGCGGGCATACTGAGGCGTTGATGAAGAACGCTGTATTCCGGTGTTCATGTAAGCCTCGTTGTCATAACAGACATAGACCATGTCATGACCGCGTTCCATAGCGCCTGACAGGGATTGAAACCCAATATCATAAGTGCCGCCGTCGCCTGCGAACGTAATGAACTTGACGGTTCCGTCCACCTTCCCACGGCGTTTCAAAGCGTTATAGGCCGCTTCCACTCCGGAACAGGTAGCCGCGGAGTTTTCAAAAGCAGAATGAATATAACTGTCCATATAGGCCGTATAGGGATACATAAAGGTGGAGACCTCCAGACAACTGGTGGCGTTAACCACCACCGCCCGGTCCTCTTTATCCAGAGCCCGCAGAACCCCGGCCACAACGACCCCGGCGCCGCAGCCGGCACAGAGCCGGTGTCCGCCGGTCAGACGCGGCATCTTTTCTACTTCTTGTTTAAGGTTATAGACCCTGCTCATGCTCTCTCCTCCTTTGACCTCTGTCCCATATGGGTATATAACGGTCCGGTCTCGCCGGTCGCGGCGATATTAGCCAGCCGGCCGAACACCCTTTCAATATCCTCAGTCTTTACATCGCGGCCTCCCAGGCCGTAAACGATATTAATCAGATAAGGGCGCTCCTTAAGATCGTACAAGGCGCTGCGGGTCTCGGCAAATAACGGGCCTCCGTTGGCTGAAAAGCCTTCGGACTTATCCATTACAGCTACGGCCTTAGTACCCGCCAACGCCCGGACCAGTTCCTCACCGGGGAAAGGCCGGAATACCCTTATTTTAACCAGTCCTGCTTTTACTCCGTCCTCGCGCAGCTTGTCGATAGCCGCTTTGGCGGTTCCGGCGGTGGAGCCGATCAAAACCAGCGCCAGCTCGGCGTCCTCCATCATGTATTCTTCAAAAAGGCCATAACTCCGGCCGGAAATCTTCTCAAACTCCGCGGCTACCTCCAGTATGCGCGCCTTAGCCGCCTTCATGGCCTCGGCCTCCTGGACCTTATGCTCCATGTAATAGGGACTCACATCGTACGGTCCCACCGCCAGCGGATTTTCTTTTTTCAGCAGGTAGTTTTCAGGATTATATTCCCCGATAAATTTGCGCACGACATCAGTTTCAAGAAGCTCTATATTCTCCACCGCATGACTGGTTATGAAGCCGTCCATACAGGCCATAACCGGCAGGCGCACGCCTGGAGTCTCACCGATAGGCATAGCCATAAGGAAATTATCATAGGCCTCCTGGTTGTTTTCGGCATATATTTGAATCCAGCCGGCATCGCGGGCTCCCATAGAGTCGGAATGGTCGTTGTTTATATTAATCGGCCCGGAAAGGGCCCGGTTGACGCAGGCCAGGGTAATAGGCAGACGGCATGAAGCCGCCACGTACAAAAGCTCGTACATCAAAGCCAGACCGCACGATGAAGTGGCGTTCACGGCTCTGGCTCCCGCGGCCTGGGCCGCAATACACACCGACATAGAGCTGTGCTCGGACTCCACGGTTACAAATTCGGTATCCACTTCGCCGTTGGCTACATACTGGGCGAAATATTCAGGAATTTCAGTTGAGGGCGTGATAGGAAACGCCCCCATTACATCCGGATTTATTTGCATCATGGCATAAGCCACAGCCTCGTTGCCGGACAGGCGGTTACTCATCTGGCCGCACCTCCCGCTACCATGGTAATCGCCGGGAAGGGACATACTTCCTTGCAGACGCCGCAGCCCTTGCAGTGCATATAGTCGAAGTCCAGACGTTTCCCGTCCTTAACCGGAATAGCGCTGTCCGGGCAGAATGGAACACAGAGCATGCAATGTTTGCATGCTTCTTCGTGAAATATAGGCGTGTCGGTCCGCCAGGTACCGGTATTAAATAACCGAGCGGTTCCCGGTTCGTAGATCTCCCCGCCGGGAGTCAGATCCTGCCAGGGGGTATGCTCGTTGATATCCTTCGCATGAATCATCCTACCTGCACCTCCTCCATGGATTTTTTTAGGGTTTCCATATTCCCCTCAATAAGTTGGGGCTTGCCGGCAAATTTATGTCTAAAGGAGTCTTCTATATTCTCAAAAAAGCGCCCGGTTTCCAAAACGCCGCTCACCTTGACCGCAGCGGCCAGCATAGGCGTATTGGGGAGATTCCTGCCTAGAAACTCTTCCGAAATGCTGCGGGCATCTATGGTACAGACCTTGCCGCTCCATCCCCTCAGCCTGGAACGCATCTCCTGGGGAGAACTCGGAGTGTTTATAATTATCGCACCGTCGTCTTTCAGTCCTCCGGTAACATCAACGCTGTCCAGCAGAGTTTCATCCACCACCACCACATAGTCGGGATAATAAATGTTGGAATGTATATTACACCGTTTTTCACTGATGCGATTATAAGCCGTAATAGGCGCTCCCATACGCTCAGGTCCATATTCCGGAAATCCCTGCACGAATTTTCCCTGTAAACCGGCCACATCCGCCAGCAGCATGCAGGCCGTTTTGGCCCCCTGTCCGCCCCGGCCGTGCCAGCGAAATTCCACCATATCATTGGTCGCCATCGCTTCTTCCTCCAGTCTCATAAAAGATAAAAGGCTTTCGTCCCGTAAAGGGACGAAAGCCTAAATAGACATTCGCTATACCACCCGTTAGTAAATACAACATACCATCATATGCGTTCCCGGTGACGGGGGAAAACCGTCGAAGCCTACTAGAATTAACCGTTCGGTTCGCAGCTCAGGAGTGATTTTCGGTTTTCAGACTACTAGTACCGGCTTGCACCATCCCCGGCTCTCTGCAACGTTCGGCTGAAACGTACTCTCTCCGTCAATGCCTTTGAAATTTTCAATTACCAATAAATATACCCACTTAATCGTGGTTTGTCAATCAGTGACGACGATTTTAAAACAAGTTCGAAGTAATTCACATAAACTTCTATAACTTAAACTAGAACTTTTCGGACGATTATATTGAGAATAACATAATCCACGAGGCAATAATTACCAATTTATATATTCTGTCGAGGTGTTAACCCCCAGAATAGCATCGCTAAGCCAATACCTATTAATGTAAATCCTGAACCAGGATCTTTTATACAATCTGGTAATTTGCAAAATCCAAATAAGTAGGTGATGCCCCAAATAGCATACACTAAACCTGTTATTCTCCAAAATAAACCAATATCTTTAGAACCGTTTTCTTTTTTATTTAACCCATTATTGTTTTTTAATATCCATTCGTTTTTCAATATGTCTTTTTCAAATTTAGACAATCTGCCTTTTTCAGCTTCGAGTTTAACCCTTTCCCACTCATATTTCAGATATGTTTGAACATCCTCTACTAATTGGTTAATTATATGCTGCTGTTCTTTTGCCCTTTTTACAATGTCTCTTTCCCGTAGATCGAGTTCAATTAATCTGGTAGGATCTAAACCTTTTTTGATTATTACCTCTTTTGCTTTAGCATAATCAGGATGATCAATTATTTTATCGATCTCTTCCTGCAGCATAAATTCCATGTTTATCTTGTTATCTTCCAATACTTTGCGAAAATCATTGAATAATTGTTCTTGCTCAAACTTCCTTTGTTCCCAAATACTATCAAGATTATAAGAATCCATAATTATTTTAGTTAACATGTTTACTTTTTTAATTATTTTTTTATCCTCATCATCTTTATAATTCAACTGTAACGTAATCCTTGCATCTAGCTTTAATATTTTATCAAGGTATCCCATTAATTCAGAACCTTTGAGAATAGGCTTTTTATCATAAATATAAACTAGAGAAATATATTCTGATACTAATTCCCGTAGTTCACCTATCCAATTAATTCTTGAAGAAGTAACTGTATTTATAAACTGAGTTCTTCGACTACTTCTAATTGATATAATCAAACTAATTACTGCTGTAATAAATGTAACAATAATTGCAATTAATTGAATTGTAGGTATATTAAGCCCCATAAAAACACATCCTTTATCTCAAGAAATTCGGCAAAAAGAAACATTAACCTCTAGTCAAATTTCGCTCTTTTTCGACTGGTTCATCATCTGCGAATTAATAGAAAGACTCTATATTCAACATTTCCGATAAAGACATACCCATAGCATGACTCAGCTTCCACAGCGTTTTTATGCTGGGATTGGTTTTTTTCCCGGCCTCGATATCTCTTATAACGGATTGGGAGACCCCCGCTTTTTGGGCCAATTCGGCCTTATTCCACCCTAACGCAATACGGATAGCCTTAATATGCTCTCCAAAATTCTCCGCCAAGATATTACCCTGCCTTTCAATGAGTCTTACACTTCAACGAAACCCGAAACCTAATAATAATTTTATTATATGGTGACGTCACTTAGCCGTCAATGGCGTATGATCTCAGTATTGATTTGGTATACTCTGGGTGATGTCATTTTGACGCCTAAGATAAGGAGTATTGTTATGTCGTCTAATCTTCCGAAATTTACATTACGGATACCCTATGAACTTTTGCAAAAGATAAGTTATATTGCTGAAGAAAACGGCCGTTCAACCAATCGGGAAATAGAAACCCTGATCAAACGTTATGTTTCTGAATATGAAAAAAAGAATGGGGTAATTAGCAATTCCAATTTTCGTGGATAATGGGCGGGTTATTGGGGGTTTCAATTGCGGCGGCTAAGTCACGTAAATGCCTCGGGTGGGCGATGTTTTTTCCCTTTCGTCGCTGTATTTTTATGTTGGCGTCTGCTACACTTTTATTTTGCCAACTCCGTTACACATATACAAATGATTGCGGTGCATAATTAATTCCGTAATCAATTAGGGGTCTAGGGCTTATGTACTTCGTTACGTTTCCCAGATGATAAGCAACTGCTTTTTGTTTTCCTTCAAAATAGCTATCAAAAAAACATTTACTTATGCCTGCGAACTCAGATGTCACATCCCAAACCGAATCCGGATTATCCTCAATTATGCCAAGCACTTCAACCTCTGCAACTACCTTCATAACCGGTGATGTCGCATAAATAATAATAGTACTTATATCTGATCTGCAGCGTACTTTGCGGAATTCATACTTTTTCTTACCAAGTAGTATGTTTTTAACATGTTCCGGGTTAATCGATAATAACATCTGAGACATCAATATCACCTTCTCTTAGAATACTCTTAAACATATCCGGAGGCACTTGAATTAATGCAGGATATTGATCAGTAAAATACCCATGACCCTTTAGCCATGCATGGTTAATATTATTTCCTGCTCCGAAATATCCGCAGTATAGTAGCTCAATAACTACAACATGTTTATCGTTTTGGAATTTTACTAAAAGTTCTTTCTTATCAAAAACTGATTTATTTCCTATTCTCTCACATAAAGCATCAAAATGCATGAGTGCATGGTTATTGATTTTGGCCATAATTACATCAGTTACTATGCAATAAGATGTAATACATGATTTGTATGTTGGTCTTTGATTATCCTGTTTAGTATGTCTTCGATAAATGAATACCGGTTCCCCGATTTGATAATGTGGCTGAGTATACTGAGCACCGACATAAATTTTTGATATACCATTTGCAACTGATAGTGCAACTTGTTCCTGAAGAGTATTTTTTAGGTCAGAGTAAGGAAAAAGCGTATCATGATAAACATCATCAACAATTAGATAGCCGCCCTTTTTAAAGGTCGGGTTAATAAAAGGAAATGATTTGTATGGATCGCTATAGTCTATACGATCCCTGCTTTTTAGATAAACACATTCACCATTGTTATTGTAGCCAACCATTATAAAACCGAATTTTTCAAGAAGATCAATTAATAGATCTTGCTTTGGGAAAACAGTAACATAAATTTCCTGTCGTTTTGTTCCCTGCCATTTCCAGAGTGCTAACCCAATGGCACCTTCCCCTAGACGTTGTCCACGATACCGCTCTCCAAGACGCAATGTACTAATTTTAATACGAGGAATAGCCGGCAAGACATCACGCTTCAGAGCTATTTGTTCATTTTCGTCTTTTAAACATAAAAAAGCTCCAACTCCTAATTCATCATTAAATATTAAGGCCGTAGCATCTTCTCGACTTTTTTTCTCAAACCACTTAACAAAACCTATATTCATTGCATCTTCTGGATAATCAATTTTAAGAGGGCTGAAAAATAGGTCGTTAATGTCGATTTCAGAAAACTTTCTTAATTGAAATTTTCCTCCCATACTTTCCTCCTATTGCATAATAGAACCTATTAACAAATTGTACATTCCACAGCTTCGGTGCATAGGGTTATAAAATTGATATCTCGTAAGCAAAGTATCAAATAATGTTTCTGTGTTTTTATTAGGTTTTCCTTCTATATTAGAATATAATTTCTACAAATTCCTTTTAATGGACTCAATATTCAACAATTCAGATACCGACATATCCATAGCATGACTCAGCTTCCACAGAGTTTTTATGCTAGGATTAGTGTTTTTTCCGGTCTCAATAGCATTTATAACGGATTGGGAGACCCCCGCTTTTTGGGCCAATTCGGCCTTATTCCACCCTAATGCAATACGGATGTCCTTAATGCGTTCTTCCAAACTCTCCGCCAAGATATTACCCTGCCTTTCAATTAATGATTCGATATTGCAACATCACTGTAATGTTACTTTAACATTATAAATATATTACCATATTTGATATTGTTATAACATTAAAATAACGGTGGGGTATAAATATGAAAAAACCTTCAGAAGTGGTTTTTAGTCTCCGCATAGACGAAGAACTCTATAAAAAGATAAGATTAATAGCTGAAAGTGATCGTCGTTCAATTAACAATCAAATGATAACAGTGCTCGAAAAATTTGTTAGCGGATTTGAGAAAAAACACGGCCCCCTTCAGGTCAGGGATGAATAGTTCCTTGCTGAAAACATCCATGAAAGCGCATAACGGCAATAGAAAACAGAAGGACCGGAAACCTCCGGTCCTTTAACAATATTTAATATTAATCCTAATTTGCCCCCGATTATTTTTATAAGCATCTCCTCTAGGCCCAAGACAAGCAAACGGTTTTTCTACATAACCGTCCCCCTGTTACCTGTATCACCACATGGTTTCTCTATTTGCCGCTGTAATGGGTGCGGCAAGTCGCTATAATTATTTTATCATCATCTATGCGATATACTAGGCGGTTAATATCATCTATACGCCTTGACCACCACCCGGACATATCGCCCTTTAGCGGTTCGGGTTTGCCTATTCCGTCATAGCCATTGCGCTCAATATCTTTTAGAAGCTGGTTTACCCTTTTCATCGTTTTTTTATCTTATGTTTGCCAGTATAAATAATCGTCCCAGGCTTTGTTCGTCCATAGTTTTTCCATCGCCTATTCCTCAATTAAATCGTGGACTGTTAATTTCCCTCGTTTGCATCCCGTATAGATTGTTGCACTATTTTCATATTTTCCACGCTGAAAAAGGGGTCGCTCTTGGTTGTGATTTTAAAAGGTATGCCGCCCTGCCGCACCGCTTGACTTACAAAGATACTTACCGCTGTTGAGAAATTCATACCCAGAGCATTAAACAGTTTATCGGCTTGCTCTTTTAGAGAATCATCTATACGAATATTAACTTGTGCCATGGTTAACACTCCTTTCATTTATATTATATAGCATTTCATATACATATACAATCAATACATATTTATAAGTAGCTTTATGTATTTATATCTACGTCGGGTCTTACTTTTGTAACAGTGTTTCGGATTACTGCATCTATTACCATACGATTCTTTGAAAATTGCTCAAATGATAAATCTTTAGTATATTCTAAAATTTGTTTAGCGGAATCCGTAATATCATCAATATAGAGTAAAAAATCTCTCATAAATACACCACTTCGCTCAATATTTTATCTTTGATTCGTGGTTTTAAAGCCTCAGCGGTAACTAAATCCACCTTTCTTTTTAACCGTTCCTCGAGATCAAGTTTAATATCAATAAACCTAAATAAGGTTACCGGTTTTGAAAAAGATACCAGCAAGTCAATATCACTGCTCGTATCAGCTTCGCCTCGGGCAAAAGACCCAAATACCCCAATTCGACTGATAGGGTACTGCTGATATAATTCAGGTATATTCTCTTAAGGCTTGAATCGGATCCATAATTTCACCTCATGTTTCATACATATCTTCAGCCTGTTTTATTGATATATAATCATCCTGTGCTGCCAACTGACGCCGTTCTTCCTCGTTGAATGGTTCATTATCAGGAGGCAATTTGGCTAGCTGAGCCCATGTCCCATTTTCCGTCTGTATTGAACGAGTTACAAGGTATTGTAAATAATCGAATGCAGATGTTGTATCAGCATCACTTAACTTATCAATCATTTTATAGAGATCACCTTTAGTGACTGACATAAAACTCACCTCCGAGCAATATCGGTTAACGACAAAATAATATAGATCCATAGCTAATAATATTTTAGGGCTAATCTAAACTATTATCAAACTATACATACAGGTCTCCTTGAATACATTGCAAGTACACCGGAGATTACACCGGAACATTCTTTATTCAGAATATTGTCCAGTTGAGTGTGCGGCGGATTGAGAACCGGTCGGTATCTTCCTCCCGATATAAAGGCACCCCTCTCACTTTTAACAAAACGGGTCGTTATCTTTATCACTATTCCAGATATATTCGACGCCTCGGGCGATTGTTTGCGCCGCCTCCAATCCAATAACATCGCTGATAAAACCCATGGCCATGTCTATGCCCGCCGAGACCCCGGAGGAAGTATAATACTTGCCGTTCTTAACCCAACGCGCTTTTCTTATCCATTTGACTTCTTGATCCTGTTCCGCCACCCAGTCAAAGGCCATTTTATTGCTGGTGGCTTCTAAATTTTTAAGCAATCCGGTTCGGGCCAGCAATGCCGAACCGGTGCACACGGTTAGGACAAATTGGGCCTTTATAAATAACTCTTTTAAATTCCTTATCAATTCCTCATTATGCACTTCGCTTCTGGTCCCCATACCGCCGGGTATTAATATAACGCCGGCTTCTTTTATGTCTGTTAGCGGCAGGGTCTCCACTCTGACATTCTGGCTGCTGCGGATAATGCCCCCTTTTTCGGAATAAAACTCAATCCTGAAATAATCTTCCAACCTGCCGATCACTTCTACCGGTCCGAAGACATCCAGGGTTTCAAAATCATCAAAAAGAATAACGCTGACATTCATTTTGCTGCCTCCCCTCCAAATAGACCTGTTCCCTAACCCATTGAGTATAATCGTCAAAGGATATGATGCCATTCGCGCTTTGCATAAAGGATTCTATCAACATCAACAATCTTTGATTTTTCATCTATAGTGAAAAAGACAATATAATTCTTTACGAACAGCTTTCGATATCCTATCGTTGCAAGCCGTTCATCAGTCACAAGAGAGCATTTTGGCGGCATTACCACCAAACCCATGATAGCTTCCTCAACGGTGTCCATCATCTTCAATGCGGTCATCGGTGCTGATAGTTGCGCAGAGATATATCGGACAATGTCACGCAGATCTTTTTCGGCAGGTTCCGATACGTCAACCCTATAATATGCCATCAGTTATTTCCTGCCTGATGTCTCGCATTACATCTTCAAGCGGACGCTTTCTTCCTTCTTTTACTGCCGCCCTGCCCTCATCAAGCAGACGGTAAAGCTCAAGCTTGCCGTTTAGCATCTCATAGGTCTCAATGCTCATAACAGCCAAATCCCCCTGCCCATTTTTGGTAATAAAAACGGGTTCTCTGTTTTCACGGCAGAATGTCGAGATCTCATTGTAGTTGTTCCTTAAGTCCGTGCTGGATTTAATGTTTGGCATAAAACCGGCCCCCTTATCTAGTCTAAAGATATTATGCACTAATTTCTTTAGCTTATCAAAGCCGATTGCACTGCATATACCGAATTTAAAAAATTGTTTCGTATTAACAGGGGAACGGGATTATTGACAGCAACCCCGTCCACCTGTGTAGCTGCCTTGAATTCATTTCGGCAAAACTTTCTTTCTTTTATAGGCTATATCATTGTCTTCGCACCACTCTTCGGCAATTTTCATTAACGCTAAATAGCGGTAGGCATACCACTCTTTTTCAAGTCCAACGCGAATAAGCGTGTCTATTCTATTCAATATTGATTTCTATATATTATAGGTTATTTTATACCTATAATTGTATATAATATTACCAGAGGTGATCCATATGAAAATCGATAGCAACAGCATTGTTTCGATTACAGAGGCGAATCAGAACTTTTCTAAGGTTGCCCGGCTTGTTGATAAGAACGGCGAGGTTATTATTTTTAAGAATAATAAGCCAAAATACAGGATGATCGACGTGGATTCCGACATGGATATTGAACTTACGGATGACGAAAAGATTGACGTTGTCGCTGCTCGAATTCTAAAGAGACATAAGGCGGCGTTTATGGAGCTGGCGAAATGATTAAATTAAGCCAGCAAAAAGTGCTTCTGCTGCATCAGCTAATGGCGGAAGCCACAGGCGGCAGCCTTGGTGTCCGGGATTATGGCCTTTTGGATTCTGCGCTTGAGAGCGCATATGCTACATATGACAACCGGGAACTGTATCCCACCAAGGAGGAAAAGGGCGCAAGGCTCGGATTTTCTCTAATCTCAAATCACGCCTTTGTAGATGGCAATAAGCGTATCGGTATGTATGTGATGTTGACTTTCCTTGAAGTGAACGGCGTCAAAATGTCCTGCACAGATGAGGACGTCGCTTCCGTCGGGCTTGCCGTGGCCGCCGGCGAGATGGATTACACACAATTACTCGCATGGGTGCGGGAACACAGGACGTGAATACGGTCCGGGCCATTTCGCTTTCTTTAACTATTTCCAATATTTATCCGGTGCCCCGGTAAAAATTGCAGCAATATCATTGGTTGGATTGTTTAGCTCAACATCGTTTTGAATAATACTGTAAGAATAGTTCCGAATACCGAACACGCTTTGTAAATTTGGAGGAGCATAGCCCAATATACGCTGGAATTCTAACAATGCTGCTTGTTCACCGCCCTTGGGATAGAAAAGCAGGTCCTGCCGGAAATGCGCCTTGCGGGCGCTATTATCCGTAGTATTATGTACAATTGCAATAATCTCCAGCCAGCGATGCGTCTCACCCATATCCTTCCCCCCGGGCATGGCAGGTATATCTGTGATTTTAACGTTTTTGTTATCCCCCCCTTGGGTCTTTTTACTTCCCCAGTTAGCGAATGTATTGGCATTGGGGTTGAGTTTATACATATCTACGAAATACTTTATGTCCTGCTCAGGGACAATAGGAAGGTTGGTCTTCTCCGCCCAATATAACCTGCAATTATCGATGTCATCCACATTAATGTCCACTGTGACACTGTGCCCAAAAAAGTATTTATCAGGTACCGGTACATTCGGTCCTCCGCCTACAAGAGCCCGCGTATCACGGTATCTGAGTTCAGGCAGTACCCAATCAACAATCTTCACCATTTTTACCTTTGGCATTTTATACTCCTTTCCAGCATCGTTTAGCGATAGTCATAGATACAATCCGGTCAATCAAGATTTATTAAAATCAATCCCATATTATGCATATTCAATATTCTTTTTGTATTGTTCCCCAAATGTTAATAATGTCCGGAAATTCATTTACAATATATCCCATTTCTAAATGTACATAAAATTTGTTTATAAAAATATAATTTTATGGTGCAAGGTATGATAACCTCTCAAGACAATAATATCGGGAAAAGGAGACGATTGATTATGGTACCGGTGGAAAGTAATAAAAACTTCAGCGTAAATAACGTTTTGTCTTTCCGTAAGAAGATTACACAGGACCAAGCTAATGAGGAAATGAAAAAAATAGCCAAATTCCTGGAGAGTCAGGATATTAAACAAAGCGGGCCAGTAATCACCGCAACTTTCGATGTGGACACCGATAACGGCGACCCATTGATGGATATGGAAATTCTTATCCCAATGGATAGAAAGATAGACCTGCCGGAAGATTATAGATTCAAAGAGATTTTCCATATCGCTCACGCTGTTTGTGCGAAACATTCAGGCGCCCCGTCTTCATTGCACAGTACTTATACCGACCTCTTTACATATCTGAAGAACAATAACCTGCAACCTATTACCGCCGTATACAATGCTTATGTCAAGGGCCTGTCATCGGGCTCCCCTGAAGATGACATGAATATCGACGTATACATTGGGGTCAATCCATCCACTTTATAACAATCCAATTTTTGTTTTTAAGGGGGGGAATTGATAAGTGTTCAATGGAAAAAAAACAAAAAGTGAGCGTACAACACTTTCTGATATTGTGAGAGGAATGCTTCATGCGGTCAACAGCAGCCAGGTTATTCTTGAGCAGCATTATGACATGTTGATAAGTCGGTATTTTAACCCGGAGGGAAAGCCCCTTACCACAAAATTTGTAATAGATTCCGAGCGGTCTATAGAAATACCCATTATTACACTAATTAATCTGTCCGCCATGGAGCTGAAGGAAATGGATCTGGAAATGTCTCTTCATATTGATGAAGTCAACGTTAAAAAAATTGAAAACCATAATTATGACTTTGAGATAGACCGGGGCAGCTTTGAAGTGTCGATTATTCCGTCAAAAAACAGTAACGCCAAAAGACCTACCGATATGGTGGATGTTTGTATGAAATTCAGAACAATAGACCCGCCGGAGGGTATTTCAAGAATCCTCGACGAGTATATAAAAAGAGTTGAACCAAATAGCGAAGATTGAAAGGCCGATTCAATTTGAAGTATCTACCTCGGTAGTTACTATAAATCAATAAGAAAGGAGGGAAGATTCTACATGCCAATAGCGGACAATTTCAAGGGGCTTCCAATGGCTGAATTGATAGGCGCTCCACTTCAAGCCGTATGCCAGTCACAGGTTCAACTGGCTTCAGCATCCTGGCAGTTTATGCAGACCATAGCTTTCGAGGATGATGGTAAAACCGCAAGACTGCTTAAGTTTGACCTGGAACGTCCGGTAGAAAGTGAAGCAGGTATACAAGTTAACAAAGTAAACGTGCAGGCGCCGTTTATCGGTCTGGTACCAATTCCGGCACTTTTGATCGACGATGTGACGATCGATTTCCAGATGGAGATTACCGATGTTGCTTCAAGCAAGGATACCAGCCAGAGTGAAGGTGAAATAACTGCCAGCTATAAGAGCTTCTGGGGACTCAGCGTACAGGTCCACGGCAAAGTATCGTCCAGCCGGGAGAATACCCGCAGCACGAATCAAACCGCAAAATATCAGGTCCATGTAGGTGCGAGACAACAACCGCCGACAGAAGGGTTGAGCAAACTTATGGACATCATGGCCAGCTGCACCGCACCGCTCTCTGTAGGGAAAGGCGGTGGATAATATATAGGTCTGGAACTTGAGCTTATTTCTAATGAACAGTCTGATGGCCTTTTTGAATCCGGGGAAGGTTACCTCCCCGGATTCAGGTTATCAGAAAATCTGTCAGGCCAAGCAAAAAGTCCGAAGTTCAAGGCGCGAGCAACCCCGCGCCAACTTTCAATATGGTACTCAAGGCGTAGTAAGCATCCTTCGTCATTTCACGGACGCAAAGCCGCTCGGTTTCAAAGAGATATTTATCATATTCCCTCCCGCAGAATATGAAGACACATCAGTTATCGCAGTAACTACCCCTTATGTTGTTTATAAAATTCCTTCAACGACCTTTTCGTATGGTCGTCAAGATTGTGCCACCTCACGCCATGAATAGCGCCCTCCAAAGCGGAAAGCCGCATAATACAAGCGGACGGATCGCATGCAAGGATGCGCAGCCACGCTTCGCGGCTGCCGACATCTTTTAGCTGTTCAATTGTGGTGATACCAGCATCGGCAAGCTGGGATTCCAGCTTTGCGGCAATGTTCGGCAACGAGGACAATTCACCCATGATATAATCCCTCCTAATTTTGTTTGTATTAGGGATGTTATATACTTCTTTTATCTGTAATAGGTCCGGCAACTACTCAATCTGTATTTCTCCGGCTATTTGTACTATTCCCGCCCTCACTGGTTTATAATGGATATATCCATAAGGTTTAGCGATAACGGGTTGGGATAGTCATCGTACTTCAGCCTGTAAAGCCCAAGATTATTGAGTATTCTTTTGCATTATGATTTTAAATCCCGAATATTTCGCTTAGTGGAATCTCTAAACCCTCAAAAAAATACGAAGTTAGAGTATCCCCGAGTTTACAGGCAGTATACTCGTCAATTTCAAAGTCCTTAAAGCCATAGACCATAACCGAATGTTTAAAAGGATCGACCACCCAGAACTCCCTCACACCGGACAGCATATAAGTATTGAGCTTATCTACCATATCCTTTGAACGGGTGCTTTTTGACAAAATTTCAACGCAAAGCGCGGGTGTACCCATGTATCGGCCGTTTTCATTAACGTTATTCTCCAAATCGCATGCTATTAGCAAATCAGGCTGCATTACATCGGGTGTTTTAAGGTCCTTTTTGTAGAAATGGACATCAAAGGGGGCGTAGAAAACCTTGCAGTTCTTGCCTTTTAGATATGATCGCAGATGGATATGCAGATTCCCGGATATATCCTGATGATAGGTGCTGGGGGAAGCCAAAAGGACTATTTCACCGTTGATATATTCCATTCTCAGCTCGCTTTTCTCATAAATCTCCATAAATTCTTCATATGATACTTTCTTGCCGCCATATTGATAATCCAATGCATTTTCCTTAACAATAAAATATCGTTCGATTTCTGTGATGTAAGGGGTAATTCTTATAGCTTTTTTACCGTTTTTTGTAATAACAACCTCGTGGTCATCAATAACATAGTCGATGTATTTACCCAGGTTGGTCTTTAATTCGGTGGCGGTAATAACTTTTGTGGTATCATTCATATCAATCACCTCGTACGATTACTATAACATATAGAACGATCATGTGCAATGTCATTAATATCGTACGAATAAATATATCCACTTGACCGTATTTTGTCAATCACTGTATCTGATTTCTAAGTAATTACAATATCAGATAATATCCACCCGATTTGTTATAAATCCACTATCGGCATGGCTTGCCTTATTATTCATACTCTTGATTGCTCTTTTTCTGCGCTAGCGTTTTCAAAAAGCGCAGGCTCAAATACAGGCCGGTAATAAAAGGGGTTCGGGGCAGGCTCCTAGGAGCGGTTGGGGCTTATCATTTGAAATATACCCGGTTTATGCTGAAAATTACTGGTCGGTGAAATGCGCTGGGCTTTTCGCACCTCCTGCAAGTCAGCTACCTTGAGCGTGGTTATGGATATGCCTTCTGTTCCCGTTCCGGCGTTGAGCAGGGTCTGACGGTGGCCCGGGGTTTTTAGAGGGGCATATATTCCGCTGCCACCATACTGAGCAATATTGGACATAATAATAAACTGATAGTAACGGTGGCTGTCGGCCATGCAACAGCGTTCATAGAGCTGGCTGTCCGGATTGCTGGCCACTATGAACAGCATTTCCGGAGGCATTTTATCGGAGTAATCACCGCGGTCGATGTGGTGCACAATATCAAAATGACTGTAATCGTAGCAGATCAACACGCCAAAAGTCCAATTATTGCCATAGGCAAAGCGAAAGAGCTTATCGCCCCTTATCATGTTGAAATGTCCCCACCGGTCCGCTCCGGTGGCAGGTGTGCGGGCATCGTACTGGGAGCGGGTCAGTTTGTTATATTGAAAACGCCTGGTATACCCGGTGACGGTTGGAACATAGATAAAACAGCGGTTTGTTCCCCAGGCCATTTGGGGGTCATACAGGTTTTCAGGTTGAGGGTCATATTCCACCCCGCCGATGATGATGGTATTGAATTTTTGGGCAAAGGCTTTAAGATCGTTTTCCAGCCCCAGAGGAAGGAACAGTTCGGGGAATACCAGAAAGTCAAGCCTTTGGGCTGTTGCCGTTAATTTGCCTGACAGGAATTGCAGGTGGGTTTTTATATCTTTTATAAACCGGGGAGCATTCCGGGAACAGGAAATGCAGTAGGCGTTTTCAATATAGTCCTCTTTATCCATGGATTTTAACTGCACAACCCCCACGTTTAATTCCCCCCGATAGTCGACCGCAACGTACCCCTCCTTTTCCAAATCAATGGTGTTCAGGCAGCCGGGCGCTTCCAGTATTTCTTTGAAATAAGGCTTATCCTGGGCCAAAAAATCTTCGCTGGGATATATAGGGATCCAAGCGGTAGCATCTTCAAAAAAGTTGGTTTCGCTGCTGCCTCCATGGCGAAGCTTTCTCAGATCAGAGATAGGAATATCCACCTCCAGATAGGTTCTGGTTTCACCCTGGGTATACGCCAGGGCTCCGCCCATGCTCAAGGAAGCCCGTTTGGGTCCATTGTAGCGAAAAGGCGCGAAAACGCCGCTCCCACCATAATTGGCAATATTGGATATGATGACAAAGCAGGAAAAGCGATGGATATCAGCCAGGGCGTACTGCATGAACAAGCGGGTAGCCGGATTGAAAGAAGACACCACCAGTATTTCGATATCACAGGCGAATATCTTTTTTAGAATGTCGGCATTGGTATAGTCGTGGCAGCTGATAACGCCGATATTACCCAGCGGAGTGGTCAGCACATGGATATCCTCACCGCGCTGGAGGCTTCCCTCGGCGTGGAATTTCAGATCTTCGGAAGAAAAGGAAATCTGGTCAACAAAAACCGGTTCATGGTCGGGAATTATTACGGCTATCGAATTGGTTATCCGCCCGTCGTTTTCATGCAAATAATAGCCCAACCGAACAATGAGCAGTTGTTTTTGTTCATCGGCCTTACGCTGGAAAAGATCCAGAGAAGCGGTATTGCCAGGATGTTCCGATATAATCGCTATATCGGTGCCGTCAGGGATGCGTCCTATCATAGCCTTAACGGTGCTTCGAAATTCCCGGGGGTTTTTACTCAGGTTTATTCTCCCGACATAAATGCCCTCCCCGGCCCTCCTGCCGATGAGCTGTTCGGGATATTGCTCCTGGATCAGGGTCACCTTGATGGATTCCCCCTGATCTTTTTCCCTGCATGCATAAGAGAGTAAATGCTTCCGCACGATTAGCATAGTGGGATACCTCGTCTCTGTATCATTTTGATATTGATGGAATTTATTTTAGTAATCCTGGACCCACCGCCATTTTGGGGTCAACGGATGAACCCGCGGGGATAGAATATCGCAATGCTCCGGAGGGACATTTATTGATAGCCCTGATAATTGCTTCAGCAGCGGCGCCATCGGGTTTTACCCAGGGGCGCGCGTCCGGGTTGAAAACCTGGGGAAGATGAGTAAAGCAATAGGTATCATGATAGCACAGATCAGGATTCCAGTGCACGATTACATCCTGGTTCTCATATTGCTTTTTATAATCATCAATGCCATAATCGATTTTATTTTCTCCGGAATTCTCGCAAAAATAGGATTCATACTCCTCATTATCTTTGTTCATTATAACCAGAGCGATATTTTGACCAAGCTGATAGGCTCTGTTAAGATCTGCATCATTAGGTTTCAGTTTTACTTTTAACCCGGGTAGAATTTTCATGCGCAGCATATGCAAGCGTTTTTCAATATTAGGTACCGCTTCTCCGCTCCAGCCATAAGATCCGAAGGCTGCCGCTATTTTTCCGGCATGGGATATCGGCGAAAGATGAATTAATAGATTCCATACCGGGGGAGGGGCATCTTTATTGATAGTGGGTGAGCCGATCACTATTGCGTCGGCGTTCTCTATTTCTTCAAGCACCTTGCCGGCCGGATTGTTAACCAGATCATACTTGCCAACCTCAAAAAGCCCGCCATTAATAATACCGCGCTCGATTTCATCGGCTAAGGCTTCCGTGAAACCATATGCGCTGACATACGCAATAACGATTTTGGGCAGTTTATTGGGAACGGCAGCAGCCCAGGTGCGATAAAGATCGATATAGTGGTTGACATTGCTGCGAAGAATAGGTCCATGCCCCGGACAGATAATATCGATATCATAATGTTTAAGTTTGTTTAGGGCTTTTAAAACGTAGCTTTTGAAAGGTGAAATTATGCTGTCAAAATAATAGCGAAAATCGGAGGAGAAATCAGTGGTGATCAAATCGTTAAAAAGGCGCTCGTCAGCGAAATGACTGCCGAAGGAATCACATGACATGAGAACTTTATCCTCTTTGATATATGTATAGATGGTGTCGGGCCAGTGCAGCATCATGGCGGTGATAAACTGCAGTGTCTTTCCCCCCAGATCAAGCTCATCATAATTTTTGATCGGGTGTGAGTTAAACGAAACCGGGCATATTTCCCGGAGAAACCCGAGTGCGGTAGGGTGTGCTGCCACAGTAAGCCCGGGGTTGAGTTCCAACAATTTTTCCAACGAACCGGAATGATCAGGTTCAGTATGGTTCATTATAAGATAGTCAATTTGGTCTATTTTGATTATCTGCTCAACCCTTTTAACGTATTCCGAAAAAAAACTGGCTTTTGGTCTCCACCAAGGCAGTTTTATTATTTCCCTGAACCAGATAGGCATTATAAGAAGTGCCGTTGACTGTCTCCATTATAACATCGAAAACCTTTAGATCCGGATCCTGTACACCCACCCAATATATACCGTTTTTAATTTGGACTACCTCCATAATCACACCTCCATCCAGAAAATATTTACTTAAAGACAATTATAGCTGGAAGAAACATTGATTTCCAATAACATTGCTTTTTATTTAAGAGGTGTAGAGTATTAGGGAGTGACTTGGAAAAATAACTTAACTAGTATTTTACCGGTCCGGTCGGGGAATAGCATAAGGGAATGACAAGGGGAGGGGGTTGTTGGAATGTTGTCAGCAACCCCCTCCCCTTACCGAAATTGAGTCATTCAAAAAATCCGCGGTTACATAGATTCTCTAATTATCTCTTTATTTATTATAGCCCCCACGGATGTAGTCCCTTCTCCTGGATTATTGCCCAGGCTATTACCAGCCATCCGGCCAATGCTATTACTCCCAGGAGTTTGTCCAACCACGAGATCGTTGACCCCTTGGCCACAATATAAATGACCATGACAATGACATAAAACACAATAAGACCAAGAGCGATATAAAACAAGCTGTTCCATCCGGTTTCCAGCCATCCCATGATTAAGGCGGCTATTACTAGGCTGATCTCTAATACTGCACTGCGCATGATCCGTTCCTCCCGCAGCAATAATTCAATATATGATTGACATTTTCCTCCTTCCGGAGAAACAAGTTACACCAATGTGATTTTGCTTGACTGAGAATGCATTGGTTTTTTTGATGAACAGATATGCAAGGTTTCACCACTATTTCAGAGGCGAAAATCCAAACCCTGCTAAAGATAAGATTTTTTTGAACAATACAATATTGATGCTGAATGATAATATATAATATACTGTGTTGATTGTAAACCGGAAGGATGATTGCATATGTACGATAATATTATCGATACCATTGGTCACACACCGCTTGTTAGGATAAATAAGTTAAACCCCAGGCCGCATATCCCGCTTTACGCAAAGCTGGAGGGCTTTAACCCAACGGGGAGTATTAAAGATCGTATTGCCATAAAAATGATCGAGCAGGCGGAAGAAAGCGGTACCCTGACGGAGGGAAAAACCATAATCGAACCCACCTCCGGCAATACAGGTATCGGTCTGGCAATGATAGGTGCCGTGAAAGGGTATGCGGTTGAAATAGTCATGAGTGAAGCGGTTTCCGTTGAACGCCGCAAGATGATTGAGGCTTTCGGAGCTAAGACTACTCTGACGGATGCCTCCGAAGGCACGGATGGAGCCATCCGGAAAGCCCGTGAACTTTGCCGCAGCTACCCTGAAAAATATTTTATGCCCAACCAGTTTTCCAATGAATATAATAAGCTGGCTCATTATGAGACTACCGCCAATGAAATCTGGGAGGACACCGGGGGCAAAGTTACCCATTTCGTTTCCGCTCTTGGCACCTCAGGAACCATTATGGGAGTGGGAATGGGACTAAAAGCTAAAAATCCTGATATTCAGATAGTTGAGGCGCATCCGGTTCTGGGCCATTATATCCAAGGCCTCAAAAACATGCAAGAGGCAATAGTCCCGGAAATCTACGATCCTGCCAAGATCGACCGAAGAGTTATGATTGAATCTGAGGCTGCTTTTGCAATGGCCCGAACCATTGTAGCGCAGGAAGGCATCTTTGTGGGTATGAGCAGCGGAGCGGCCATGGTTGCCGCACTGGAGTGCATCAAAGACATAGAGGAAGGTTTTGTAGTGGTAATATTCGCTGATCGAGGAGAAAAATACCTGAGTACGGGTTTGTTTCATTTAGCCCCCTGATAGGCGGCCAATTAGTGAACTCTACTGCCTACACCTTTGGCCACAAAGACAAAAAAACAGGTGATGGTCTGTGCAAACCATCACCCATAAAGAGAGATTTTCTCTGAGGGAGCTTTAGATGTCCCTGGTCCACAAGGAAGCCATCGCCGGACCGCCGCCCACACAGAGGGAGGCTCCGCCTACCGTCAAGCCCAGGCGTTCCATCTCATAGTACATGGATATGATTATACGCAAAGCCGTGGCTCCGACCGGGTGACCCAGGCCAATCCCGGAACCGTTGTGGTTAACCTTGGAAAGATCCATTTCAATCCCGAATTCTTGTTTCAGCATTCTGCCTACACCGATAAATTGTGGGGCAAATGCTTCATTGATTTCCCAGTATTCAATATCTTCATACTTTAAGCCGGCTTGTTTAAGTGCCTTGGGAATTGCTACCGCAGGACCAACGCCCATAATAGTCGGGTCAACGCCCTCACCCACGATATTTATCATTTTCAACAAAGGCTTGATTCCCAGTTCCAAAGCCTTTTCCTTGGACATGACTATGGCGGCGGCAGCGGCATCGTTTATACCTGAAGCATTGGCAGCGGTAACTACTCCGCCTTTTTTGAAGGCCGGCGGCAGTTTGCCCATGGACTCCACGCTGGCATCAGGTATCATATGTTCGTCATTTTCGAAAAGTTTTACACCTTTCTTGGATTTAAGTTCCACCGGAACGATTTCGCGTTTGAATATACCGTTCTGCATAGCGGCAGTGGCCTTTTGATGGCTGGCCAGCGCCAAGGCATCACATTCTTCGCGGGTGATGCCGTACTTTTCAGCAACATTTTCAGCAGTAATGCCCATATGTCCGGGTACCAGCTTGTCAACCAGTCCATCATAAAGCATGGCATCTTCAATACTGCCCGGTCCCATACGATAGCCCATTCTGGCCTTATTCAGCATATAAGGTGCATTAGTCATACTCTCCGCACCTATTACCAGACCGATGTCGATTTTGCCCAGGGCAATTTTATCGCAGATTATTTCCAGGGCTCTCATACCGGACGCACAGTTCTGATTGACATTACAGGCATTACTCCTAACCGGCAGTCCTAACGCCATAGCCACCTGCCGCGAGGGCAGCGAGCCTTGCATATGCGGGTAAATCTGACCCAGAACCAACTCATCAATGGAATCAGCCGGGATGCCGGCTCTTTTAATAGCCTCTGCACCTGCGGTTATGGCCAGGTCTTTGACAGATACGTCTTTTAGGCTTCCCATAAATCTGCCTATGGGGGTTCTACAACCACTTACAATCACCACTTCTTTAGTTTCCACCAATAATTACCTCCCCAAATAATAGTCTGAATTTGTCTCTTCAGACTATTAAAGCAAGTAGTATGCCAACTTTTCATCCAGGATAATATGCCATAATATAGGCATTTACACATGCATGTATTTGGGGACGCATTCCCTTTCGTCGCTGTTTGCAACGCTTTTTCAAGATCAATACCCGGCTGCGGCAATTATCGCAGTAATATTGACCTGTTTTCGAATTAAATGACATACGATTCAATCGAGACGTTTCGAGTCATTTAGCGACGCTAATTCATAATATGTTTACAAATTTTATCAAAGGGAAGAAAAGCAGGAATTTCATGAAGGATTAGGCTGCAATATGTTTGGGTGGTATCGGCGGGTCCTAGTCTCGCGACTATTTATGAAGTCAACGTTCCTTAAAATGTGTCTCTTTTCACAACGTCCTTACCTCGCCAATGCTATTGGCCGCGGATGCAGTAGTGTCGCAAATAGCGCCGATTTATTTTAAAACGCAATGTTCTTGTCTAATCAATGGCTATATCGTATTTCTTCATCTTGCGGTAAAGCACCGATTTATTTAGTCCCAACACTTTCGCGGCCCGAGTTTTATTATGCCGGGTCTGGTCTAGAACACGTTCAATCGTTTCTTTCTCCAGTTTATCTATTGCCTCGCTCAGGTTATTCACATACAGGGGCGAGTGCTGTTCCTCCATATTACCTTCAAACAAGGAAGGAAAGTGCTCTCGGTTGAGCTGGGTGTCTCTTTTTAAAACCGCTAAATTCATAGCCCTTTCCAGCAGATTTTCCAACTCCCGGACATTGCCCGGCCAGGAATAGTTGCAGAGCAGATTCATAGCTGACTCCGACATTGAACAAACCCAGGTTTTCAATCTACGATTGATTCTTGCCATCAGATCCTCAACCAGGAGATCCAGATCCTCCATGCGTTTACGTAAAGGCGGAATATTGAGGCGTACTACGTTCAGGCGATAATAAAGGTCTTCACGGAACTCCCGATTGGAAACCATTTTCTCCAATTCCCGGTTGGTAGCCGCGATTACCCGCACCTTGATGGGAATAGGGCGGTTGCCTCCCACGCGTTCAATGGTTCTCTCCTGTAGTACCGTGAGCAGCTTGGTCTGCATATTTAAGGGCATATCTCCGATTTCATCCAGGAAAATCGTACCGCCTCTAGCCATTTCAAACTTCCCCGGCTTGCCTTCTTTTTTGGCTCCGGTAAAAGCGCCCTCTTCATAGCCAAAGAGTTCTGATTCCAAAAGATTTTCAGGCACAGTTGCGCAATTGATCCGGACGAAAGGGCCATCCCCATGACCGTCATTATGAATGGCCTGGGCAAATAATTCCTTGCCGGTGCCGCTTTCGCCGGTAATCAAGATGGTAGAGCGAGTATTAGAGAGTTGCTGGGCCATAGATTTAATCATTAGGAATTCGCTGTTTTGCCCGATTAAATCTTTAAAACGCCAATGGGCTCGATAGATTTGCCGCACTTCTTCTTTGTAGAAATTTAATTCCTTTTCCGTTTCCTGTAATTTGATTACCAGTTTTTTGGCAGCGGACAGGTCTAAAAAAAGGCTGCGCCCTACAGCCCCGGTAATCTCTCCATCTTTTATAATTGGAGTTCGGGTTATTATCGTATCCCTTCCGTTTATAGTCCAGGTATCCACCTCATGTATTTCTCCGGTTTTCAGTATTTCCGGAAGCTTGGAATGAGGTGTGATTTCCAATACATGCTTCCCCACCACATCTTCTTTCTGCATTTCCAGTAAATCCAAGTAGGTCTGATTCATAAAGGTGATGATACCTTCCTTATCGACGATGACATACACCATATGGGGGCTTTGAACCAGCACCTCTGATACAGTAGTATACTCTTTCTCCATCTCCTGCAGTTTTCTCATTAAAATACTGGCTCCGGCCATGTCCAGGAAAATGGTTTGCCCGATTGCACCTATGATATTGCCATTTTGAAGTATAGGCAGTCGTGTAACCACGGTGCTTCTTTCATTAACCTTCCAAATATCAACCGGTACCGCCTTCCCGGTTTTCAATACTTCCGGTAAATTTGACTCGGGCGTTACCTCCAGAATATGTTTTCCCACAGCGTCTTCTTTTTTAATATCTAACCAATCCAAATAAGACTGGCTCATGAAGGTTATATTACCTTCCGTATTGACAACCACACAGGCCATGAAAGGGCTGGTTAAAAGAGACTGCGCTATGACGTTTAATTCACGTTGTTTCAATTCTTTCACTATAGAGCCTCCTTTAACAAAATCAATACCGCCAGTTCATCCAAATGATTCAACGCCTTATAGATAAAATCCTCTTATACTAAGAGCTTTCATATAACTGAGACTAAATCTCAAAAAGTCATAAGCCTCCGGACAGCTTCAGCGATCTAATAGCTTTGATTTATAGTCAGTGAAGCATCATCCGCGCTCGACACTCTTTCGCTTTTTTCATAACCCAAATCTTCCTCTAATTCACCTTCTATAACTTGCTGGATTACATCACGAAACATATCTTTCATGGCTTCCATTACTTCAGATGTGCTGCTAAACTTCTGACTTTGGACATACGACTTGAGCAAATCTGCCGGGGCGCTGTTCATAAACAAAACATCCTTTCTTCTTGAATTCTTTAATCTGAATTCTCGCCTGAAAGGATGCCTTTTAAACTTTTTACACAAATCTTTTCGAGGTCTCCCCCATTCTAAAATTTATCCTCTTTTTTCTTCTTCTTCTTCTCTTCCTTCTTGGCCTGTTTCTTTTCCTTTTTCAATTTTGAGGCACTTTTAATTTTGCCCGGATCAACGCCGAGTTCCTCCAGTTTCTCAGTTGCTTCATCAACACGTCCCTTAAGGGTTTTCTTCCGGTCCGTCTTCCGTTTTTGGCCTACCTGATGCTTGTCTCTCTTACTTCCCGAGGTGATCCTTTTGCCCTTTCCGTGTCCGCTATTGTCCTTTTGCTTCAAATGCCTTGTTTCAAAGTTAAATTTGCGGATAGCCTTTTTTTTCTCGGCTTCTTGCCGCTTATTATATCCCTCGCTAAGTTCATCCTCGCCTCCGCTACTCTCTTTCTCTTCTTCCAATTCATCCTCGCTTCCGCTACCCTTTTTCTTTTCTTCCAGTTCTTCCTCGCTTCCGCTACCCTCTTTTTCTTTTTCCAATTCTTCCTCGCTTCCGCTCTTCTCTTTCTCTTCTTCCAATTCTTCCTCGCTTCCGCTCTTCTCTTTCTCTTCTTCCAGTTCTTCCTCGCTTCCGCTCTTCTCCTCTTCTTTTTCTTCTTCCTCACTTGGCGCTTTTTCCTTTTCTTCTTCGCCATTATCCATCTTTTGAATTATATCTGTTCCGCCTGCTGCTTTATTGATATCTTTGGCGATACTGTCTAACCCCAGGGTTTGTTCATTTTCGCCTGCTTTTAGGGATCGCCTTCCCTTCTCGTCGGCCTCCCTTTCCAGGCCCAGTTCATCGTTCACCGCTGCACCTTTCAGCTGAACCGTTGGCTGAACCCGCTGCTGGGCTTGCTGAACCACATGCCAGGCTTCATGCGGCAGGTGCATTTCCTGCCCGGCTGCCACATGTATATCGGTACCCTGGGTATAGGCCAGAGCCCCCATTTGTGCCGGTTTATCCGAATTGTAATGAACCCTCACCTCGCTCATATCAATTCCGGATAATTGCTCGACGCCCGTTTTCAAGGCATCCGGCAATCCGGTGTTATTATCCGCTTTCATCTGTACCGGCTCTGCTCCTGGAGACTGCCTGCTTTGTACAGCATGCGGCAGAAAGTCTTCTTGCTTAGCTTCCTGCTTCACTGCCGCTTGGGTATGCATCAAGCTTAGATCCTGCATCAGTTGGCAGACTGACCGATTGCCGATGGTATTCTGAAGCTGCATTATATCGGAGCTTGTTAAAGAACCGGGCCATATACTTGCTCTTTGAACTATTTCAGCCGGATGATTATCTTGCATCAAGGGATTCTGCCGGGCTTGATTTGAACTCGTTGAGAAGCTGGTGTTTTGGGGTTGCGCTTCTAATTTTTCATGTTCTGACATAAAAACCTCCGATGTATGTTATTTTATACATTATATTACATTTATGACAATAGACAATAAGATTCTTAATCACGATCAGCAATTCATAATCCCGTTTGTTAAAAAACACTTACCTGTATCCTGATAAGCCAGCAATTAAGGTTCTGGATACGGAATATATCCTATAATTTTTACCATATCAATATCCGCTGTAAAGTTTTTACATAACACAAACAACACTTAATCCTTACACATAAAAAAGACCCCGAAGGGTCTTGTACCGAGTAAATACTCGCTGTATGGCTGGTGGAGGCGGGGCGTACCATGTGGAAACCACTGTCAAATTGTAAGTCTTAAGGTTGATAGGATCTATGAATTACCTCCTATCAAGTAATTCTGCTGTTTTAGGAAAAGAAAAGTAGAAAGTTGCCCCTTTATCCGGGTCCCCTACCAGCCAAGCTCTGCCGCCGTGCCTTTTTAGTATTCTCTGGCATATGGCAAGACCTACCCCGCTGCCTTCAAATTCATTCTGGGAATGAAGCCTTTGAAACATCTTGAATAACCTGGAAGCATAACGCATATCAAAGCCAATCCCGTTGTCTTTAACGGAGATTATGTACTCATCGCTGTTTTCAAGACAGGAAGTTTCTATTATAGCCAAATCCCTTTTGACCGTATACTTGATGGCATTTGACAATACATTGGCAATCATGAGTTTAATCATTACCGGATCGCCGTAAATATTAGGGAGGCGACCTATTATCAACTCTATTTGTCTGTGTTTTTGTGTTTCTTTTAATTCATTAAAGACTTCAAAAAACAATTGCTCCAAATTTATTTCTTCGCTCTTCAAGGGCATTTCGCACATTCTGGAAAAATCCAGAAGGTGGTCGATAATGCTTAAAACTTCTGTGGATTTATCATTAATGTGAGCCAGCAGCTCATTTCCGTCTCCATTTAATTTGTCCGCATAATCTGCGAATAAGTATTCAATCAGTTTGTTAATAGACAGCAAAGGAGCTTTCAAATCATGGGCAATGGTATAGCAAAAGCTGTCAAGCTCTTCATATGCTTCTATAAGCGATTCTGCCTGACGCTTTAATTTAATATGGGTATTTACTCTGGCCAGGAGTTCGGAAAGATTGAAAGGTTTGACCACATAATCCTGGGCTCCAAGCTCAAATCCTCTCTTAATGCTTTCCTCGTCGCCGCTGGATGTTAAAAAAATAATCGGAATCTTTGCGAATTGAGGATAGCCCTTAATTTTCTGGCATATTTGAAATCCGTTCATTTCAGGCATATATATATCAAGGAGAATGATATCGGGCGGATGCTGCTGGATATATCTAAGAGCGGTGCTTCCTTTTGTGGCAATCCTGACCCGGTATTGGTTGTCGTTGAACAAGCTCACGGCCGCCTCAATATCTTCGGGAGAATCATCGACCAACAATACTTCAGGTAAATTTCGGGAATTAGTGCTTTCCATAAAATAAAAACCACCATTCTTTTAAAAACTGTTGTATAATTTAGAACAAAAAAATTTTATATATGCTACTAGGGCATAGGAGTCTGTGTTTAAAGAGAAATAAACAGACCCGATGCCTTTTATTTTACCCATTTATATCATGACCGGGGGAAAAAGTGAATGGTGAAATTCCCTTGAGTGAAGTTGGGGGGAAAGTATGGCTCACAAAATGATTATCAAGCAATCAACCATAAGTGCCATTATGCTGGGCATATTTCTTTTTATTGCCATTCTTCTGGGTGCCAGCATTGTATATATGAATTCCAGCATTAGGGCTGAACGGACTGCCGAGCAGAGAAGAACCGAGTTTAAACAGTTGGGCATCAATCTGGCGGATGCCTCAGATTACCTGACTGATGAGGCAAGAAAATATGCGGTTACTCAGGACATTGCTCACTTGCATAAATACTGGAAGGAGATAAATGAAACCCAGACCAGGGATCAGGTTATATCCCGGCTCGGCGAGCTGAATTCGCCAGAGGCAGAATTGGCCTTGCTGGCTGAAGCCAAACGCAACTCAGATGCTCTGGTCTATACTGAACGTCATTCCATGCGACTGGTAGCGGAGGCTCAAGGAGAGCCGGAGGAAAATATGGTCCCTGAAGTTGCCAGCTATCGCCTTAATGATGATGAGAAGCAAATAAGCGGCCGGGAAAAACTGGCCAGAGCTCAAGAAATAATGTTCGATGCCAAATATGATGCCGACAAAGCCGGTATCATGAATCCCATCGCCAAATTTCAGACCATTATGAACAATCGTCTTGAAGCCGACCTGGCTTCCGCCCGCCAGGGTACCTCAAGGGCCGCCGTGGTGCAAATGATTCTGGCGCTTATCATTATGGGTGCAATCGCCGTATTAATAAGAATTCTTTTCAAGCAGGTCACTCATCCAATTAATAATTATACGGAGAAACTCCAGGTTTTTTCATTTGCCAATGAAAAGTTCAGGCTTGTACCGGAAGGGACACAGGAACTGCGAATGCTGGCTTCGACTTTCAATGAGGTATACTCCTCGTTTCAGGAGGAGCTCATAAAGAGGCGATTAGCTGAAGAAACCATGAAAGCCGCCAAAGAAGAAGCGGAACTGGCCAATAATGCGAAAAGCGAATTCTTGGCCAATATGAGTCATGAAATCAGAACCCCTCTAAATACTATTATTGGCTATGATTACCTGCTTGAGAATACCGAACTTGAGATTAAACAGCAGGGATATGTAGATAAAATAGGAACCGCCGCCAAAAATCTATTAGATATTATTAATGAGATCTTAGATTTCTCTAAAATCGAAGCAGGTAAAATGGTTCTGGACAGCGCTCCCTTTGATCTGCAAGCTGTTGTCGACGATCTTTACAACATGGTTAGTATTGATGCCCATAGGAAAAATTTAGTTTTAAAATTTGATATTCAAAATGATGTGCCCCGCTACTTAACCGGTGATACTGTCAGGCTCAAGGAGGTGCTTCTGAACCTTTTGTCCAACGCTATAAAATTCACTCAACAAGGAAGCATCTTGCTTAATATCGAGTTCGCCGGGCAAAAAGATAATCAGGCAACTATCCGCTTTAAGATTTCAGATACCGGTATTGGTATAGCGCCCCCAAGTCACAGTTCGATTTTTGAGGCGTTTACTCAGGAGAACGCTTCAACCTCGAGAAAATTTGGGGGTACCGGCCTGGGCCTGGCTATATGCAAAAGAATTGTGGAATTGATGCAGGGGCAGATAATGCTTGAAAGCCAGGTGGGAAAAGGTTCTGTATTTAGTTTCACTGCTCAATTTGAAGTGGCCGAAGCAATTCCCGAAGTGAAGGAGAGTAATAGAAGCCTGAAGAGCCTGTCGGGTATTTTTAATAAACAGCGTATTTTGGTGGTGGAAGACAATCTAATTAATCTGCATATGACCAGAGAGATACTTGAAAATATGGGGTTTGTGGTAGAGACTGCTGCCAGCGGTTTTGACGCCATCGAAAAAGTCGAAAGACAAAGGTTTAATGCGGTTTTAATGGATGTTCGCATGCCGGTTATGGACGGATATGAAACGACCCGGCGTATACGAAAAATACAGGATAAAGGCAGCCTGCCTGTTATTGCTCTTTCTGCCGATGCAGTAGAAGGAGTGGCTGAAAAGACAATAGCTGCAGGGATGAACGGATTTCTTACCAAGCCTCTTGATCCCGTAAAACTGGTGGAAGTTCTGAAGGAGTACATATACATAGAATATACGGCTCAGGACGTCTATGAAACCTCTGCAACTGATGACTTTGAGGTATGGATTGAATTTGACAAAGGCATAAGACGTGTCGGCGGTAGGATAGATAAATATAAACGAATTCTAAGTCAATTTATTATAAGCCACGGAGATGATGCTGAAAGGATATGCCGGTCCATTGCGGAGCAGGACTTCCAGGAGGCAAAAAGACTGGTTCACACCATAAAGGGTGTGGCAGGCAATATCGGAGCACATAAACTAATAAAGCAAGCGGAGGATCTCAAGAAAGCGTTGGATTCAAGCAATACCGGGGATATAAACCTTCAATTACGTGAATTTGAAGCGGTTTTGCTAGCCAGCTGTATGCATGCGACTCAATTTACATCTTCAGTTTCAGAGACAGATACGGAAGACATAAACATGTTTGGCGGCAGTTTGGCGGAATATCTTGCGGAACTCCTGGACCTACTCTGCATCGGTGATGCACAGGCAATCGACTTCTATTTTTCCGGAAGACACCTTCTCTTAAAAGTACTGGATGACCCGACAATAATGCAGCTGCAGGACAGAATCTGCGTCTATCAGTTTGAAGAAGCGGCGGAGCATCTGCAGACGATCATTGGCACTTTGGATGAACAAAAATATTGAGGAGTATAAACATGTATGACGTATTGATAGTTGATGATGACAGGACAACCAGATATATGTTAAAACGATTCAAAAAATGGGAAAGCTTTGGATTTAACATTTTTGATGAAGCCTGTGACGGGAATGAGGCCTTGAGAAAACTGTCAGACCATCACTATGACCTGCTGCTTACCGATATAAAAATGCCGGGAATGGATGGGATTGAACTGCTAAAAGAGCTGAATATCCTGCAATGGGATATTTGTGTGCTATTCTTGAGCACCCACAGTGATTTCAATTATGCTAAACAAGGTATCCGTTGGGGTGTGTTTGACTACATGACCAAACCCATAGATGAACAAATACTTGCGGAAACTTTGAGAAGGGTTAAAGAGCACCTGGATGAAAAATCCACGAGCCGGTTAGGGGCGGAGAATACTGCTGTAAGAGAAGCCTTAAAGCAGCTTTATCCCCGCAGTTATGTTAAAACCATTACCGCTCTCTTACTGGCGGGCAGCCCTTCAGTGATACAAGAAACCCAAAATATCCTGGCCGAGATGGGCCTTACCCGAGGGAATGACCCAATGAATACCTCCAGACTTTTGAAGAATATTATGGCAGAAGTAAAACAGGGTATTTACTCCGTATTTCCCTGGCTTGAAAAGATTGAAGATAATTATCTGGCAACTCCGGAGGCGAGGAGTGAAAGCGCCAGCGAAATTACCGGTCAATTCCTGGATTTCTGCACCCGGATGCAGACCGTTATCAGGAAATATGAACTTCATCAAACCGATGGAGTTGTTAAAAGAACATGCAATTACGTCATCGACCATGTCGAGGCAAATATTACATTGGATCTGGTTGCCAATGAGATAAACGTTAGCAAGGACTATATCGGCAAACTCTTTAAACAAAAGACCGGATACAACTTCCACGAATATGTCACCAGAATTAAGATGGAACATGCCAAGTATCTGATAAGAACAGGAGAGTATAAGAATTACGAGATAAGCGAAAAACTGGGATATAAAACGGTTGATTACTTCAGCCAATTGTTTAAAGAGTATTCCGGCTGCACCCCTAGAATGTTCAGAAAGCTAAATAAATAGGGGGGTTGCAATACATTTCTGCAATTATTGTACGTTATTTTAGAGTAAAATGACTGGATTCTGCCGTATATTATTATACAAATAGCATATAAAATATTTATTGTAGGCTGATGACTGGACGCAACAACTAAATTCAACAAAATAGCATAGGCGCTTTTCAAGTAAAAACCACATGGAATGCTTGTTAAGCGCCTCTCGTCGTTTTGGCAAAAGGTGCAGTCATCCAGGTATGTATCATTATCTTGGAGGTGATATTGACGTTATTCTAAATCTCATAATTAGGAAGGCAATTCTGCTTTCTCAAGAACAGGTACTAGCATAGGCGCTATGGCAATAAAAACCCGCAAGGGATGAGTATATGGCCGGGGGCGTCTTTTATTATGGTCAGGAGTCCAGTTATCAGCTAGTCTTACATCCGCAGGCTTTAGCTGCAGCCCGTAATGCAGCCATAATGACAAAGGAGTCCTTATAAAGAGGAGCTGGCATAGGCGCTACGACGATGGAAACCGGAGGATTCGGCTTCATCGCTGCAAGCGCCTTTTATTATTCTTCCCCTGGTCTTTATCAGACGGTATATGCCGGCTGGCCAGGCAGCCGCCCTCTTTAAACAGGGCTTCCACAAAACTGGGAAGGACGGTCGTAAATTATGAAAAAGAGAATGATGAGTTTAATAGCAATCATGCTGTCTTTATTGTTATTCGTATCCGGATGCAGCTCTGCGAAAACCGGGGAGAAACCCGCCGGTAAAGATGCGAGCGACGTCATTAAAGTAGGTATTCTGCATTCGTTAAGCGGAACTATGGCCATCAGTGAAGTGTCCGTCAGGGATGCTGAACTAATGGCTATCGAAGAAATTAATGCCAAAGGCGGGGTCTTGGGTAAGAAAATCCAGCCGGTTATCGAAGACGGAGCTTCAGACTGGCCGACTTTTGCTGAAAAGGCTAAGAAGCTGCTGCAAAACGATAAAGTAGTCACGGTCTTCGGCTGTTGGACTTCGGCCAGCCGTAAAGCAGTACTGCCTGTATTTGAACAAAACAACGGCCTGTTATGGTATCCGGTTCAATATGAAGGGATGGAAGCCTCACCTAATATCTTCTATACCGGAGCGGCTCCTAATCAGCAAATTGTACCGGCAGTTGAATGGCTCCTGAAGAATAAGGGGAAAAAGTTCTTCCTGATTGGTTCTGATTATGTCTTTCCCCGGACTGCCAACAAAATTATCAAGGCTGAATTAAGCGCCCTGGGTGGTGAGCTGGTAGCCGAAGAGTATACGCCGCTGGGCTATACGGACTACAGCACCATCGTCAATAAGATTAAAGCCGCCAAACCGGATGTCGTATTCAATACCCTTAACGGAGACAGCAATGTGGCATTTTTCAAACAGCTGAAAGATGCAGGAATTACTGCCCAGGATATTACCACCTGTTCGGTCAGCGTAGCCGAAGAAGAGGTTCGCGGTATTGGCGCCGACAACATGAAGGGGCATTTGGTTTCCTGGAACTATTATCAGACCACGGATACACCCGAAAACAAGCAATTTGTACAGAACTACAAGAATAAATACGGTCAGAACCGCGTAACCGATGATCCTATCGAAGCTGCATATGACGGAGTTTATCTCTGGGCCGCTGCCGTGGAAAAGGCCGGTTCTACCGATGTTGATAAAGTGAAGGCCGCTGCCAAGGGGCTGGAGTTCAAGGCACCGGAAGGTTTGGTCAAAATTGAAGGTGAAAATCAGCATCTATGGAAACCGGTTCGAATCGGAGAAGTTCAGGCCGATGGCATGATTAAGGAAATATGGAATTCAGGCCAAGCGGTGCGTCCTGATCCCTATCTCAAAACCTATGATTGGGCTAAAGGATTAAGTAATTAAATTCAATACGCCAGAGTTGTGCTTGTGCAGGATGACTTTTGATCCTGCACAGGTAAGACCCGGCGGGGAGTGAAGTATATGACTACTTATTTAATGCAAATATTTAACGGTATCAGTGTAAGCTCCATACTGATGCTGGCCGCGCTTGGATTAGCCATCATTTTTGGTCTTATGAAAATCATCAACATGGCTCATGGCGAACTTATTATGATAGGCGCGTACGTTACCTATTTAACTCAACAGGTTTTTGAAGCTCATGTGGCCAAAAATTATTTTGACGGCTACTTTGTAGTTGCTATACCTGCTGCCTTTATCATAACCGCCCTTATTGGATATCTGCTTGAAGTTACCATAATTAAGCGCCTCTATGGAAGACTCATGGACAGCATCCTTGCTACCTGGGGTGTTAGTCTGGTTCTACAACAGATGGCTCGAAGCATTTTCGGAGCTCCCAATGTAGATGTCAAGAGCCCCGGGTGGCTTAATGGCGGGCTTCAAATTATGGGAAACCTTCAGCTACCCTATAAAAGGCTATTTATCATATTGCTCGTTATCCTGTGCATCACAGGGGTTTACTGGTTTTTATACCGTACGGCCAGCGGCAGGCGCATCCGGGCTGTTATGCAGAACCGGAGTATGGCTGAGAGCCTGGGCATTAACACCCGAAGAATCGACGCTATGACTTTTGCTTTGGGATCCGGTTTGGCAGGGATTTCAGGCTGCGCCCTTACCTTGCTGGGCTCTATCGGCCCCACCCTGGGAACCAATTATATTGTCGATACTTTTATGGTAGTGGTTCTTGGCGGGGTTGACAGGATTGTTGGCACCATAGCCGGAGCTGTCACTATCGGTATTGGCAGCACCAGTTTCGAATTTCTCACCAACGCTTCTTTGGGAAAAGTTCTGATGTTCTTACTGGTCATTCTATTTTTACAGTGGAAGCCCCGCGGTTTGTTTACTGTAAGCAGCCGGGAGCTTGATGGATAAAACAAGGGGGGAAGCGAGTTGACAAAAATAAGAGATAGAATAAAGGTTCATCTTAAAGACGATAACCTGGTTGCGGTTTTGATTTTTGCATTATTATGTCTGGCCCCCCTGTTTTTAAGCGATTTCAGAATCAATCTGTTGGGGAAATTCGTGGCTTATGCCATTCTAGCCCTGGGAATTGATTTGCTTTGGGGGTATACGGGGAGCTTAAGCCTGGGTCATGGCGTGTTTTTCGGCCTGGGGGGATACTGCATGGCAATGTATATGAAATTGGCGACCAGTGGGGGGAAGCTTCCGGATTTTATGTCCTGGAGCGGGCTGGAAAGCCTGCCCTGGTTCTGGAAACCGTTTTCATCGGCGCCCTTTGCCCTGGCTATGACAATTCTGGTTCCGGTAGTCCTGGCTTTTTTGGTTGGTACCCTGACCTTCAGAAATCGGATCCAGGGAGTATATTTCTCTATTCTCACCCAGGCTCTGGCTATTATTTTTGTTACCTTGTTTATCGGACAGCAACCCTATACGGGCGGCACCAATGGTATTACCAACCTGAAAGTGATTTTTGGATTTCCTTTGGGCAGTGCTGCAACCAAAATCGGACTTTATTATATTTCCGTCGTGATACTGCTGCTGGCATATTTACTCTGTCGTCTGATCGTTGTTAGACGCATCGGAAAGGTACTCATCGCCATTCGGGATGGAGAAAACCGCCTCCGCTTCTCAGGCTATAATCCTGCTGTCTACAAAGTTTTTGTCTACTGTATTTCGGCCGGGCTGGCTGGATTGGCCGGGGCCGTGTTCGTACCCCAGGTAGGAATCATTTCTCCGGCGGCCATGGGAATTATTCCCTCAGTGGAAATGATAATCTGGGTGGCTATCGGCGGCCGGGGAACCCTGGTAGGTGCGATCATCGGCGCTGTACTGGTCAATTCCCTCAAAAGCGCCTTCAGCGAAAGCTTTCCCGATATCTGGTCCTATTTTATCGGCCTGGCTTTCATAACCGTGGTTCTGTTTATGCCTAACGGGCTGGTTGGAATATATAAACAAATCAAGGATAAGTCCTGGCGATCGGGAAACGAGGATAACAGTGCCACGGACAGTATGCCGTTCGAGACAGCGCAAAATATCGAGCCCGGAAACGTTCACTAGGAAACATCAAGAATATAAATCAAAGGGAGTGATTTTTGATGGAAAGCCTTTTAGAAATTAATGATTTGACGGTGAGTTTTGATGGATTCAAAGCAGTAAATCATTTTAGCACAACGGTAAAAAAGGGAGAAATACACTGCTTCATTGGCCCTAACGGCGCGGGTAAGACTACCCTGTTGGACGCCATTTGCGGCCGGGTAAAACCTGAGGAAGGAAACATCATTTTCAAAAGCAGAAAAGACGTTACGAAGTTGACCGAGCATCAAATTGTAGAGTTGGGCATCGGCCGTAAATTCCAGGTGCCGTCAGTCTTCAGCAGCATTACTATCTACGAAAACATGGAACTGGCAGCCGAAAGACAACGAACTATTTTATCCACCTTCTTTGGCAGGCTGGATCAGGAGCAATTGGACCGAATTGACTATGTCCTGGACACCATAGGCCTGTATGAGAAAAGGCATCAAAAGCCGGAGATCCTTTCACATGGAGAGAAGCAATGGCTTGAAATCGGGATGCTGCTCGTTCAGCAGCCGGAGATCATGCTGCTCGATGAACCGGTGGCTGGTTTGGGGAGAAAAGAGACTGATAAGACCGGAACTCTCTTGAAAGAGATTTCTCAGCAATGTTCACTGGTGGTTGTTGAACACGATATGGAGTTTGTCAGAGAGTTCGCCAGCAAGGTCACGGTTCTCCATGAGGGCGCCTTGCTGGATGAGGGTGATATGGAAACCGTTCAGAACAATCCCAAAGTAGTTGAGGTCTACCTGGGAAGAGGTGGCAGCCGCTGTGCTTAATATCTGCAACCTGAAGGCCTGCTATGAAGAAAGTGTCATTCTAAGGGATGTCAATTTGAAAATCAATAAAGGGCAGGTGGTCTGCCTGATCGGCAGGAACGGGGTGGGCAAAACCACGCTTTTAAAAAGTATTATGGGCCTGGTGAAAACACCTTCGGGGAGCATAATGCTCGAAGGAGCTGAAATTATAAAAATGCCCACCTACCACCGTGCGCTCCTGGGGATAGGATATGTGCCCCAGGGACGGGATATATTTCCCCAGTTAAGCGTTTATGAAAACTTGCTGCTGGGCTTGGAGAGAACTTGTAACAAACAAGGCCTGGATGAAAGCATATTTACGCTTTTTCCGGTGTTGAAAACCATGCTTAAGAAAAAGGGCGGGACTTTAAGCGGCGGGCAGCAGCAGCAGTTGGCTATTGCCCGGGCCTTGGTTTCAAGACCCAAACTGCTGTTGCTTGATGAACCGACTGAGGGCATCCAGCCTTCGATTATTCAAGAAATCGCACGGGTTATCAAAGTTCTTAAAGAGCAGGGTGATATCAGCATGTTAATTGTCGAGCAATATATCGACTTTGTGATGGAGGTGGCCGACTACTGCTATGCCATGGATAAAGGGAAGATGGTCATTGAGGGCAAGACCGGGGAGTTGGACCTTCAGAATATCCAGGAGAAGATAGCCATTTAAACGGGAGGTGATGACAGGTGCATTTGACCCCAAAAGAATCTGAGAAACTAATGCTCCACCTGGCTGGAGAACTTGCAAAAAAACGTAAAGAAAGAGGACTAAGGCTTAATTACCCGGAGGCGGTTGCCTTGATCAGTGCCGAGTTGCTCGAAGCAGCCCGCGACGGGCAAACCGTAACCGAATTGATGCGTCTGGGAGCACAGATATTGAACAGGGACGATGTAATGGAGGGGGTTCAAGATATGATTCATGAAATTCAGATTGAAGCTACCTTCCCTGACGGCACAAAACTAGTCACCGTGCACAACCCTATCCGGTAATTCAATAATTGAATTTTGTTTAAGGGAGGCAAAAGCATGAAACCTGGCGAGTACTTTATTGCCAACGAATATGTAATCTTAAACGAGGGTCGGGAGACTACGGCCGTCAAAGTCGCCAATACTGGAGACAGACCAGTTCAAGTAGGCTCGCATTATCATTTTTTTGAAGTTAACGGATGTCTGTCCTTTGAGAGAGAAAAGGCCCTGGGCAAGAGGCTTGACATTCCTTCCGGCACCGCGGTCAGGTTTGAACCCGGTGAGGAAAAGGAAGTTCAATTAGTCTTGATCGGAGGAGCACAAGAAGTTCATGGTCTAAATGATCTTACAGCCGGAAGCCTGAAAGATGAAAAGATCCGGACCAACGCAATTGCTATGGCGAAAAACCTTGGCTTTAAAGGAGTTGATAATTAATGAGCTATAAGATGTCCGGCAGAGAATACGCCGGAATATACGGCCCAACCAAAGGCGACCGTATCAGGCTGGCTGATACCGATTTGATCATAGAGATTGAAAATGATTTCACCGTTTATGGAGATGAGAGCAAATTTGGAGGGGGCAAATCCATTCGGGACGGGATGGGCCAGTCTCCGTCCTTCTCAAGAGTGGACGGCGCCCTGGATTTGGTGATTACCAATGCTGTCATTGTGGATGCCAAAGGCATTTTCAAGGGCGATATTGGAATAAGAGACGGTCGAATCGCGGGCATAGGCAAGTCCGGTAATCCGGGAATCATGGACGGCGTCTGGCCTGAGCTGGTAATAGGGGCGTCCACGGAGGTAATTGCCGGAGAAGGGCTGATCGCTACCGCGGGTGGAATTGACACTCATATTCATTTTATCTGTCCGCAGCAGGTTGAGACCGCTTTGTTCAGTGGAATTACTACTATGATCGGCGGGGGCACCGGGCCGGCCGATGGCACCAACGCCACTACCTGTACCCCGGGCAGTTTTAACATCCACCGTATGTTGGAAGCGGCAGAGAGCTTCCCCATGAACCTGGGCTTCCTGGGCAAAGGGAACGCATCTTTTGAAATCCCGTTGGAAGAGCAAGTCTATGCCGGTGCTATCGGGCTTAAACTTCATGAGGATTGGGGCACCACACCCAAGGCCATTGACACCTGTTTAAAGGTGGCTGACCGCTTTGACGTACAGGTGGCCATCCATACCGACACTCTTAATGAAGCGGGATTCGTAGAGGATACGATAAGGGCGATAGGCGGCAGGACGATTCACACCTTTCATACCGAGGGCGCGGGAGGAGGACACGCCCCCGACATTATTAAAATTGCTTCTTTTTCCAATGTATTGCCTTCTTCCACCAACCCGACCATGCCCTTTACCGTTAATACCAGCGATGAACACCTGGATATGCTGATGGTGTGTCATCATCTGGACAGTAAAGTCCCGGAAGACGTTGCCTTTGCCGATTCCAGGATCAGGCCGGAAACCATTGCGGCGGAAGACATCCTTCACGACCTGGGTGTTTTCAGTATGATGAGTTCTGACTCCCAGGCCATGGGCAGAGTTGGAGAAGTCATTACCAGAACCTGGCAAACCGCGGACAAGATGAAAAAGCAGCGCGGATTTTTAAAAGAAGACAACGGAAATAATGACAACTTCCGGGTTAAACGGTATGTCGCCAAATACACCATTAACCCGGCTATAACCCATGGTATATCAAACTACGTAGGATCCCTGGAAAAGGGCAAAATAGCCGACATTGTCTTGTGGAACCCGGCTATGTTTGGAGTCAAGCCGGAGATGATTTTAAAAGGCGGTTTCATTATCGCCAGCAAAATGGGCGACGCCAATGCTTCCATTCCCACCCCTCAGCCGGTAATCTACCGCAACATGTTCGGAGCTTTGGGCCGGGCGATATACAGTACCTGCCTAACTTTTGTTTCCGGGGCAGCCATGGATAACGGCATACCTGAAAAACTGCGCCTGCAGAAGAGAATTGCAGGGGTATCCAATTGCCGGACCGTGGGTAAACAGGATATGGTCCTAAACGATGCCATGCCGGTCATTGAAGTCGACCCTGAAACCTATGAAGTAAGAGCGGACGGGGAGCATCTAAGCTGCGAACCAATGCATACCCTTTCCCTGGCGCAACGCTACTTCCTGTTTTGATACTAGTGGGGTGAGTTTATGATTATTAGTAGAATCCTTGGCAATATCAAAGATACAGGTCTTGCAGAAACAGAGCATAGCACCATCGACTGGGTACCCATCGAATGGTACGAAGTCCATAAAAAGACCCTGCACAAGTTTAGCCGTGAAGGCGTGGAAGTGGGCATCCGCAGGGAGGATACGACTCCCCTGCGCAGTGGCGATATATTGTGGCTTGATAACGGATATTTACTGATTGTCGAAATATCAGAGTGCGAGTGCCTGGGGTTAATGCCCGGCACCATGACGGAAATGGCTGAAGCTTGTTATGCCATCGGCAACAGACACGCTCCCCTTTTTCTAGAGGAGGGAGAATTGCTGACACCTTATGATGAACCCCTTATGACCGCTCTTACCAAGCTGGGATTATCCTGCTGCAAAAAAACTGCCCGGTTAACCAGAAGCATAGGGGGCCATGCAGGTGGACACACGCACTCTCACTGAGTATGGAACCTCTCCGGTGTTCTCGCTCTTGCAGATTTGTGATCCCTACTTCCCCATCGGCGCATACACTCAATCTTTCGGATTGGAGACCTATGTGCAAAAAGGGATTGTACATGATGCCAGCAGCACCGAACAGTATATTCGGAGCTTTTTAAACGATAATTTCCTTTTCAATGATTTACTGGCAGTTAAGCTTTCTTGGGAATACGCGGATAAACAAGAGCTGGATAATCTCTGCAGCCTTAACCAGATTCTTACCGCTGCCAAGGCAGCCAGGGAGATACGCAACGCCAGCCTTAAGCTGGGAGCACGTTTTATAAAGATTTTAGAGACTGTATTGGGAGAAAACCACCTCTTTCATGAATTTGTAAAATCCTGCAGAAATGAAGGGCCTGGGGTTAACTATAGCATGGCCTTTGGCCTGTGCGCCAGGCTCTTTGATGTTAATAAAAATGACGCTTTAGCAGCCCTCAGCTACGGTACCGCGTCATCGATAATAAATAATTGCGCCAAGCTTGTACCTATTAGCCAGAAAGACGGGCAGAAAATACTGTTTGCTTCCCATGCCCTTTTAATGGCACTACTGGCCAGGGTAGAGAGCCTTACCCTGGAGGATATCGGAGTATGCGCCACCGGTTTTGATATCCGGGCTATGCAGCATGAACGGCTCTATACCAGACTCTATATCTCTTAACAGGGGTGATAATAATGGCTTATGTAAAAATCGGGGTTGGCGGCCCGGTGGGTTCGGGGAAAACCGCACTCATCGAACGCCTAACCCGGCAGCTCGCCGGCAGCTACAGTCTCGGGGTTATCACCAACGACATATATACCCGGGAAGACGCTGAGTTTTTAGTGAAAAACAGTATTCTTCCCCAGGAACGGATCGTAGGTGTTGAAACCGGAGGCTGCCCTCACACCGCCATTCGGGAAGACGCCTCCATGAACCTGGAAGCGGTCGAGGAGCTTACCGAAAGGTTCCCGGATATTGAAATTGTCTTTATCGAAAGCGGAGGCGACAACCTATCGGCTACCTTCAGCCCCGACCTGGCCGATGCTACGATCTATGTCATCGATGTAGCGGAAGGCGACAAAATCCCTCGCAAAGGCGGACCCGGCGTGACCCGCTCGGATTTGCTGGTGATCAACAAGATAGACCTGGCTCCTTATGTGGGTGCGAGCTTGGAAGTAATGGAGAGGGATTCCCGCAGAGTCCGCGGAGGGAAGCCGTTTATATTTACCAATCTCGTGAACAATGAAGGCGTAGACGAGGTTGTCGAATGGATTAAAAAAAGCGTTCTGTTGGAAGGGTTGTAAGGTTTTTGACATGTGTAGCTTCGGTAAAAACAGTGAACTGTATATCAAAGCCAGATCGCGTGATGGGATAACTTTATTAGAGGACGTATATTTCACCGCTCCTTACAAGATTGCCAAACCGTTCTTCAATAATGATAAAGGAATTTTGGAACTGGTCTTAATGGCGGCCTCAGCCGGCATTATGCAGGGCGATCGCTATGAAATTAAGATGGAGCTATCCCCATATGCCAGGGTTTCCCTGTGCGGTCAATCATACAGCAAGGTTCACCGCATGAAAGAGGGCTATGCCTCTCAGACCAACACCTTTATATTAGAGGAGGGGGCCTTTTTGGATTACGCGCCCAAGCCCTCAATCCCTTTCAGCGATTCATCGTATCATGCCGTGACAGACTGCTTCCTTAGCAGCGGTTCTGCCTTTCTGTACTCGGATATCCTGGCCTGCGGAAGGGAAAAAAGCGGCGAGCGCTTTCAGTTTAAAGATTTTAGAAACTGCCTTCGTGTGCATTACAACGATGAGTTGATTTATCTTGATCATCAACGGTATATTCCGGCTGGCCAGAAACTCGAAGGCATCGGCTTTTTCGAAGGTTATACCCATCAGGCCACCCTGGGATATTTTTCTGACCATTTGCCGGATAACCTATGTGATGATCTCTACGCTATTTTAAGTAATATTAAAGGCATCGACTTCGGAGTCAGCAAGACATATAAATATGGCGTGGCAGTAAGAATCCTGGGTTGTAGCGGCGATATGTTAGAAACAGTTCTGGCATACATAAGGAAAAAAGCAAGAAATAATTCGCTTCTCAAATGCCAGAATCGATAGATATTACCTCTATACCGAGACTGCCGCCTTGACCTCAAGGGGGACAATATCGCTACCCTTTTGGAAAATAAAATCAATTGAAATTATATTCTTAGAATATCATACTAATTTCTTCTTGTTTACATAAATGAAATAATAATACCCCATTCATCGTTTTTATTTCATTATTCTCTAGTTAAACAAATAGCATACCAAATCCACCGGCAATTTTTGCCGACCGCAGTTTGTCAAAGAAGTTGGTAAAATGGCAGAGCGAACAAAAAAGGTGAAGATCAAGGCGCTCGAAAAGCCCGTGATTGAGGCGTACCTGAAGTACGTTGATTGAACGGGCTTTTCGCAGCAACACAGATATGCGCCTTTTTTGACGGTCTGGAGTGATTAAGTCACCGCAGAATGCTATATTTCATATTTTAAACCAAGGTTATTGTTCAGTTTGGAGGATACGTCCATGAAAAACGAAAGTAAAATGTGTATCAGGCCACCAGCCATCGGAGAAAGCAAGCTAGAACAAAAGCTTGCTGAACAGCTAAGGATAAGGGAAAAGACAGTAGTACCTCCTCGCCCGCAACAGGGAAAAGATGCCAGGTATCACAAATATCCGCGATATTATCGCAGGCCATTGGCTTACGTCACAAATTTCATGGAAAAAACTGTATCGTTGTTAGAGATACCTACCCGGTCTAAAATCCTGGATATATCTGTTGGTCCGTATCCATATGGGATTGATATAAGTTCTGACCAGAGATTTATTTACGTATCAAATATGGGCGATAACTCTTTGTCGGTTATTTGCACGCGTATCAATCAGGTCGTTCATACGATTCATCTCAACACAGTCTCTTTTCCAGCTGACCGTCCCAATGGAGTCAAGGTCTCCCCTGACGGAAGATTCATTTATGTGGCAAACGAGACATCACACAATCTATCAGTGGTTGATGCCAAGCACATGCAAGTGGTAACGGTGGTTGAGCTTCCGGATGGATCAGCACCTGTGCAATTAGACATTTCAAATGATGGCAGATTGGCCTTTGTAACGCTTAGAGACTGCGAAAGCAAAAATGTTGCCGTTGTCGACCTCAAGGTTAACCTGCCTATAAAATATATAAATGTCGGCTTTGGTCCGGTTGGAATCGCTGCAGCCAGGCGAAATCCGCTGGTACTGACAACAAGCAGCTATAATTATAGCATGAGTGCAATTAACACCATCCTCGCAGAATCTTCTCCAAATGATATTGCCCTGGGTATAGGGGTATATTGGGATGTTGTTTTCAATCGAAGTGATAGTATCGCCTATGTCAGTGATTATGCTGACGGTGCAAACTGTGTGAAGATGGTAGATGTTTTTTCCCATCAGCAAACCGGAAAGATCATCGTTGGCAAATTGCCAAAGGGGCTGGCTTTAAGTGCTGACGGCAGACTTCTGGTCGTATGCAATGCAGGAGATAATACAGTTTCAGTCATTGATACCAGCAGCAATCAAGTAATGTATGCGATCCTCGCAGGAACTTGGCCGCAATACGCTGCGATTCTAAATTAAGCAGCAGGGCCTACCTATTTAGTTAGCCTCTTTTTGTAACGAAATTTGGTGGAGGCGGGGCGTACCATATTGTAAGCAAACATGGCATTAAACTGGCCAGAGATTATAAAGAACCTGATAATAATTATCCTTCTCTATTACCAAACATCGATTTGTAGGCCTTCTAGATGTTTAAAATGTTCATCGCGTGTAACAACAATCAAGTTATGGTTACTGGCCAGTGCGGCTATCCAAATATCATTTTCAGGAATTGGTCTTCCCTTTTGGCTTAAATGACTCTTGATTAATCCATATTCATGTGCAGTTCTGGCATTACAAGCTAAAATACTATTACTCTTAACCAACTGGTCAATACATTTAATATTTTCCTCACGTCTGGAAGAACGATAAGCTCCATAATATAACTCCCCAATAGCAATACTGGGAAGAAATACCTCTATTACCGAAGCAAGATGATTAGTTACAGACTTGTCACCGGCCAATAGTGCAATAATTATGTTGGTGTCAAGAAGGTATCTACCATTCGGAGATGTCAATATTCTCACAATCCTTCTCAATGATTCCTTTTATTTCAAATGCCTCATTATCCGTAAATGTCCCAGCAAACTTTAATAGCTCTTTACCAGTAACTCCGGTTGGCGATAAACTAACCAATGAACGTACAAACTCAAGAACTCTTTTTTGCATATCAAACGGAAGATATTCTAATTCCTTTGATATTTCATCCTGGATTAAACTATTCGCCATGGTCATCCCCACCTTTCCTTCCCTATTTAACCAATGCTATAAGCATAGACTCAATTTGCCATGCGATAATAAAATGTTCGCTTACTACTAAAGGCTTTAATAATATCGATTTCTGGGGAAGTTACTTTCTATAGCTTGTTCTAAGGAAATAAAATAATCGCTAAGCAACTCTTTATACTGATACTATTTTAAGGTTAATTACTCTTATTTTCAAACAGCTTCCTATGACGGATACTCCAAAGAGACGGAGACCTCTTTTGGTACCTCTGTTAGAAGCTGTTCCAGGTCATGCGTCTTTCGGAATTTAATATTGTTCAAGTTAAAATGGCTTTTAATGATTTTTCGGCACTCTGTTGAGAAAGGAAACAAGCCATTCGAGGATGAAGATCTTCACAGCTGGCAATCTCCCGGGCAACATTTAAATCCTGGGAAGCGTACTGAAGCCACTGTTGTATCGGTTCATGCCAAGCTCTGTTCATATAGAACTCTACTTTCCCGAAGGGCCGATTGGTGTATTTTTATTTCATAATTTCCATATTATGGTGGAGGCGGGGGGAGTCGAACCCCCGTCCGAAAGAAAGACCAGAAGAGCTTCTCCGAGCGCATTCCGTGATTTGGGGTTCGCCATCCGGACGCCCACGAACAGGCTTCCTTAAGCTATTCCCGATTTATTTCCCCTTAAAATCCCTCGAGAAAGAAAATTTCAGGGTACCCTCGCTGTGTGACGCCCTGCACTAACCCACGAGGATGGCTAGCCGGACGAGCAGCCCTTAGGCTGCTAAAGCGTAATTATTTTCTGCAGTTATTGTTTTTTCACCTTTTTAACGAGCTGGCGACAACTCGGCTCGCTACTCAACCCATCTTATCCCCCGTCGAAACCATTGCGCCCCCATATATTTGTGGATATTTTAATCCACTCTGGATAGCATTTTTTTGTCAATAATCCCGGCCCTTGCTTTTTATGGCCCTCTCTATATCCCTCTTGGAATCGCGTTCGGCTATATCCTGTCTCTTGTCATACAGTTTCTTGCCCACTGCTACAGCCAGATCCACCTTGGCCAGGCCATGCTTGAAGAATATCTTTAATGGGATCAAGGTAAAACCCTTTTCCCTCTGCATACTCAGCAGGCGGCGAATCTCGCTCTTATGGAGCAAAAGCTTTTTGGGCCGTTTGGGATCATGGTTAAACTGATTGCCCTGTTCATAAGGGCTTATATGAAAATTATTGACCCATACTTCGCCGGATTTTACTACCGCATAGGCATCCTGCAGATTGCCTTTTCCCATACGCAACGACTTGACCTCGGTTCCTACTAAAACCATACCGGCCTCGTAAGTTTCCTCAATATGATATTCGTGCCGTGCTTTGCGATTTTCTACTACCGGTTGGACACCCTTTTTCTTTTTCATTTTCTCACTCCGATGAAGAAACCCTCGCTCTGGTATGATTATTCCACCAAAGCCAGGGTCGAGTAACAATAAAAACATTCCCGCATCCTTAATAGTGCCGTTTACGGCACATCAGCAACCTTAATGGCACCGATAGGCGCATCAGTAGTCCCCTCAGGAGACAACAATTCTGCCTATTCATTATATCCCACGGCGACCCCGCCGTCAATCTTGACCCGATAGACGACAGGGGTAGTTCACCGTCGCATTCTTGTGCTAGGCTATTTCAAAGTCTATCTTGGCTGCATCTACGTCAACTTTTACCAGCAAAACCCGCACCTCGTCGCCAATGGAGTATTTTTTGCCGGTATGAGTTCCGACCAGTGAGAAAGCACGGTCATTGAATTCGTAATAGTCATCGGCAATACTGGAGATATGTACCAGGCCTTCCACTGTATTAGGCAACTCTACAAAGAACCCGAATGATAATACGGATGAGATGCGTGCATCAAACTCTTCACCGATGAACTGTTTCATATACTGACATTTTTTAATATCCACCAGGTCTCTTTCGGCTTCCTCCGCCTTGACCTCCTGCATGGTGGCGTGTTCTCCGTAGGTTGCCATCTTTTTCTCTAAGACGGCTCTCCTGGACGCCTTAACTTCACCCTGAAGAAGCAGGGTTAAAACTCGATGAACAATCAGGTCGGGATATCTGCGTATAGGACTGGTAAAATGGCAATAGTATTTGGATGCCAGTCCGAAATGACCCAGGGTCTGGTTGACATAGCGGGCATGTTTCATGGAGCGCAATACCATCAAGGCGACGGTATTTTCACCAGGAGCACCCTTAATATCAGCTAATATCTTCTGAAATGCTAACGGGGATACCTGTTTTTCCTGGACTTTATGCCCGAATACTCCCAAAACGTTGTTTAACCTGGTCAGCGAGTCGCCCTCCGGTTTTTCATGCACCCGGTAAAGGGAGGGCATATCCTTGCTATTAAGGTGTTCGGCAACTACCTCGTTGGCCTTAATCATAAAGTCTTCAATCAGCATTTCTCCGGCTCCGCTTTCGCGACGCTTGATCTCTATCGGAAAACCCTCTTCATTTACTATTACTTTAGCCTCGGGAAAATCGAAGTCGAGTGCGCCGCGCTTCATTCTCTCCCCGCGCAGTATATCGGCCAACTCTTTCATTAACCGAAAATCATCCACCAGACTGCCATAGAGTTCTATATATTCCGGGTCGTTGTCGGTAAGTATTTTGTTCACGGCGCTATATGTCATACGTTGGTCCACATGAATAACAGACTTGCATATTTCATAACGACGAACTCCGCCGGAGGGATCAATCTCCATAATACAACTCATTGCCAGGCGGTCTACCCCGGCATTCAGACTGCAAATACCGTTGGACAGTTCGTGAGGAAGCATGGGCAATACTTTATCTATCAGGTAAACACTTGTACCTCTTGCAAAGGCCTCCTTGTCCAGATGGCTGTCCTCCCGCACATAATGGGAGACATCGGCTATGTGTACGCCCAACCGGTAACCACCCTCTATTCTCTGCACAGAAACGGCATCGTCCAGGTCCTTGGCATCTTCTCCGTCAATAGTCACCATGCGCAGGTCTTTCAGGTCGCGTCTCCCGGCTATTTCTTGATCTGATACCGGCCGAGCCATCTGCCGAGCTTCCTCCAAGACACCCAGGGGGAATACCTCTCGCAGACCGTGTTTTTTGATTACAATCTGCAAATCCACGCCGGGTTGTCCCTTACGCCCGAATACCTCTACGATCTTGCCTTCCGGATATCGATCCTTATCGGGAAAAGCAGTGATGCTGACCAGCACCTTGTCTCCATTGCGAACCTTGGTTTTGCTGTCCGGCTTCACATAAACCGGATAAATCTGACGGGAGTCATCGGGGATGACCTGGGCCAGATTCTTTCGTTTTTCATAAGTTCCCACCAACTCATGGTTGGCACGGGTAATAGCGCGAATCACCTCGCCTTCCGGACGCTGGTTGTTACCGCCGCGCTGGTGAATTCTGACCAGAACCCGGTCTTCATTCATGGCTCCGTTAAGGTTGCGCCCATAAACAAAAATATCATCGCTCCCGGCCTGCTCAGGAATTAATATACCATAACCCCTCTGGCTAAGTTTGATGATACCGCGATAGATGTTCATCTTTTCAGGCAGGCCATACTTGTCTTTACGCGTCTTGACGATTTCGCCTTCCTTTTCCAATTGGCCAATAATCTTGGCGAAATGAGCTTGGCCCTTCCCTTCCAACTTGAAGACCGCTATTAATTCAGAATACCCCAAAGGCCGATAGCTTTCCTGGCGCATATAATCAAGCACTTCTTCGCTCTGAAGCATGTCATCCCCCCTTCAAGGTATTATTAGTATACCCATTTTTGCCCACGTCTTAACTTATAGCCCAATCTTGTCGGCAATTTTTTTCATGCTTTGCAGGCCAATATCTAAAAACTCGTCCAGTTCCAAACCTATTTCCACGCAGGTGCTCATGGTCTCTCGATTAGCACCCCTGGCAAAAGCCTTCTCCTTAAAGCGCTTTTTTAATGATTTCAATTCTACCTGTTCCAACTTTTTATCCGGGCGCACCATCGCTGCGGCGGTGATAAATCCGCTCACCGGGTCAGCCGCAAACAGGGTTTTATCCAACATGGTCTTGCGTTCCAAACCATGAATCTCGTTATGTACTTTTACCGCATATACGATATCCTCCGGCAACCCTCTTTCTTCCAGCATTTTGGCGGCCACCAAAGAATGATTATTGAAGTCCTCACAGGTCATGTCCCAGTCGATATCATGCAGCAAACCGGCTAAACCAAATTTGTCTACATCCTCATGCAGATGTTCAGCCAAGGCACGCATAATGGCCTCTACCCCCAGGCAATGGTTAATAAGGTTCTCGCTGGTTACGTTTTCTTTCAATAGGTTTAGCGCTTCATCTCTGTGCATAGTAAATCTCCTTTTCTTCAAATTGTCATAAACCGGGCCATCTCTTCGGCAATAGTGAGCTTTTCCGGTCCCATGGTGGCAATATGCCCGGAATTACGCAATTCCACTAACCTAACCCGGACTTGCCCGGCTCTTTCCTTGATATATTCGGCACTATTAGGATTAATGGACTCATCCAGCAAGGATTGAAAAAGCAATATGGGAAGATTCAGAGCGGATATCTCCCGAATTACTATCTTTCTGAGCTGTTTCATGCTTATTAGAGCTTTTATGGGCATAACCGGATAAGCGAATCTCCCCTCTTCTACCATTTCCTCATCAGCGCTACCAATCTTCTTAGGGTGAAAAGGTCTGAAGTAGCGGATAAGAGGAGCGGCGGCCATCTGCAAAGGAAATTTCGTAATAATAGGGGTATTTATGGCGATTACTCCGTTCAGGCCGCGGATTTTGCTGGCCGCATGTAATGCCAGAAGACCGCCCATCGATAATCCCGCAATAAATACCCGGCTGTATAGCTCCTGCAGACTCTCCAATTCTTGTTCTATACAGAAAAACCAATCCTGCCAGCAGGTCTGGTTCAAGTCCTGCGGACTGCAGCCGTGACCCGGCAATAGAGGTCCGCTAACCGTACAGCCAGTCATTCCATGGAGCAATTGACCTACCGGGTAAACCTCGGAAGGAGAAGCTGTAAAGCCATGAATAAAGAGACAGGCTGTATCCGTGTTACCTGAAAGTAAAAAAGGCGACGCCTGGGGATTGATTGCTTCCATATTTCCCCCTTGGTAATAGTTTTCGGAAAAGCAAAATAGGTAAACCATCTGCCTATAAGTCTACTCGTGATTAAGGGCTATTTCAATAAGTACTGTCTTTCATGAATGTCCTGCCTCCTTGCATTTAATCAATCCAGGCAGTAAATACTAGCTTTATAGCCATTATGGAGGATGTCATGTCCCAAATCATTCCTGAACTTATTCACTTATTACAAAATAGTAAGCTAATCCCTTTTATCGGTGCGGGTCTCTCTGAAAATTGTGGTTGCCCGTCCAGTCAATCCCTGGTCCAACAGCTTTTAATGCGCTTTCCAGCTGGCGACGAAAACCTGACCAGGGGTAGCGATATTGATCTGCTGCGTATAGCGGAGTATCTTAAAATTATTAAAGGCGGCGATATATCCGCTGTTCTACACCATATTCATCAGATTTTGAATGATGACTGCGTTGACATATCCAAATCTCCAGCTCATCTACTTCTGGCTAAATTAGGGGCACCTATTATATACACCACCAACTATGATCGTTTAATAGAACGCAGCTTTGATTATCTTTCTATACCCTACCAAAGCATCGTCGACACCCAAGGTATAATTGAATCCGCAGGCTCATCCGTTGCCCAAATAGTCAAATTTCATGGTTCGTTGGATCAGGCTGAGTCAATTGTACTTACCGAGTCGGATTATTATGAAAGGCTGGAGTTTGTTACTCCTATTGATATTAAACTGCGGGCTGACGCCATGGGCAAAAGCCTATTATTTATTGGTTATAGCTTTTCGGATTTTAACGTCCGTTATTTATGGTTTAAACTGCGTAAAATGACCAAGGGCATTAGCGAGAGGAATCTTCCCGATTCTTACATTCTACTTTTTGAGCCGGATGAGATCACTACCACGCTCCTAACCAATAGGGGAATTGTACCTATCGACCTTTCCGCTTATGAAGGGCTGTCTAAAACCGAAAAGCTCTGCTCTTTTCTAAAGCAACTTCTGCCAGCCGACAAAAAATAAAACCTTCCCATCCCGTCACTAAAATTGAAGGCAAGCGGTTTGCCGCTTGCCTATCAGTCTTGTTCTCTTTAGTTGTAAATCAGACTTTATTTTCCGGTTGGAATCCTCATTCCATAGAACGAACGCCATACGAAGAAGAATGCTACTAGTAGGAAAGCGCCGCCCACATAGGGAGCTATGTTTCTAAATGTCTCTGATATAGCAATTTCCATGGCTAACAAACCGAATAAGGTAGTGAACTTAATGATAGGATTCAGAGCTACTGAAGAGGTGTCTTTAAAAGGATCGCCCACAGTGTCGCCTACAACCGAAGCTTCATGCAAGGGGGTACCTTTTTCCTTAAGATCCACTTCAACCACTTTTTTCGCATTATCCCAACAGCCGCCCGCATTGGCCATGAAGACCGCCTGGAACAAACCAATTACCGCAATGGAAATCAGGTAAGCAACAAAGAACGCAACTGGTGCATTATTGCTGCCACTGGGCGCCGAAAGGCAGGCAAATGCCATGGCAAAGGAAAATATTGCAATAAAGATGTTGAACATACCGGCTTGAGCATACTGAGTGCAGATCTTCACCACTTCTTTGGATTTCTCAGTGTTGGCTTTCACGTTGGCTGCTTCCTCAAGATTAATATTGTCTTTGATATAGGCAACCGCTCGGTAAGCCCCAGTGGTAACGGCCTGAGTGGAAGCACCGGTAAACCAATAAATTACTGAACCTCCGCACAGGAATCCTAAAATCGTATAGGGATTCAGCAACGTAAGTATAGAAGCCGGATCAACCCCTAGCACGTTCTTGATAACCAAAATTAGTGAGAATATCATGGCTGTAGCCCCAACAACTGCTGTACCTATTAGTACCGGTTTGGCTGTTGCCTTAAAGGTATTTCCTGCGCCATCATTGGCTTCAAGATAGTACTTGCCTTTATCGAAGTCAGGTTTGAAACCGAATTCTTTTTGGATCTTTTTGTCGATGTCTTTTATTTCTTCAATCAAAGAAAGTTCATAAATGGACTGGGCATTATCGGTAACCGGACCATAGCTGTCAACCGCAATGGTCACCGGTCCCATACCCAGCATTCCAAATGCTATAAGACCAAATGCAAATACGGAAGAGTAGCTCATGATTTCAGCCGTAATAGGCAGGCTGGCATAATAACCGCCAAACATAATGCCTACAAAAACTATCCCGATCCAAAAGCCGCTGAAGTTACCTGCAACCAGACCGGACAGGATATTTAATGAAGGACCGCCTTCTTTGGAGGCTTTAACAACTTCGGCTACATGCAATGAATTGGGACTGGTAAATACTTTGACAAACTCCGGAATCAAGGCTGCGGCCAGAGTACCGAAACTCATTATAATGGCCAGCGTCGACCAGAAAGGCGTCAGCGCGTTCGCTGTGCTTGCTCCAGGTCCCACTATATAATAGGTAAGTATGAAGGTGACTATAATGGAAACTATAGAGGTAATCCACACCAAACTGGTAAGAGGCGCTTCGAAGTCGAAATCGTCTTTATTGCCATATTTAGCTTGGCTGAAGGCTCTATTGATATAGAAGGAAACTACGGAGCTGATAACCATCAACACACGGATAGCAAATATCCAGGTAAGCAGAGTGGTTTGCAGGGCTGGGGCCACTGCCAGCACGATGAAGGTAACCATCGCCACTCCGGTAACACCATAGGTTTCAAACCCGTCTGCGGTCGGTCCTACGCTGTCACCTGCATTATCACCGGTACAGTCGGCAATAACACCAGGGTTTCTAGGATCGTCTTCTTTAATGCCAAAGACGATTTTCATCAGGTCGGCACCAATGTCGGCGATCTTGGTGAATATCCCGCCGGCAATACGCAGTGCACTGGCTCCCAGCGATTCGCCGATGGCAAACCCAATAAAGCTGGCCCCGGCCAGGTCACGAGGAACAAAGAGCAATATTATTAACATCATGATCAGCTCAACGCAGACCAGGAGCACACCTATGCTCATTCCGGCATCAAGGGCAATGTTTAAAAGCTTGAGGGGTTTTCTTTCCAGAGAGGTAAATGCTACTCTGCTGTTGGCCAGGGTATTCATGCGGATACCATACCAGGCAACGCTGTAGGAACCGAGAATTCCTATGACGGTCCAAAGCAGGATGAACAATACCGAACCAATTGGCATTTCCTGCAGGAATCCATAGTAGAAAGCTACGCACGCGCCAATAAAAGCAAACAGTATAGCCAAAAATTTACCCTGTTGAATAAGATAGGTCTTACAAGTTTCATAAATGGTTTGCGACACATCCAGCATAGACTGATGGGCCACCAGTTTATTGACCTTCGTAAACTGATAAAAACCAAACAGCATACCTAACACACAGACCCCTATACCTGCATAAAGCAAATTGTTTTGATCCGGGCTTAAATTCGGAATTATAAGATTCGCTTCACTCGCTATCGCCATGGCTGGCCAGAGTAAAAGCATAACTAAGCTGACGATCCCACTAACCACGGTCTGTGCAATCCTATTTTTTAGTATAAGCTCCATTTTTACGATTCACTTCCTTAATATGTTTTACCTATGGAAAATATTGAAGCTCCGATAGATCCAGCCCTACACATAGAGGATGATAGACAGCAACAATGCTATGCTATCTATTCCCCGTAGCCTTCAGCATGATCTAGAGGAGCCTTAAACTGATCTTTATGTTGGGTTTAATCCCGGTTTACAATAAAAAGATGGTTTGTACCTGTGTAAAGACCAAGAAAGGCGGTCTACATGATAGTATGCTTGTGCAATTACCCCTTGACCAATGCCAAAGCCAATGTGAACAATAAAAAGAAGGCGGCCAGATAAGCTGTTATTTTTGAAAACAGTTCATCTACTCCCTTTTTCTTACCGAAAATCATATCGGCTCCTCCGGCTATACTGCCTGAAAGACCGGCGCTCTTACCTTCCTGCATAAGAACCGTGAAAATAAGTCCCAGAGCGCATAGGGTCTGCAGCACAAGCAATATTATTCTAACCACCTTGTTACCCCCTTTCAATCCATCTTCCCCAAAGCCGAATTATATTCTACCATAATATTGTCGCAAATTACAAGAATTATAGGCTTATTTAGGCAGGTTATAAAAAACTTCCTTACCGCCGTAAACAGCGAAAACATCCAATTCTTGCTCAATGCGCAGCAAGCGGTTATATTTGGCGATGCGGTCGGTGCGGGCTGGCGCTCCGGTTTTTATCTGACCTGCATTTACCGCAACGGCAACATCAGCCATGGTAGAATCTTCGGTTTCCCCGGAACGATGAGAGATAACGCAGGTATAGCCTTTTCTTTTAGCCATTTCTATTGTATCCAGAGTCTCGGTCAAAGTCCCTATCTGGTTCAGTTTAATAAGAATACTATTGCATATTCCTTCCTTAATCCCGCGGGCGAGTCTTTCCGTATTGGTTACAAAAAGGTCGTCGCCTATAAGTTGAATAGTGCCGCCCAGACGGTCGGTAAGCTTCTTCCAGCCATCCCAGTCATCTTCTCCCAAGCCGTCTTCTATTGAAATGAGGGGATACTTATCAACCAATCCCGCATAATAGTCCACCATCTCATCGGAACTCAGAGCCATGTTATTGCCGGTCAGGTGATATTTCCCATCTTTCAATAACTCAGTGGCAGCTACGTCAATGGCGAGGTAAATATCCTTTCCGGCTACATAACCGGCTTTATCGATGGCCTCCAGGATTACCTCGATAGCGGCCTCGTTGGAAGGCAGGTTAGGAGCAAAGCCACCCTCATCGCCAACTGAAGTAGCCAGCCCTTGGGCGGAAAGCACTTTTTTCAAAGCGTGATAGACCTCGACCCCCATCCGCAGACCTTCGGCAAAAGTATCTGTACCGCAGGGTACCACCATGAATTCCTGAATATCTACATTATTGTCAGCATGTTTACCGCCGTTAAGTATATTCATCATTGGTACGGGTATTTCTTTGGAGTTAACTCCCCCAATGTACTGGTATAGAGGTAAATCTAAATAAGCTGCTGCTGCCCGGGCTGCTGCCAGGGAAACTCCCAGGATAGCATTGGCACCAAGTCTGGCCTTATTAGGAGTTCCGTCCAGGTCAATCATTAGGGCGTCTATATCTATCTGACGAACTGCCTCCATGCCAATAACCTCCGGGGCAATTATTTCGTTGACATTTTTTACGGCTTGAAGAACCCCTTTGCCTCCATAGCGACCGGGGTCTCCATCTCTCAGTTCCACCGCTTCATGGGCTCCGGTGGATGCACCGGAAGGAACAATAGCCATCCCCATAGTGCCGTCCTCCAGAATAACCTCCACTTCTACGGTGGGGTTGCCCCGGGAATCCAGAACCTCTCGGGCAAAAACGTCTACAATCGTACTCATTATTTAATCTCCCTTCCTTGCGCTACGCGCATTTTACTATAATAGACGCGGGTTCGCTAACGCTCACACGCAGACTATTATGATTTACGCTGAATTTTTCTATATTTGTAGATTTTATAATATCCCCGTGAAATATCCATACATTTCTGTATTCCTCGTATAACGGTTAAAATAATTAGTAATTACTATTTTAAAAAATGGAAAAAGTCTGCGTTAGTCATATAATTCCGCGTCAGTCAGCGTCTATCGTTCTCTCTAGCGGCTATCGTTTCTTATTCCTTGATTAGCGATGTTCCGGTCATTTCGGCAGGGATTTCTATCCCCACAAGGCTGAGCAGCGTGGGGGCTATATCCCGCAGGGTTCCGTCCTGCCGCAGTTGCCGGCCTTTATAGGAATCCGCCACCAGTATAAAAGGAACCTTGCTGGTGGTATGGGCGGTAAAGGGACAGCCATTATCAGGACAAACCATCTTTTCAGCATTGCCGTGGTCGGCAGTAATCATGACTATCCCCTGTTTCTGCAAGACCTTTTCGGCAATTTTGCTCAGGCATTGGTCCACCACCTTTATGGCTGCAATGGCTGCCGGCAAAATGCCCGTATGTCCAATCATATCAGCATTGGCATAATTCAAGATTATAACATCGTAATAATCGCGATCCATTTCAGTCAGGGTTCTATCCGTTATCTCGTAAGCACTCATCTCCGGTTTCAAATTATAGGTAGCCACTTTGGGGGATGGGACTAATATCCGCTCCTCACCAACATTGGGCTCCTCCACCCCACCATTAAAGAAAAAGGTCAGATGCGCATATTTCTCCGTTTCTGCAATACGCAACTGCTTAAATCCGTCACGGGACAGCACCTCACCCAGGGTATTATCCAGATTCTGAGGCTCGAAGGCTACCGGCAAAGGCAAATCAGCATCGTATTGGGTCATGCAAACAAAATAGACTGTCGGAAACTTGCGGCGCGGGAAATGATTCATTTCTTTATCGACCAGGGAATGACTTATCTGGCGGGCGCGATCAGCGCGAAAGTTGAAAAAAATGATGCTGTCTCCATCCTCAATACTTCCAACTGCGTTGCCATGGTTATCCACAATGACTGCCGGCTCAACAAATTCGTCGGTTACCCTGGCCTCGTAGCTGGCGGTAATCGCGGCCAGGGCATTGGGGGCCTTTATGCCCTCACCCATAACTATCGCATTATAGGCCTTTTCTATCCGTTCCCAGCGGTTGTCACGATCCATCCCATAAAACCGGCCACCCAGGGTGGCAATCCGGCCCAGCCCGATTTCTTTCATTTTAAGTTCCAGTGCGGTTACATAATCCATAGCACTCTTCGGACCAACATCACGCCCATCCAGGAAAGCATGCACAAGAACCTTCTCCATTTTATTATCCCGGCACAACTTAAGCAGCGCATACAGATGACTTAGCTCGCTATGCACCCCCCCGTCCGAGACCAGGCCCATCAAGTGCACCTTGCCGTGATGCTCACGGGCAAAATCCAAAGCCTGCAAGAACTGCTGGTTTTTAAAAAATGATCCGTCTGCAATGGCATGACTGATACGGGTGATTTCCTGATAAACCACCCGGCCGGCTCCAATATTCAAATGTCCTACTTCTGAATTTCCCATTTGTCCACGGGGCAATCCCACTTCATTTCCCGAACATTCCAGCTGAGTATGAGGATAACTTTCCCACAAAGAATAGAAATGGGTGGGGTTGGCCTGGAAGATGGCATTATCGGTACAGCCTTCGCGAATCCCCCAGCCATCCAGTATCATAAGCACCAACGGCTTTTTAGACATTGCTTTTAAACCTCACTATTCCGGCAAAATCAAGCGGATTAAGGCTCGCCCCACCTACCAGGGCTCCATCTATATATTCCTGGGCCATAAAGGCCGATATATTAGCGGGATTAACGCTTCCCCCGTATAGAATTTGAACACCCGACGCCCAGTGTCTATCATACAGTTTACCCAGGCAATCCCTGATAAATCCGGTCATTTCCCGGGCATCTTCGGGACTGGCGTTTACACCGGTGCCGATAGCCCATACCGGTTCATAAGCTATAACCAAGGCACCGGCAGGAATATCCTGCAGCCCTTTTTCCAACTGCCCGCCAACCACATCCCGGGCCATATTATTCTCCCGTTCCTGCAGAGTTTCCCCTACGCAGAAAATAGGTGTTAATCCAGCTAGTCCGGTAGCTTTCAGCTTACGATTAATAATCAGATCGTTTTCTCCCATAATATGGCGACGCTCAGAATGTCCAACAATAACGTAGCGGCAATTCAAATCCAGAAGCATGTCCGCTGATATTTCGCCGGTAAAGGCTCCCCGGCCTTCCCAAAAAATATCCTGGGCGCCTATTCTTACCCGACTGTCTTTTAAAGCCAGACTCAGGGCAGACAAAGCGGTAAAAGGGGGACAAACCAGCACTTCAACATCTTCCACCCCTGCTACCAGGGGCAGAAACTCGCTGACAAAATCCTGGGTCTCAGCAATTGTCTTATTCATTTTCCAGTTGGCGGCAATCAATGCTTTCCTAATCTTCAACACCCCCTAAAAGTCGACAAGCCTGTTGCCAATGATCTCCTTCACCATGTCATACCTCGCAGGATTCTACTCCCGGCAATTCTATGCCCTCCAGAAATTCCAAGGTGGCGCCGCCGCCCGTAGATATGTGAGTAATCTCTTTTTCCAGGCCCAGTTTATTTACGGCCGCGGCTGAATCTCCGCCCCCGATCACTGAGACCGCCGATGATGCGGCTACGGCCCGGGCAATTGCTTCCGTTCCGGCCGCGAAGCGTTCGTATTCGTATACCCCTACCGGTCCATTCCAAATTATGGTATGAGCCCGGGAAATTACCATAGAAAAGCCCTTTATGGTTTTTGGCCCTATGTCAACTATCATCTTATCCTCGGGTATATCATCGACGTCAACAATAATACTGGGAGCATCTGGGGACAACTCGCTGACCACGACCACATCGACCGGCATAAGGATATGTTTTTTCTTCTTTTCCGCAAGATCTAAAAGATTTCGGCATTCCTGCAAAAGATCGGCTTCGCAAATCGATTTGCCTACTTTCATACCCCGGGCCGCCAAAAAAGTGCTGCCTATGCCTCCGCCCACCAGCAGAACATCCATTTTGTCCAGCAGGTTTCTGATCAAGCCCAATTTGTCTTTTACCTTGGCCCCGCCCAGAATAGCCGTGCGGGGGCACTCGGGATGCTCGAGTACTTTTCTTAGCATATTCACCTCGTTTTCCAGCAAAAAGCCGGCATAAGCGGGCAAATAGTCTGCAATTCCAGCCGTGGAAGAATGAGCCCGGTGGGCTGTGCCAAAGGCATCGTTGACAAAAATATCTCCTAGAGCAGCAAGTTGTTGTGAGAATTCAGGATCGTTCTTTTCTTCTCCCGGGTAAAACCTTACGTTCTCCAGCATCAAGATATCTCCTGGAGAAAGACTGGCAATCAAATCCTCGACTGGCGGGCCTATACAGTCCTCTGCCATCATTATTTTTTTATTAAGCAGGCGTCCCAGGTCCACCGCAACCCCCTTTAAGCTGTATTTAGGTTTCGGTTTCCCATCCGGACGCCCCAGATGACTCATCAGGATAAGCCTGGCACCCTTGCTGAGAATATAATCAATGGTAGGAATAGCGGCTCTAATACGACTGTCGTCTATAATCTTGCCCGCGTCATCCATGGGCACGTTAAAGTCCACCCGCATCAAAACCCGTTTGTCTTTCAGATCAACATCCCTAATACTCCTCAATTCCAGTCCTCCTCCGGTTTTCCTGTATTTAGAATCCCTGGCCGGCTATAAATGCCACCAAATCAACCACCCGCAGAGAATAGGCCCACTCATTGTCATACCAGGCAATAACTTTGGCCATGCGGTCACCGATCATCATGGTCAAGGGTCCGTCTACCACGGCTGAGTTTTCTTCATTGTTATAATCGCGCGAAACCAGCGGCACCTCTGTATATCTCAGTATTCCCTGCAGATATGTCCGGCTGGCTTTTTGAAATGCGTCGTTGATAGCTTCTACAGAAGCAGCTTTTTCAAGTTCCACGGTTAAATCCAGCAAGGATACATTAGGAGTGGGAACTCTTATAGCCAAGCCATCCAGTTTACCTTCCAAAGCCGGAATGACCAGACCTACCGCGCTGGCTGCACCAGTGGTTGTAGGTATTATTGACAATGCTGCCGCCCGGGCTCTTCTTAAATCCTCATGTTCAAGATCCAATAGTTGTTGGTCGTTGGTATAGGAATGGATGGTATTTATCAGACCCTTCACTATCCCGAATTCCTGCAGCAGCACCTTGGCCACCGGAGCCAGGCAGTTAGTGGTACAGGAAGCATTGGATAGTATATGATGCTCGGACGGTTTATATTGGTCGTTATTGACCCCCATTACTACCGTTAAATCTGAGTTTTTTCCGGGTGCGGTAATTATCACCTTCGAAGCTCCGGCCTGTAAATGCAGAGCAGCTTTATCATGACTTCTGAATCTTCCGGTTGCTTCCACCACCACATCTACCCCCAGATCATTCCAGGGCAATTTTGCAGGTTCTTTTTCGGACAGGTATTTGAAGCTTTGATTATCTACCTTTATGCTGTCACCGTCAGCCACTACTTCACTCGGATATTGACCATGAATAGAATCGTACTTAAATAAATGCGCACTTCCCTGTTGGTCGCCCAGGTCATTCACAGCTACCAACTGAATATTATTCCTCCGTAGAGCCGCTCTTGCTACCAGACGTCCGATACGTCCAAAGCCGTTGATTGCAATCTTGACCACCATCAACCATCATCCTTTCCAAATATTATCTGCTGGGCTGCACCCTCATCCGTAATCAATACATTTTCCTGCCCGTTTTTCAAAACCGCTTCGATAGCCGGCGCTTTGTTGCTGCCACCTGCTACCGCAATAATAAGCTTGATGTTCTGCAAATCATCCCGGTCCAAACCTATGCCCGGAATCTCAAATATTATTTTGCCCCACCGATCAAAATAATATCGAAGTGATTCGCCCATGGCTTCTTTTTTTCGTAAATTTGCTATCTCCGCCTCAGTAAGCCCGCGACGGAAAGCCATTTCTAAAGCTGGGCCGATGCCATGCACCAGAATATGGGCGGATTTAATGGTTTTAATTGCTTCGCTAAAATGCATGTCTTTTTTAAGCGCTTCAGCGGTTTTTTCTTCAATATTGTCAGGAATATGCAAAAGACGATATTGACCGCCGATTGCGCGGGCTATTTTAGCAGCTATGTTGCCAGCCTGGACCTCCACGTTTTCACCCAGCCCCCCCCGCGCCGGCACCACGCATACATGACTGGCATTTACTCCTGGCCGCATGGCATTAGCCACCTGAGCCAGAGTGCTGCCACCAGTAACCGCCAGAATACAGGATGAAAACAGTTTTTTACGCAGATATTCTGCGGCCGCTCGACCCACATCTTCCTGTGTAAATGCGTTCTCATAAGAGTCTCCGGGTACAACGATTACTTCTGCCAGTCCATATCGCTCTTTAAGTTTATCAGCCAGATTTTGAATGTTGAAAAGGTAGGGCACGATCTCATCAATATTTCTTAACATTTCTTCCCCGTAAGGGGTAAGGTATATTCCCGCTGCTGTCGTTTGCAGGGCTCCCCATGATCTCAAGGTATCAACTTCTGCTCTAACCAACCGTTCGCTGCAGTCCAGGTTGCGCCCAAGCTGGCGCCGGCCGATAGGTTGGTTATGAAGAACCTGTCTTAAAACCCGGTATCTGGCTTTCATTATCTGGATCGCTTCCGGAGCAAAACGCTCCATTATAGCAAAGGTATTGTTCATCAGGTCATCCTCGGGGCATTTATGCTACCCAGGGACAAAATTGTCCCAACACATCCACACCAAACAACTATTTTCATTTCTTCGATTAATATTATAGCACATTTACATATATATGATGTACAAATAAAATTAGTATCTTTTTCGAGAACTGGTGGCTGTTATCCCCATGTCCTGGCGGTATTTGGCCACAGTACGGCGAGATATCTTTATACCTTTTATCTTCAGGATCTCCACTATATTTTGATCGCTTAGAGGGCGGTTGGAATTTTCATTATCGATAATATCTTCAATTATACTCTTGATGCTGCGGGAAGAAATTTTTCCCGTGTTATTCTGGCTCTCCACCCCGCTGCTAAAGAAGTATTTTAATTCAAACAATCCCTGCGGGGTCTGAATATATTTTCTAGCCGTGGCGCGACTTACGGTCGACTCATGTACCTCAACCATATCCGCCACTTGTTTAAGGTTAAGCGACTTCAGGTATTTTATGCCCTTATCTAAAAACTCGGTTTGAATATCTACGATGCATTGTGCTACCTTATAGAGGGTTCGGCGGCGCTGCTCTATACTGCGAATAAGCCAAATGGCCGAACTCATCTTTTCTTCCAGATACTTGCGGGCTACCGGCGAGAAGGCATCCGGTTTACGCAGCATATTCTCGTAAAGCTGATTGACCATTAAGCGCGGAGATGCGTTGTCATTCAGCACCAGCACGTATTCACCTTCTACCCGCTCAACAATGGCATCAGGAATTATGTACTTAATTTCGTCCACCGGACTGTATTGCAAGCCGGGCTTAGGATCCAAAGAGCGAATAACATCACATGTTTCTTGGACCTGACCAACCGTGGCTCCCAATTCCTGGGATATTTTCCCTATCCTGCCTCGGGCCAGATCATCTAAATGATTGGCAATAATTTCTCTAGCTAAAGGGTTTGACTTGCCATAATGCTGCAGCTGAATTAAAAGGCATTCCTGCAAATTGAATGCCCCCACCCCGTGAGGGTGAAATGATTTTACCAAGCCTAGAACCCGGTTTATTCTATCTAAATCACAGCCTGTTTTAGCTGCTACTTCATCCGCCTCCACCCCCAAGTATCCATGGGGATCAATATTACCAATAATGTATTGACCAACTAAAATATCTTCAGCATCCTTACAGGCCAGGTTTAGTTGAAACTGAAGATGTTCATAAAGAGTTGGCCTCTGGGTTAAAAAATTATCGAAGGACTTGCTGCCGGTATCAACAAACGGCAGTCCTATGTCGCGGTCATTATAGAATTCCAGCCACTCCTCGGTTCTATCCAAGGGTTCCGGCGGGGGTTCACTTTCGAACTCCGGGCTTTCTTCAATAACCGCCTCGGCTTCTTTCTCTTCCAGAACCGGATTCTCTTCCAGTTCGCGCTGCGTATACTCTTCCAATTCGAGGGCCGACATTTGTAAAATGGCTATCGCCAGCCGCAGTTCAGGTGTCATTACCAGCTTTTGTTGTTGTTCCAAATATAACTCGTTGGTAATTTTCACTTCATTTCCCTCGCTTTTCTAATCTCCTAGAATTTCCGTCGCATAATCTTCCAGTTTCCTCATCCGGTATGCCACCCCTGACTTGGTAAGAGGGGGTTCCAGCATAAGCCCTAACTCTTTGAGGGTACTTTCCGGATGGTCAATTCTCAGAATGGCCAGATTCCTAAACGCAAAGGGAAGACCACTTATCCCGGTTTTGTTTAGCAGCCTTTCGATCATTTCGACCTGCCTGACGGAGGCATCCACTGTTTTGGCCAAATTGGCCGTTTCACAATTCACCTGCCGGTTTACCTGGTTGCGCATTGATTTTACAATGCGGACATTTTCGAAATCCAACAGAGCTTTACTGGCTTCAACAATCCGCAGAAAATCCACTATTTTCTCGCTCTCTTTTATATATAAAATAAGGCTGTTTTTGCGCTCACTTATACGAGATTCCAGACCCAGTTTCAGCATTATTTTTTGTATGTCGCCGGCCAAGCGGGAATCATTTATGACCATTTCCAGGTGATAATCTCCTTCCGGCCGGTTTATAAAACCCCGACTTATAAAAACACCCCTTAAATAGGCCCTTTTGCAGCAATTTTTACCCAACAAGGACCAGTTTACCTGCTTGCGGAATGACAGGCTATCCCCGGTCATTTCCAGATCCTGAAGAAAAGCATGTCCCTGATCTATATGAGTTTCTACAACATAAAGACGGTTTTTCTTGAAGCGCTTCTTCTTTTGCATTCGGACTGTGGATGCCAGGCCAAAGGCCTCTTTTAGCAGTTTATAAATCTTGCTGGCCGGAGTGGCATTCTCGGCATAGGTAGTAAGGAAGTAATTGCCCTCATCCTCCCTTACTATTTCGGCCCGCCAAGCCAGTAAAGCTGATAATTCAGCCCTCTGGCAACAGTTTTTTTCTGGAATTATACGAGCCAGTTCATTCCTAACATCATTGGAAAAACTCATGCTAATAACCCCATAGAATTATGATGTTTCAATTTGATATTTGGCGATATCCCGATGCCTGACTATTACTTTATAGCCTTGATCTCCAAGCTTGCGACCGAAATAATTGGCCAATACCACCGAGCGGTGCTGCCCGCCGGTGCAGCCGATAGATATAGCCAGGTTTGTTTTACCTTCATTAATGTAATGAGGTATTAGGAATTTGAGCAGGTTGAAAAAACGCTGGGAAAAGGATTTCGTAATCTCAGATTTCAGCACGTAACGAATAACCTCGTCATCTTCTCCAGTCAATTTACGCATGCCCGGATCGTAAAAAGGGTTGGGTAAAAATCGCACATCCATCATAATGTCACAGTCCAGAGGTATACCCATTTTATAGCCAAATGATACTATATTTATCGAAAAGGTCCCACTGCTGCTCTCGCTATACAGTTCGGTGAGCTTTTCTTTTAGCAGGCGGGGACTGGTATCGGAGGTATCCAGAACAACATTGGCCCTGCCTCTAAGTTCCTCCAATATATTGCGCTCCATCCGTATAGCTTCCAGTAACCGCCCGCTGGGACCCAGGGGATGGCGGCGTCTGGATTCCTTGAATCTGCGTACCAACACCTCATCTGATGCTTCCAGAAAGAGTATCTCATAGGCAAGTTTGCTTTCTTCCATCTCATTTAAGGATTGCGAAAGGTTATGGAAAAAGTCGCCTCCCCGTACATCTATAACCAGAGCTACTTTATCAATTTTCCCCTCCGATTGCAGGCTTAGTTCAATAAACTTATGAAGTAAAGCCGGTGGCATATTGTCAACACAGTAATAGCCCAGGTCTTCAAGACAGTTGATGGTCAGGGTCTTGCCTGCTCCTGACAAACCGGTAATAATTAAAACATGTAAGCCTGTACTCTCCTCGACCACCGCACTTCCCTCCCATATCCTGATATTCTTATTATATCAGATGTCTGGTCGTTTTCATGTTGCCATTTTCACATCCGGGCCAGCTCCGTTTTCAGGTAATCAATGGTTTTCACCGGGGTGGGATTTATACCATATTCCAAAGCCAGATAATAACTGGCATAGTCGCCTATATAGCTTAGAGAATAGTATTTAGCCAGGAATGATTCTCCGCTGGATTGTACCTCGATAATTTTCTTCACCTTATCTTTGATTATCCTCATGCTGATCTCCATTCGTTTTTGAACCCTGGCATGATCGGATGGATCACGTAGAATAATAACCACCATACGTGCCAATAGATCCTGCGGCATTTCAAAACCTACAATCTCATTATGATCGAGTTCCGGAAAAGTATTAAAATAAACCGGACATTTACTGTTCTCATTTATCTGTGTTTTCCAACGCATAGCAGCGGTTTCCGACCTGGACGCACTTCCCCAGATGACCGGCAGGCAATTTTTTAAATCTTGAGCTATGGATCGAGCCTGGTTATATGGTAAAGGTACAGCCGGATGCAATTTTTCCCGTAATGCATTCAATACCTCTACGGTCTCTTCCAAATCCAGGTGGGCATCTTTGATAATATTTAGGTCATCCATAATCAGGGCCATAGGGGCCAGAAGGTAACCGGTCGCTGCCCGGGGGGAAAGCCCGCCCGTTATTTTAATCACCGCATAACCATGTTCCTGCGCCATTTCGGCCAGCTTGCCCCCGCTGGTAACAGCAATGATATCCGCACCCTGCTGGCGGGCTTGCTGGTATGAGCTCAGAGTTTCTTCAGTCTGCCCCGAATAACTAACGGCTAAGACCAGGCTATTCTCATTAAGAAAGGCCGGAATATCATAATCCCGGTTTACTATCACCGGCACCTGGGCTTTTTGCATGGCATAGGTGCGAATGATGTCCCCGCCAATGGCTGATCCACCCAGGCCGGTGATGACTATATTATGGTATTGACGCCGGTACTTGGCCGGTAAACTTACGCCCTGCTGCAGTATGCCGGCAAACTGATCCGGCAGACCCCACAGGTACTCCGCCATCTTTTCTGCTGTCATATTAATTTTCCATCCCTTCATATAATACTGCGGCGGCGCAGCCTAGAAGGCCTATATCTTCTCCCAGAGCAGTGAACTCCACTTGCAGATTCTTCCCCAGGGAAGGTGCGACCCAGGTGTGTACGGCATATTGAACCGGTGGAAGCAATAGATCCTGCAGGCCCAAACCGGCGCCACCGCCCAGAACCACCCGTTCCGGATTAAAAATATTTACCAGATTGGCAACCGCTATGCCCAGAAATTCCCCCGCATGATTTATTATCTGTAATGCCTCCGGGTCTCCCTGACGGGCAGCGGCTCCGATTTCCCTAGCGGTAACCGGATTGCCCTCACTGCAAAATGCCATAATGCCATGACCTCGCCCTTGCTGTATGAGTTTTTCCGCTGTATCAGCCATAGCCGTCCCGGAAGCCAGCGATTCCAAATCCCCCCCGGCCGGCGCCATAATCATTCGTCCAAACTCACCGGCCGCACCGTCTTTGCCCCGATAGACTTTACCACCCTGAATAATCCCGCCGCCGATACCGGTACTAACTGTCATATATATTAAATGGCGGCAAGGCTTAGAACTTCCGAAATACAATTCCCCCAGGGCGGCCATGTTGGCATCGTTATCCAGCAATAGTTGGACGTCTAATCTTTTGTTTAGTTCATCCCGAAGCGGGAATTCCCGCCAGTTTATATTAGGCGGGTCCTTGATGATGCCGCTTTCATAGTCCAGAGGACCTGGAGCCCCCACTGCCATTCCCTGGATATCTTCTCGCTTTGCTCCTGTCTCACGCCTGAGATCCATAACCGTTTTACATATCTGATCTACTATATGACCAGCGCTATGACCGGCCGGGGTAGCTTCCTTTTTCCGCGCCAGTATCTGGCCTCCCGGGCTAATAATTCCAGAGAGTATCTTGCTTCCTCCGATGTCAACTCCGATTATAAGCCCCGGCACAACTCTCACCACCCGCTTATATCTCTACCAATTCGTACTCCAATACACCCATTCCTAGTTTTTCAGCATGGTCTAGCTGCGCCCGCCAGTGTATGCCGGAGTGAGCGGCCTCGAACTTATCTTCCCCCGCTTTTAACCCTTCTATGAGTGAACCGGGCAAAGCCGGCATGGAATTTACCATATCTGCACAGGCTTTATCCAAAGCAACCGGATCGCGGGATGCCAATATACCCAGATCCTGAACAATGGGTAAGTCATTATGACCGTAACAATCACACTCCGGACTGATATCCATCACGAAGGAAAGATAAATGACCTTGTCGTTCTTGCCCTGTATTGCCCCCAGAGCATATTCGGCCATCTTCTCCTGAACTGCCTCGGGCGTTGTACGCCAGTTAATGGCTATCGCATTGAAGAGACAGGTTACCGCACACTCCCCACAGCCCCAGCATTTTTTATCCGCAATAACTGCCTTCTCACCCTTTTTATTTCCCGCCCAGGCCTGCATCTCAATGGCGTCAGCCGGACACCAACGGCTGCATTTGGCACAGCCGGTACATTTGTCATCCTTTATCACAGGCAAGACATCCGAATGCATTTGCTGTTTACCGCTGCGAGATCCCAGCCCCATTCCCAGGTTCTTAATCGCCCCGCCAAAGCCGCTAAGTTCATGACATTTAAAATGAGTCATCACCACCATCGCATCGGCATGATAGGCCGCACTGCCGATATTTACCTCTTTAAAATGTTTACCTGGAACCGCTACCTTGACATAATCCTTACCTGTCAATCCATCAGCAATTATCAAGGGCGCCCCCACCACTGCATAGTCAAATCCATTACGTATTGCCGTTTCCAGATGCTGCACCGAGTTCGCCCGGGTACCGACATAAAGGGTATTGGCATCAGTCAGAAAGGGAAGTCCTCCCAACTTTTTGATCATGTCCACTACCCGTCGAACATACGGGGGTCGGATATATGCCATGTTGCCGGCTTCACCAAAATGCAGCTTAATGGCCACCAGATCTTTCTTATCAATAATTTCTTCCAGTCCCGCCTTTTTTAGAAGCTTTTCCACCTTGTCCAGCAGACTGTTTTGTCGCGAACGCAGGTTACTGTACCAAACCTTAGCTGCCACTTCAATCCCTCCCGACTTAATAATATACTCAAGTTTCGTAGTAGACACATTATGCGGCATAAACAAAACCTATAGACGCGGACTAACGCGGACATTTATGACCAGCGCGGACTTTTTACTGCTTTAAGTGAGTGATAAGTTAATTTCAAGAACGTCCCTATATTTCCTATATTCCCCGGCATGGACTAGCGCTGACTTCTTTTTTAATAAGGGCACCTGAAATTAGTGATTAATAAGCGATACCGGCAATATGTAAAAAAATAAAAATAGCCGCGATAATCATAAAAGTCACCCTACGGGTACTACTGATGTGCCGTAGACGGCACCAATAAGGTTGCCGCGATATCCGCGTCTATCGCTCTCCGTTCCCTTGCTGCACATAATCCTTAAAATGCGAATGTCGTCTACGTCAGAACAAATCGTCGCAGGGCTTCGCATACCCCTTCCTCCTCATTGGAGAAGCTTACGAAATCGGCTGCATCTTTTACCGCTTCGCAGGCATTGCCCATAGCAACTCCCAGCCCGGCCCATTCAATCATTTCCAAATCATTATAACTGTCCCCCACCGCCATAACTTCATGGCGCTGTATACCATAATGACCGGCTACAACCTCCAGTGCTTTGGCTTTATTGGCCAGCGGATGCATCACCTCCAGGAAATAGGGTTTGGAACGGGTTATATGCAGCTTTTCACCATACTTTGACCTTAGTTCCTGTTCCATTTCCAGCACGAGTCTCTCATCAAAAATAATTGCCATAATCTTCATGGCATCGTAGTGTTTAAGATCGCCAAGCAAATCGTTGCTCAAAACGATATCAACCCCAGCCAATTGGGAATAAAACCGCCCTTCCTCAGACAATGACTCCATAACCAACTGGTCGTCATAATAGCTGTGACAGTGCACTCCGGCAGCTTTGAAGTATTGAATTATCTCGCGTGCTAACATGTCTGGAACCGGTTTATTGTACAATATCTCCCCCGATAAGGAGTTCTTTACCCACGCCCCCTGATAGGTTATTAAAGGCACGTCAATCCTTAACTGCTGTGCATAAGGCAAAGCCGACCGAAACATACGTCCCGTAGAAATTGTAATCCGCGCCCCTTGAGCACGCGCTTCCCTTATCGCTTGGGCACACGCTGCGGATATCTTTAAACCCGGATCCAGCAAAGTATCATCCAGATCCAGGGCAACTAATTTAATCGCCATTCTTCCTCCTGTTACCAATTAACTAATCTTCGTAGTTGACATATTATGCGCAACAAAGGTAAACGGAGAACGATAGACGCGGCTACATCATCGTGAACGAAGTTCACATCAGTAGTCCCCGTAGGGGGAAGAACGCGGCAACCTTATTGGTGCCGTCTACGGCACATCAGTAGTACCCGTAGGGTGACGTTTATGACCAGCGCGGACTTTTTACTGTTTTGAATAACAACGAGAATGGTTTAATATTAAAAGAATAAAAAAGCCGCATCAGTCTTATTAATTCCGCATAGTCCGCGTCCTATTACGTGTTACCTCTTACTGCGCATTATCCGTTTACTATGAAGTTAAATTTATTAACCTAAGAAGCCGAGCTGTTATGCTCGGCTGACTGGAACGCTTATGATTACTGGCGGCGCTATAACAGTTTGAATTGCTTATCATTCACGAAGAAACTGATTATAAAACTCATTATGCTTAAAACTATGGAAGTCAGGACAGCCCACCAAAACCCGTTTATATCGAAACCCCTGACCGTAATAGCAGTGATATAGAGCATAAACCCATTGATCACCAGTGTGAAAAGACCCAGGGTCACGATACTCAAGGGCAAGGTCAAAATAATCAGCAAGGGCCGAATGATGGCATTGACCACCCCGAGAACCACGGAGCCGACGATAGCCCCCCAGACGGTTACCTCAAACCCGGACAAAAAGGATGCCGTTAAAATAATAGCCAGTACATTTAATATCCACCGTAATATCCAACCTGGCATCACCGCTTCCTCCTCCCTTATAAATAAAATTACAAAAAAGCTATGAAAGTATACTCATGTTATAATAATAAGCAATTTTCATGCAAATTCCTAACCTTTTCCTCTAATGTTCGATTTATTCCCCGGGAAATTTCCTTTTTATTCCGTGGGGTGGAAAAAGGCGTATACACTAGCCGCCGCACGCTGGTTCATGCCTGGAACTTTTATTAGCTCTTCCCGGGAAGCTTGCTTAATCTTCGAAACCGAGCCAAAGTGAAGCAGGAGGGCATTCTTCCGGTTCGTTCCTATACCTTCAATACCATCCAGCAGCGAACGGCTCATCTTTTTATTCCGCCGTTGGCGGTTATATTCGTTTGCGAAACGGTGGGCTTCATCCCGCAAACGCTGCAAGAGCATCAACCCCTCATCCCTCCTGGATAGAATTATAGCCTCTCCGCTACACGGTCGGAATAATTCCTCATTTTTCTTGGCCAGACCAAAGGCCGGGATATCAAGGCCCATTTCGGTAAGCACCACTTGTGCGGCATTTACCTGACCCAGTCCGCCATCGATAAGCAGGAGGTCGGGTTCGGGTAAAAACGCCGGGTTGCCTCGCTGTGCTTCGGCGAAACGCCTCCGCAAAGTTTCACTCAGGGAAGCAAAGTCATTATTCTGTTCGTTTTTCATTTTGAAGCGGCGATAAGCTTTGCGATTAGCTTTGCCATCGGTGAATACTACCATAGATGCCACTGTCTCTTCACCGGCCAGATGGGAGATGTCATAAGCCTCGATTCGCTCCGGTACAATCTCCAGATTAAGTGCCCGAGCCAAAGTGAGCAGTATTTGACTATTTTTACTGTCCTGGCGCATTTTTTCTTCCCACAGCAACATGGCGTTTTCTCTGACCATATCCAAAAGTTTTCTCTTATCTCCACGCCCGGGCATCCATATTTTTATCCGCTGACCACCTTTTTCTTTCAACCATATCTGAATCAGTTCCGTATCAGGCGGAAGGATGTTGACCAGTATTTCAGGTGGAATATCATGACTATCAGAGTAATACTGTTTGAGGAAGAACTCCATGACTTCGCCTTCCTCCTCCTGCATAACTCTTTTCAGCCAGAAGGTATCCTTTGCTATTATTTTACCAGCTCGGATTTTGAAAACTAGAACCAGATTGTCTGCTTCTCCTCCTATCATGCCTACCATATCCATCTCATAGGGATGATCCAGGCTGACCTTTTGTTTTTCACTCAGGGTTTTAATGGCATGAATCTGATCCCTGAGCCGCGCGGCTTTTTCAAATTCCAGATTCGCAGCTGCCTGTTTCATCTCGGCTTCTTTCTGCCCGATCAACTGATGAGACTTGCCCTCCAGGAAATCAATCCAGCCATTCACCAGCTGACCGTATTCTTCAACGGACACCTTACCTGTACAAGGGGCCAGACATTTACCCATATCATGATTCAAACAGGGCCGACGGTTGAGCTTCAGATTGGGGCAGGTTCGTAAAGGAAATATCCCGTTCATCAGCTTAAGGGTTTCCCGTAATGAGCCCACTTCCGTAAAAGGCCCGTAATATCGGGATACTTTATCCTTCTTCTCTCTTACAATGCAGACCCGGGGATAATTTTCGAATGTCACTTTTAGGTAGGGATAGGTTTTGTCATCTCGCAGGTCAATATTATACCGGGGTTGATACGCCTTGATCAAATTATTTTCCAGAATTAGTGCCTCTAGCTCACTTCCGGTGACTATATAATCGAAATCTGCCACTCTGGCCATCATGGCTCTGACTTTGGGCAGCATACCTTCGGGAGACTGGAAATAGGAGCGCATGCGGCTGCGCAGTGACTTGGCCTTGCCCACATAAATGACCCGGCCTTCTTTGTCCTTGTATAGATATACGCCCGGTTGGAGCGGTACATTCTTCAGCCTATCCCTCATAATACTTTCCTTTCATATCAACTGCTTACCCGCTTAATCCATTATATACACATGCTGACCGTCACTCCAAATATCATAAATGTATTCAAGTTGACTGAGCTTAACTATAGTTGTACAATATATGGTACAATACAACCTGCTTAGAAAGGTGGGATTAACTATGCTCATTAATGCTTCGACCGCACGTCAAAACTTTTTCAAACTAATTGAGGATACCGTGAAGAACCATGAACCGGTTACGGTTGCTTCAAAACAAGGCAACATCGTTATCATTTCCGAGGAGGATTACAGGGCGATACAGGAAACCCTGTACCTTGTAAACGTACCCGGAATGCGGGAATCAATAATTGAGGGAATGAAAGCTACTCCAGAAGAATGTATCAAAGCCGAGGAGCTGGAGTGGTGATGTGGGAGATTGAGTTTACCAAACATGCTGTAAGGGATCTCGAATTAATTAAGCGAGCAGGATTAAAGGGTAATGTCATGGAACTGCTTGAAATTCTTAGAAACAACCCTTTTCAGAATCCTCCCCCTTTCGAAAAACTGCTCGGAGATCTTGCGGGCGCATATTCCCGTAGAATAAATATAAAACACCGTTTGGTCTATATGGTCGATAAAGATAGGCAATATGTTAGGATATTAAGACTCTGGACGCATTATGAGTGATGAATAGTTAACAACTTTAAGTCTTATCGGCATATTAAACCAATACTTTCTTAAGGTATTTTCCAGTATAGGAAAGCGGGTGCTGAGCAATCTCCTCGGGGGTGCCGGCAACTATAATTTCGCCGCCCTTCTCTCCACCTTCCGGTCCCAGATCGATAATATGATCAGCGCATTTAATGACATCCATGTTATGCTCTATGATAATAATAGAATTACCGGCATCAACCAACCGGTTTAAAACCGCCAGCAAATGCTTCACATCCTCTTTGTGCAAACCGGTGGTGGGCTCATCCAACATATACAGATTTCGGCCTAAAGAACGCTTGGAAAGCTCGGTGGACAGCTTTACCCGTTGGGCTTCCCCTCCGGAAAGAGTGGTGGCGGGCTGACCGAGTTGAATATATCCTAATCCCACATCCTGCAGTACCTTTAGCTTGCGTTCTATGCGAGGAATGTTGGCAAAGAATTCGACCCCCTCATCTACGGTCATGCTCAGAACATCGGCTATAGTTTTTCCTTTATACTTTACCTCCAGGGTTTCCCGGTTATAGCGCTTGCCTTTGCAAACTTCACATGGTATGTATATATCCGGTAAGAAATGCATTTCGATCTTTATTATCCCGTCGCCGGAACAGGCTTCACAGCGCCCACCACGCACATTGAAACTGAACCGGCCCGGCTTGTAACCCCTGATGCGCGATTCGGCGGTATTAGCAAACAAATCTCGGATGATGTCAAAAGCTCCCGTATAGGTAGCCGGATTGGATCGGGGAGTCCTGCCGATCGGAGACTGGTCAATATTTATGACCTTGTCTAAATACTTAACTCCCTCCAGGCTTTCATGGGCTCCAATCCGATATCTGCTGCCGTGAAACTTTTTCATCAGCGCCGGGTAGATGATATCTTCCACCAGGGTGCTCTTCCCCGAACCTGATACCCCGGTGATGACCACCATTTTACCCAGAGGTATCTCAATATCGATATTTTTCAGGTTATGTTCCCGCGCGCCTTTAATAACCAGGTTATTCCCATTTCCTGACCTCCTGGCGGCCGGAACCTCAATGGTCATTGCTCCAGAAAGGTATTGCCCGGTAAGAGAGCGCTCAACCTGCATGATTTCTTCCACGCTCCCGGCAGCTACCACTTCCCCTCCATGAATTCCGGCTCCCGGGCCGATGTCTACGATATAATCGGCATTGTGAATGGTCTCCTCATCATGTTCCACCACAATTACCGTGTTTCCTAAATCTCGTAACCGTTTCAGAGTAGTCAGCAAGCGGTCATTATCGCGAGGATGCAGGCCGATACTGGGCTCATCCAGTACATAGAGGACTCCCACCAGACTGGAGCCTACCTGGGTAGCCAGCCGTATCCTTTGAGCCTCTCCACCGGATAGGCTTCCCGCCGGCCTATCCAAAGTCAGGTATTCCAGGCCGACATCTATGAGAAAGCGCAGTCGTTCCCTGATCTCCTTGATGACTTGACGGCCAATAAAAGCTTCCCTCTCATCCAATTGCAAATCGGCCAAAAACTCCAAGGCGTCTCGCACTGCCAGGGAGGTCAAGTCGGCAATTGATTGCCCTCCCAGCAAGACCGATAGAATCTCCGGACGCAAGCGCCGCCCCTCACAAGCCGGGCATAGTTTGACCGTCATATATTTTTCCATCTCTTCCCGTGACATATCTGACTTGGTGTCATGATAGCGTCTCTTAAGAGTGTTAATAACACCTTCAAAGGTGGTGCGATAGAAGCCCGTTTCTCCATAAGAGTTGGTGTACTTGATTTTTATTTGTTCACCCTCGTTCCCATAAAGAAGAAGGTTGATCTGCCGGGGAGTGAAAGAATTCAGTGGTTTGTCCATCGGCAGTTGATAATGATCACTTATACCCATAAGCAATTGCTTGAAATAGTTATGGGAATTAAGGGACCAAGGTATGACCGCGCCTTCTTCCAGGCTCATATCGATATCCACAACCAGAGCCGGGTCTATTTCCCTCTTCTCACCCAGCCCGTCGCATTCCGGGCAAGCCCCGAAAGGACTGTTGAAAGAAAACATGCGCGGGCTTAATTCAGGTAAACTGAAGCCGCAATCCGGGCAGGCAAAATCACGGCTGAATAGCATATCCTGTTCTCCCCCACCCTCCTGCAGCAGTTGGACTATGACCGCTCCTTCACTCAGTTCGAAGGCCAGTTCCAGCGATTCGGCCAGCCGGCTGCGTATACCATCCTTCACTACCAGGCGATCGACCACGGCACTTATATCATGCTTTTTGTTTTTGGCCAGTTCTATTTCCTCATCCGAGGTGTATTCATAGCCATCCACCATGACCCGCACAAAGCCGTCTTTGAAGAGGTTCTGCAGGATTTTGCGGTGTTCTCCTTTTTGATTTTTAATGATCGGAGCCAGTATCTTTATTCGACTTCCCTCTTCCATGGCCTGGACCGTATCCACCACCTGGTCAACGGTCTGCCGTCTTATGGGCTGCCGACAGCGGGGACAATGCGGCCTGCCTACTCGTGCGAACAGGAGACGCAGGTAATCATAGATTTCGGTTACCGTGCCTACCGTAGAGCGGGGATTATGGGAAGTCGTTTTCTGGTCGATGGAAATGGAAGGGGAAAGCCCTTCTATATGATCAACATCCGGTTTGTCCATCTGCCCCAGAAACTGCCGCGCATAGGTGGACAGAGATTCCACGTAGCGCCTCTGCCCTTCGCTGTATATAGTATCAAATGCCAGGCTGGATTTACCCGACCCTGACACGCCGGTAAACACCACCAGCTTATCCCGGGGAACGGTCACATCAATATTTTTTAAATTGTGCTCCCGCGCACCCTTGACATAAATATAATCTCTCATTACTTAACCATCCTTTTAGAATAGACGCGGACAAACGCGGACCTATATGACTGCCGCAGATTCATTAATTTTAACTTCTTTGGTTTTTCTTTAGAATGTCTGGTTATTATCTTTGCTAGTTCGGGTTTGGTCTTTTGAAAAATACATTCGATCCTCAATAAATAAAAAAGTCCGCGTAAGTCATATGAGTCCGCGTTTGTCCCCCTTCGGGGACTCCCGATGTGAACTTCGTTCACTATTAATGTTGCTGCGTCTATCGTTTCTTCCTTTTCTTCTTGGGGGGCTGGTTCAGCTCACGAATCAGATCCCGTAGCTGAGCGGCTCGCTCAAACTCTAGCGCCTCTGCCGCAGTGCGCATTTCCAGCTCCATTTCTATGACCAGGCGACTCCGCTCTTCCTTGTTCAGCCCGGCAAAGGTGGAAATATTGTAGTCGGCCGGTTCTTCCGCTATCGTAGCCTCAATAGCAGCATATACCGCCTTCTTTATGGTTTCGGGAGTGATATTATGTTCCTGGTTGTGAGCCAGTTGTATGGCCCGGCGGCGGTTGGTTTCGTCTATAGCCAGCTGCATGGACGGAGTAATCCGATCCGCATACATAATAACCTTGCCTTCGACATTACGGGCCGCTCTTCCGGTGGTCTGGATAAGTGACCGTCCCGAGCGCAGGAAGCCTTCCTTGTCCGCATCCAGAATAGCCACCAGAGCCACCTCCGGCAAATCCAAGCCCTCCCGCAAAAGGTTGATGCCGATCAACACATCAAATACCCCGCTGCGCAGTTCCCTCAATATATCCATACGCTCCAGAGCCTCTATATCTGAGTGCATATAACGCACCTTGATTCCGGCATCATCGAAATAATCGCATAAATCCTCGGCCATACGTTTGGTCAAAGTGGTAACCAGCACCCGGAAACCTTTGGCCACCCGCTCTCGTATCTCCTCCATCAGATCATCAATCTGGTTCAGGGTGGCCCGTACCTCTATCTCCGGATCAATCAGCCCGGTTGGCCTAATAACCTGTTCCACCACCTGAACGCTCTTTTCCACTTCAAAGTCGCCCGGGGTTGCGCTGACATAAATAACCTGTTTTATTTTGCCGTCAAACTCCGCAAATTGCAAGGGACGGTTGTCCAATGCCGAAGGCAGGCGGAAGCCGTAACCCACAAGGTTTTCCTTGCGCGACCGGTCTCCTGCGTACATGCCCCGCACCTGGGGCACGGAAATGTGGGACTCGTCCATAAAGAGCAGAAAATCTTCCGGAAAAAAATCCATCAGGGTATAGGGCGGTTCACCGGGAAGCCGACCGGTTATATAGCGGGAATAGTTCTCTATGCCTTTACAGTAACCTACTTCCTTTATCATCTCCAGGTCATACCGGGTTCTCTGTTCAATGCGCTGGGCTTCCAACAGTTTTCCTTCCCGCTTGAATATATCCAGTTGGAGAGCCAGCTCGCTTTCAATTTCCTCGGCGGCATCCAGCATCTTGTCCCGGGTGGTTACAAAGTGGGAAGCCGGAAATATCATAGCATGTATCTGTTTTCCCAGTATTTCTCCGGTCATAGGCTTAAATTCAATGATGCGCTCAATCTCATCGCCGAAGAATTCTACTCTTAATGCCTTGTCCCAGGATGAGGCGGGAAATATCTCGACTACATCTCCGCGGACTCTAAAGTTGCCGCGGAAAAAGGTGGTTTCGTTGCGCTCGTAGTGGTTTTCCACCAGTTGTTTCAACATCAAATCACGGGGCATATGCATCTGGGGGCGCAAAGAAACCGCCATCTCATAATAGTCCTGCGGTGCACCCAGCCCGTAGATGCAGGAGACACTGGCAATTATTATTACGTCACGTCTCTCCAGTACTGAAGCCGTGGCCGAATGGCGGAACTTGTCTATCTCATCGTTAATGGAAGAGTCCTTTTCAATATAAGTGTCCGTTTGTGGCACATAGGCTTCAGGCTGATAGTAATCATAATAGCTTATAAAATACTCTACCGCGTTTTCCGGGAAAAACTGCCTGAACTCCGAAAAAAGCTGCCCGGCCAGGGTCTTGTTGGGCGCCATGATCAGAGTGGGTCTCTGCATTTGCTGGATAACATGCGCCATAGTAAAGGTCTTACCGGAACCCGTTACCCCTAACAGAGTTTGATCCCGATAGCCTTGTTTTAAACCCCATACCAGATTCCCGATCGCTTCAGGTTGGTCGCCGGTGGGTATATAGTCAGAATTTATGTGGAATTTGTTCATCATGACTCCTTCAAATAATCTAAATATATGATTCCACATTATTATACTATATTATATTGTAGAACATTTGTTCTCGCATTGCAAGTAGGCAATCAACACCCCGGTTCCCTCTCGCTCTGCCTGCTAATCTCTTGAGATATCTCCTGACGTTTACAGTCCAATCGCTCAAAATCCATAGAGGAGGCATATATTTTCTTAATCTTTCGTGTAGCCTGATGGCCCTGCTCCAAATCCTGTTGGGCCTGTAGAAGGAGTGCTTCGAAACAGCGAATAGCTTCGCTGTTCTGCATTGCCATTAGCTCATGATCGTAGTCATCCATGTAGTGCGTCATATCCACAACCGTATCTCCTGGTCTTGATGCTACTTCCACGTGACCCGATTCGATCAAGGCCAGTTGCAGGTTGCGAATTATTATCATGACTAGATAATCAACTTCCAGCCCGCAATGATAGTATTCCAGAAAATATCCTTTCTGCCTGGCTTCGCGGGCTAATTCATATATTACAGTTGATTTCCCGCTGCCGGTGGGCCCCCTGAAGATGTATCTTTTGGCGCATCCCGCACTAATTTCATTAATATAGTCGACCAGACCATCCTCAGTAATGATTCCCGCGAAATAATGCTTTTCGCCGAACCGGCTTTCCATTATCTCACTTGATAATTGCTGAATCAGTCCCTCTATTTTGCCCACGTTAATATGGGCCGCATTAGATTTTCTGATTTCCTCCTTAACCCGGCTGGCTTCCTTAAGGGTTCTATAAAGCTGGCTCCAGGATTTATCTGCCTGATCCACGCTGTCAATTATATCCCGCTGGCTTTGGTCAACTATCACTTGATCCCAGTATTCGCAGAGGTTGACGATGATCTCACGAACTCCCGGGTATTTGGGCTCTATTGGTCGAGGTAAACTGCCATTAACAACAGCGACATTCAACTGAGGAATATACACCCCGTCAGGAACAACAGGATCCTGGGCCGAAACCCAAAATTCGACTTCATAGCCCTGTTGTGACATCAGATCCCCTATTAGTCTTATCATACTTGATTTTCCCGAACCGGGCGGTCCCTTTAGTATGTAGGCCTTACTTAGACCGTCCATCAGTTCTGGTATAAACGTATAGAAGCCTTGGCTGGTATGGCTGCTGGCAAATACATAACGGACTTTTCCCCGCTGGCTCAACTTGATCCCTCTTCTCCTCTTTCCCTTAACATATTCACTTTATGTCCATTATGTGAAGGTTTACCTTCTAAATCTTCGCCATATACCACGGGCCATGCTAAAAAAGCTGTCATCATTCACGGTCAGATAGCGCGATGTATTAAGCTCCGGCACCAGTATTATGCCCAGTTCTTGACCCTTTTCCAAGTTAACGGGTAAAGAAATAATTTTTTCTCCCCTTTTTATTTCCAAGCTTAGAAACTGCCAACGGCAGCTTAATAGCTCCTGTAATGCATAATAGTGGTTTACCATTTCACCGTTCAGCGCCAAAATAATATCTTGGGACTGAAGGCCCGCTCGATGAGCGGCAGTCCCCGTCATAACATCCAAAATCATGATGCCTCGCCCTGAAACGGTATAAAGGGGCGGCCGGTTTTCTGCCTGCATGCCCAGCCAGATCACCAGTTCATGACCCAGAGGGCTGAATAAAGCCACTACCGGCAGCATAAACGCGTGTTGGGAAGCCAACACTGACAGGCAAAGAAGAGTGAGGCTGAACAAAAATAAGTGCAGAGAGGACTTTCGGATGGCTTGAACGGGAGTACGGGTGGTGGATACCTCGCCATAACCAAGTACAGCTAAAACCGGTAACAGAGCGTAAGTCTGCTCGTTTGTGAATCCGGCATAGTCATGCAGCAACGGCCACCAATCGGGCATAATGATACTGCCGGCCGTATCGGCCATACCTACTCCCAACATGGCCACCAGAGGAATCGGCCAAAAAAGCTGCAGGTTAAATCCCCCGCACAAACGACCCTGTTTCTTCACATAAACCGGTATGGGTTTAAGTGAGCCGTTCACCAATATCAGCAGGCTTTCCACCATGTGTAATACCGCCACCAACCCCATGAGCTGGGGAATACTGATCTCCGGATAAGCGAAGATCAGCTTGCTGATAGACAATAAACCAGCCGCATATGCAAAACATAGGAAGCGCGGTTTGATCAGCATGAGGATGATAGCCGCCAACCACAACTGTGATATGCCTATTTCAGCCAGATCAATCCCCAGGAAAACTAATAGAATACTCCCCAGTATGCCCCCCCCTATCCCGAATAGGGATGATACCAGGGCCATGCTCAGATAGTGACTATTCATTTGCATCGGTGCGGCGGACATTTTCTGCAATCTCCGGTATTGCCAGGCCACAATTATAAACAGGAGCAAGTATACCAATAAAAAAGAGGGCGAAGTAAAGGTATCCACCAGCACTCGCCCCATTTCCCCAAGGATGGAAAATACCGTTTCCATCCATTCACCTCCTAATTTATTTGACTTTTTGCTTTAGTAATTCTATAGCTCTATCCAACTGCAAATCTTTTTCCCCTTTATCTGGATTCTTTACTACAAAATCCGGGTTTATTCCGATTTCATTAATATCAGTTCCCTTGGGGGTAAAATACTTCTGGGTCGTTAACTTGAGTGCACCTCCATTACGCAAGGGATATACAGTCTGTACCAAACCCTTTCCAAAAGTCTTCTCACCTACAAGTATAGCCCGCCCGTTATCCTGCAGAGCCCCGGCCAGAATTTCTGAGGCACTGGCACTATTCTTATTTACCAGCACTATCATAGGTGCAGAAAAACTGCCCATTTCTGCCTTATGGTTAGTTTTTTTCCCCTTGGCATCCTTGACGCTTACTACGTCCTGATTCTCCAGAAACAGGTCGGCTATATCCAGGGAAGCATCAAAATCGCCTCCTCCATTATCTCTTAAATCCAGGATTAAACCCTTGACCTTATCAGCATCCAGCTTGTTTAAACTGTCCGTTATTTCCTTGGCGGAATGAGCATGAAACTGATTGAGCTTGATATACCCAATCATGGGGCTCTGGTTGACTATTTTTTCTTCCACCGAGGGAACATTTATAATCTCCCGGACAATTTTAAAACTATGCTCCTGACCATCGTCGGGTCGGAAGACCTCCAGTTCTAATTGGGTACCAGGCTCACCCCGCATTAGGCGTACCGCGTCATCCTGGCTCATACCAATAGTATTCTCGCCATTTATTTTAGTAATTATATCTCCGTTCTTTAAACCGGCGCGAGCGGCCGGAGTGCCTTTAATAGGTGAAACAATGGCCAGTTTATTACCTTCCAATTCCACCAGGTATACGCCTATTCCCCCAAACTCGGCATTCAACTGCACTTTTAGTTCCTGCCATTGGGTCTTGTTAAGATATTTGGAATAAGGATCATTAAGCGAACTCACTATACCGGCAGTAGCCCCCTCGATCATTTTATCACTGTGGGGGGTATATAAAGATTGGGCTTTTATCAGTCCCAACACGCTGAACATGCTGCTCCAGGAGTTCCAATTAGTCGCAAAAACAAAGCCTACAGACAGTAACACCAGTAGGCCGAAGATTGATAAGAATGTAGAAACACTTTTAAAAACCTTGTTATCTTTCAAGATCACACCACCATGTTCTATTTTATTATTCTTCTGTCCTTAATATGTTACCTCAATCAGAAAAGGAAAACAATGTAATGGGGAAACCGAGGGGACGGGGGTGTTGATTCAAGGGGCCGAGGAAATGTCTCCTCGGTTCCTTGAATCAACACCCCCGTCCCCTCGGTTTCCTGGCACTTTTACACATATCCCGTTGGGTCGACCGGACTTCCGTTGACGCGCACCTCAAAGTGCAGGTGGGGTCCGGTGCTCCAACCGGTACTGCCAACCTTGCCGATGGTCTGTCCTTTGGCAACCGTTTGGCCCTCGCTGACGAAGAGCTCGGATTGATGCCCGTAAAGGGTTGAAACCCCGTCGCCGTGGTCTATTATAGTAGCTTGACCATAGGCTCCCATCCACCCGGAGAAGATTACCGTACCGCTGTCTGCGGCAATAATAGTAGCTCCGTAGGGCGCGCCAATATCCTCACCGGTATGGAGCTTGCGGGTTTTAAGTATCGGGTGGTATCTCATGCCAAAAGGAGAGGTAATACTGGTGTAGCCCGGAGCCGGCCAAACGAATTGACCTGTGCCGGTGCGTGCCCCCTGGCCTTTGTTCTGCATCCTGATAATCAGGCTTTCCACCTGACGAGAGGCCTCTTCCAGTTCCTCCAGGGCCTGGGCCAACTTATCCTTCTGTTGCTCAACATCTGTCAATACTACCTTTTTCTCATTCAACTTGCCGGCCAGCAATTGTTTCTTGCTTTCCTGTTCGGCCTGAGCGTTCTGCAGTTCCTTCTTCCGCACCTCCAGGTCGCTCTTTTTCACATCCAGGTCTCTTTTCAGACTGTTGATGGATTCAATTGTATCCTTGTCCTGTTGTATTATGCGGCTCAACATATCATAACGGGTGAGAAAATCCTTGAAATCATTGGCCGCCAGCAGGACCTCCAGATAGGAACTGTCACCCTGCTCATAAATACTGACCAATCTATCACCGAGTTGTTTGGTTTGTTTATCCAGTTCGTTCTGCTGCGCAACAATTTGCTTTTGAGTGGTAGTGATATTGTTCTGCAAATAAAGTGTCCGGTTGGCCAGAGTATTTATTTCGTTCTGAGTCTGATTTACCTCCTTCTCAATACCGGTAATCTGACCTATGATGCTTTTCTGCGCCTTCTGAACACTATTCAGACTGCTTTGCTGCTGGTCAATCTGCTGATTGATTTGGTCCAGCCTCTGCTGCTGATCGCTAAGTTCATCGGCATAGGCCGGAACAAACATGACTGCCATAAGAGCCAGGGCCATAAAAGCCGATATGATTTTTCGTCTTAATTTCATTCTCTCTATTCCCCCCACTAATTTGCCCAAGTCATACTACACATCCAAAAAGCGGTTCAATGATATATATGTCCCCAAAGCTCCTAACAGGGCTCCAGTTGCCAGCAGGGACAGGTAAACATTGACCAGTAAGCTATGATTGTACACCAACGGAATAAAAAACAGGGCCGTCTGCATATTGTGAATCAACGAATTGTATCCCAAGCCTAGCAGCACAATTGATATCAGGGCACCTCCGCTGCCGAGCATAATTCCCTCGATAAAAAACGGCCAGCGTATAAACCAGTCGGTGGCCCCGATTAGCTTCATCAAATAAATTTCCTTGCGCCGCGCAAAGATGGCCAGGCGAATCGTGGTAGCAATCAGAAATACTGCGCCTAAAGCCAATACCACGATGAAGCCGATACTTATTATCCTCACCCATTTGGTAACCTGAAACAGTCTCTCCACTAACCCCTGTCCGTAGTTTACCTTGTAAACACCGGGCATTTGTTTAATCTGGGCAGCCAGCGCTCCTACATTCTTGGGATCTTTAGCCTTGACTTCGTAGGAATCGGGCAGCGGATTTTTACCTATGGTTTTGCTCAAATCATAGTTCTTATCCGTAAATTTCTTTTGCAGGTTTTGTAGAGCCTGCTCGCGGGAAACAAATACTACAGATTTAACCCCTTCTTGCTTCTCGATATTTCTTTTCATGTCCACTATCTGTGTGCTGGTCATCGAATTGTCCAGGAAGACTATAATTTGAATGTCGGATTCAAGCCGGTTGATAAAGCTACCGGTATTAATGGTCATCAATACTGCTGTACCCAGTAGCAGAATACAAATGACCATAGTCGAAACCGTGGCAATACTCAAAAGCCGGTTGCGGGTAAGCGAAATAAAAGCTTCCCGAAAAAAGTAACCAATATTTTTAAGATTCATCATAAAGACTCCAACGAATTCTGGTCTGACAGTATTTGTCCCGCTTCCAGGGTGATTACCCGTTTGCGGGCGCTTTTGACCAATTCCCGGGCATGCGTGGCCATAACAACCGTCGTACCTTTACGATTTATGTCATAGAGTAATTCCATAATTTCGCGGGCAGTGTTCATGTCCAGGTTTCCGGAAGGTTCATCCGCTATCAACAATAAGGGACGGTTTACAATGGCACGGGCGATGCCCACCCGCTGTTGTTCTCCTCCGGAAAGCTGTCCGGGAAAGGAATTTTCTTTTCCTTTCAAACCTACCATTTGGATGACTTCCGAAGTCCGAGGCATAATATCCCGGGTTTTACTTCCCACAACTTTCATGGCAAAGGCGATATTTTCAGCCACGGTTTTGTTCTCCAGTAGTTTGAAATCCTGGAACACAATGCCCATATTCCGCCTTAATTGAGGAACTTCACTGCGTTTCATGCGCACAATACTGCGTGAGGCAATGAATATCTGTCCCCGGGTCGGTACCTCTTCGCGGAATAGCATCTTAATCAGAGTTGATTTGCCAGCACCGCTTGGCCCCATAAGGAAAATAAACTCCCCGCGGTCTATCTTCAAGGAAATATCATTTAAGGCCTTTACTCCGTTTTTATACACTTTAGAAACATTATAAAATTGCACTAACATTATTTTCCTCCAAGTGGTTCCATAATACAAGAAAAAAACCACCATTGTAAGGTGGTTCTACAAAAAATAACTGATTCCTCTAGGAAATAATTTATTTTTTTCTTAACAATTGAACATTTTCCACTATTTTATCTATTGTCAGGCCGTAATATTGCAGCAATTCATCGGGACTGCCGGACTGTCCGAATACATCCATTATTCCCATTCTGAGCACGGGCACCGGGCATTCCTGACAGACTATTTCGCAAACCGCTCCTCCCAGACCACCCAGGATGCTGTGCTCCTCAACAGTTAAAATGGCTCCGGTCTCGCGGGCCTTCCTCACTATCAACTCCTGGTCGATAGGTTTAATGGTATGCATATCAATGACCGAGACCTCGATACCTGCTTCGTGAAGCCGGTCTGCCGCTTCCAGGCATTTACTCACCATAATTCCGCAGGCTATCAGAGTGGCATCCCGACCATCCCGCAGCTCAATTCCCCGGCCAATAGTAAAATCCATGTCTTCATTATAAAGCACAGGTACGGCAGGACGACCCAGCCGCAAGTAAACCGGGCCGGGGCGTTCATAAATCGCAGCCACCGCCTTGCGGGTGGATGTTCCATCAGCAGGCACCTCAACGCAGATATTGGGAATACTGCGCATGACCGCAATATCTTCCACGGATTGATGAGAACCTCCGTCTTCACCTACCGTAAGACCTGCATGAGTGGCACATACCTTTACATTTAGACTGGCATAAGCCAGTGAATTACGTACTATTTCAAATGCCCGTCCGCTGGCAAATATGGCAAACGAACTGGCAAAAGCCACCTTGCCTGATGCAGCCAGACCGGCGGCCACACCCATCAGGTTCTGTTCAGCAATGCCGATATTTATAAATCTTTCCGGGAAAGCTTTGGCAAAATCGGCTGTTTTGGTTGACTTCGACAAATCAGCATCCAATACCACCACATCGCCATATTTTCGCCCCAGTTCCACCAGGGCCTTACCATAAGCATCCCGAGTAGCTTGCTTTTCCAAACTTATATCCTCCTTAACATAGTTCAGCCAAGGCCTGAGCGGTCTGTTCTTTGCTGGGGGCGGTGCCATGCCATTCAACGCGGTTCTCCATAAAGGAGCAGCCTTTGCCCTTGACAGTGGCGGCGATAATGGCTGTGGGTCGTCCCTGCACTGTGCGGGCCTTGATTAATGCCTCCATGATCTGACGATGATCATGACCGTCAATCTCCAGAGTTTCCCACCCGAAAGCTCTGAATTTATCCGCCACCGGTTCAGGTGACATGACATCAGCAACGGGACCGTCTATCTGTAGACCATTGTGATCAACGAAAGCGACCAGATTATCCAAACGATAATGATGAGCCGCCATAAGGGCCTCCCAGACCAGTCCTTCCTCCAATTCCCCATCACCCAGCAGTGCATAGACTCGATAGCTTTGCCTATCCAATTTACCTGCCAAGGCCATACCCACAGCCCATGATAGGCCCTGCCCGAGTGAGCCGGTCGAAGCCTCCACTCCCGGCACTTTGCGCATATCAGGGTGCCCTTGCAAAGGACTGCCTAGTTTGCGAAGCCGGGCTAGCTCTTCCGTAGGAAAGAAACCCTTTTCTGCCAAAGCAGCATATAGAACCGGCGCGGCATGCCCTTTGCTCAGCACAAAGCGATCCCGCTCGGTCTTCCGCGGATTCTGCGGGTCAATCTGCATTTCCCAGAAATAAAGGCAGGATAATATATCGGCCGCCGATAGTGAACCACCAGGGTGCCCGGAGCCTGCCTCTCCCAGCATGGTGATAATGTCCCGCCGGATCAGCATGGCTTTCTGAGCCACTTCTTGTATTGCACCTTCTGTAATCTCTCTCACTTCAACCTCCAGTTTTATTCTTTACGCATGCGCAGGCAGGCGTTTATAAATTCATCCAGGTTGCCATCCAAAATCGCCTGAACATTACCAGCTTCCAGGTTGCTGCGATGGTCCTTAATCAGAGAAAAGGGATTAAGGGTATAGGTGCGGATCTGGCTTCCCCAGGCTATCTCCTTATATTCTCCCTTAATCTTTTGCATGTTATCCTCGCGTTCCTTCTGCCGCATCTCATAGATACGGGCATTAAGAATTTTCATAGCTGCCAACCGGTTGGCGTGCTGGGAACGTTCATTTTGACACTGAACTACAATTCCGCTGGGCAGATGAGTAATACGCACCGCCGAGTCAGTCTTGTTCACATGCTGTCCTCCGGCGCCTCCCGAACGATAGGTGTCAATACGTAAGTCATCAGGATTGATTTTGACGGCAACTTCCTCATTGATCTCCGGCAAAACCGCTACCGATGCAAAGGAAGTATGCCGTCGCCCGGAGGCATCAAATGGAGAAATGCGAATAAGGCGATGAACACCTTCCTCGCACTTTAATTTGCCATAGGCATTGGTACCCAAGACTAAAAAAGTCACACTTTTTATACCTGCCTCATCACCGGCCAGGTAATCAAGTATCTCTACCCCATAACCGGATGACTCAGCCCAACGAGTATACATGCGCAGGAGCATCTCCACCCAGTCCTGGGCTTCAGTGCCTCCAGCTCCAGCATGCAGGGATACAATGGCGTTGCCATTGTCGTTTTCTCCGGAAAATAGAATCAGCAGCTCATATTCGTCAAACTTTTTTGCAAACCCGGATAGGTCTTTAACCGTCTCTTCATACATTTCAGCTTCGTTCTCCGCTTCCGCCATTTGCAACATATCGCTTATGTCGTTGGCTTGCCGGCAAAAACGTTCGAACTGATCCACGCTGAATTGCAAGTCACTGATCCTTTTCAATACCTTTTGGGCCTCCTGGTTGTCATCCCAAAATTTCTCAGCCAGGGTCAACTTCTGTAAGCTTTCTATTTCGTGCTGCTTATGAGCAATGTCAAAGAGACACCCTCATTTCATTCAGGCTGGTTATTATCGTGGAAATTGTACCACGGGGGTCTTCAATCAATATTATCACTCCATCCGGACCCTGCCGGTATTATTTTAAAAGAATCGCCAGGCTAATGACAGAAGTGAAGGTCAAGGCATAAGAAAAGACCGTGATTAAGGCGTAAGATACGTTGATTGAACGGGCTTTTCGAAATAACGCAGAGATTCGCTTCATTATTGGTGAGCGAAGCAAACATCAGCAACCTTAATCGTGAACGAAGTTCACATCAGTGGTCCCCATAGGGGGTAGTCCCCGATAGGGGGTGTGCCCAAAGGGTACTTTTGTCAACGGCCTGAATCAGGCATCCAACGATACCCGAGAGAATGGCTTATTCAGTATTTAGTATATGACCCTATTGTGAACCGGTGGAAGGTTCAAAATAATCATACTTCTTCTTAAGGATAACCACATCTACCCGCCGGTTCATGGACTGGCTGACCGAATCAACATTGTTAACCAGGGGACGGAACTCGCCATAGCCTACAATGGACAACCGGTCGGGGGAGATTGAGGCGTCGCTTTGCAGGACGTGCACCACATTGGAAGCCCGCATTACAGATAGCTCCCAGTTGGAGGGGAATTTGGCAGTACTAATCGGCAGATTATCGGTGTGGCCCTCTACGCGTATGAAGTTGGGTATCTTTTGTAATGCAACTCCCACCTGTTTTATTATTCCCCGGGCCTGAGGATTCAATATATCAGAACCGCTGTTAAAGAGCAAGGCGTCTTTGAAGCTGATTACCAGCCCTCTTTCCTGCTCAATTATGGTTATGTAATCGCCCAGTTTGGTCGAAGTCTGACCCGGATCCTTCCCGGGGCTTTCCAATTTTTCCGAGTTAATAAACTCCTGAATCTGCTTTTTGACTTCTTCCATCTGACCCTGGTTAGCCGGGGCCTGGCCTGGTCCCTCGGGAAGCTGCTGGCCGGAAATACCCTGAGCCATGGACGGTCCCTGGGCGTCCAACATAGACATGGCACGTCCATTTAACACGACACTCAGCGAGTTGGCCATAGCCGCATATTTAGTAACATCAACCTTGCTCATGGCATACATGATTATGAAAAATACCATCAAGAGCGTAATAAAATCAGCATAACTCAGCAACCAGCGTTCCAGGTTGCCTTCGCCTTCTTCTGCTTTTTTCTTTTTGCGCCCTGCCATTCGATCACATCCTAACCGATTCTTTATCCTGCTCGGCTAATTTTTCCCGGGTCTCGAGGGGCAGGAAGGTCATCAATTTTTCTTTGATAACCCGGGGATTCTCTCCCGCCTGTATAGAAAGGATGCCCTCCAAAACCATCTCCATTAGAAGGGCATCCCGTCCGGTCTTAATTTTTATTTTGGTACCAAAGGGAATCCAAAACAAGTTAGCGGAGGCTATACCATAAAGAGTAGCCAAAAAAGCCACGGCTATGGACGCACCCAGTTCATCGGGATTGGATAGATTACTCAAAACATTAACCATCCCCATAACCGTTCCTATAATACCCATGGTAGGCCCGAAACCGCCCATGGTCATAAATATCTCAGTACCGACCTTCTCCCCTTTCTCAAAGGCTTCTATTTCCATTTCCAGCATGCTCCTGGTCAGTTCTGGATCCGTACCGTCAATTACCAACTGCAGTCCCCGGGCTTGAAACTTATTATCAATGGTCGCCAACTGGCTCTCCAGACTTAGCAAGCCTTCCCTACGAGCCTTATCAGCAGTATCTACCAAGGATTCCAGAACACTAGCGTAATCCACCGCTTTATCAGTAAATACAACCTTAAAGAAATAGGGGACTTTTTTAAGCTCCTCCAAAGTGAAGCTTGCTACGGTTGCACCAATAGTCCCACCGAACACGATCATGGCAGCCGTGGCTACCAGAAGCATTCCAATCTTTCCGCCTTCTTCAATGAAGGCTAATACTATCATTCCTAGCCCAAAAAACAAACCTATTAGAGTAGCTAGATCCATTAACTAACCCCTCTTCCACAACATTTTTTATATTTTTTGCCACTCCCACAGGGACAGGGATCGTTGCGACCGGTTTTTGCCCCGGTGCGGACCGGTTTCTTTTCTGTCTCCTCGCCTTGATTCATTACCATTCTTCTCTCCTCCGGTCGCTCAACAACCTTAACCCTCAGGATATATCTGACCACATCTTCTTTAATACTGAATACCATTGCTTGAAAGGCTTCGTAAGCCTCAAACTGGTATTCTATTAACGGATCCCGCTGCGCGTATGCCCGCAGATTGATGCCGTTGCGAAGCTGGTCCATGGCATCTATGTGATCCATCCATTTGTTATCAATGATTCTAAGAAGAATCGCCTTTTCTATTTCCCGCATGGTCTCGCTGCCCATTTCCTGTTCGCGGGTTTCATAGAGACTATGGGTTTTTTCCCCCAGCATTTCCTTAAGCTCGTCTTTAGTGATGCCCAGAATATCTTCCCGTTTGAAGTCGGGGTTGGGCAAGATGCTCTGATCTATATAAGTGAGTAGTCCATCCAAATCCCAGCCATCCGAATATTTAATTTCGCCGGCGAAATTGTCCGCTACCTGATCGATAACATCATCTATCATGCTGGCTACGGTTTCTTTCAAATCTTCGCCGTATAGAACCTTTTTGCGTTCACCATAAATCACTATCCGCTGTTTGTTAATTACGTCGTCATACTCCAGAACATTCTTGCGGATTCCAAAATTGCGGGTCTCTACCTTCTTCTGGGCATTTTCAATGGCCCGGGTTATTAGTTTATTTTCGATGGGGATAGTATCATCCATCCCCAAACGATCCATAAGTCCTTCAATATTGGAAGACCCAAACAGGCGCATCAGATCATCTTCCAAAGATACATAAAAACGGGATTCACCCGGATCGCCCTGACGCCCGGAACGTCCCCGCAATTGGTTATCGATACGCCGGGACTCATGCCGTTCGGTTCCCAGGACATAAAGGCCCCCCAGACCCTGAACCCCATCGCCCAGCACTATATCGGTTCCTCTGCCAGCCATATTGGTTGCTATGGTTACTGTTTCCGGCTGACCTGCCTGGGCTATAATCTGGGCTTCCTTTTCATGGTGCTTGGCGTTTAGAACCTGGTGTTTGATTCCTCTTTTGACCAGCATCGCGCTCAACAACTCTGATTTCTCAATACTAATGGTTCCTACCAGGACCGGTTGTCCAGTCTGATGCTTTTCGATAATGTCTTCCACTACCGCCAGGAACTTGCCCTGCTCGCTGCGGTATATCCAATCAGATTCGTCATTACGAACCATCGGCATGTGGGTGGGAATAGCCACCACATCCATACCATATATATTTCTAAACTCATCCTCTTCCGTCTTGGCTGTTCCGGTCATCCCGGCCAGCTTATGATACATGCGGAAATAGTTTTGAAAGGTTATCGTAGCCAGAGTCTGCGATTCCTTTTCTATCTTTACCCCTTCCTTGGCCTCAATGGCCTGATGCAGTCCATCGCTGTAGCGCCGGCCGAACATCAAACGCCCGGTGAATTCGTCAACAATAATGATCTGATCATCCTTGACTACATAATCCCTGTCTCTCCTCATCAGGCTGTGCGCCCGGAGTCCCTGGTTAACATGATGAGCTATCTCCATGTTGTCCGACAGGTTGTCGATGGCAAAATGCTTTTCCACCCTCTTGACGCCCTCTTCGGTAAGGGTAACGACGTGCAACTTCTCATCAACCTTATAGTCCTCTTCATTCACCAGGCGTGGGATAAACTTGGCGATTTGGTAATACAACGCCGTGGGCTTGTCGCCCTCGCCGGAGATAATTAAGGGTGTTCGGGCTTCATCTATCAGGATGGAGTCAACTTCGTCAATAATTGCATAATGAAGCGGGCGCTGTACCATATTATCCGCCGATACTACCATGTTGTCACGCAGGTAATCAAAGCCCAGTTCATTATTGGTCCCATAAGTAACATCGCAGGAATAGGCGGCTTTACGTTCCGGGTAGCTTAAGTCGTGAACTATAAGTCCCACGGATAAACCGCAGAATTCGTAAACCGGTCTCATCCAGTTCGCGTCACGGCTGGCCAGGTAATCATTAACGGTAACGATCTGTACTCCTTGTCCACTCAGAGCATTTAAATAGGCTGGCAGGGTAGCCACCAGGGTTTTCCCTTCCCCGGTTTTCATCTCTGCTATTTTGCCTTTATGTAGAACCATACCTCCTATGAGCTGCACATCAAAGTGCCTCATCCCCAGAGTACGGCGCGAAGCTTCCCGAACCAGGGCAAAAGCCTCTGGTAGTATATCGTCTAAATCTTCACCATTCTTTAGCCTTTCCCTAAATTCGACTGTTTTTTCTGGAAACTCGGCATCATCCAGTTTACGGAACTTTTCTTCCAGATTATTAATTTGCTCGGCAGTCCGGCTAAGTCTTTTAACTTCTCTTTCATTATCATCTATCAGCCTTTTAACAAAATTCTTCAACACTATTCATTACCTCTTTCAATTTCAAAGAGAAGAGGAACCATAAGGTTCCTCTCAGAGCGTCGATAAAAGAGAATCTCTGCGTCATTCTCAAAACCCGCTCAATCACCGTACCTTGTGTACGCTTCAATCACCCTTCGGGTACTCCCGATGTGAACTTCGTTCACGGTTAAGGTTGCGCGGGATTTTGCTCTTTCCTTGAGCTTATCTTCCATCGCTCGCTCTGACACTCGCAGATTAAACATCTCTATAGTATCATTTTTAATAGGGCACAGCAACTAATCAAAATCGGGCTCAATCAGACCGTAGTTACCATCCTTCCTTTTATAAACCACATTCACCTCATCGCTCTCGGCATTGAAAAATACGAAAAATGTATGACCCAGTAAATTCATCTGCATAATGGCTTCTTCCTCATCCATGGGCTTCAGTGCAAAGCGCTTGGTTCTGAGTATTTTAAATTTCTCGGTGGTGTCGGCTCGTTCCAATTGTCGTTTGATCTCATCGGCCATAGCCTGCCTGAGGCCGACTCCGCGATGGCTCTTGTAAAGCTTGGTTTTGTGTTTTTCCATCTGTTTATCCAGTTTTTCGATAACCATGTCGATAGAACTGTACATGTCTTCTCCGCTAACTTCCCCGCGGAGAATGAAACCGTTTAAGGGAATGGTCACCTCCACCTTATGATCTTCACCTTCTAGAGAGAGTGCTACCTGGGCAGTTTTGGTATCATCGATATACCTTTCTAACTTGGAAAGTCTTTTGGTGGTGTAATCCTTTAAAGCATCAGTGATCTCGATATTCCTTCCTCTAACGTCTAGCCTCATACGATCACTCCCTTCCTGCTATGATATTATTATACTCATTTGTGGTATATTACTCAAGCTGGGCTATGGAGGGGGCGAGCAATCAAGGGGACGGGGGTGTTCGATTGGCGCAAATGGTGGTGCTCCTCCTTGCGCCAATCAACACCCCCGTCCCCTTGATTGCCCCTAAAAATAAAACCGGGCTCTAAAGCCCGGTTAAACCCTTCTTATTATAACGCTGCTTGTTTTTGTCTCTGGAAGCACTCTAAACAGAAGACCGGTCTTCCTTCTACAGGCTTAAAGGGAACTTCTGTTTCAGCTCCGCACTCGGCACATACAGCGGTAAACATCTCTCTCGGTGCTCTGTTGCCACTATGATTGCGGCGATTCTGTCTGCAATCCTTGCAACGCTTGGGTTCGTTTTCAAATCCCTTTTCATGATAGAATTCCTGTTCGCCAGCAGTAAATACGAACTCTTCTCCACAATCCTGGCATACTAAAATTTTGTCTTCGAACATCTAAAAAAATCCCTCACTTTTTTGAATATTGCCGAGCTTCAATCCTAACCGAAACTGTACCCGACTCGTAAAGATAATTATAAACTTAGAAAAATAAAATAGCAAGAATTTTAGAACTCATCAAATCTCTTAGCCTGTTGCATAGCCTCCCGATAGGCATTTTGGACCAGCCTGTTCTCGGATTTGCTCGCGTTCTTTCGACTCTCTATTCTCTTTTTTATAAGAAGGTGACTCTGTTGATCCATTTCACTGATGTGAACCAGTAATTGGCCCAGATCTCTTAATAATTCTTGCAGCGCTTGAAATTGTTGACTTTTCAGATGGCTTTCCAAGGAACTGAGCATAAACTCGCCGAGGCCAAGATTTAAGGTAACTTGCTCTTGCAATTGTTTGTTTAGCCTGCCAAGAGCATCTATCTCATTAATAATTCCCTGTCGTTCTTCAAGAAGATTGTTCAGTCTATCTCCGTCCCAATCATCCTGCTCCAGCAAATCCAATTCCTGGCGCGACCAATCTGACATTTTAACATATAACTCCTGTTGCTGACCAAAGTTATTAAAAATCTGGTTATATAATTCCTCAGACAACACTGCTATTCATTCCTTTACTTATACAAATCCATGCTATTTCTTTTTATCAGAACCGGACTTCCGGTGACTGTCAAAGATCCTGTATGCACCAAAGCCTTTTTGTGTTCACGGGCTTGATTGAGTTTTTCCTGTCAATTATTGCAGCGGCATATGCTTTATACCAGTTCATCCACTAAAATGCCCACTGCCTTATTAATTATTTCTTGTACTCTTTTGGAAAGATCCAGCATGTAGTCAGGCGGTATTTCTTTTATGATCTCTTCAGACTGATTATCTATCATCCTTACCTGGTAAACATCGGTATCTTCATACAATCTGAATTCCAGGTGAAAACTGGAGATATTTAAGGCATTGTTAACTACTTCAACAGCTTCCTTGATTGCCTCCAAACTGGTATTTTTCGACTTTTCTGAATCCACCTTGGCGCCATCCCCAGTATTGGCCTGTTCCAAATCCGTCTTGGGGCTATTTTTAGTTATCGACTTTTCCGTATTCGCCTTGGTGTTGTTTCCTATATTTAATTGTTCCATACCCACCTTGGTTTTGCCCTTCTGCACCATTGGCTTACCAACCGGATCGCTTTTCGCGGGAAAGTAATCAGTGGCCATCCCTTGCCCCTCAACCCGCATAGTTCTTGCCTCCTTGCTAAAAAGGATTTTTTTCGTTATCGTATTTTTCCTCAATAATCTTTAAAGAAATATTTTAAAAAATACCAATATTAGTTTAGAAAGGTTTCTACCTGCAGGCACCGATTATCCCTGAATATTTATACTTTTTTTCATTTCGGTCGGAGGAGCAGGCTTGTTTATTGTCAGAACCGGATTATCCGCCACCACTTTCGGCTGGTCTTCTGAGGGTACATTCTTGACTTTTTTCATGGCTTCATTCCAGGTATCTCTTAACTCAGAAAAGAAGGATTCCACTTGTTTCAGCAATTCCACATCCTTTTTAATGTTGGCCTGTACCAACTGCTGATAGAAATATTCGTACAGATTAAAAAGGCTTTTTGATATTTCATAATCCATATTTAAAGTAGACATTAATTCAATAATGATTTCTTCGGTTTTCATGATCTGCAGGTGGGCCAGGTTAATGTCGTTGTTAGCAATGGCGTTTTGAGCATTTTTAATATTCCTGATAGCACCGTCATAAAGCATGATTAATAGTTTTTCAGGAGATGCTGTTTCGTAGGTTGCTTTCTTATACTGGGTGAATGCCTGGGCATTCATATTCATGCCATAAGCCTCCTTCATTAAGCAGATGTATATATATTATCGTTACGATAGAGCCTGGACTTTACCCAACTACAGAAAAACACTCAGTGTCCTAATATTGGGAGTGAAAATAGATAACCGGCATAGCCTATGAATCTACCAGCGGATGCAGGCATCTTTTCAATTCGTCTTTCCACTTTCTAATAGTTGGAATAAATACCGCCTGCATAGCCTGCTGAACCTTATCCTGTTCATGGGTTTCATACGAATCGTTAATACTGTCCAAAGAAGCGATTAATCGCTCGCTCAGCTCCATTATTTGACTTTCTTCTAAAGGCGAAAGCCCGGTAATCGATTTCAGAGCATCATAAATGGCAGAAAAAGCACGCACTATATCCTGAAACAGGTAGTAATTGTCCTCGAAATGCCCTTCGTTCATCTTGCTGAGCAAGTGTTCCATACCTTCCTGGATAGTGTCAGAAAGCCCCAGTATTTGTGCGGACATCGCAACCATATTTTCCATGTTATCTCTCCTTACAAATGTATATCCCCCCGGCTTTCCCATTTACAGTAGAATCTAAACCTGTTATCGAAATAATAAAGCCCTGACTTGAACTGCCGGCATTCCTATTCCGAGTTTCTAAAGGTTAAAGCCCCCCGGTATTGCTCCGGGAGGCTTCTGCCAGCCAGTAAATGTAGCTCTTCAGACTCTTCCGTGCGTCCGGTTTTTATGCTTTAACGGCGATAACTTGGTTACTTTTTTTTATCAAAAAACCAGGCCTCCGGATGGCTTTCATACTGTGTGTAGGCATTAAATGCCTTTTTTTGCACCCGGGCTCGATTAATTTTGGTTCCGGTCTTGTCCAGTAATACTTTCATAAAATCCATAGCCCGACGGTCATTGGCCAGGATGCCACTGATTATCTCTGCAATTTCTTCACTATATCGCATATATTCCTGATAATGCTCAGGAAAAAGCTTTTCTTTAATTTCGGCGTCGGTTAAATCATTTATGCCTATATCTCTTCGATAATGGTTAATTTTGTCTTCCAGACCATTCGCCTTCAACATTAGCTTTTCACGCGAATTAAAAAATTTCTCCCATGGCTCAAACGAACCTCTTTCAACATCAAAAGCTACAATAAATTCCAATTGCTTTACTGATATGGTTTTAATGTCTTGAAATAACCGCAATTTTTGACACAAAGCCGTAAGGACAGAATTAAAGTCACCTGCCATAGATTTTCCCTTCCGCACTTTTTTAGAAAAGACTATACCAATTCATTCACCAAAATGCCCACAGCCTTATGAACCGTATCCTTAATGTTTTTTGACAGTTCAATCATATAGTCCGGTGGCAACTCCTTGATAACTTCATTCGAGTTGCTATCCACAACCTTCACCTGATAAACATCACTGTCTTTATATAGCTCGAATTCCAGATGAAAATTAGATACCTTCATGGCCTGGTTTATTTCACTAATTGCCCCTTTGATTTCCTCAATATTATCTTTCTTTCCAGTGTTCAAGTCTTCCAGACTTACTTTGGCCTTTTTCTCCTCAGGTACTTCCTTAACCGCCTCGCTTCTCGCGGGAAGGTAATCAGTAGCAATCCCTTGCCCCTCTACCCGCATAATTCCGCCTCCTTGCTTTTAAATATGTATTTGTTTTCTATATCGGTTTTTTTTTTTTAATCTTTAGAATTATCTACAGCACTTTCCATAGCGTCCTTCCCGGTATCCTTTAATTCTAAGAGCAAAGCCTCCTGGTATTGCTCCAGAAGGCTTCTCCTTGCCAGTTGATGAGTCTGGCTAGGCCAGTATGTCGAGATTGACTCCCAGGTGGGGGGTTATGGATTTTTCCATGGCCTGGGTACTGGCATTCAGCATGTCAACCAACGCCTGGCCAGTGTCGCTGGTATTGTCCATCGCCATCTTCATTACTCCCATACTAACTGATTGCTGCAGTTGGGCGGTCTTGGATGCCATGGCCATTCCCGCGATTGCATTTGTGTCCATGCTCATTCCCCCTTTCTTGGTGGTACTCTATTAAGAGCGGGATATGGCTCCAAACCGGATCTCGCATCTTAATCCCAACAATTATTCACCGTCCATCATTATGCTCGTCTTTCCATATTATTACATCACTTGTCTTCTCTTATTATATACTATCCTAGTCATCTTGCCCTTCATATACTCCTTTATAGTTTGAATCACATAGTTCTGTTCTTCTTCACTAAGACCCGGATAGACAGGCAAACTAACTTCCCGCCGGTAAAAATCTTCGGCCACCGGGAAATCACCTGTTAGGTAGCCGAACTCTCTCCGGTAATAGGGCTGCAGATGAACCGGTATATAATGCACCTGAACCCCCATATTGTGTGCTCGCATATAGTTGAAAAAGTCCTTACGGTTAATCTCCGGCTCCAAAAGAAGCGGGTATAAATGATAGGCATGCTCATCTCCCATTCGAGCTGGAGGCGGCGTTTTCAGCCAGGATATATCGCGCAAGGAATCATCATAAATGCCGGCAATCCGTTGGCGTTCCCGCAAGAAGCCGGTTAGTTTCTTCAACTGGGATATTCCCAGGGCGCACTGAATATCGGTTATACGGTAATTATATCCTAAAGCCTGCATTTCATAATACCAGGCTCCTTCATCGCCATTTCCCAGGCCTGCGTCCTTGACAATTCCGTGACTGCGTAAAAGCCTCAGTTTACGATAAAAAACCTCATCATTGCAGACAATCATACCGCCTTCCCCGGTGGTAATATGTTTGACCGGGTGGAAACTTAGCATTGTCATGTCCGCGGCCTTACCCACAGGCATCCCCTGACGCTTAGCCCCCAGGGCGTGAGCCGCGTCTTCGATTACTAGCAAATTATGTTTTCTGGCTGTCTCCATTATCTTCTCTATATCCACAGGATACCCGGCATAATCAACCGGTATGATCACCCTGGTTTTCTCACTAATAGCTTTTTCCAGCTTATCGATATCCAGACAGTATGTATCGAAATCCATATCCACAAATACCGGTCGCGCCCCCAAATAGACAGCCGAATTGGTGGTAGCTACAAAGGTGATCGGGGAACTGATCACCTCATCCCCTGCTTGCACTCCCGCAGCGTACATAGCCGCATGAAGTGCGGAAGTGCCGCTGTTAAAAGCCACCGCATATTTTACCCCGCAATATTCAGCGACTCGGGCCTCGAATTCCTCGACCCGGGGACCCTGAGTTATCAATTCCGACTGCAGCGTTTCTACCACTGCCTGTATATCATCCTGATCAATATTCTGGCGTCCATAAGGAACAAATTTTCGCATAATTGCACAACTCCCTGAATATAGTGAACCAATTTATCTCTCTAAATCGTTATTAGTGGAGAAAATCCTTTTTGAATGAATCAAAGCAAGCACTTGAATTTCATCTGCGGATATCTGGTAAACCAGACGATATGAATAAACAAATATTTCTCGAATATTGACATCGTTAAGCTCCGGTACTACTCTGCCCATTTGCGGGAAACTTCTCAGGGACTCAGATTTTATAATTATCTCTCTTACAACCTGTTTAGCATAATAGTCCGAGTCCTTAGAGATATATTCAAATATCTGCTTCAAATCGTACTTGGCAGTATTTGACCACTTTATCATTACCATCCTTCTACTTCTTCCTTAAGGTCTTCAACTGAGATGGATTCGCCCTTTTCAACCGCATCCTGTCCTTTTTTTATTTTTTCTAAGACATAAAGGTGATACATAATATCTTCTATAGCAAATGATTCTGGTAGTTTTGCAATTAAATCAATGGCTTCTTGTTTTAATATTTGCATTATTAACCCCTCCTATATGCTATCCTTGTTGACCTACACTTGATTCAATTCTAGCACCCGATACCGTATCCCGCAATCCATTCCCGGGTCCGTTTAAGCCCCTCGGCCAGGCTCACCAGGGGCTTCCAGCCCAGCAATTTATCGGCTTTATTATAATTGCAGAGCAGCTTTTGAATCTCGCTCTGCGGGTGGATATGGGGAACATGTATTATGCGCTGCTCATCCTGGCAAATTAACGCCGCCAGCTCATTAATACTGACATCCCAGCCCAATCCGGCATTCAATAACTGCCCGTCCGTACGGTTATCCATCCCCGCTCTGATTACAAAATCAGCACAATCCTCCACATAGAGTAAATCGCGGGTCTGAGCTCCATCCCCATAAATGTTCAGGCTTTCTCCCTGCAGATCCCTCTGAATAAAAATCGCCACTACCCCACCTTCACCGGAAGCCTTCTGAAAGGGTCCATAGGTGTTAAATGGCCGCACCACTACCGTAGGCAAGCCATAAGCATAATAATAGGAAAGGGTCAGGTTTTCTCCCGACAGCTTGCTGGCCGCATAGGGAGAAGCGGGTTTTACCGGGTGTGTTTCGCTTATGCCTTCAGCTTCGGTGCTGCGGTCATAAACCATGCAGGTGGACATGAATACCATTTTAATATTTTTCTGGCGGCACTCTTCCAGTACATTGAAAGTTCCCAGCACATCATTATTAAAAGTGCTGCGGGGATCATCTATAGAATCCTGTACATTGATACTGGCAGCCAGGTGATAGACTAAATCAAACCCATTGGCAAAAAGCCGTTTTATGGCAGTTTGATCCTTAATATCCCCTTTAATAAAAGAAAAGCCCTGCCGGCCCTCAAACTCCTCTATATTAAACAACCGCCCGTTGGAGAGGTCATCGAAAGCAACCACATTATGCCCGTCATCCAGTAATTTTTTAACCGCCCACCGGCCGATAAATCCTGCCCCGCCAGTAACCAAAATGTTCATAGTATATCCTCCATATTTCGCATAATATCTATAATCGAAGAAACGACTATCCTTTATTAAATGCCGGACAAAGCATATTATTTCCTATAGTCTTCTCAAGCATGGATTTAATCTGTTCCACAGGCAGGATATCTTCGTCGGCGGAACTGAATACGCTGCAGGCGGCCCGTTTTGATCCGGGATATTCCATGGCCGCTTTATTAACATCTTGATCAAAAGGAAGTATTACGAATAGATCGTTCGTTTCCAATGCGCGTGAACTTTCCTCTTCACTCATTAACTCCTCATACATCTTTTCCCCCGGCCTGAGGCCTACGGTCGATACCTCAACCGGTTTCTCCGATAAATCAATAACAGCACGTGCCATATCTCCTATACTCATAACCGGCATCTTAAAAACAAAGGTTTCTCCGCCTTTAGCCATGGTCAAGGAATGAAGAATCAAATCGACCGCCCGGTTAACATCCATAAAAAATCTGGTCATATTTCCATCAGTGACCGTCAATGGGCCACCGCGATGAATCTGGCGGGTAAAAAGCGGAATAACCGAGCCCCGGCTGTTTAAGATATTGCCGAATCTAACCGAAAAAAGCTTCAGATTGCGTTGGCCTTTCCAATGATTGGCCGATGAAATAAGCCTTTCCGCCAATAATTTACTGGCCCCCATAGTATTGGTTGGAGAAGCTGCCTTATCCGTGCTGGCATAGACAACGGCACAAACGTTTTGTTTGATGGCGCAATCGATAACATTTTGGGTTCCCAGTACGTTGGTCTTTACCGCTTCATAAGGATTGTACTCACACGCCGGTACATGCTTCAAAGCTGCCAGGTGAAATACTATATCAATCCCTTCCATCGCACGCAGAAGCCGTTCCTGATCCCGCACATCCCCCAGCAAAAACCGGATTTGGTCAGGGTCGGCCGTTCTTAACAAGTCCTCCTGCATTTCAAACTGCTTATGTTCATCGCGGGAAAAAACCCTGACTACCCCCGCTTCCATCTCCAAGAGTTTCTTAACTAAAGACTGGCCAACCGTTCCGGTTCCACCCGTCACCAGAATCATTTTGCCTTTAATAATTCTTTTAATACTATCGTTTATAAGGTCGTTTTCATGTGTTGCCATAAATCTCTCTCCCCCAACCATTTCGATTGACTAAATTGCTAAGAATATAATAATATTCATCAATTCTGCTATGTTATAAACCCAACAATGTTCTTGCCGCTCTGGCGGCTCCAGAACCGTCAATTATTTTTTGACCGGCTATCGCCATACTTCTTCTCAGGTCGAAATCATCTATCAACCGGTTCAAACTTCGCTTTAAATCCTCGCCGTCAACCCGGTCAAACCTGCCCATATTAATAGCTATTCCCCGCTGGTCAGCTTCTTCGGCCAGCATAATCTGGTTATCTGCCGCTACTATTACGATGGAGGACAACCCGCAGGCAGCCAATTCATAAGTCGTACTACCAGCAGCACTAATAGATATATCGCAATTTTCCATCAATTTCTTTACATCGGGATTATAGTGCAAAAAAATGTTGCTGCAATTACCAGTCAATGCTTTCAGGTCCGATATTTGTCGAAAAGCCGGGCCTATAATAACATGCCAATTAAAATCGAAGAAGCGAGAAAATTCTCTTACTTGCCTAAGAATCATAGCGGTAAGATTATTCATATCGGCGGCTCCGAAGGTAAGCAGAATATCACCTACCTGCGCCTTAACAACGCGAGGTAAGATATTAGTGAATTGTTCACGCATTAACAAATATTGATTTCCCAGCAAAAATCGGGCCCGCCCGCGGTATTTAAGCCGGGGGGCATATAAATTACCGTTAATTACAAAAGTAGTGTTGAATTCATATAAATTCATATCGTCGATATAAGCGGAAACCAGGTCAAGCCGGGCTATTTTGTCCAACCGTTCCTGGTTAAAAGCGTAACTGTCGATAATCAATATCTCTGCTGAAATGTCTTGAGTAATCCGGCTTGTAGACCTGTCCTCCTGGTCTGCATTATAATCGCCTGGTATTTCAATCGTGGCGAAACCATCCACATTCTCCGGATTTCTGGTTAAAAAAAAGACCTTAGCGCCGCACTTTTCAAGCTGGCGAGCCAAAGCCTGCGTTCGAATAATATGACCAAAGCCAATTTCACTATTTCCGTCAGCCCTTATCACTACCCTGTAAGGCATCATTTTTCTCCTTTATTCTGAGTTTAATCGTTTCTTGTGGCCCTTCTTATAATCTCATGTTTTTGCTCGATTACCTTGCGAAATTCCGGTGAAATCCTATGCCAGTCCAACAAGTCACGCGAAAAGGCAAATCAGATTCCTGAAAAGCCTCGCTTAGTTCTCCCAGGCTGTTTATACTCATTTTTTCTTCTCCAATAACTAGTAAATCCAAATCTGAATAGTCCTTGGCACTGCCTTTTACCCTTGATCCGAAAGCCCATACTTCCATCTCAGGAATATAGATACCCAAGATATTCAGAATCTTTTCCCGCTGTAGATCAGTTATTTCAATCATTACGCATTTCCAACCTTACCAGGAAATCCATGGATGCTTTTAAGAATCCTTTCGCTATCTGATAAACTTCCTCTGCAATCCCTGGCTATAATTATATCTATCTTCTGCTCACCTAATCGATCCCATAAATCGTATTTTAATTTTATATTTATCTCATATCCCTTCCCCGCCCTTACTCTTCTCCTGGAATGATTACCTTAATTAAGGGTGACACCCTCTTCAGTTCCTGGTCAAAAGTAACAAAAGCCGAGGCCCCATATACTATACCAGTGGCAATCTGAATGGCATCAGGAGTCTTGATATTATAGGACGCTCTCAAGGTAGCCGCCTGGTCAGCAACATTATTATCAATTGATGGAATAGCAAGATTAGGAAAGTTGCAAATAAGAGACTTATAGATATAAGCCAAATCTTCCCGGCCCTTTTTTCGCGGCATAGTCATTATTTCAGTCAGAGTAATGGGTGAGGTTAGGCCCTGAAAACTCCCATCGTGCAGTTCATTAAACAGCGGTTCAACCCGGGCTAGAAAATCGGGGTAGCGATTACCTTCGATAAGATAAATGAAACAGTTGGTATCTATCATCAATTTTCTGACATTATGAGCATTTACCATGTTTCACGCTCTTGGCGGATGTATTCAAGCGGATCTGGATTATCCCATAATCCTGCCCCGCTTTCCTTCAAAGCAGCAACGAAATTATCCGGACGTTCCATTATGTATATAATACCGGCCGGGCTGATATCGATCAGCAATTCGGCCCCCTCTGCTATTTTACTCCGCTTGCGGATTTCAGCAGGAAGAACCACCACGCCTCTTTTGCCAAGTTTTGCCACTGACATTTCGCCTGCACCTCCTGATACAATTATAAAATTGCCTGATAATAACCGCAAGATTTTATTAATATTCCATTTTTTTCAACTTATTAATATTTTAAAAGGCAGCATTAATATTGCATAACGGTTTTAATAAAATCGGTAAGATCATCTAAATGTTTGGTGATAATCTCCTGTAAAATATCCATATTCATCTTTTGATAATCATGAACCGCAATATTACGAAAACCCACCATAGCTTTCAGTCTGTCAGCCAGAGAAGATTCCAACGCACCGTATAATGCATATTATTAAAAAATAAACCGCTGTGCATATAAATACTGAGCCTGCCGATAATTATACTTCCTCTCGACTTCCCCGCTGTCTTTGCAAAGTGAGCAGAACTTGCTTAACCGACCTGGCAAGACATATAATGGAAATAATAAATTGCTCTGACGGAAAATCCCGGGAGGAAGATGATCATGCTCATTCAAATAGATGATGAAAAATTGCAGCAACTGGCAAAAAAATATGGACTGCGGCTCATCGTATACTACGGCAGCTATGCCCGGCAGGTGGATTACGATCCTTCCCGCAGTGACATTGATATTGCATTTATCTCCAAAAAACAGCTTAATAGCCAGGAATTGTTTGATTTAATGGGTGATTTAATAATTCTGCATAGAAAGAGCCAACTGGATCTCATCAACCTGCAGACTGCTTCCGGACTATTAAAAGAAGCAGTTGCCAATGATGGACGGGTTCTGTACGAAGAGGCCGAGGGCTGCTTTCTATCCTTATGTCCCTATCTGTATAAATGCTACTATGAAACGCGCAAATTTCGGCAGGTACAACGAGCCATATTTGAGAAGAAATTAGTGGAGGAATTAAAAAATGTCTGACCAGGATAGGCTTTGTGCTAAACTAGAGCGGCTCCACGGCTACTATGCAGAACTAAAAACCTTTTCTGCTATTTCCCGGGAAGAATATATGAATAATTCCATTTACCGCCGAGCCATCGAAAGAACCATGCAGCTCATCGTTGAATGCGCTACCGACATTAACAATATGCTGCTGAAAAGTAACGAAAAAAAAGGTGCTGCTGATTATTTTAACTCCTTTATCGATATTGCTGAGCTTGATATCATACCCGTTGAATTTGCTTTGAAAATAGCCCCTTCTACCGGATTAAGAAATATACTGGTACACGAATATGAAGCCATTGATGATGAAATTGTCTACCATTCCATCAAAGTATGTCTAGACTGCTATCTGGAATATATAGATCTTATTAACCGATATTTAAAATGCAGGTAAGCAGGCCTCCTCTTCTATATGATGTCCCAGCTTAACGGATTTCCCTTTTTCACATCCCGGTTCACTGGTTTCCCCAGTACCATATCATAATACTTCGGTTCCAGCCCATAGCCGGGCCTGATCAATCGCAGATTTTCAGGGGTCAGATTTTCCCCGGCTTTCATATCCTGTGCTATATATAGAGAACGACGGAATTTCAACGAGGCCGATTCCTTCTCCCCCGCCCCGTAGTGGATGATCCCTAGCGCCTGCCAGGCCCTTTCGCTTTCGATAACCAGATTACGCATTTCCTCCGGCTCCATTGAGAAAGCCGAGTCAACCCCGCCATCGGCCCGCGATAGAGTAAAATGCTTCTCAATGAAAGTAGCTCCCAGGGCTATACTGGCCAGGGCAACTCCTAATCCCATGGTGTGGTCCGACAGCCCCACCTGGCAGTCAAACAATTCCCGCATATGAGGAATGGTTATCAGGTTGCTGTCCTCGGGACTGGCCGGATAGCTGCTGGTACATTTCAGAAGAATTATATCCCGGCAGCCATGTTCCCGAGCGGTTCGAACCGTCTCATCCAGGTCGGCGATGGTTGCCATACCGGTGGAAATAATCATCGGCTTGCCGGTAGCTGCTACCTTGCGGATCAATGGCAAATCCGTATTCTCAAAAGAAGCTATTTTATAGCAGGGTACATCAAGCGATTCCAGAAAATCCACCGCGGTATCGTCAAAAGGGGTGCTGAAGGCTATCAGGCCCAGTTCCCGGCAGCGGTCAAAAATCGGCTTATGCCATTCCCAGGGCGTATAAGCCTGCTGGTAGAGCTTATAAAGGCTGTTTCCTTTCCAAAGATTGTCCGGATCGCTTATAAAAAATTCTTTACTATCCAGATCCAGAGTCATAGTCTCAGCAGTATAGGTCTGCAGCTTAACCGCATGGACTCCAGCCTGGGCGGCTGCTTCCACAATCGCCAGCGCCCGTTCCAAAGACCGGTTGTGGTTGCCGGACATCTCAGCGACAATAAAAGGGGGTTGCGCTTGCCCGACCAAACGACCCGCTATGGAAATTTCATGCATTAAAATCAGCCTCATTTCTTCTTCATCGAACATCAATCGTTTTCATCATACATCTAAATCAGCCCAGATATTACTTATGGATATGACTGGACATATTTCGATTATTTCAATTCTCGTGTATCCGTACAGCTTTCTTAATATTTTAAACTATATCCGTTCTAATCTTTCCCATATGTAACATGTCTAATATATTTGGGGGTAAATTACTACAACGAATAATCATATCATCAGGATAGCGAACCTGAGTCAGTTCCTCTGCCGAACGTATAAATGGGTAACTACTTAAATTTTCCTCGCCGCATTCTAATAAAAACCAGTAAAAAGAATCCAATCCAGCTGCAATACTGAGGCTGCTGGCTCCGCCAAACCTAGGATTACATTCTATGATATGAAAACTTCCATCGTTATCAATTATTACTTGAAAAATTATATGACCATAAAATTTAAGCTTTTGAGCCACTTTACCACACATATCCTCCAGCGCAGGTAGTAACACGGTCGTTGTTACTTGGGATTCGCCATTAACTACAACTACCCTTTCACGGGCAACTGCACCTTTAATCTTTCCTAACTTGTCCACGTAAACATCAACGCTATATTCCCGGCCATTTATAAACGGTTGGAAAATGGGTTCCTTAAGTAACTTGGCATGATATTGAGCCGCCTCTGAGGTTAAACACAGCCCTATACTTTTGCTTCCAGCACCGAACCTTTCTTTTACCGCCAGGCAATCTGATTTTAAGTCCCCATGTCGAATGTAAGTGGGTATGACAGGATATCCCAACTCTTGGAGAACTTCAGAAAATATAACCTTATCTAAACAGGTACGAATACTATCGCGGGGAGAAATCATTACATGGATACCCGCCTTCTCTAAATCACCCTTATTTTCAGCAAAAAATAATAACTCCCCGTCGCGGGTGGGAATTAAAGCGTTTATCTGCTTATTCTGACAATATTCTATGATAGCTGAAGCAGAAATTTGGCTAATCAATGGCATGTGCCAAAACTCATCTACAAAAAACCTACCCAATGCTTCTCTATTTGAATCTCCACCGAAAATTTTAAATGATCTGCCCATTTTATGTGCAGCATTTCTTATTTCACGTAACATCGGGATCTTTTGAGAAATACTGGTCACTAAAATATTAGAAACCTGTCGGTGCTGTACCAGCTCTTCCCTTTCATTAAGCTCAGTTAATACACCCACTATTAAGCCACTCCAATTCAAATTAAACAGTAGTATTATTAATCATCGTAACCAATACCAATGTTAGTTCAACAAATACTGCACAACCGTAAGCTTGGTTGAGTTAATTCCCTCAATGAAAAAATATATTTAATTTTAATCCGTAGTACCGTTATTCTTTTTACCTGAATTAAAGACATCATATAAAAATTCTTCATCCAAATCGGCAAGCGTGTTAATATTATAATCTGCCTCAAATTCTGGAGGTTTCATAAGGTTTTTATATGGTCCTTGTAAAACCCTTATTGTCTTGAAGCCGAATGGCTTAATCCCCACAAAATCCTTGTTGGGATTATCAGCAATATATACAACCTCGTCGGCACTTACGTTTTCCCGTTGGCATATTTTGCAAAAACAATAGGGTGATGGTTTAGCATGTTCCAGACCATATCTGTGGGTAATATAAACAAAATCAACCCTATCATAGAGTCCCATAGCTAGTACCTTGTTATGTTGAACCAGTTTATTGCCATCAGTTACAATATATTTCGGGAATTGCCTGAAATTATTAAGACAATTATCAGCAACGTGATAAAGCTGAATATCCGGTTTATGCCTGCGATATACTGACAGACACTTCCTAACACTATCTTTGCTGTATATATGAAAATACCGTAGAATATCATCCAGAATATGGTCGCGCCCATACTGCATTCTATCACTAATAAACGCGCTACTTATATTGAAGGGTATCATAAAGTACTCTTCAATATATCTGGCAACCGCTATTAATCCACTGTTAACAAAACTCCATTCATCATATAGAGTATCATCCATATCAAATACTAAAATCATTTTATGCCCAAATCCTCTGTTAACGAAGCTAAGTTATTCAAAAATAAGAATATTCACGCTACCTCAGCATACGTTGCTTTCCAACAGTACAAAAACCATACTATTCTATTACGATATAGGAGCAAAGCGGGTTTAATGGACTTCTCTTAATAGAATAACGATTCAAGCCTAATACTTCTCTAAACGCCAGAGTCTCTCCTGGAAATTCTGCACAATTCAATTCATCAAAGGCTATAATGCTTCCTTTTGTAACACGGTCTTGAATCACCTCTAAACATTTCTTGGTGGGTAAATAGATGTCGAAATCAAAATAGGCCAGGCTCACTATAGTCTCAGGATGTTGTTCAAAGTAATCTACAATAGTACGAGTGGCATCCCCTTTAACCAATTCATATTTTTTTATATGCGCTATAGGGCTCTCCGACTCATGATAATTAAGAATCTTCTCCAGATAAGCATCATAGTCTTCTGTAACTCCGTAATCGCCTTTAGAGATAAGGGTACCATCTTTTTGATCTAGTTGAGGAAAACCGGAAAAAGTATCAAATCCAATTATTTTTCTATTATAGTTAAATGGTTCATACATTCCCCGAAAAGATTCAAAAAGAGCCAGATTCTGCCCCCATCGCACGCCAAATTCCATTATGACTCCATGAATTTCAACTATTCTTCTGTATAATTCATGCATAAATAAAATTCTGGATAGAGTCTGCCTATTCAAGAATAGTCCCAGGTTGGAGAGAATTTCATTGTCCGGCAAGGGATTGGTTTTAAACAAATTTAGAACTTTGGACCTGTGCTCTTTTTCTTCATTATTTGACGAACCAAGTACTTTTATATTATTCATATATTTCTCCTTTTAAAAAAGTCGATACGCTTTCTTCCAAAGTAATCCAAATTAATTTTAATAATTTAACCACAGCCCAGAAATAATTGAACTAACGTACCTTGAACAACTGTTGAAGCGGCTTACAACGTAAATAGCCAGACAGTGAATCATTCTCTAATGCTGTCTTTATTACTTTGAAAACTTCATGGTAGGCATCAAGAATCTTTTCAATATCTTCATCGTTATGGGCATAGTTCATATTATGGGTAGCTAAAATCAAGATACCCCGGGCAAACATCTCCTGTAAAAATAAAGTTTTAATCTCCCATTGAGAACAAGAATTGAAATCATTAAATATTAAAAATGACCAGGCTGGATGCCCGGAAACAGATATGACCGATTCTAAATCATTATTATGGATTAAATTTTGCATCCCTGTAATTACTTTTTGCCCCTGTCTAATTAATGTTTCAATAACCGGTTGAGTTTTAAGTTTATTAAGGGTTGCAGATGCTGCCGCTAATGATAGCGTTTCTCCCCCGAAGGTGAATGAAAAATACACTTCCTCCATTAATCGCATAATCTCGGCTTTGCCCGCAACAGCTGAAAGCGGATAACCATTGGATATGCCCTTGCCAAAGGTTGCCAGATCAGGAGTTACTCCAAAATATTCCTGAGCGCCGCCATTGCTATAGCGAAAACCGGTTACGGTCTCATCAAAGATAAAAACTGCCCCGAATGAATGAGCCAGGTCCTTTACCTCCTCCAAAAAGCCCGGTAGTGGTTGGTTGGCACACATCGGCTCCATAATTACAGCCGCAACTTGATCAGGCCACCGGCCAAATATATCTTTGAGCGATGTTATATCATTATATATAAAAGTATGCGTTAACGCACAGGTTGAGGTAGGCACTCCCATGTTGCGGGTTGTACACCCAACATACCAATCCTGCCAGCCATGATAACCACATACCGCTACGTGATCTCGTCCGGTATAAGCCCGGGCTAGGCGAATTGCCCCAGCCGTGGCATCGGAGCCATTCTTGCCAAAACGAACCAGTTCGGCACAAGGAACCATCTCTATTATCTTCTCTGCCACTTCCATTTCAAGTGAATGAGGCAGGGAAAAAGTCACCCCGTTTTCGAGCTGCGCTTTTACGGCATTGCTGACATCCGGGTCATTATAACCCAAAGTTATCGCCGCTAACCCGTTTATAAAATCCACATATTCATTTCCATCTACATCCCAAACATGGCTTCCCTGTCCTTTGCTAATAAAATATGGCGATACCCCAAAAGGATACTGGGTCTTGCTTTTGCTAAAAGTCTGGCTGCCCAAAGGAATACTCTTTAAGGCTCGCTCCAGCATTGCTTCTGATTTGGCATAACGTTCCGACATTTCATCGCTTCCTATTCATTTCAATTTTTTATTGCTTCCTCGCCCAGAGACTGGGGAAGATTATTTCCTTTTCCATATTAATAAAATGTTGTTTTAATTCCTCCCGGCAGCTTGTATCGTCCGAAATACCGGTTATTACCGCAATATCTTCTTTTAATTGATTTATATTGTCCACGCCGAAAACCACCCTGTAAATGCCGGGATTCTGCGCGGAGAAAAGCAAACTGGCTTCTGCTCTCGCCAGGTTATAGCGGCTAATAATTTCTTCGAATTCCAGCAGGTAATTTCTTGCCCTAGCCAGATGCTCGGGCACTTCCTGCGGCTGCATGAATAACAGCCCCTGCAAAAAAGGTGCCCGGCCGAAAACCGTCACCCCATTGGCACGGGCTATACTAAAGAAATCGTTTTTTCCCAAACGCTGGTCAAAAATGTTATATGGCACCTGAATATAATCAACTAAACCTGAACTAACCACATCCAACGCATGTTGAGTCTCATAGATGGACACTCCCAGATTTTTTATCAAACCCAGATCCTTGGCATGCTTTAAACCTCGCATGATACTGGGATTGTAAAAGTTGGTGGGGGTGTGCAGCAGGTACCCTTCCAGACTGTTTAATTGAAGCCTTTTCAAAGATTTTTCGACTTCTTTTATAACCAGCGGCTCGGCATTCGTACAATCATCGGCAATAAGGTTCGGCATTAGTTTGGATATAACTTTTAAATCCTGCGGAATTTTTCGGCAGCTAAAATACTCCCCGATCAATTCTTCGGCATTTCCATAAGCAGCGGCGGTATCAATATATTCTATCCCCTGCTCAAGCGCGTAGTCCAACATCGCGAAAACCTCATCCGGAACTGGCTTTCCGGTTCTATTGTTAACTCCGTATTCCAGCCCGAATTGAACCGTTCCCAAGCACAATCTTGCCTTAACATTATTCGTCATTGGAATCCCCTCCTAAGCTGACGACCTTGTCTTCACGCAGAGATTTTTCATATCCCTCGTTCCTTTTAAATCTCCTATTGACATCTGAAATTCCAGGGTTTTCATCTAACACTCTCAATATATCAGTCAGCAAAAACGCACTATTATGAGGATATAAACGTTCGTAAATGAAACGCACCAATTCCAAATCTTCGGATTCATCAACCGTTAATCGCAAGTGCGACAGGTCTATATTGTTGTTAAGATTGGTCTGAGAGAAAATTCCACCATGATTACGCAGGTAAGGGGTGACATGCTCGCGCTCCGAAAGCAAATTGGCCTCCTGCCAGGCCTGTTCCAGGGCTTCGTATTTGAAGATTTCAACATCCATTCCATCTGGGAAAGTTGGGGGATTCGTATTGGAAGCATAATCCACTCCTGCCTTCCAGAAAAGCTCCACCACTTGATCTAGAATCGTAGGATCTAGTAACGGACAATCTGCAGTAATACGAATAACCGCATCCCCCGACCTACAGTCTGTCTGGCGAGCAGCTTGGTAGTACCTGTCCAGTACATCTTCCTCCGAACCCCGGAAATACTCAATAGCTCGGCTTTGGCATAATTCCGCAATTGCATCGTCAAGTAACCCGGTTGTAGTTGCAATGATTGTCCGTTCTACCTGCGTAGCCTGTTGAATCCTCTCATACTGCAGTTCCAGGAGTGTCTTACCACAAACCTCTTTTAACACCTTACCGGGCAAGCGGCTTGATCCCATTCTAGCCTGCACTATGACAAGATTCATAATAAGTCCCCCTCATCGAATTTTCCTAATAAGACAACATCTATGTATTCACCTTCGTAAAAACAATGTTTTCTCTGAACAGCTTCCTCAATAAATCCAGCCTTCTGGAAAGCTTTTATAGAACCCAAATTATTGCTATAACAACCTGCCCAGACCTTATGAAGATTCAATTTCTTGAATGCATATTTGCTAAGCAACGCAATCGCTTCACTCGCATAGCCTTTACCCCAGCAACTCTTTTCGCCGATAATAACTCCGATATTGGCTTGGCGATGAATCCAATCGATACCGCCAAGCTTGATATTACCTACATGCCTATTACTGTCTTTTTCAATAATGGCCAGGAATACATCGTTTCTTTTACCATCCAGTGAAGTAACAAAAGCCTGTAGTTGCTCCATGGAATACGGATAAAAACGGCTTTCGGTATAGCGGGTAATTTCATTGTCGTTCATCCATTTATAGTAATTTTCATTGACATCTTCTCGCCGCACTTCCCGGAGAAAGATATGCTCTCCTTCAATAAAACGTTCGTACATACGCTCATTCACAACCATCTCTCCTTATGTTAAACCCTTATATCTATGCCCTGATTGGACAGGTAAAAGCGGGTTTTAATCGGGCTTTGGTCGGTGAAATGAAAAATGCTGCCCGCGGCAACTGCAGAAGCTTTAGTCTCAGCCAGCACCTGCTTAAAATCCTCCAGTCTACCGGCGCCTCCGTTGGCAATAAGTGGCACATTGATCATTTTACTGACCATGGCAATAAAATCCATATCATAACCCTGCATCATTCCTTCGTGATCAATACTGGTAAGCATTATCTCTCCGGCACCCAGCGCTGCGCTACGCTGGATATGCTCCCAAGGATCCAGATCAACCTCGGTTTTCCCGCTATCGATATAGACTTTACGGGTGCCATCGCTCCGGGTTTTATAATCAACACTGACCACGATGCACTGATCACCGAACATTTCCGCGCCTTCCCGGATCAACTCCGGCGTTCTGACCGCGGCCGAATTAACAGCCACTTTATCGGCCCCGATATCCAAAAAATTCTTGATGTCTTCACAACTGGTTATGCCTCCGCCCACCGTCAGGGGCATAAAACATTCACAGGCGGCTTCTTCAATAATACGATAGACGATCTGCCGACTCTCCAAAGTCGGGCAGATATCTAAAAAAACTAATTCATCAGCTTTCTGGGCATTATATACGCGGGCTGCGGTTACGGGATTACCCACATCCCTAAACTGGGAAAAGTTTTTACCTTTAACCATTCTGCCGTCCTTTAACAAAAGGGTGGGAATAATCCTTTTTTTAAGCACGATTAAACCCTCCAGTTGACAAAGTTCTCTAATACAGTCAGACCGTTCTTTTGACTCTTTTCAGGATGAAACTGGGTGGCAAATATATTATTTTTTAGAACCGCGGCAGTAAAATCGACCCCGTAGTTCCCTATGGCAACCAAATCGTTCTCATCCCTAGGCCGCAGGGCATAACTATGCACGAAATAAAAGGCTTTTTCTTTCTTTAAACCTTTAAATAGGGCAATATCTTTAACAATTTCAATATCATTCCATCCTACATGAGGCAGCTTAAATTCGGTTTCCTTTGGCTGCAGCTTCGCTACTTCACCGGCAATCCAGCCCAGACCTTGAAACAATCCCTTTTCGGTACCGGTTTCGGATAACAGCTGCATTCCCAGGCATATGCCCAAAAACGGTTTGCCTTTTTCAATCACTTCTTCATTTAAAATATCTTTTAAGCCAAGTTGCCGGAGATTATCCATCGCCGCCCCAAAGGCTCCGACACCCGGCAGGATTATTCTCTCCGCCTTGTTGATCTCGCCAGCATCTCGGCTGACAAAGGAGTCCGCGCCGATATACTTAAGAGCATTGTAAACGGAATGTATGTTGCCCATCCCATAATCAATTATTGCAATCATATATAAACCCTTATAATCGTCCTTCCCTAAACTTCGGCAGCCTTCTGCAATCCTTCGTACTGCTGCACCTGCCCGTCTTTTGATTTCACTACAGTTAATTTGTCTTTAGGCTTAATGGACTTAAGTTCGCTTTCTTTCTGCAACTCATCGTATTTACACATAAGCTCTTTAATGCCCATGCCCGGCGTATTTTCATGATACCAGATCCTTTGATCCCAAAGTTCCTGGCCTCGTGGAAGCGTTGCGGGGTCGCATTGATTGGGATGAACCAGCTGGCTTAACGCAATTTCATTAAACTCAGCTTCGCTGATCCCCAAATAATCCAGAAATACATCCAGGCTGGCAGGCCGGCAGCCTTCATATTCCTCAACCAGCCGCATGGCTTCCTCACGGTCCAGCCGTCCATTACGTATATCTATGCTTACCAGATGAGAGGTACGGGCATAGCCCCGCTTAATATATTTGAGGTAATCGCGTACGCCCTGGAAACAGCACTCAATCTTCTCATAGCCATATCCGGGAGGTACACCCTCCACTTCTTCCTCCTGCCAGCCAAGTTCATCTTTAATAAGTTGGGCCTGGCTTTTCACATCCCAGGGGATAAAGCTACCCAGACAGAAGGAACGATAGTTTATAGCTTTAAGTTCCCGCAGAGGGGGGTACACAAAGGGCTGCATATCCCGCAGACTTATATTGGGATCATTTAACATACCCACCATATCTTCAGCTGTAATACCTAAATTAGTAGAGCGGTTAAATCTCTCTTCGTCCACTTCTTCAATCCCGTCATCATAAGAATAATAGGAGGTATATTCAGCACTTGGCTCACCCCAGATAACCAGGGGCACTTTATACCTTATCGCCACTTGCATGGGATAGGCAAAAATACCGCTATGACAATGCCAGCAAAAATCTCCCTTTCTCTTCATGCTTTCCAGCATTAGTTTTTTTACTAACTGCCAGTTAGGAGTAAAGCGCAGCACATCCACTCCTAATTTCCGGAATGTGCGGGTTTTACTTTCTTCCACGGTTGGCCGGTAAAATCCATGATCAAACGATATAACCAGGGGTTTCAGTTTGTATTTCTTTACGAGGGTCAGCAATGTAAAGGTGCTGTCTTTGCCTCCGCTGAAAGGCACCAAGCAGTCATAATCGCCCTTGCCGCGGTAAGCATTAAACAGTTCCTGTAATTCTTTTTCACGGCTGGCCCAGTCGATGTTTTCCTTCTTAAACTCACTCTGCCGGCAAACATTGCAGACACCGTTTTCATCAAAATGAATGGTTTCATGGGTTTCAGGTGTTACACATCGCGAGCATTTGATAAGTTCCATAAGCTAGAACCTCCTTATAATTCCTTGGTTTTTTAATTAATTCATATATAATGTTTTATGAACAATTCCCCTATAATCGACATTGCTTATATTATGTAATATCGTCTATTGAACGGAATTCTTTAGGGTGAGATAGAGGAAGAGGAAATCATCGGGTAGAGGATAATTCATCAAAGAGGACGTACTGCTAGTATAGTTACGGCTATACTAGTCTTGGCTATAATCAAATATGTCAAAAAACCGGAGTTGAAAAGACAAAGTTGCCTTTCTATATAAATAATCTCATTGATCTTGGAATTGTTAAAAAAGAGTATCCTATAACTATAAAAATCAAAGAACAGGGCAAGACCCGGTCAGGTATCTATAAGATTGACAACAGCTATTTTAAATTCTATTACGCATATGTCTATCCCTACATGTCGGAACTATTGGAAGGTAGCACGGACATCATTCTCGAAGATGTCATATTGGAGAGATTGTCGATGTTTGTCGCCGGTGAATTCGAAAAGATAGCCATAGATAAGGTGAGAGCGTATGGAAAGGATAGGTTGATTCCGATCCGCCCGGTGAAAATCGGAAGATGGTGGAATAAGGGCGAAAAAATCGATATCGTCGCATTTGATAGTAAAGACAACTATGTGTTTGGCGAATGCAAGTGGAGAAATGAAAAGACAGGCATGAAAGTATTAGATCAGCTCAGGGTGAAAAGCCTTAATAGGTATGAAGGTTAGTAGCTCGTCGTATGTGCTGTTTTCGAAATCAGGTTTCTCCGATGACCTTGTGCAGTATGCATTAATCGGCGGTGATGTTATGCTCGTGGACTATATTCCGGCAATGAACCCCGAACTATCAGAAAGGCAGCTACAGTATAAAAATGTTCTTTCATTATTGTCCCAGCAGAAAATCACAAAACTCTTGCAGGTCGGAGAATATAAAATCAGGAAATACCTGGCTTTCCAATCTTTCCAGCCCATAGCCGCTGTTAAGCAATACCGTTATAAGCCCGGCATTCTGACCGGTCAAAATATCTGATGCCCGGTCTCCGACCATATAGGATTCATTTATATCAATCCCGTATTTAACAACCGCACAGTCAATTAATCCTGTCTCAGGCTTTCGACAACTACATTTGATACCATAAGGTTTTTGCTCGGGAAACATCGGGTAGTGGGGACAATAAAAGATATCGTCGATAAGCAAATGGTGAAGAAGGTGGGAATGTATTTCCTCCAATTCTTTTTCCGTAATTATACCTCTTGCCACTGCCGATTGATTAGTAATAACAATTAAGATATAACCTGCTTTTTTCAGCTTTGTTAGGCAATCCGCCACATAAGGAAAAATCTCCACCTGTTCAAGTGAAGATATGTAGCCCTTTTCTTTAATAATAACCCCATCACGATCCAGGAAAATCGCCTTTTTCATTTTACCATTCCCAAAGACATCGTTACATCCACAATTGTATGTGATATTAATTGATGGGCCTCTTCCACATAACCAAAGCCTGTCCAATTTCATTTCCATTACATTTCAACGGCATCTCTCTCCCATATATTACAACCTCTACATAGCTTAATGGCGTTCCGATTCTCGTTTGCATGATTATGGCGTATTTTATTAAACTTTTCCCCGTTCCAAATATCTTTTATGGTTTGAGTGGAAAAATCACCCAACCTAATTTTTGTATCATAATCTGCACAACAAAGGCCAATAGTCCCATCAGTTTGCATTACCAAAGTAGAAAACGGGCTAACACACGGTTGTTTGGCAAAAATCTCTACATCATCAGTAGAATTTTGCCAAATTTGATTGCCAAAACTGTGGGGGGGCTTGGCATATATTCTATCATTTTCCTTTGCATACTTTTTCCAATAAATAAGCCAATCATTTACTTCAGGTTCGTTTTCTTCTAACACAAGCATACGGACACGAATTTGCAAATTAGGCCTAAGTTCATCTCTTAAACGGAATAGTTGCATGGTATTGTTCATAACAACATCAAAATTAAGACCCCTGTGAATTTTTTCATAGGTCGGTTTAGTCATTGCATTAATTGAAATTGATATAGCGTCAATTCCAGCCTCTATGAGTTTGAGTGATAATTGAGGAGTTAACAGTTGTCCATTTGTCGATATATCAGTTTTCTTGATACCCGCACTCTTGAGCATTTGCACGCGCGTTGCTAAATCTTTATCAAGAGTCGGTTCCCCTCCATGATTTAAGCACACTTGTTCTATCCATTCTGAATAAGCACTAACTTCATCTACAAACTTATCAAATAATTGCATGCTCATTATCGACTTACGGGTTTTATCCCATTCATTAAAACAAAAAATGCATCGGGAATTACATCCATAAACCGTACCAATCACAAAATATTTCGGGTAATACAAACACTCATCCAGATTTTCAAGAAAAATTCGTTTTGCTAAACTCATATTTGCTTGCGTAGCCGGAAATATCACTGCAATACCACCTCTTAATTATTAATTTGAAATAGTTTATGTGGCCATCATTATATCCACAATTGTATGTAATATTAGCTGATGGGCCACTTCCACATAACCAAAGCTATTAGAGGGTACATAAAAATTATATTCCCCTAATTTCCGCAGAGGATTAATCGGTGCGAAACCTGAAAAAGTAATAACATGAGCCTTTAAATCATGAGCAGCTTTAACCGCATTCAAAATGTTTTCCGACTTTCCCGAACTGCTGATCGTCACTAAAATATCCCCTTCATCGGCAAAACAGCTTATGGGTTTGGCAAAAACCTCCGGATAGCCGAAATCATTACTGATACAGGTTAAAAGCGATCCATCATTAAAAGTCAGCGCGCGCACCCCTGCATTTCTCCAAAAGTCTATGGCCATATGGCTGGCAATGCTGGCACTTCCTCCATTGCCAATAAAGATGACTTTTTTCCCCTGGTCATGCTGCTTCCTGATTAAAGCAATAACATCGATCACGGCATCATCATAATCAATAACCTGTGCAGATAGATCCGTAATTTCCAAATTATCCATTATGCTATTAAAAGCATTTAAATAAGACCGCGCATTCACAATACCACACCCTACTTTTTTAAATACTTAAACCAGTCTTTGGTTGCTTCCTCTATAGTCTGCGCATCCCAAACCGGAGCCTGCCTCCAGTATTCAATATTCTCCACCACTTTAGCCACTCCCTCGGCTAATGAAACCTCCGGCTGCCAGTGCAATAGTCCGTGTATCTTGGCCGTATCGGCAAAGGTACAATCCGGCTCTCCCGGTCTTTTAGGGATATATACCACATCTCCCCCTAAAAGCTCCACCAAACGGTTTACCGAATAGGTTCCCCCGCTGCCCACATTGAAAATTTCATTGCAAATCTCCGACTCGGCTGCGCAAACAAAGGCCCTCGCCACGTCCGTTACATATGTAAAATCACGGGTCTGGCTTCCGTCTCCTACCACCGTAAAAGGCTTCCCTGCCAATTTCTGTGCCAGAAACACACCGAAAACCGCTCCATAAGTACCGGACGTACGCGAACGGGTCCCATATACATTAAACATCCGCAGGGCAATCACCGGAATCTTGTATAAACGTCCCCAGTGCATTATCATCTGTTCAGCAAGGTTTTTAGTTAAAGCATAGGGATATTGAGGTCTTATCTCAGCAGTTTCAGGTGTGGGATAAACATCGGGAATTCCATAACAGGAGGATGATGCTGCATAGAGAAATCTTTTTACCCCGTTTTCACGAACTGCTTCCAGAACCGCCAGAGTACCGTCAACATTGGCACGAAAATATTCCTCCGGCCTTTCTATAGAAGGGACGATATCCGCCAATGCTGCTAAGTGAAATACCCAGTCAACACCCTTGAAATATTCCTGAATAGTCCGTCTGTCCTGGATATCAACTTCAATAAGTCTTAGGTTTTTTTCATTTTCCTGATGCTTGAGATTTTCAGGCCTACCGGTACTGAAATTATCCAACACCGTTATCTCATGGCCTTCCAAGAGTAATCTATCGACTAGATGTGAACCAATAAAACCAGCCCCACCCGTAACAATTACTTTCAAATTATTTCTCCCCCATCGTTATGAACAGTCCAATTCTTGCGGTGAAACGAAAAAATGTCCCCAAGTTCACTCTCTATTTTTTCAATACTGAATATATGCTCTCCGCAAGCCATCTTTAATTAATGTAAGCCTGTAACAGCTTTTGAATCTTGATCTTAGATAACCCTTTATTTCCATAGCCGTAAGTTTAAAAGTGAAGCCCGCACTTGATTCGGGTTTGTTTGCGGTGTTCCTTGAGTGCTTCAACATCAATGCTCATCATGCGGGCTGCTTTGGCTATTTTTTCAGGCGTTTTGAAATTTATACGGTCATACTCATACGCCCGCAAAACCATCAATTCCTGTGGACTGAACTCATCCGTGCTGATAAAGGCTTGACCAAAGCCAAAATAGCGGGGATCTTTAAAACTGAAATCAGGTGGCAATAAGCCTTGGTCTCTGGTTATATGATAAAGATCAGTACCCGGCAGTGGGGTAGCGATGTGGAAATGAACCATATCGAAGTCCTGGTTCTCCGCATAGCGGAAGGTCTCACGGATTTCTTCCCAGGTCTCGCCCGGGAAGCCAATAACAAAATTAGCCCCAATATCTATTCCTAATTCCTTGCATTTCATAACTATCCTCGGTATAATATCCAGTTTTAGAGGCTTACGAATAATATTATGCAGTACTCTGGGACTGCCTGATTCGATCGAAACCGTAATCTGTACACAACCAGCTTGTTTCATTATTTCCAGTAGCGCATCATCCAGATGCCAAGCAGAAACCGTGGCGATTTTCCACACCAGCTTGTATTTCCGTTCAATGAAGGATCGGAATAGGGCTTCGGCCCGACCCCGATTAGCCAGGATACAATCATCAATAAAAATCAGGTTCTCCACCCCATAGCGAGTCAGCAGGTAATCAATCTCATACAACACCTCCTCCACCGGGCGGAAGGCCACCTTACGTCCGCTGATTGTACGAGTAGCGCAGAATATACAATTATATGGGCAACCATAGGAAGTTATCAGGGTAGCTGTAGGTAAATCAGAATTAAACTGATAATCTTTACTAGCCTGTTCCAAGTAGGGACTCATGTCGATAAGCGAGTAATCCGGACGGGCAAGTTCCTTAACATCACCAATATAGGTTTTCACCGGATTTATTTTCATATTACCATCGGCGTCCCGAAAACCAATACCCGGCATGCTCTGAACTTCATTTATATAGCCACCAGACACTGCTTTCACAAAAGCCCCAATTCGCTCTTCCGCATGACCCACAAAAATATAATCCAGATCCTCATTCTCCAAGGCATCCTCCCCCATAACCGTGGGATAAACCCCTCCCATTGCTGTGATACACTCGGGGCAAGCCTGCCTCGCCAAGTGGACAGCCTGATGATACTGCTGGTGGTATTCTACAGATAGAGCGGATACCATCACCATATCGGGGGATAATTTCTTTATATGGGAATAAGTTTCCTCTATCGATAAATTCCGGCCATTGGCATCCAAAATATGAAAGCCACATTCCCGCTTTAACAGATCGGTAAGAATCAGTGCCGCTTGGGGGATGCTAATCCAGGGGCGCTTTCCAAACCAGCGGGTATTAGGAAGAACTAATAACACTTGGTAACTATCTACTGCCCTTAAATTCATGCTTTTTAACCTCTTCTCTCCTGTTGAAAAGTGCAAGCCTAATAATGAATCAGTTCCCAGGCATACTTCTGGAGCAGTTCCCTCCCGGTCATAGGATCATATCCCTCCAGCTGGGCTTTTTTTATACTTATGGAAAAAGCACGACTGGAGGCGGGGCAAAGTTCTATTTGCGAAGAAGAAGCCATTTCCTTTTTTAGGGTAAGTACAGTCTCTTCCACACTCAAGCCTTCTATACAAGCCAAGGTCAGAACCTTATACCCCTTTTGCTGATTTTCAAGAAGGTGTTCAATAAAACGAGTAAGATCAGCCACATGAACCATATTGTTGAAACATGCCTCCGGATTAAAAATCTCTACACTCTGCCCCAGGATTAGCCGCTGGGCAATGCGGGCCAACCACGGAGTTTTAGCCCCCGGCCCCAGTACTCCTGGTAGTCTCAGAACCATGGTATCCAGCCAGTCCTTCTGCTCAGCTAAAAGCATTTCTCCCAGGTATTTGGTCAGCCCATAAGGTTCGGGATTCACTATGGCTGTGTCTTCATCAACAATCGCTTCGTATACCTGACCGTAAACCGACATACTGGACAAAAAAATAAACTTATGTACATGGAAGCGCTGTGCATAGTCTAGCAGGTTTCTTACAGCAATAACATTGCTGCGAATATAGTCCTCCAGTCTAATCCCGGCCGCCGGAGATTGAGCCGCGCAATGCACAATCGCATCTACTGGATAGTCTAAAGGAATTCCTTCTGCCAGGTCGCCCATAACTGTTTTCCCGGTAAAGCTGTTTAGAGGATTCTTTCTAGTTAGCACTACCAACTGGTAATAAGGATGTTTTTCCCAGGCCTCAACAAGGTATCCACCGATAAAACCATTAGCTCCGGTTACAAGTATCTTAATCCCGCTCACCACCCAGACCATTACGAACCAATTTATTCCTACCCCTTTTGTTGCAGCCCAGCACAAAAATATAGTGGCACATAGGCAGAAAACCAGTGTGCAGGACTTCGTCATTCATTCCAAACAGAAATACATTATGGAATTCCTGCAGAAACAGGTCTTTCAAACGCTGGTGATCATAAAGGTTAATATGCCCCTTGCGGCTGGCTTCCGAAGCATAAACAGCGGCAGTAATATTAGGTGTTCCCACGAGAGCAAATCCACCCTCATGCAAATTATCCACCATGGTTTGCAGGAAGACTCTTTCCTTTTTTTGCTCTATGTGTTCAATAACATCCAAAGATACCACTGCATCGAAACTTCCAAAGTGCTGACCCAGGAAATCAGCCGCCACATACTTCAGTCCGTCTCGCCCCAGATTAGCCTGTGCCCAGCTAATGGCTTGTTCGTCAAAATCAACCGCAACTGTCCGGGAACTTACCTGAGCCAGATGCAAAGTACCCAGACCTTCATTGCAGCCCAGTTCCAGAACCGTCAGCCGTGGACTATCCCCCAGCAGGCGAGCGGCAAATTTATAGCGAGCAAAGGTAAATAAAAGGTGGCGGATATCTCCCTTTATCTGATGAGCAAAATATGGACTCAAGCTAAGAGTTTCCTTGGAAACACCGCTCATAACCTCCTGCCAGAGTATATTTTCTTTTAGTTTTTCTTCATCCTGCATTCTTACCATCCTTTATACCAAAATACCTTTTGTCATTAGGTTTGATTAATTGGTCTTAAGTCAAATCTTTTTAAAACAGCATAGGGCTATAAGGTAGTGAGTCATGGGTATATATCCGGTATGAATCATCTCATCGTTTTGACCAAATAAAAACACGTTATGGAAATACTTCTCCAGTAAGGCTTGAAACCGCTCTCCCGAGTACATATTAACATGGGCTCCGGCAATATCCTGATTTGCATATTGCTCTGCATTGATATTCGGAGTTCCCGTAATAAAAATACCTGTTGGCAAGAGATTATTCAGTACTGTCTGCAGATACAGATCTTCCTTATTTAGGTAAATGTGTTCGATAACATCATAGGAAACTACTGCCTCATATTGCCCGTATTTTTTATCCAGGAAATTATCACAGGTAAATGATAGCTTGTCAGATGGCAGGTTATCTTTGGCCCAAGTTATGGCCTCCTCGTCAAAATCCACCCCATGAACAGCCGCAGAAAATTCAGCCAGGTAGTAACTACCCAGACCTTCGTTGCAGCCCAGTTCCAGTACCCGCCGCCCTGTGCCGATCATTTTCATAGCAAACTTATAACGCGCCAAGGTAAAGATAATATGTCGAGGAGTATTTCTCATTTGGTAAGAATAATAGGGTCCTAAAGAAAAATGTTCACTTTTCTGAATAGCTCCATAATGATCCCAAAGCATTTTTTCATCCATTGTTTTCTTCTCTCCTCGAATTGATATAATTACTCAAAATATATAAAGGAGAAATCCCCGCTAAACCACCATTCTTTATATAACCACTCCCATTCCTGAGGAGTGAAAAAAGATTCACATGTCAACTGCCAGTAAAGGAGATTTGCCTTTTCTCTTTCGTTGCGATAGGATTCTACTACTATGTACGAATTACCTTTTGAGACCCTTTCTATTTCTTTAATGGCCTTTTTTAAGTCATACAAATATAAATTGTGCAGGGTTGTTATTGAATAGACCAGATCAAAAGAATTATCTTCATAAGGTAAATCCTGAGCTTTCCCCATTTGCAGAAATGGATTTATCTCGGGCTTAGCATTATCTATCGCATACTGGGAAATATCCAGCCCCACCACTTCTATGCCCGGTACTACCTGGGTAAATTCATAGAGCAAGAATCCTTTACCACAGCCTACATCCAATATTTTTTGTCCGGCTTGTAACTTATAATGCTTGGCCATTGCCTCGGCCACAGCTCGCCATCTGCCGTCATATTTATATCCACCATAGCCATATTGCCTATCTCCATCCCAATAATCCCTATCAAATCTTTTGGCTACGGTTGCACATTCGGCCTTATCATATTGAATCGCTCTTTCGATATAATTTCTGGCTGTCCTTTTGTGTATAATCGAAATGAAATCTATGTATGCCACCTAATCACATCCTATATACTAATTCCGGCAAATCTCCAAAGCATTTTCTATAATTTGTCCGCGAGCCAGTCCATTTTCAGCTTTCAGATAAGCATGTGATCCATAACCTTTGCAGAAACAATCCTGCACCCCCATAGATTTGAATATAATATCACCGCATCTTTTTTGCAGGAGAACTTCTCCTACTGCACTTCCCAATCCACCTATTATGTTATGTTCTTCCACACTTATTATTTTTCCGGTCTCTCTGGCTGCCTTTTCAATAATATCTTTATCAATGGGTTTTATACTGGGCATATTAATGACTCTGGCTGCAATTCCCTTTCCCGCTAATATCGTGGCCACCTTTAATACATCATGCACTATGGAACCTGCGGCAATAAACGTCATATCGCTTCCTTCATGCAAAACAACTCCTTTACCTAAGTGGAATTCGTAATCCTCTGCATAGATTTCCGGTTCCTTGGTGGCCTCCAGCCTTAAATATACCGGTTCATGGATTTGTGCAGCATATCGGGTTGCAGCATAGGCTTCCCGGGGAGATGCAGGTACGATGATATTCATGGAGGGCAGAACCCTCATAATGGCAATGTCCTCAGTGGCGTGATGGGTAGGGCCTAAAGAACTATAGCGCATACCCGCTCCCACCCCGACCAATTTTACATTTTGTTTTTGCAGACAAACATCATTTCTGACCTGCTCAAATGCTCTCATAGTGATAAAGCCGGCAATAGTGTAAGCAAATGGTATTTTCCCACAGCTGGCCAGCCCAGCCGCAGCCGATACCATATTGGCTTCCGATATGCCAAAATTAATGAATTGCTCAGGGAAGTCCCTGCGAAAGTCATCGAAGATAATCGCACCATTATCAGCCACCAGCGCCAATACGTTTTTATCTCCTGCTGCCAGGTCATAAACCGCCTTTATATATGCATTTCTCATTGTTCCATCAGCTCCTGCATGTCCATTTCCAGTTCATCTAGCACGATCTTTAGTTCCTCTTCATCAGGAAGTCTAAAATGCCATATGGGTACTCCCTCCATAAAGGAAACTCCTTTGCCCTTGATGGTATGTGCGATTATAATCCGCGGTGAATGGTTGGGGTTAGGCTTAAGCGCATTGATTAATGCCGGTATATCGTGGCCGTCAACCTCCTGGACGGCCCAACCAAACGCTTTCCACTTATCCATAAAAGGCTCCATTTTTATTATGTTATCCAGTTTATCCATGGCCTGAAGCTTGTTGTAATCCAGAATTACCGTCAGTTTATCCAGTTTTTGGGAAGCGGCAAACAGGGCCGCCTCCCAAATTGATCCTTCCTGGCATTCTCCGTCACCGAGCAGAACAAACACTTGATATTCCTGGTTGTTAAGCTTTCCGGCCATAGCAATCCCCGAGGCAAATCCCAAACCATGCCCCAATGCTCCGGTGGTGGCTTCTACACCAGGCAGCTCGCGCATATTGGGGTGCCCTCCCAAGCGAGAACCGTCCTGACAAAAACCATATAATTCCTCTTCCTCCCAAAATCCCGCCTGCGCCAATACCGCATACAAGGCGGCACTGGCATGACCTTTACTCATGATGAAACGATCTCGCTGTTCTTTTTGAGGATTATTTGCATCATAATTTAATACTCCGCCAAAATAGAGAGTGGTTAAAATCTCTACGGCGGAAAAAGCGGGGGCTATGTGTCCACCACCAGCCTTGTAGGCCATTTTGAATATATCCTGACGGGCTTTCCTGGCCCGGCGGTATAAAAGATCGATATCACTGTCACTATTCATATCTTTTCTCCTTAATCTATAGCACTTGCGGCCATCATATGAAATTAATATGGTTCTTGTTTAACGACAAAAAGGTATTCAGTAAGATATTGCGGTCATCATATACACAATGATGCTGGCATTCCTTACTGGCATCAAAGCGCCTGAATTTATCATCGGTTTCCTTAGAAAACCAAACCTCTTTGAAAGACCTGTCGTTTAGGTCTCCGATAATTCCATTTTTCAAGTAAGCCTTATCATGGCAATAATAAACCTTGCAATCCGCCGCTATTACTGTGACTATTTCCTTCATAACACAGTTGCTGTACTGTCTTTGAAATACGGCACACAAATCAAAATCACTTTCATATAGATTAATTACCGAAAATCGCTGGGACTGAAACTCATCTTTTACCCGGTGGATTTGCTCAATAACCCGTTCCTTGATTTCTTTGTGATATTCGTCTACATCATTGGTCATACGGGCAGTGTATTTGATATGATTGACTCCCAAGTCATGCATTAGTTTGCCTGCCAGATAAATCTCATCGGCATTCTCTCTGTTAACTACAAAGTTAATCCCTAACTCACAATCCTTCCCTTTCAACAAAGCAAACTTTTCAATGTTGGTGCATACCCTTGAAAACGATTCCAGGAGAATCCCCCGGGTTTGGGCATAGGTCTCCGGACTGCCAGCATCCAGAGAAATCCTCACCCATTTAGCCCGAGCGAGTAACTCTGCCACCTTATCCTTTAAGAAATATCCGTTAGTAATAACTGAAAGATCAATATTATTATCTATAATCATCTGCATAGCCCGAATAATATCAGGATATAACAGAGGTTCACCACCGCCGCTAAAGGTTACTGCCTTAACACCCATGTCTGCCATATCGCCTATTATTTCATTCATTTTTTCCCACGGTATCTGATTCCTGTTCTCCTGCCCTTCCAGATCCAGGTATTGACCGCTGGCATAATGACAATAGTTGCAGTTGTGGTTGCATTTATTGGTAGGCTTAATTCGAATATATAAAGGTGCAGTCCGTTTATGGTCAGCAATCTTCTGTAGTTTTTCGGGATGAGCAAATATTTTTAAATTACTATAGGGCGTAGCTAGATTTTCCATTATCTTCATCCTTTCCCTATTAACTGTTTAAATGAAATTAATGTGTCCAGATGGATATTTTATTTGCTCCAAATATCGGTTTATTTCATCAAGCCGGCACAATTCTCTACACGCATCTATATCCATACTTTTTATATAGGCCAAGGCTTTTTTCCTTTTTTCGCCTTCCCATATCTCGCTGAAACTTTGTTCTTTTAGATTACCATAGCAAAAAGCTGCATTTCCTATATAGGCAATGCATGCCCAGACATTAGCTTGAGCATCAATATAAGACCAAAAAGGTATGCCTAGACACTCCGTGTAGCTGCGTTTTTGTTTCAATTTCTTCATAGAAGAGGAGCGGAAAATAATATTAAATTCCTGAGTCTTTAAACGGTTTAGTTCCTTTTCCATGTCCAAATATTCTTTATAATCCAGGCTTTCCTCAATCTGCGTATGGCTGGCCGGATGTTTGGAAAAGGGCTTTACTGTAAAATAATCAACCCCCAGGGCTTTTAATTCTTTCGCCAATATTAAAACATCGGCAGCATTCTCAGGTATTAACAATAGCTGTACACCTATCGTGCTGGTCAGCTTTTTATCTTGCTTTATCTTTACCGCCTCAGCTAAATTGGCCAATATTTTTTCGTAATCTCCAGCTTTGCTTTTATGTATTAATTGATGGGTCCGGTCCATTCCGGCATTTAGGCTCACCCGTATCCACGTCAGTGCAGCCAAACATTCACGGGCTACTTCCAGACTAAATAAAATTCCATTCGTGGACATTCCCATATCCAAACCGATGCTTTGGCCATAATTGACAATGTCAGGCGTATTTCCATTAAGCAGCGGTTCTCCCTCTCCACAGACGACGATGCTCTTTACTCCCTTGCCCTGCATTTCAGTAAGAGCCTTAATCATTAGCTGCCTGTCCAGCAGCTTAGGTTCATAGTTCAAATAATCAAAGGCACAAAAAATACAGCGGTAGTTACATGCTCCTGAAGGTGATATCTCAACCGTAAGCGGATATATATCCCCCTTCTGTAACCACTCAGCAACCCTGGCGGGATGATAAATAAGCTTGTGGGAATCTATCCTTAAATTATCTTCCATTATAAGTTATTCTTCCTTGCTGTTTATTTCTTGCTCTTCCGTGCTGTTTTACGGCTTTATATATTCAATAAGGTCGAAGCAAATTTTAAAAGTTCCAGTTTGTTGCTAGCCTTTGAATTACCAAGCACATTGGCTGCTAATGCTCCGGCAATATTACCGAAAAAAGTCCCTATTTCCAAAGGCAACTTCAGCACGGCACATATACTGCTCAGGGCAAAAAAGGCATCTCCTGCTCCTACGGTATCTTGTACATTTAAGGTAAGCGCCGGTGCTTTAGATGTGTTGCCATCAGCATCAATAGCTATTGCCCCTAAAGACCCTAACGTCAGCCAACCGCCCCTGCTGTTCAAATGTTTTTTTAGCCTGGCCAACAAGATTGGATAATCGGTAGAACGGGTACTGTATGCTAAACTGATTTCTCTTTGATCCAATGTAAATACGTTGGCCCGGCTATATTTTGTTATTAAATTCATACCAAAGTTGGTGGAATTGGTTTGACAGTTTAAAGCTATAAATTTAGATTTATCTTGAATAATATCCATCGCTTTTTGATCTAATGCACCATGCCCGTAATCGGCCACAATTACCATATCAAAAGTGGGAATTATTTTGTCAAGTTTTTGATAGAAAACGGCTCGATTTACCTTATCATTGTTTTCTTCCTCCATTAAGTAATTAATGGAGAACAGCTTATCATATTCGTCCCTGATACCCCTTTTTTCAATAAATCTTCGTTTTCTGGTAGTTTGAAAAAAGGGATCTATACATAGATCCAAGAACATGTCCCTGCTCAATTCATTCAACATTTGACTATGTATGGGGGCTTCTTGTCCAATTAAAGTACATACACTTACATTCTCAATAAAAGCGGCAATATGCCTGGCGACTACCAAGGCTCCGCCCAAATAGCTCTCTTCTTTGAGATATCGACTCGAAAGCCCTCTGTCTTTAGACATTAAACCCAAAACATTGGAAAAAACATATTCGTCTATTACCGCATCCCCGACTACTAAAACTTTGAGATTGGCCAAATCTTCTACGATCTTTTTAATATCTGCAAATGAGAATCTAACCGCTAAATCCCTGGTATATTCCTTTACTCCAGGCGGGAATACTTCAAAATTATGATTCAGGAGCCTGGTGGAGCTAAATACTACCTCATCATCAGTAAAATATACATCCCCACCACAATCCCTTACAGCAGCTACCTCTTTCTCTATATTTTGGCTCAAGTCTTCTTCGAAGTTTTCATACTCTTTACCCTTAACATAAAAATCAGGACGGATAAAGTTAATAATCTCCATAGAAGTCTCATTTTCAGAAAGAATTACGTAATCGACACATTCCAAAGCCGCCAATGATTTCATACGTAACTCATCGGAAAAATAGGGCCGACCCGGCCCCTTATTTACATAGGCGGCAGCCGTAATCGTTATAACCAGGATTTCACCCATTTTTTTGGCTTCCTCTAAATGGACAATATGACCGGGATGAAGTAAATCAAAAACGCCATGACATTGAACGACCTTTTTTCCTTGCTGTCGTAATTCTTCTCTCTTTAATAAAAATTCCTGAGGATTTACTATTTTCAAATCAGTTCACCTCATACTATATATTTATCTGTCTGGCCAATTTTTGCGCTACCTCCGCTAAAACCTTAGGAAAGAGGTTTTCATAATTAATCTCACTTCTTATTTTCTTTTGGGCATTTTTTATGATCTCTTTTCTTGTTTCCTCGTTTTCCAGATAATAATCAACTTTGCGATATAAATCCTCTTTGTCGTAATAAAAGACAATTTCTTTATTTTCTTCCATGTATGTCCTGACATCTGTTAAATCATGTTCAACGGGAATGTTTATACCCATATAAAAACCACCGCTTAAAAAGGTTTCAAATACCCGTGGATGCGCTGAAGCACCAGGGTTTGTCCCCAAAACAATCTTGCTGGCTTTAATTACCTTAGCCAGTTTTTCGCCATTTTCTGCAACTCCTTGCGCATATTTATTTAATACCGGGTGATCCAGCCAGGCCCTGCCCCAGAGTCTCATATTATAGCCTTTTTCATGAAGCCATTCCAGAGGAAGTGAACGTAGAATTTGCCAGCCAACCATTACTATAAACCTAAATGCCATCTGTTCTTTATCTTTTTCGGGTAATCCAACACCATATTCCTCATAATACCGATCTAAAAACTCCTTATATTCCTCAATGCTATATATCAAAGATTCATTATAAAAATTTTGATATAATTCTTCATAAGCATCTGTATACAGTTTTTCAAATTTTGTATACAAGGCATGTCCTTTTATTTCAATTAAAAAGCTGTCCAGTCCCTTCCTGGGATTTCCAGCATTAGAAAAAAGGCAGATATCGCAGCTGTATTCTTTTTGCTCTTCATCCGATAAGTCATATTCGCGGTATAATTTCGCATCAGGCACAATTATAGGGCCTTCAATTATTCTATCCTCTGGATGACCTCTTTCTAAAAGAAGTTCCTTTTTGGAAAACCAGTAATCAAGTATAAAATCAAGCTCCGTAGTCTTTGCGGCGCTTTCGTAGGACATTCGCTCATAAGGATCCATAGCCCACATAAAATAGAGCATATTGGCTGGTAAGATATCCCGTTGATAGCGAAAATCGTTTATCATAAAAAATATGTCGGGTCGAAATTCATTCAAACATTCAAATAAATCAGCTGTTGTTACGCGAAAAATGTTGCCCTCTTCAATAAGTATCCGGTTAGGTATGTGTAATCTATCACATGCCCTGGCCAAATCCCGGATATAATACTGGGTGGCGGTGGAAAAAATACTGGTGAAAAACAGTATCCGCGGCTTGCCTGATTGCAGGCTGTCTAACAGGTCTTTTGAGGACAAATGACCATAGTATTCATCGGCTTCCTTGCGGTTTCTTTTATAATTTTCATCATTTCTTTGATGTATACGATTAATTTCATCTATTAGTTCGTCGGTTTCCTCTAAACTCAGATATATTTTAGGTAATAAAGTCTGATAATTTTGGAACCATGCCGACAATTCCTCCCTGGTAAATAAAAAAACTATTCGTTCGTTTTTCAATATAAGGCTAAAATCAAAACACTGCAGATAAGGCAATAATAAAACAATACTGTCGTAATAGAGGTATAACGGTTTTTTCATCCATGGAAAGCTGGGATTTTCTTCTCTATTTTCAATTTCCACTATAAACACTTTTTTAAAATTAAAATAATTTTTGAAAATAATAACCTTTCCTGCTCCCGTTCTGGTATCTATTGAATCTCTGGGATGAGGCAGAATATTTTCCAATTGTTTATCCTGCAAATTGTATTTAAAATACTCTTCATCGCATTTTAATATGATAAAATCAAATTCCGATATTCCCTTACTTAACTCCGGTTTGAAATAAGGATATTTCTCTAAATACAGACGGTTTCTCTCATAACATTTTTTTAGGCTTTCTTTATAAGGAAGATAGAACTCTTCCATTAACATTTTTTCAAACAATTCCGGTAATATATTTTCCTGGCAGAGATTAATCAAATAAGTAAGGGCCTCTTTTCTACGCTTCTGCTTCAATAATTTAATTATCTTTTTTTGCTCTGCCATTATTTGATTTTTACTCTCGGCAGGTAAATTCATACCCATAAAATCCTCCTGTGCCATCCACGCATTTTTTACAATTGCTCTGTTTTCTTCTTAAGCAGCTCATACATGAAATCCCCATACTCGGCCAATCGCTGGGAATAGCCTATAACTGTCTTCATAAGAGATTCAGCCTGCTTGTCCAGATCCTGTCCGTCATATAAATGGGCGGTACGAATCGAATAGTAGTGATTGCTCAGTTCGGTATATATGACTACACGGTAGAAAGGAATCCTCATCAGCTCGTCTTCATATTTCTGCAGACCTTTCAAAGAGGACACGATATCTGTAATTTTTGCTTCGCTGCTTAGTATCTCCCGCAGTTCGTCAACGCGTGCTTGGTTCAGTTCCAGAATCCGTTCGGTTTCCTGCCTGGCTTGCAGAATAGACTGGTTGATGGCCGGGGTTTTATCCTCGGCCCCGGCAAAAAGCTTCTCGATAGCGGCGGTTATGCCCCGGCTTGCGGGCAGCTCATCCAGGATTTCCTGCAGCATCTTGTTGGGAGCACCGGCCAGAGGCAGGCCGCCCTCGGTAGCATTGACAAACCGGATGCCGTTATAAGCTGCAATCGCCTTCTCCATTTCCGTCCGGATGCCTGCAAAAGGCTTGGAAGTAATCACGTCATTGCCGTAAATATCTTTTTCCTTTATAAAACCCTCTCCGCTGTTATATCGCAAATCAGCCCAGGATCCGTCCGCATATAAACGATTGTCGGTCATGCATAGATCCTGGCCGGTAAAAATAATATGGCTGCAGCCTGCCCGGCACAGCAGACCCAGGGTTACGTTGGCAATCGTCCCCCCGCCGCTGACCATCAGGCAGCTTTGGCCACTGAGCTCATAACAATAGCGGCTGATCTCGTCCCCGATCATTACCATCCGGGCTTTAGGGGCATTGTAATTGGCCACCACCAAATAATCCAGGGTATTGGCAAAAAGCAGGGGGATATTTTCAAAATCCTCTATCCCGTCAAAAACCGTATTCTCATCCGGATAAGGACTGAATGCGGCCCGGGCATGCGGACGGATGCCTTTGTTATATAAAATTTTTATGGCGCTGCCCACAGCCACTATAAAAGCTTTATCCTTGGCCGCCTCCAGCAGGTGGATGTTTTTATTTAAAGAAGGTCCGGCCGATACCATTATGGCCGGCTTGCCTTGCAACTCAGCCAGCAATTCCGCCATATCAATGCCAGGAGCATTGATGTTGTTGATAATGTTTTGGGTCTTTAAATAGATGTTTTTTTTCACGGTACTAATACCCACCTGGGTTTGTTGTACAGCTCGCACGATCACCTGCTGTATTTTTTCATAATAATCTTTAAATAAGGTTCGATAGGGCAGATGATAAACCATGCCATATTTTTTCTTTAATTCTTGGGTCCATTGAGCAGCTATTTCCTGCCCGACATCTTCTGCCTCTCTGTTAAACATAAAGGTAATCTTTTTAACCCGGGCTAATCTGTCCACAGCTTCTTTTTGGGCCAGAACTCGTGTTAAAATATCCAGTGCCGGCTCCACCAAAATGACCCTTTCTAAACTTGGGAAATGATTACCGGCATATTCCAGGGCATAGGCGCAGCCAATTCCAAATACGATCAATACCTCCACATCGTCTTGCACTTCGGCAAACATGGCCTGCATTTCCCGCTCGCGGTTATACAGGCTGTGCAGGTTGCAAGCCGCAAGATCATTCTGAATCAAATAATTAAGCTCTCCCGGCAGCTTGTTCATCTGGACATGAAATATGGCTTGCATTGTGGACAGGCTTTTTTGAAACTCGGCAATCTGTTTTTCCATGACCTGATTGGCCTGTTGCCGGGGATTTATACGATTGTTGTTCTTAAATAATTCTTTCTTGACTTTTTTCATAATTTTTTCCTTTCAGGATAATTACCATATCATTGATAGGCGCTGGTGATAAGGGGCTGGACGGCATATTCCAAGATATCCGCAGTTAATAGGTAATCCTTATTTTGTAAGCCTTGATCCATTTGCCGCAGGGTTGCCTGGAGCTGCTCCTGTTGACCGGCGTCCAGTAATTCCTGCAAGTGATCCAGGAGGTCAAATATTTCGCCCAAATACTTTACAGCCTTCGGAATGTCATAATGGAACATGGCTAATTGAGCTTCATGTAACAGTTCCTCCATATTGCTTTCCTCCTTTCGTTATGACCGGATTTAACTCTACCTGTTCAGGGACGATGCAGGTATATGATTTCTTCTTCCCAGCAAGCCTGTATAAGCGCCCAAAACCTTGCCCAAGGCATGGGCAGGAAACGGCGATGGATTTGTTCACAGTTGATTTTTCCATCTATGATCAATAAAACGCGGAAAAGCTCCTCCGGTAAACTCAAGTCTTCAAATTCTATCCCTGCCTCCAACAACAAATGCTGGTGTTTGAGACCCACGATTGTCCGCTCCTCCTTTTTACCAATGCCGATATAAGGTGATAAATGAGGGACGTATTTGGAAGCTTGGGGATCATCTAAGGAAGGCATTTCCTGGCTATATGATCGATGGGCATAAAGAAAGTGATGCATCAGCATTTGGCCGCAGAACTGCTCTGCCAGGTAAGCCTTATCAAGTGCTGATAAGCCTTCAAAACAGGAGGTATCTATTGTCTGTAAATATCTGACCGGATCATAGCTGCGGGGATGCAACCCTGATATTAAACGAAATCCGGCTGACTCCATAATCCGGTTGCATTCCCGCAAGCCGTCAATGTGGTCTTTAAGTGGTTGGGTCAATAATTCTTTAACCAAATCCTGAGCTTCCTCATCGCTTAGCTGACCGGCCTTCATTGCCGTCACGCTTTCCTGCAGGTAGAGGTTCTCCTCCGGTTGGCTTCCGGTGTTGGCCTGGATTCTAAGCAGTCCTTCCTTTCCCAGGTTTTTCTGTAATTCTTTCAAAAATGAGGCCAGACCGTCAATCTGCTGCAGCGGCCTGGTTGGCATTATGAAATCATAGTCTCCTTCTTCCGGCAGGTCGGTTAAAAATTTGATGTTATTTAGCTTCAGGTCATCCGTATACTGCTGGGCTTGCGCCAAGGCTTCAGCGCTGGTATCACAGGCTGTAAATGACGTCTGCGGGTATTTGGTTGCCATCAGCAGCAATATTTCTCCGGTTCCACAGGCCGGGTCCAATACTTTTAGATTTTCCAAGGACTTATAGACCGGGCAGGCCAGGTGCTCCATATATGGCAGGCAAACGCTCAGGTTTACACTCAGCTCTCCTTTTCCGCCAGCTACAATTTTTAATTCTTCAGGTATCACTCCCTGCCAATTTCCGGGGTAGTTATCGTTTTCGGTCATTCCTATATCCAGCCTTTCGAACGATTATTAGATGTTAAGGAACTATTATATAGTATCGACAAACAATGCCATATATTTTAGTAGTAAAATATTATTCTATTGAAAAGAGGCCCTGATTTTATCCAGGGCCTCTTTTAGACTATAACTTATTTCATAATAAATTAGCCAAAACTCCTCATTATCTGAGCAGTTGCAGTACGGTCTGCGGCATCTGGTTGGCCTGAGCCAGCATGGAAGTGGCTGCATTGGCCAGAATCTGATATTTGGTGAAGGCCATCATTTCCTTGGCCATGTCTACGTCGCGAATACGGGATTCGGCGGCGGTCAGGTTTTCAGAGGTAACGCTCAGGTTGTTGATGGTGTGATCCAACCGGTTTTGCATCGCGCCTAGTTTAGCGCGTTCTTTAGATACGGTATCAATGGCGGAATCGATTTTGCCGATGGCTTCCGTGGCCAGGGTGTTGCTGGTTACCATAATATTGTCTACTCCCAGGGAGTCGGCACCCATATCAGCAATTCCCATACCCACATCTTGCTTCTGGTTGGCCCCGATTTGCAGTATCAGAGTGTTGTCAGCAATATGGACAAAGGTCGTGCCGGTATTTGCTTCTCCGCCGGTCAGTTTCCAATCTTTCTCTACTTCGTCCCATGTCGTTTTCAGGCCGGTGCTGGCATCGAATTCTACGTCTACGGCTTCATCGACTACACCTATCAGCATATTCTCCGAAACCTTGACGTCATCGGCAATCACAGTACCATCATGAGCATCGGTGACCTTAACGGTGAAGTTATTATTTTTAGCGGCCTGAATGGTGGTTAAACTGAGTGCAGCAATAACCGAGTCATCGCCCACAACCGATATCTGACCTTCGGTGCCGGCAACGGCACTGCGGATGACGAAGGTACCGGCGACTGATTCCAGACCGTCAGCGTCGGCCTTGGTCACAAAGGATACGAATTGATCATCATCAGCACCGACTCCCAGCAGACAGCCCTGTCCCAGCTGATCAGAGATGGCGGCGTTTAGCTTATTCTTGACATCCTCGATGGTATCGGCGCCGGAAATCGTAAGCGTGGCAGTCTTGCCGTTGCCCTGTACCAGAGTAAGGGTTTGGGTATCTTCCAGAATGAAGTTGCCGGAGGAATCCCAGAACTTGTCGATATCCCGCAGCAAGGTGGTCTCTTTGGCAAGCGTGCCGATAACGCTTGAATCCTCGCCTTGAGCCGAAGAAACATCAAATTTGCTCCTGAAAGCGGTAGTTGTAGTAGTTTCAAGCACTGCGTTGTCTATGGTGACACTGGCTGAATACTCCTCGCCGGTGACCCCGTCCAACTGGTAGAAACTGAAGCTGGTTTCCTTGTTGTCCAACATCTCGGTGCACAAATTATATTGGGCAACTATACAGCCTGTTGAGCAGATGGTCAACTGATCAGCGCCCGCTGCAATCCCGGCCGAGGCGTAGAATAGCATTTTGGTGCCTTCTTGTATATTGGAGGCCAGGCATGTGGCGCCAATCTGCAGCGTATAGCCCGCAAAGGCCAGGACGCAACCAGTAGCGCTGCAACCATATATCTGCACTTCACCCGTTATATCTTTGGTATTTCCTTTAATATCCATAACGTGAGCCTTAACGGACATGGTAATAATGCAGGTGTCCGTATCGACATCGGTAACCTCGAAAATAAGCGAACCGTTAACATAGCATGACCCCAGGGTCTGGGTTAAATTGCAGGTTGCCGCTGCAAAGGCGGCGCACCCGTCAGTTGCGTATATGCAGGTCATGTAAACAGTGGGATCGTAAGCTGCGGCATTGCATCTCACGGTATCGACCGAGTACGTTCCGGCCTTCATGGTGCCGCTCATTTGGATGTCTACTATTCCGGCTGCCGCCAGGGTCATCGCGCATAAATTAGTTGATACTGTTGCACCGCTATAACAAATCGCACCGGAAGTAACACACGAAGATACTGTGCTTGCCGAAGCCGTTACATAGGCTCCCAGACAATTGGCGACACCGCCGAAGCAGATGGCGGAATTGCATGTGGAAACGTTATGCATATTTACGGTCATAGTGAAATTGTCTCCGGTTTCTTTTGCTTTGAACAAGAAACCGGCGCCACCGGTATTAACCGTTGTGGTTAGTCTGGTACCCAGCCCGGCGGTGGCATTTACCTGCGCCGCTATCTCCTCGGCAGTTAACTCGTTGTCCTCACCGAAGGTTACATCGTAAGATTGACCATCATCAAAGGTAAAGGTTAGAGAGAAACAATCTACCGCCAGCAGCGTACCCTTGGTATAACTGTTCACACAAATCGCGGCCAGGGTGCCGTCGTCGATGTCTGTGCTGGTCAATTCGGATGTCGTCGCCGCTGCGGCATGCTTGATTTTAAAGATATCGGTTTTTTGAACCTGGTTGATACCGGCTTTAGCCTGGATTTCCAGCTTGTAGTTGCCGCCGCCGGCTGCCTTCTGTCCGAATTGGTCCAGAACTCTGAGGCCGTCGCGCATATAAACCTTGGTGGTCAGCAAGTCGGTAGAAGTATAGGCGGAAGTCGTTCCATCCAGCAGGCTTTTACTGTTGAACTCGGTGGTGGTGGCAATACGGTCTATTTCCTCGGTAAGCTGGTCAATTTCCAATTGGATCTGGCTGCGATCTTCGGAAGTATAGGTATCATTGGCAGCCTGTACGGATAGCTCGCGCATGCGCTGCAGAATGGAATGGGTCTCATTCAGGGCGCCTTCAGCCGTCTGAATCAGTGAGATGCCGTCCTGGGCGTTGCGGGAAGCCTGATCCAATCCGCGGATCTGGCTGCGCATTTTTTCAGATATGGCCAGACCGGCCGCATCGTCAGCCGCCTTGTTGATTCTAAGGCCGGAGGACAGTTTTTCCAGGGAAGCAGACATTCCCTTGTTGTTGATGGTTAGTTTGTTATAGGTGTTTAACGCGGGTATATTGTGGTTTATTATCATATCATTACCTCCTTGTAATTTTAGCTCTACATCCATGTAGGGCTGCTGTTAAATTTTTTTAGCGGTCAACCGCCAAATCTGCTTTAAGACGTTTTGGCAATCCCTCTCCCCTTCCTACAGCATATTTGATTTATCCGGCATTACCCGCTGTTGCTGATATCGAATACAGAGAATAAAAAAATAAGGGGATAAATCTGCCAATTTATCCCCTTATCCTAGTTTTTTATCTTCTTAGTCTTTTTTTCGTATCCTTAAGCCTGTTGCCTTAAAAACCCAAGCGAACCAAATGTCATTGCTATGAAACTAGTGTGCTTGTCATTGTTATGAAAACTTGCGTATTTGTCATTGCGAGGAGCGTAAGCGACGCGGCAATCTTCCCCGGTATTGATTACGTAAATGAAAAACGGTCTTACGCTTTTCGTTTATCGTGGCGGGTTATTACCCGTGATAATTGCGAACGCAACGTGGCAATCTATAATAACTTGGGATATAAGTCTTCCCAGTCCTTATTGAAGTCATCGATTAAATCTATTTTCTTTTGACGCGACCCGCCTTTTATTTGTTTTTCTCTTGCAATAGCAAATTTTATATCGTTAAAGACCTCATAATAAACCAATTTATTGATATTGTACTTTTTTGTAAAACTATCCGCTAATTTTTCTTTATGCTCATAAACTCTTCTTAGCAAGTTGTTTGTCACGCCTGTATACAAAACTGTGTTTTTATAATTCGTTAATACATAAACATAATAGTCTTTTCGCATTTTTCCGCCTATAAGAACAAGATTGCCGCGCTACGCTCGCAATGACGCGAGAACCGACCCCGCGTATCACCTTATAGATTACGCTATAGCTTGCAATGACATTTTAATTTTTAGCTGCTGCTGGTCGTGCCAAATGCATTCTGCAGATAGGTACTCTGGGCGCTAAGCTTTGCCAGGACGGTTTCCATGTTGGTAAACTGGTCATAATAGCGGTCTTCCAGATCCTCCATACGGTCGATCAGGTCACTGATACGGGTCTCATACCGAGTGATATCCGTGCCTATTGTACTGCTGTCATAGTAACTGGTATCACTGCCCGCCTTGGTTGTTATTTCGCTCATGGCGTCGGTCAGGCCGGTATAAAGCTTGGCGGCGATGCCTATGTCATAGCTCAAGTATCTGGTATAGGTATTATCATCATAGGTCACGGTGGTGGTAGCGGTGATGTCCGTCTGCTCCAGGGTAAAGAGTAATTTAACACTGTCGGCGTCACTCTCCAGGGCGGCCTTGAGTGCAGTTTCATCACTGATATAAAGTTTGCTGTTCTCGGTACTGTTCGAGGAATACTCGCCAGTCGTGATTCCAATCGCGGCCAGACTGCGGTACTTGCAATTACTGACCGTTTTGCCGGTAGTAGAATCTACATAGTCCACCAGTTCATCTTTGCTCTCGACATTGGCATCGGCTACTTTATCCGCCAATACAGTGGAGGCAATGGAGCGCAAGTTGGACAGGGTGGTACGCAAAATATCTTCATTTTTCATCAAACCTTGCTTGGCCTTGGTTTCCCAGGCTTCAATCTGGTCCTCGGTCATCTCCTCTTTCTGGGCATCCGTCAGGGGCATGTATTTTACCTCATGATCTTCGTAAACGCGGGTTTCCTTTAATTTGGTATCTATGGCGGTCACCGCCGCATTATAGGCTTCCACAAAGGCCTTGATCTTGGTTATGGCGGTTTCGGTATCATTAGTCACGGTTAATGTCACCGCAGTACCCGCCACTGCATTGGGGTCGATTTTGAAATTGATATTATTCAGGGTAAAACTGTTGGAATCGAACTCCAGACCGGTCGCGTCATTATAGTCTATGATGGCCTTGGTGCCAGTGTTTTCATCCATAGTCAGGTTAAGCTTGCTGCCCAAAAATTCCTCCTCATCGGCTCGAACGGCAATCGGTCCGTTGCAGGTGAGTGCAAAACAACCGAGGGTCGAGTTATAAGCAGCCGTAATGCCGGTAGTGGCCGTCTGGGCATTAATACCAGTCACCAATCCGTCTATGGTGGTCGTAGTGGGATTAAAACTGAAACTATAGGCTGTAGTTCCGGTTCCCTGCAAGCTGAAGGTTACCGCCGAGGGTACGGTTTCCGTGCTGGCATACAAAGTGCTCAGCAACGCTGTACTTGCAGGCGCTGTGGTCGCAATAGCATTGGTACTGGTGATGGTATGAGCGGTTCCGGTTGTACCATAATCGAACGCCAGCTTGAGGGTGTCCTTCAGAAAACTGCCGGTTCCATCCAGGCTATCCACTTTCACACTGATTTCGGCATCTTCCCCATATTCGCTGCTGGTCAGGAATAAGCGATCCACCCCGGAATCATAGTAGGCGGTTATCCCCGTATCCTGGTCGTTGATCCCGTCAACAATATCATCCATGGTGGCGTCTCCAGCCGCGAAATCAAAGGCAATCTCGCCATCCTTGCCTTTAAGGGTAAACTTGATGGCAGCGTCTTCGTCCAGGTTAAACTGGGTGGCAATGGTCGTACTGTCCCCGCTGGATCCCAGCGCCGCCGTGCTGGAATAAGAAACCCGCGTAGCCGCCTGTTGTACCTTCACCGTATAGATGCCGGTTACAGCATCACTTTTGGCAGTAGCGGTCAAGGTGTCTTCATCCGAACTGGCTACCGTCTTGCTATTATAAGTGGCATCCAATTTCATATCGGAAACTGCGGTTCGGACTGCCAGGAGCTTGGTATTGATCTCCCGGTACGCATCTTTTTTCCACTCCAAAATCTGCTTTTGCTGGTATAGTTTATCCAGTTTGGTTTGCTCAGCCGACATGAGTTTCGTTACGACGGTTTCGGTATCCATCCCACTGACCAGTCCGCTTAAACTAATACCGCTGGTACTACTCATAGCAATTCGCTCCTCTCTAAAGTTGTCTGGAAAATCTATAAACAAAAGACCCTATGGGGCTTCATAGTGTCAATCAAGGCAGACCGAGCAAAAAAGTTCAAGAGCAAGGCCTCAATGTAAGCCCGTGATTGAGGCGTACATAAGGTACGTCGATTGAACGGGTTTTCGTTGATAACGCAGCTATTGGGCTTTTTTGACGGTCTGAAGACCCTATGGGGCTTTATATTCCTTTAATTTTTGCAGTTCGGTCTTCATCTTGTCCAGGTTCTCTGAGGCCCGCCTATTTTCAGCCTGAATGTCTTCGTATACTTCTTTACGGAAGATCTTTATATTTTTCGGGGCATCAATCCCTATCCGGATATTATCTCCTTGGATATCAAGGATGCTGATTTCTATATTATCTCCTACGATTATGCTCTCGCCGATTTTTCTGCTAAGTACCAGCATAGGCTAATCCCCCTCCCCGGCAGCCGCAGCAGTCTTCCCGGGCTTAAATATGAGATGCCGGGTGGAATATTTGGCATTAACGGTTACATACTGCATCGCCTGGCGATTTTGAGGATTAATCACTATCGGAGCGAGCAGGTTGGCGGTAGTAAGCTGAAAATCCTCGGGGATCGTAAGTATTGTATAAATCGCTAATTCCCGTGCTTCTCCCTGAAGATACAGGCCTTGAAGTTCTTCGTCGGTCAGCTCGATTTCATAGTCCGGAAAGAATACAAAGGGATGGGCTATTACCAGGCAAAGATCCGGTTCTTGCACTGATTGCAGATAATAAAAGGGGCTTTTCTCATCCAGGGGAATAATAATATATTGTTTGTATTCTTCAAAGGCTGGGATGCCTTCAGCAAAATGAATGATGTCCTTAGCATCTATTTCAATTTCACCCAGCAAACTACTATTGACGATCATAGCTTTACCCTCCTATGGAGTTATATCTTCAACGCAACGGTGGTTTCTTATTCAATCTAAGCCCTGGTATCTACATTTTTCCCTACCCAGTTGATATCCAGGGCAGGTTTTTGTATTAAATAGGTTGTAACCTGGCCCGGCTGATTGTTCGATTCCACGCTGGCCGGCATATAGTTAATGTTCACTTCAGCCGCCTGGTAGTCAATCTGCACCGGGTACACTTCACAGGTAATGACAGGCGGTTGTTTGGGTATCATCTGCAGATTAAAGTCCCGTTGCTGGCAAAAATGAGAGCTGGCAATATCTGCTATGGAGGAACCTCTGATCTTCGCCAACTGATCTCCTTCGGAAGCAATCCGGGCCAGACCCGACATATAGTCTGATTGAACCTCAGCTAACCAGTCATTCATAAAACGCGAAATACTTTTGAAGCCTTTGTCGCCAAAGCACTGGCTCTGGTCAATATGCAGCCGTGGATCGGGAGACTGTATATCCAACTGGGCCGGACTGGTCACGATTTCCACCCGACCCGGGTCAGTCTGCAGCTGAACCTGGGCTTTGGTGATATTTAGGCCAATTAAGGCAGGCTGCCGGTCAATCCTAAGTTCCAAACCCATAACCTCCCGAACCAAGCAAGTCGGGGACTATTCTTAACTTGCATCCCGAGTAATCCGAAAACGCGCCCTAATCAACACCCTGTAACATCCTATTCTGTCTCTACTTTCGCTCCTGACATTGATGACCAAGATCCCCCCTACGGGGACCACACATGCGCCGCAAGCGGCACAATTAAGGTTGCTTCGCTGACGCTCAGGACAACATCAGGGCCAGACATCAGAGCCGTCATTTTCATTGGTGGTTGCAGCCCCCGGCCATGGGTGGTCAGCTCAAAAAGTCAATCAGCGTTGGCTGGATAATCTTGGCTCCGGCAGCCAGCGAAGATTGGTATACATTCTCCTGCATCTTAAGGTTTATGATCGCTTCCGCTTCATCGACGTCTTCATTCTGGGACAAAAGGTCAGTAAATGAAGTCTGGGTAGACTCCAGACGGCTCTGTTGCAGTTCCAGACGGTTCACCCGGGCGCCGATGGTCGAACAATATAGAAGTAATGTATTTATTCTAGAATCGCACCCTTTCAGCTCGTTGCCCACCTGAGGCAGTTTGCCGGCCTCCACTTTGGCGCACAAATCATCTACAAAGCTAAATATACCCGCCTCGTAATCAAAAGAGGTTATTGGATTGGTGGCATCGCTGCTGGTAAAAGTTTCAGTCTTCAGGCTTATACTGCCGCTATAGCTAATGCCTAATTCCTCGTTTAAAGTAAAGAATTTCAAATCCCGGGTGTTATTATCAAAAAATTCGTTTTGGAAAGCATAACTGGTGGTACTTTCGGGCGTCGCCTCGCCGTCGACATCCAAAAAGGTATACCCAAAATCGACCCTCTCGGCAGTTTCATCGGGTAAACCCGTCTGTTGAGCGGTCACGGTAATAACGGTCTTATCGCCTACTGAAAGCTGGGGATTATCGGGATCAATCCCGCCTAGAGCGTTTCCGCTGTTATTCCAGACCACAATATCGTCCGGAAAGGATGTATTAGCCGTACCGTCAGGGTTGTTAAAGGCGGAGGACGGTATGGTAAACAGAGCCTCCCCATTCGCCGTCTCCATATTCAACTCCACATTATCAAGTTCTACATATTTATAGGCCCCATCCACGGCGCTATAAACATGTCCCTTAATATCTACCGTTACCTTGGGAATATCGTCATATACCCATTGGGTACCGTCAAATACGGCCTTTACCGGGGTGTAGGCCTCGCCGTCAGCCCCGTATGCTTTACTCTTGCCATCCCCGCCTACATTATCATTCCATATCACGGTATCCCCAACGGCAGGGGCGCCATCCACAGTAAAGGTGATAGAATGAGTGGTATCATCATAGACAGCGCTGGTTAGCGCGGCAGTGCTGCCCGACGCAGTGGTATAAGTAAAGTCGGAGGCTAGGTCGGTTCCGTCGGCTATTGCTGCCATGTTATCACTGGCATCGTTCATATACATAGCCTGATCAAATGTTAACACGGGCGCCGCCGCGGTGGAATCCGAAAGTTCGACCCGGGGAGTACCGGGAGGATAAACCGCTTGAACATACTTTACCTCTAACATTAAGGAAGCATTATAATCAGAGTTGCTGGTTGAAGCTGTTTTTCCTGCACCCAGGCTGGCGGCCGTACTGGCATCATTATAAAAAAACGAGCCATTCTTGGTTATCGAACTCATATAACTCTGGGTTTCATTAGCCTCGGAAGCTACTGCCGTCGTGGTTACACAAGTATTTACGCTGTAATGACCCTCCTGGATATCCTGGGCCTGCAGGTCTTCCAATATCTTGTTTCCGCTGGCATCCTCCGCAATATTAAGCGCTTTCATGCGGCCGTTAAAGAAATTTTTCACATCGGTAATATTCATGGGTATGGTCACGCCTGCGCTTATTTCGATACTAAGCTGTTCATCATTTCCCACCCATTCTCCATCCTGGAAGGGATCTTCGGTAACGTTGGTTCCTGAGAAAATGGCCTTAGTGCCATAGGTGGCGTTGGCAATAACTTTCAGCTGGTCGTTTAATTCACTTATCTCTAGGGCTATAGCCGCCTCTTCATCGGTACTGTTGGTACCGGTAGCCGCCTTAACCGTCAGTTCGCGAATTCTTTGCATAACATCGTTAATATTCTGGAGAGAACCGTCCATAGTCTCCATATAATTAATAGCATCGGCTATATTGGACAGATATTGCTCACCTTCCGTCAAGCTGGTGCGCAGACGCAAGGATTTGGCCACCCCGGCGGGATCATCCGAAGGTTTGTTGATCTTCCGGCCCGTGGATAGCTGCTCCTGGTACACCGCCATATTCTGAATATTGTTATTCACATAACTAACCAGGTCATTGGCCATCATTTTATTGGTAATTCTTGTCATTACGCGTTCCCTCCCGATCTATCCATTATCTTCCTACCACGCCCATACCGTTAATGATCGTATCAAGGGCCTCATCAATTACCGTAATAAACCGGGCCGCGGCATTATAAGCCTGCTGAAATTTAATCATATTGGTCGCCTCTTCATCCAGAGAAACACCGGAGACAGCCTGACGCTTATTTTCCAATTCGGTAAGTATGGTTGTCTCATTGTCAACCATGCGCTGGGCTTCCTCGCTCTGAACGCCTACATCTGCCGCCAACGCGGCCCAGTATTCATCGACAGTATTATTTTCTACCATGCCGCTATCTTCAAGGGTTTGTTCATAATAGGAAAAATGGGCCGCCGGAGTCGTAGCCGCATCGACATCAGGGTTGGCGGTAACCAGGGTTCCCACCGTCAGCTCTATGGAGCCGTCGTAGCTGGTTCCAAAAGACTTACTGGCCTGGTTGTCATTCAAGGTAAAAAACTGGATTGCTGCTGTGTTACTATCCAACACCCCTTCATTAAATATGAAACTCCGGGTGCTCCCACTGGCACAATTGTAATCGTAGGCAATATCCACCTGCTGATAATTTGACGCCCCATCCGTGGCCGCGGTAAGACTCAAAACTCCTTTGTCGCCGGCTTTTAGCTCAGCAACAGCGCGGCTGGCTTCAGTATCCAAGCCGGTAACATCAAAGGTAAGGGAGCCTATGGTAAGCGATTGGGTGGCAGATCCGCCGTATTGAAGCGTAACGGTTCCGGATTGATCGGATTGCGTCCCGTCGGTATTATATTCATGGGACAAATATCTGTATTTTACCTCACCGGTAGTAGTATTCACCGATTCTACCGTCAGTTCGATAGATGCATTAACCGCTAAATTGTCTGCATCGCTAACGGTTCCTATCTCCCCGCTGCCGAATATACTCGCAGCCGTTCTTTGATTATAATGCTGGGTCTCCACTAACTGGGCGGCGACAGCATCCGGTTGGTCAACCCGGGTTAATATCTGATACTCCCCATTCTGCAAATTGTTCGATTGTATATCGGATATACCTGAATTATTATTAATTACTTCCAAGTTCGATACCGTCCCGGAATAGAAGAAGAGTTCCAGTCCGTCGCTGCGTACGCTGACATCCAGCTCTTTTTCATCCAGTTGAATCTGTATGGCCTCCACCAGGCTTTGCATATCGGTAAAGGTATTCGGGGCGTTAATAGTGATGGTCGCAGCAAGGCTTTCATCGTTGCCATCGTCAACAATAAAGCTCAAGGCATCTGCGGAGTCCAGGTCTATGCCTATCCCCTTGGTTTTTAAATCATATTCAATGTTGTTCAAATCCTGCTTCAATTGGGCTATGGCTAGGGCATTGGTACCATCGCCAAAATTCGACTGATTACCGTCCTCATCCCAGGTTGGGCTGCTGGCAGCAGCTATATTTTTAGAATCGGACTGGATTGCTGCACTCACTTCCATAAACTGAGCCCAGTCTTGAAAATCGTTGACATCGTCGGGCATACAAAAAAAGTTGTTTTCCTGGTCGTCAATTATATCAGGGGATTGAGTCGTATTGTTGATGCTATACCCTCCCCGGTGCAGTTCATTGGTTTTTACGATGACGGTTTTGGCTATAGCGTTGATTTCATCAATCATGTTGGGAATAGTTTCACTATACTCGGAAGGCTCTATTTCCTGTTCCAGGCTGGTTTTTCCACGGGCATCCAGGAGCCCCTTCAACTCGCCCCCATCTATCTGAACTCTGGTCTGAGTATCCTCCCAGACCAATAAATACATATTCTCATCATCAGCGATGGTATCTATTTGAGAACAGTTTTTCCCGTCTACCAGCATCCTGTCGCCTAACTGCAGGTCAACCATATTATTGTCATCGACATAAACATTGATATCTACCATTGCGCTTATTTCATCAATTAGCAAATCCCTGGTATCGCATAGATCGTTGGCATCTTTACCGGTTGCGGTGATTGTGGCAATTTGCTTATTTAAATCCGCTATCTCCGCAGCCTTGATATTTATCTCCTCGGCTTTGGTTTTCACTTCATCATTTATGCCATCACGCAGATCTGTCAATTTCTGGTAGGTTTCCTTAAATGCCTCCGCCATAGCCATACCCCGCTGAGTTACTACCGAGCGAACCGCCTCGCTCTCAGGATCTTTAGATACATTCTGCCATGATTCCCAGAATTGATCCATAACTGTCCGTAGGCCGTCTTCCGTTGGCTCGTTCAAGATCCCCTCAATTTGGGAGAGGGTAGACTCCATTGACGTCCAGTAGCCGTTAATTGTATTCTCATTGCGAATCTGGCCGTCTACAAATGAATTTCTTACCCTGGTGACCGAATCGACAACTACCCCGGTACCTAGTTGCTGAGCGCTGGTAGAATTATTGATCGAAGGAGTATTCCAAGGCACAGTAGTAACCGCATTGGCCACCTGCCGGGAGTACCCGGCGGTATTGGCATTAGAAATATTGTGCCCGACGGTACTCAAAGCCACCTGGTTGGCTGCGATAGCGCGTTTGCCGGTTTCCAAGCTCATAAAGGTATTCATAATCTAGCCTCGCTTCTCACAAAGATCATATTTTCTTATCCAATAACCTCATTATCGGACGGGCCGTACTTTCGTCCACCTGTATGCCCATATCCGAGTACGTGCCTGCTACATCGCCGGTCAGTATGGATTGTACTATATTTATGTATTCCAGTGACTGGTTAATTAAATCATTATTCTCTTTATTGGCAGACTGCAGACGGGCAAGACTCCCCTTCAATTGTTTGACCTCGGTCTGCATTTCCCCTACCCATTCGGGGCACAAATCCTTTACCTTGGCCAGCATCTGGCCGATGGGCAATTCTTGCACCGATGTTTCCCATAGCCGAGCCAGCTTTGCATGTATTCTAAAACGGGCAACCTCCAGCTTCTGCAAATTAGAAACCAGGATGCCCTCCTTCTGGTTTAATTTATTTAACTCATCCACCTGACCCAGGATAATGATCCGCCGTTTTTCCTCTTCCAACTGAACCAAGCTGATTAATGCCCGGTTTTGCTTTCCCAGGGTGTCTATGAATTCCCTTATATCCCCATCCAATTCTGTTGTCACTTCATTATACCAACTTGTCTACAAAGGCCTGGGTTATCATCTTTTCTGCCACTTCATCGTCAGAACGGGTATACGTGCCGGCAGATATTGCTTCCGTTAGCTCATTGACCTTATCCTGCCTTATGTCCTCTGATTGACGGGCAGTCTGGAAAGCCCGCTGCTTAATCTTGCTCTCTCCCGATATAGCTAGTTCGTCACTCGCTATGGCTTTGCTCTTGATGTCTTTAACCGGATTAACGCTGGTATTCAGATCTTTGCCGTAGGTTTTGATCAGGCTTTGTATTTTACCGGAAATATTCATATTCTATCACCTCAGTTTTATTGTATCTTAGCTCCTATATTTAATACTTCGCATAAAAAAAGAAGAAGTTTAATACCGTTTAAACTCCTTCCAGGTTGTTTTTTGTTGTCTTACTCTTAATATCTCTTTCTTTCTTCATCGCATACTAATGCCTGCTGTCCAACGATTATTCGTCCTCCTTGGTATGCATTCGTTCACCCTTCTTTCTAGCAGGGGGCTCGGGTGCTGCTGTCCGCTTAACGGAAGGGGGAGCAACATCCCTTATGTTGGATTCTATTTGTCCCATGCAAAAATCACAAAACCGGCCCTGGGATATCTTTTTGCCGCAGCGTTCGCATTCCAGCACCTTTTCAAGCCCTTTGGATTTCAGCCGGCCGTCTCTTAAGAACTGCAATATCTTCTCTTCATCGATTCCGGTTTCGTCTGAGACCTCTAATACACTGTATCCCGGATGGTCACGCACGAACTTCCTGACCAACTGGAAATTCTGCTCCTCCTTGTCCAAACAAGCAGGACATAAGTTCCTGCCCGCATACCCAAAAAGTCGGCCACATTCTGGACAGTTCCGCAAAGAAGCGTTCATATGTATTCCCTCCTCTAATGTTTATTATTAAAAGCCCTTGCCTGTAGCCCAGGTAATAATACAAACCCTGGCCGCGCCGGCCTCCATAAGCATGCGGGTACATTCTCGACCGGTAGATCCGGTAGTATATACATCATCAACCAGGAGAATATTTTTGTTGGCGACCTTCTTCTTTTCCTTGATATCAAAGGCATAATGAAGGTTTTTCTCCCGATCTTCCTTCGATAGCTGGGACTGTGAGGGGGTCTCCTTACTCCTGCTTATGATCCCGCTATCCATCTTTACACCTAAATCCTTGCTGATCTGTTTGGCCAATAATTCGGTTTGGTTAAAACCCCGGCGCTGGCGACTGAGCTTCGAAATGGGTACCGGCACTATCAGATCGAGCTTTCCATAACCTTCCTGTTTAATCTTGTCAGCCATCATGGCGCCCATTTGCGGGGCCAGGTGCTTCCGACCCATAAATTTTAAAACCTTGGTGGCGATACGATACGGCTCTTCGTAAGGCCCTACGGCCCGGGCCATATCAAACTGGGGCGGATTCTGACGGCAATCCTCACAAAGGTTTCCGCCTCCCTCCAGATATTTGCCACATTTCTGACATATTCCGCAACCACACTGCAATTCTATCAATTTATCCATACATTCCCGGCACCAGGGTTGCCTGCTGCCGTATTTGCCGGGCTTACGGCATATACAGCAGTATTCCTGGGGAAATAGAATGTCAAGTAAACGGGAAACCATGATAACACCTCATTTTTTTGCATAGCCGCTGCTCAAGCGGGTATTAGCGCATATAATATGTAACTACTGGCACAATTCGAGATGCATCGACTTAAACAAATATATTATATCATAATATATCAAACAATCTCTCTTCCATTGTACATTTTTTGGCTATGCTGGCTTGGATTGGCAATATAAGGCTGCAGATTCCGAGTCCGTCTATTGCTCCGACTCAATCCGGCTCCGATAATAAAGGCCATGATAAGCAGCCATATTACAAAACAGCTAAGTTTGATTAAGATAAGCACAGGAAAACCTCCTTCCGGCTACTAATATATTATGCCGGCAAGAGGTTGATTGATGACCGGGTAAATTATGTTTGTAAAATCGTTATTCGAGCTCCACCAGATGATTTTTTAACGCATAAACAGCCGCCTGGGTTCGATCCTTTACACGAAGTTTGCGGAAAATACTGGTGAGGTGATTCTTCACCGTCTTTTCGCTGATAAACATTATATCGGCAATATTCTTATTACTGCTGCCTTGAACCAATAGGGCCAGTACATCCTTCTCCCGTTTGGTCAATTTCACTTCATCCTGCTTATTTTCATTGCGTATTAACTCTTTGACAAGACGTTTGGCAACACGGGGGTGAATCACCATCTCACCGGCCATTACTTTATGAATGGTTTCGATCAGTTCACTTCCGGCTACGTCTTTCAATACATATGCCGATACTCCCGCTTTAACCATCTCCACAACTTCTTCATCCTCATATATGGTAACCGCCATTACTTTGGTGGCAGGCATCTCCCGTTTAATAATCCGCGTAGCTGCCAGACCGTCGGTACCGGGCATATTGATATCCATTAAGATTATATCCGGTTTTTCCTTGCGGGCTACATTGATAGCTCCCTGGCCATCTCCAACCTCAGCAATAATCTCAATACTATCATCGGTTTGCAGAAGTTTTCTTAATCCTTCCCTGACCATGATGTGATCGTCAGCTATCAATATTCTTATCTTCTCCATTATTTTCCTCCCCTTCTGCCGGCAATTCTACAATGACCTGGGTCCCCACTCCCAGGGCGGAAATAATCTCAACCCTCCCGCCAAAGAGTTCGGCCCGTTCCTTCATGCCCAGAATTCCATAACTCTCCTGCCCTGAATTCATAACCTTTTCTATACTAAAACCGCGCCCCTCATCTTTAATCACCAGAGTTAGTCCCGACGGCACCTCCTCCATTTTAACCAAAGCCTTTTTCACTCCGGCATGTTTACGCACGTTGGCGACCGCTTCCTGGACCATCCGGAACAAAGCAATTTCGAGGGCTAACTCGTGTTTTTTCTCCTTGCCGAAAAAAACGAAATCAACGGTAAAATCGTATTTAGTTTCATAGTCATCAAAGTACTCTTGCAGAGTGGCTACCATACCCAGGTCATTAATAGCGCTGGGTTTTAGATCATACATGATGTGTCTGATGTCACTGAGGCTTTCACGTCCCATTTCACGTATGTTTTTTATCTCTTCCATGGTTTTATCTAAATCCTGGGTGAACAAATATTCGATCAGGTCCAGTCTTAGCAGCATGCTGGCCATAGTTTGAGCCGGACCGTCATGCAGTTCACGGGCGATTTTCCTTCTCTGGGCCTCCATGGATTCTACCTTCCAAACTGTCAATTGTTGCCTTTTAAATGCATCTTCCAGGGTATCGGATACCTTGGAACTGCTGGTTTCCAGAACTTTTATGGCCAGGGCGGTGTTTTGCAGACAGGAATCGGCTTTAAACGTTATTTTTTCAAACTTCTTTAATTGCAGGGTATAATCATCCCGTTTTTTACGCAAAGCAGACTCCTGCTGTCTAAGTTCCGTCAATTCGTTTTGTTTGGTTTGAGCATTATGATAAGCCTCTTTAATGTCGTTTTCTGAAAAAGCGCTAAAATTCCGGCTGACTTCCATCAAACGAACCCGCGCTATCTTTTCTAATCGCTCACATCGATCCACCTGCTCAACTATTCGGGCGGTTTCATTTATGGACTCTTCCAGTGAGGCTTTCAGTGTCTCACATTGCTGGCGGCAGTCTTCGGCAATATCATATATATTTCTGCGGCCTTCTTCCAGGGCTTTAACTACCTGTTTTAAGACCGAATCAAGCTTCTTGGCCTGGTTCATTTCAGTATTATTTTTATATAATTCGTGATTACTCATCAAAATACCTTCTAAATTTTCAAATTATACATGACCTATGGGAATTTTTTTATATTTTTATTTAATATATTACTTCGTTTGTCTAAACAACCCGGTCGGAACCGGGTTGTTTATGGTTCGATCGTAAGCTGCAGGGCCGCAAACACTTCGCTTAATATCTCCTCGCGCTGTTTATCGGTCTCTGCTTCCACGTAAATCCTAATCAGTGGTTCCGTACCGGAAGGGCGAATCAGAATCCAGCTGCCATCCTCCAGAACCACTTTCTTGCCCTCTGTCTCATAATACTTGTCTACCTTTACCCCGGCAATAATTTTAGGCTGATATTCACTTAAATCTTGCAGGATTTGTTCCTTCTCCCGCAAGTTAACCTTTATATCCAACCGTTGGCCCTTCATAATACCATATTTATCGGCTGCTTCCCGGGTCAGTTCACCGAATGACTTACCGGTAAAGGCCAGCATTTCTGCAGCCAGCATACAGGCCAGAATTCCATCTTTTTCGGGTACATGTCCTAATATGCTTAAACCCCCGCTCTCTTCAATCCCCATGATACAGCCCTTTTCCCGCAGGCATTCGGATATGTATTTGAAACCCACTTTGGTCTCAATCACACAAAGCCCATTCTGTTTGGCAATGCGATCCAGGTTGTGAGTGGTGGCCAGCGAGCGACAGACTGGTCCCCGGAAGGTCCGGGTGTTTAAAATATGTTCAAACAAAAGAAAGGCAAATTGGTTGGGGGATATAAACTCTCCATTCCCATCTATAATACCGAAACGATCTCCGTCCCCATCCAGACCCAGGCCCAGATCCGCCTTATAGCTCAGAACCGCCCTTTTTAGGTCAGGTAACATGGCTTCGGTAGGTTCGGGGATAGAGCCGCCAAAGAGAGGATCCCGGTAATTGTTGATAGTTTTAACCTCACAACCTAGCTCACTCAATATCCTATCTACATAACCAATCCCGGAGCCATACATGGGGTCAACCACTACCTTGAGTGTCCGCCCCTCGAACAGGCTGGGGTTTATCACCTTCATGACTTGAGCGATGTAGTCTCTGTCCAGATCGGTATACTTCAATAAATCCAGGGCGACTGCTTCATGCAAATCAAGTTCATAATTCTTACCACCATCTTGTATTCGCTTGACTTCTTCCTCAATGGCTGAGGTTACGTCGGGTAAAGCCGGCCCGGCATATTCGGGAATATATTTAATGCCGTTATATTCAGGAGGATTATGACTGGCGGTTATCATTATAGCCCCTCCCGCCTGAGTAGCCCTGATTGCATAAGCAGCCAGAGGGGTGGGAACTGCTTTGGGAATCATATAAACCCGGATTCCGTTTCCGGTTAAAACCTGAGCACAAAGCTCCCCAAACCTTTCGGATAAAAACCGATTGTCATAGGCCACTACTATCCCTTTTTTGCTCAGATTGTTATTTTTAAGGTAATTGGCTATACCCTGGGTAACAAGCTTAATATTAGCAAAGGTAAAATCCTCGGCTATGATAGCTCGCCAGCCATCGGTTCCAAACTTAATATCCGACATATTGCCCTCCTTAGTGCGACAGCCGTGTCGGGGGGACGATCCTTCTGACACACATTTTGTGAACTGTTGTTGTGTCAAAAGGACCGTCCGTCCTCCCCGACACATTGCAGGCAAAAGAACCGTCCTTTGCCTGCTTGACCCTTCTCCCTGTCCCGCTGTCGCTTTTTATAATTGCGCCCCTATGCGTACATACAGAAAATCCTTAATTACCTTCACGATGCGCCGCGCCGCCTTGCCATCACCGTATGGGTTAACTGCATGGGCCATCTTGTCATATTGACGACGATCGGCCAATAGCAGGCGGGCGGCCTCATACACATGCTGCTGCAGGGTTCCAACCAGTTTAACCGTACCGGCTTGAATAGCTTCCGGCCTTTCGGTAGTGTCGCGTAAAACCAGTACCGGTTTACCGAGTGAAGGGGCCTCCTCCTGTATACCGCCCGAATCAGTCAGCACTAAATAGGATGCATTCATCAAATTAGAAAAAGCTTCATATTCCAAAGGTTCCAGAAGGTGAAAGCGCTCCCGGCCCTGAAGCATTTCCTCGGCCAGATCTCTTACCGTGGGGTTCTTGTGCACCGGGAAAACCACTTCCACATCATCAAACTCCTCCACCAGACGAATCAAAGCCTGATATATATCCTTCATATGGTCGCCCCAGTTTTCCCGCCGGTGAGTGGTCACCAGTAATATTCTATTGTTGAAGTTTATTCCCTCTAATTCTTTGTCAAATACATAATCAGGACGTACCGTTTCTATTAAGGCGTCAATTACAGTATTTCCGGTAACCCAGATTTTAAAAGTGGCGGTAGATTCAGCCAGCAGGTTCTCGCGGGATAAATCGGTGGGAGCAAAATGAAGTTCCGTCAATCGAGCGGTAAGAGTGCGATTCATCTCCTCCGGATAGGGTGAATATTTATTGCGGGTGCGCAGCCCGGCCTCAACATGAGCTACCGGTATCTTCTGGTAGTAGGCCGCTAAAGCTGCGGCAAAAGTAGTACTGGTATCTCCATGCACTACAACCAGATCAGGTTTCTCTTTTTCCATTATGTCTTTCATCCCGCTTAGAACACCGGTGGTAATGCTATACAAATCCTGCTGTACCTTCATTAAATCAAGGTCATAATCCGGCACTATGGAAAATAAATCCAAAACCTGATCCAGCATCTCCCGGTGCTGGGCGGTAACCACCACCAAAGTCTCCACATCCTCAACCCGTTTCAATTCCTTTATAACCGGAGCCATCTTGATAGCTTCCGGCCTGGTTCCAAAAACCGTCATAACTTTCCCCAAATGCATTTCCTATTATTCCTCCCTGCAATTACCGTACTGCTACCATGGCGGTGCATTCTTTAGGACAATAGTAATATATTAGTATGGGGAAGTCAAAGTCAAGCTTGCGAACGCACGCGGGATCAGGCCTGACAACTGAAGGTGACCGGGGAGCGACCACCTGGTCCCATACTGGTCCCCATTTATTTACTCATTATTTATTCTTTAACCCCGCAGCACAAAATGATATTATTAATAATACCGGAATTCAAAATTTTGGGAGGATAGAAATTGAAAACGATTCGCCGTGTTTACCTGCAAGTTTTCATTTCCCTTTTAGTCATAAGCCTGCTCTTCCCCGGTTCAGCACTGGCAGGGGTCACCGCTCTGGATGAGGTGCGGGAACTGTTGCGAAGCGATTATTTCGAACCGGTCCCAGCCGACGTATTAAATTCTCCCAGTATTGAGGTCATGCTTAAGAAGCTGGATGATCCTCATACCAATTTCCTGAGCGCTGCTGATTATCAGGACTTTAATGACTCGCTGGAACAAACCTTTTCGGGTATAGGTATTTATTTTGATGTCGTAGCGGAAGGTGTTAAGATTACCGGCTTGATTAAAGGCTCACCTTCGGAAACAGCAGGCTTGCAGACCGGCGATATCGTTACCTCGGCCGGTGGATACTCTTTACAAGGCTTATCCTCAGAGGAGGCCATTCCTTTAATTCGCGGTCCCAAAGGAAGCAAAGTGCAACTTACCATAATGCGAGCCGGCAAAACCTTCAGCACGCGGGTTGAAAGGAACGATATTGAGGTTCCCACCGTCAATGATGAACTAAAACCTAACAATATAGGCTACCTTAGGATCAGCACCTTTGGATTCGAAACCGGTGATCTTTTTGGAAATTGTTTAGAAAAGCTTCGCTCCCAGAATCCTTCTGCATACATTGTTGATTTACGTGATAACGGAGGCGGTTATGTAAATGCCGCCCTGGATATAGCCGGTTATTTTATCGGGGATAAGGTAGCCATTCAAACCCAATACCGCGAAGGCCCCGCTTCGCTGGATCACGCCGAGAATCACAGCTACCTGGTTGATAAGCCTACCCTGTTCCTGATTAACGAAAATAGTGCCAGCGCGTCGGAAATCCTGGCGGGTGCCATCAAGGATTATAATAAAGCCCTAATCATCGGTACTCAAAGCTACGGCAAAGGCTCCATGCAACAGCTTTACTCGCTGGATAGCGGAGATTATTTTAAAATGACAGTGGCTCATTTTCTATCACCTCTGGGTCAGCAGATAAACCATAAGGGAATAACCCCTGACCTGTTGATTGAACAAAGTGATGCTCTTAAGGTCGCTGAGCTGCTTTTATCCGATTGCGATACTTCGGGAGATACCAATGGCCTGGTAAAATTCGACCTCGCCGCCTATAGTATCGTTATCGACACCCACCAGGCGCGCGAACCTGAATACTGGCAGGCTTATGGTGAAATAATGGATAGAGTCGGCCTTGGAATAATGAAGGGCCGACCCTGGGGTTGGGAAAACGTTAGCAATGAAGAACGATCCGCACTCTGGTCGCTTTACTACCCGGATTATCAGTATGGCAATGACTTGAAGGATGTCCCCCTTGATAAAAAGTTTACCCTTCACTTTCCTCGCAGTGTAGACTGGGCAACAGCCAATAAAACCAATATAGAATTGATTGATGTCAAGACGGGAGAGCGGGTTCCCCTGGACTTTGAGCCGCTAAGCAGTACTGAACTGCAGGCGGCGCCGAGTGATGCCTTGCTCCCGGCTGCAACTTACTGGTTGGTACTTCATCCCGGAATTAAATATGAAGATATGAGTATCCTCCCCACCGGAATTCTTTATACCGTAAACACCAGCGTGATCAAGTGATCTCGAACCGTCCCCTTGATAGCGCTGTTTTTACTTCTTAATTCCATTCATAATCATATCCGTAATCTGTTGGGAGGCGGCGGCAGCGTCAACCATCCAGCCATCGATGACTACCGGCATCCAGATCGAACCCAGCACCCCTCCTATTACAACAGTCAAGACCTGGGCATCCAGAGTCCGTATTTCCCCGCGGCTCATGCCCTCCTCCAGAAAAATCTGCAGGCGCTGTTCCTTTTGGAGGCGTTGCTGGCAGGCCCATTGTCTTAATTCTTCATCCATGGTATCGGTATCCCAAAAGAGAATGCGGGTTAGTTCCTTATTATCCTGACAGAATCGGAAATGCCCTTCAACCAGAGCTTTAATCCCCTCTTCCATTGATAAGGTACTATTTTTATCGTCCAAAAAGCTCTGTTCATATAGACTAAAGCTCCGCTCCAAAATTTTCTGCAAAAGCTACAGCTTGCTGGAAAAGTACTCGTAGATGGTTCCCTTGCCAATCCCGGCTTCTATAGCGATTTCTTCCATCCTGGTATGATGATAACCCTTCTGCGAAAATACTCGTATGGCAGCCGCCAAAATCATATCTCGCTTGCTTAGCTTGGCATTTCCTGAACCCACAAAATCACCTCAATAGCCTTTTTTGAGGCAAGGGACTCCTTTTCCTCCGCACCCTTGCCCTCCTGTACAGCTTAATTTACCAAGGCTGTATCTTCAGTTTTCGATTCTGATTTCTTTTTAAACTTCTGACCCCAATCATCCAAGATACTATAAACAACTGGAACCAGCAACAGGGTGACAAAGGTTGCGGCTATTAATCCCCCGATAACTACGGTAGCCAGCGGGGCATTGGTTTCAGCGCCTTCTCCCAATCCGGTCGCCAGGGGTATCATGGCCAGAATGGTAGCCAGTGCAGTCATTAATATCGGTCTTAGTCTAACCCGGCCGGTCTCCAGCAAGGCCTCAGTTCGTTCCATTCCCGCATCCAGCTGTTGTTTTAAATAGTCAACGTAGACAATAGCGTTGGCTACGGCAATTCCTACCAACATAATGATCCCGATAAATGCGGTAACACTGAAACTCCGCCTCGTCATCAGCAGCGCTAAAACGATCCCGGTTATCGCACCGGGAAGAGAGAACATAATAACAAACGGATCTCTAAAGGATTCATATTGAACTACCATTACCACATAGACGAGCATTATAGCCACCAGCAGGGCCAGGAACAGACTGGAAAAAGCGTCCGACATCTGTTCATTTTCTCCGCCATAGTCTATGGTGTATCCTGCGGGTAGCTTAATTCCGGCTATTCCTGCTTGAATATCTTTGGTAACACTGTTCAAATCTCTATTTAACAGGTCGCAGGAAATTGTCCCCTGGCGGTTCTGGTCTTCCCGGTCAATTTGCACCGGTCCGGTTGATAATTCGAAACTTACTAATTCAGATAACGGAATAATGCCCTGATCGGTGAGGATTGGCAACTGTTTCAGGGTATCCATGTCACTGGTTTCGTTTTCGGTACTGGTTACTGTGACATCAATTTCGTCTCCCTCGAAACGATATGTTGATACAACCTTTCCATCAATGGCAGCCTTTATTTCACTGGATACCTGCGTGGGCGTTAATCCGAAATCCATGGCCCGCTGACGATTGACCCTAATCTGTACTTCCGGATTTCCGTCCTCCAGCGAGGACTTCACGTTGCGGGTTCCCGGGACTTTTGTTACAATGCTTTCAATCTGTTTAGAGAGACTTCGCAGTGTATCCAGATCATCGCCCCGAACATTGATCGCGATGGCGCTTTCGCTGCTGCCCATTGACATACCGTCGCTTATGGTTACGGTTTCTTTCGCGCCGGAGATTCCTTGGAGTGATTGTCTTATTTCTTCGGCAACCTTTTCTATTCCTTCCCGTTCACCTTTGGGCAACAGCTTAACAACGAACATGGTTTTATTATCTGCGGCGCCGGGCATGGACATTTCCGCCGAACTGCCCACACTGGCAAATACAACATCAACAGCTGGATTTGCCAGCAGTATAGCCTCGACATCCGCGGCTAATTTATCCACATCCTCAAGCCTTGATCCCTTGTCCGTTTCAATCGTTATGTCAATCCTGCCCGAATCAGATTGGGGCATAAATTCAGCGCCAACCAGAGGGATCAATCCCAGGGATACGCCGATTAGTATTACCACGCTTATTATTACTTTGCGCCTATGCCCCAAAGCCCAACGCAACCATACTTTATATGTATCGCCTAAATTATCCAGCCAGTCTCCCAGGCGATGAAACTGTCTGCTGATGGCGCTCTTGCCTGCACTGACATTTTCCATCGCCTTATCTGTTAACATGCGTGATGACATGAATGGAACCACCGTCAAGGATACCAGCAGGGAACAAGCGATAGCTACACAGATGGTAAGACACAGAGGTTTGAACAGGACCCCGCTGATTCCTCCGGCCAGGCCGATCGGCAGGAATACCGCTATCAAGGTTAAGGTGCTGGCCATAACTGCTCCGCCTACTTCACTGGTTCCCTTTAATGCCGCTTCTCTGGCAGACAAGCCCAGGCTTCGATGACGATAGATGTTTTCGAAAACCACAATGGAGTCGTCAATCATTCGCCCTACCCCTAAAGCCAGACCTCCCAGCGTAATGATGTTCAGGGTGCTGCCGGTATAAAACAGCACAATAAATGTGGCCACCAGCGACAGGGGTATGGCTATCCCGACAATGGTCGTACTTCGCAGGTTGCGCATGAACAGGAATATAATCAGAACCGCCAGAAGCGCGCCTTCCACCAAGGTTTTAGCCGTACTGCTAATGGAATCGTTGATAAAATCCGACTGATCCATGACGATCTCCACATTAATCTTATCACCGATTTGATCCTGAATTTTTTTCATTTCTTCTTTAACGCCCTCACAGGCTTCTACAGTATTGCCATCGGTAGCTTTCTTGATCAGAAGAGTAACCGCAGGTTTTTGGTTAACCCGGGTAATCTGTTCCACCTCTTTATAGGATTCACTTATTTCAGCAATCTCTTTAAGCTGAATTTTACTGCCGTTGGCAGTTGTAAGCGCTACCTCGCCGACATCTTCCACACTTTTAAATTGCTGTAAGCTGCGTACTGTATATTTTCTTTCTCCATAATTGATGTCTCCACTGGACAAGTTGTAATTCTCGGATGCCAGAAAGCTGCTTATCTGGTTGAGGCTTAGACCATAATTCTGAGCTTTTACCGGGTCGACCGCTACCTTCACTTCACGTTCACGACCACCTAGAATCGTTACCGAAGCTACGCTTGAAAGACGTGATAAGCGGGGCTCAACGTCATCTTCCGCAATAGTCTGCAATTGTGCCAGAGAAAGCTGGTCGGAACCGATCGTAACCGCAATAATCGGCATGATATTGGGGTCAATTTTCATTACCATGGGTTTATCAACATCATCGGAAAGATAACCTTCCGCCAGTGAGACCTTATCCCGGATATCTGCCATGGCACTATCCATATTGGTTCCATAGTTGAATCCGATAATTACGATGGAACTATCCGATTGAGATTGGGAAATTATAGTATCAATGTCACTCACTGTAGCAACCATATCCTCAATTGGTTTGCTAACCTGCTCTTCGATTTCTTCCGGCCCGGCTCCTGAATAGCTTGTAATAACGGCCGCATACGGCAAATCCAATTCAGGCAGATAATCAGTGGGCATCTGGGATACGCTTATAAAACCGATAATGGTAAGCGCGGCAATCAGGACGATAATCGTTGCCGGCCTGTTTATGGCAAATTGGGCAATTTTCCTCATCATTGCACAGTTCCCCCATCAACAAGATTCAACACGCTGGTTTCATCAATGAGGGTATTGCCTTTGGTGATAACTTTCTGTCCCACCTGAAGACCTTTGGTTATTTCGGTATAAGTCCCATCATTTAGCCCGGTTTTAACTATTAATGATTGAGCGCGGTTTGCCTCGTTTACAACATAGACGGTGGTCTCACCATTCTTAGGCAGGACTGCGGCCATAGGAATACCTATTACACCGGCCCGGTGTTCCGTACCCAGCATAACCTCAGCAAACATACCTGATTTCAACTGTGATTTTGAATTATTGGGCAGGGCAACCTTCACCGGATAAGTGCGCGTAACCGCATTAGCAACAGACGCGACACTCTTCACAGTACCTGAAAGTGGTTCTTCGCTGATCGCTTTGACCATCACCTTAACAGTCGCCCCCGCTTGAACCGAAGACACATCAGATTCACTAACCTTGACTTCCACTTCCAGATCCGCCGTATTATTAATGACCACAACAGGTTTCTCCGTACTGGTCATATCTCCAACTGAAACATCGACTCGTCCAACTATGCCAGCCATTGGACTGGCAATTTCACAATCCGCCAGATTCTGTTGGGCTAAGTTAAGCGCGGCCTGCGCCTGGGCCACGCCCGCCTCTGCAGCACCGGTATTAAGGGCATCATACTGAGCCTGGGCTGTTTCCAGGGCCTGAGCAGAAGCAGCCCCTGCCTTTTGAAGTTCTTTTACGCGATTATAATTGTTCAAGGCTGTCTGCCGCTGAACATCATTGGCAACTTTTTCGGCTCGGGCAGAAGCTGCTGCTGCTTCAGCCTGTTGGACGGCCGCATCCAGCTTACTCCGGTCCAGACTAACAATAACTTGCCCCTGCTGAACCGCCTGTCCTGCGGTCACATAGACTGCTGCAACCCGGCGTGACAGCTTGGGCATTACTTCTTCTTCTTTACTTCCTTTCACTTTGCCGGAATAGCTTGAATATCTGGTAATATCCATTGTTTTCACAACTGCTGTTTCTACGTTGAATGCATCTTTCGCCTTTTCTTGTGTTTTTTTGCCACAGCCGCCTGCAACCATGAGCAACGACATAATGACTAGCGCGACCATGACATTCCGATACCTTGTTTTCACCCAAAATCCTCCTCTTTAATAAATTCAAGTTCAAGAAATGATAATTTGGTTCAAAATGATTATTGCAAAGTGATTAGTAGTAACTGCACTCCCATTTCCGACCCGCTGGTCAATCTATATTTTATTATAACTGCTAGGGATTTCCAGGGTCAATTGAATTATGTTAATTTTGTGGGTAAGCAAGAGACGTTCTTTTCTGCTTCCTTTTCAGTTGACCGCGAGGAAGCAGAAAAGAATGTCGCTTGCTTACCTGAACGTCTCGACTTGCCTCCCACCCTTTTTCCCAGTATAATATTCACGGGTTTCTATTAGTATTGTTAAGGAGTCGAGTCCGTTGTTATTTAACTCCTATGAATTTATATTTCTCTTTCTGCCCGTATGCCTCATAGGCTACTTTTGGTTGAATAGATTTTCCTCCGGTACCTGGGCCAAGTCCTGGCTGGTATTGGCCTCTCTGTTTTTCTACAGCTACTGGAACCCGGTCTATCTTCCTTTGATACTGGCATCCATAGCCGTAAATTACGCCGTCGGCAGCGCTCTGGTTAAAACCCCGGAACGCTTCCCGCTTGGTCCCAGAACCATTCTTATTATCGGAATTACTTTTAACCTGCTTTTGCTTGGTTATTTTAAATATACGGATTTCTTATTGACCAATATTAACCTGGCCTCTTCGGCTCATATACCTCTATTGCATATCGTGCTGCCTCTGGGCATCAGCTTTTTTACCTTTACCCAGATCGCCTACCTGGTAGACGCATATCGTTCGGAAGCCAAAGAGTACCAATTCGTAAATTACGCCCTATTTGTCACCTTTTTTCCCCATCTGCTGGCCGGCCCCATATTGCATCACAAGGAAATGATGCCCCAGTTCGAATCCGAGGAGAACAAATCTTTAAACTATAAAAACCTGGCTCTGGGGATCTTCCTTTTTGCCATAGGCTTGTTTAAAAAGGTGGTTATCGCCGATACCCTGGCCAGGGCGGCAGCCTATGGCTTTGACACCGCTGCCAGTCTTAGCCTGGTTGAAGCCTGGGTTACTTCCCTGTCGTACACATTACAGCTTTATTTTGATTTCAGCGGATACACTGATATGGCCATTGGGGCAGCCTATATGTTCAATATTCAGTTGCCCATCAATTTCAATTCACCCTATAAAGCAGTAAACATCCAGGATTTCTGGCGTCGCTGGCATATGACCCTGAGCAGGTTTTTGCGCGAATACATATATTTCCCCTTAGGTGGCAACCGCCGGGGAGAAATCAACATTTACCGCAATATTATGATTACATTCCTATTGGGAGGTTTATGGCACGGCGCAGGCTGGACCTTTGTTTTCTGGGGATTCCTGCACGGGGCTGGACTGGTAGTGCAAAGACTGTGGACTAAGCTTAATCTGCGTATGAGCCGCTTGATAGCCTGGTTCATCACCTTCAATTTTGTCAACATAGCCTGGATCTTCTTCAGGGCCAAAACCTGGGGAGCGGCTATTAAAGTATTAAAAGGAATGATCGGACTTAGCGGGGTTGTCCTGCCTTCTTCGCTGGCCAACCGGCTGGGGTTTTTAACCGCCTATGGAGTGGATTTTGCGTCTCTGTCGGTACGTTTCCAAAACATTGACCAGGCACTCCTGCTGGTCGTCCTGTTTGTCCTTATGGTAGTCTTCACAAAGAACTCCATGGAAATGAAGGCGCAATTCCAGCCTGATTGGAAGACGGCCATTTTTATTTCCATTCTGGCAACCTATGCGATTCTGAATCTAAACAAAGTCAGTGAATTCATATACTTTAATTTTTAAATCAGGTTGCACAGTTGACAGATTATGCGCAACAAAGGTAAACGGAGAACGATAGACGCGGCTACATCGTCGTGAACGAAGTTCACATCAGTAGTACCCGTAGGGTGACGTTTATGACCAGCGCGGACTTTTTACTGTTTTTGTGTTTACTCAACCTTCACAGTAAATAAAAACGCGTTGTAGAGTGTCATCCTGAGTGCAACGAAGGATCCTCTTCGGAGAACTAGATGCTTCACTGCGAG